>Ga0116227_10000014_pt1 | contig 322897 bp, 271 predicted proteins | sample S1TSphgellanicum_FD_89693 | JGI IMG/M metagenome (GOLD analysis project Ga0116227, IMG submission 89693) | Host-associated microbial communities from peat moss isolated from Minnesota, USA - S1T2_Fb - Sphagnum magellanicum MG | ecosystem: Host-associated > Plants > Peat moss > Unclassified... | reverse complement strand
TTCCTGCGCTACAATTATCGAAGCTTCTGCTGAATTTTTGAAGATTTCGTTGTGGATTTTTTCAAATCGGGTTTCTTCAAATTTTCCCGCGCTTTTATAGCTGATATCAGGTTTGGTTTCTAAAGCACTTTTCATTTATTTTTTCTTTTTTTTGTATTTACAATTTTGGTTTTTGAAATGGTATAAGCAACTCACATTGCTTATACCATTTACTAACCAAACTTAAATTCTTATAGTTCTATGTTTTATTAGAAGTTAGGCCCTGTGGTATCCCACCAAAGTCTAGTAGCACCAGTATCTGCTCCTCCAAGTTTAGCCAATCCTGACTCAACTCCTTTAGGGTTATTTGCTTTTTCTGATTGAGTAAAAGGTAATCTTCTTACACCAAATTCAGTAGTAATAAGCCCTGCACTTTGATTATTATTGATTCTAAATAATTTAGGATAACCAGTTCTTCTATACTCAGACCAAGCTTCCTGACCATCAGGATAAGTAGCAATCCATTTTTGAGTTATAATTTTTTGAAGATTTACCTCTTTATCAGTACCCCATGCTACAGTAACATTGTTTACCGCAGGAGTATTATTTTTAGGCTCGATCAAATCAACATAATCTTTTGCTGTTTTAGTATTATCTGCAATATAAGCATCTGCTCCAGCAACTCCATTTTGTTCAAAAGAAGCTTTGATACCTCTTTCATATAAAGTCTGAGCATCTCCTCCCATATTCCATCCTCTTAAAGCACCTTCGGCTCTTAAGAAATAAACCTCAGCAGTTGACATCCAGGTAATTTCTCCTGTTTTTGTTCTTGGTCCTGTTTGAGAAAATGCAGCATAAGTTGTATTACTAGGATATAAAATACCGGTCCTAACACCTTTATATTCACCTGGGGCTATTGCAGAAGTTTCCCAATATTTAGAAATTCTAGGGTCATCGTAACCTCCTAAAATAGATTCCATATCAGCTCCCATGAATAAACCTGCCCAAGAGTGGCTCATTTGATCAATAACATTAAGATCTACCGGAGACTTAATCTTCATTACATCATCATTTGTTACCAAAACTCCTAATGGATGATTCACCGCTTTCTCTGCTTCAGTTTTTGCTAAAGCCGGATCAACTTTAGAGATTCGCATTGCTAATCTTAAACGCATAGAGTTTGCATATTTTACCCATTGCGCATACTTACCCTGATAAGATGATAAGTCAGTTCCTGCAAATGCTGATTGCTCATTAGCAGCTACTCTTGCCGTTAAATCATTAACAGCAAAATCTAAGTCTTTAAACATCTGAGCATAAATTTCTTGCTGCGAATCGTAAAGCGCAGGTCCGTCTGATCCGTAACTTGACATTACAGCTGGCCCGTACATATCTGTAATTCTTTGCATTGCAACAGTCTTTATAATTAATGACCAAGCATAGAAATTATCATACTTTCCTTTTGCTCTTTGCTCAACTTTATAAAGGTTAGCGATAATATTTACATAAGCATCATCCCATGCATAGGTATTCCAGCCCTCATTTAATACATAGTTGCTATTTATTTCAATATAGTTAAATGGGTTTGGCGTGATCATATACCCAGACCATCCATCTGCTTGTAAGCTTTGTTGTATTTGATATTGCCAGGTTATATCACATATATACATTCTATTAAAACTTGGCTTAAACAAACTTTTAATATTGTTGTAGTTTTGCTCTAAATCTGAGGTACTCGCCCCAACAGGGTTAGTATTTATTTCCTCAAAGTTATCTGTACAGCTAAATGCCGCAAGTAAAGAAAGGCATATTGCTGTTCTTTTTATTTTATTTGATATCATGATTCTTTAGATTAGAAAGTTAAGTTTAAATTAAGACCAATACTTCTTGTTGATGGTAAACCAAATACATCAACACCTTGTAAACCTTCACCAGTACTTAATGCAATATTAGGATCGAAAGGAGCGTCTTTATAAATAAAGAATAAATTTCTCGCGATTAATGATAAACTAGCTGTTTGAACAAAAGGCAATGCTTTTTTGTTGAAAGTATAACCAATAGATATCTCTCTTACACTAACATTTGTTGCATCGTATGCGTACTCTCCAGATGCACCGTTTCTACCTCCAATACCATTATAGTAATCGTATGCACTCATTTTTGTTACTGCAGTTCCATCAGGCATTACAGCATTAACATTAACACCACCAGCATTTCTGGCATCTCCAGATCTTTTAGAAACACCATTTACATCGTTGATAGCTTCAGTTAAACTTAAAACTTCACCTCCAAAACGACCATCTAATAAAATACTAGCAGTAAAAGCGCCTATTTTAAAAGTATTAGAAAAGCCTATCATGAAGTCAGGATTAGAACTTCCAATTTCTTGCCAGTCTGTTTTTTGGATTTTTCCATTTGCATCAAGCAAGATTCTGCCTTGTGCATCTTTTAATACATTTTTACCTTCAATAACTCCAAATGGTCTGCCTTCAATTAATGAATATCTATAACTGTTAGACCCTGGATCAGTAAGAATAATTCTTCCCTGAGGCGTTTCTGCCGGGATATCATTTACCCTGCTTTTGTTTGAAGAGAAGTTAACACTTGAATCCCAAGAAAATTTTTCTCCTCTGATAATTCCTGCATTTACAACAACTTCGAAACCTTTATTTGTAATACTACCAGCATTAATAGCATAATTTGTATAACCAAATGGGTTTGTAGCAGGAGCAGGAACCTGAATGTATTGATTTTTAGTCTCAGAATCATAGTATGAAAATTCGAAACCAAATCTATTATTAAACATTCTCCATTCTGTACCTAACTCTACTTCAGACTTAAGTTCAGGTTTTAATGTCGTTCCAGGTTTTGGACCAACCGGAGGATTTACTATACTTCCTGCAACAATAGTAGAAGTTGGACTAGTAATAAAAACAGCAATATCATTACCAACCTGAGCGTATGTACCACGTACTTTTCCATAATTTATCCAGGCTGGCATACTTGTCATTTCGCTTAAGATAGCAGAAACACCGACAGAAGGGTAAAAGAAACTTGGGTTACTAGTATTTACTAATGTTGAAGACCAGTCATTTCTTGCAGCAAGATCTAAGTATAAATAATTCTTATATCCAAAAGTAGTAGCAGCAAAAATTGACTGTACTTCTCTTTGAGCACCTGTTTGCACATTTCCATTATTATTAACAAAATTTCCTAAAGTAAAGATGTTATCATAATTTAAACCTCCACCAATTCCTGAATCTATAGTAAGACCAGTTGTTCTAGAGTTATTAATACTCGCTCCAACAGTAGCATTGAAAGTGAAATTCTCAGACAAATCTGCATTGATTAAACCAATGAAATCAGCATAATTTTGAGTTCCGATTAGATTAGCATTAATATATCTACCTGTAGGATGAGCAAGAGCTTCAGCAGTAGAAGCATACATTTCTTTCTGGAAATTACTTTCGCTTCTGTTATAGCTATATCTTGATGTTAAATGAAACCAGTCATTTACTTTATAATCCAATGCTATCGAACCATTAAAGAAGTTGTTTGTATCAACTGTTTTCTCTCTGTTAATAATCCAGTATGGGTTTTCATTGCTATCATCAATTTTAACACCCGGATAATTTTGTACCATCATGTTTTTTACCGGATCATATACTTCAAATGTTTTTAAATCATTTAAGCTATAAGCTCTAGGATGAGAATAAACACTATTTATTGGATTAAAATACAAACCGTTTGTAGGTCTGTTATTAATTGTTTGAGAAGTATAATTACCTGTAGCGGCTACATTTAATCTATCATTGAAAAATTTACCTGATTGACGAATACCAAAGTTGTTTTTCTTTAAATGATTGTTTGGAATAATTCCGGAAGCATCTGTATTAGCATATGTTAAACTAGTTGAAGATCCTTCTGTTGCTTTAGAGAAAGCCAGCGATGTAATTTGTGTTACTCCTGTTTCAAAGAAATCTTTTACATCATCTTTTACTTTTTGTTTATCTCCCCAAGATAATTGGCTTCCCGGAGCAGAAGTATAATCTGACTGGAATTTAGGTAAATATGCAGCTGTATCAAAAGTAGTAACAGATCCTACATTAAAAGTTTCAACTCCTGATTTACCTTTTTTTGAAGTAAGCAAAATTACACCATTTGCTCCTTGACTACCATATAAAACAGATGCTCCTGCACCCTTTAAAACAGTCATTCCTTCATAATCATCCGGATTAATAAGAGATACAACATCTCCTCCATCACGGTTACCTCCATTTAAATCTCCAAAAGTTCCGTTAGGCTGGCCTGAACCTCCATTGTACAAAGGAATACCATCAATAACATATAAAGGCTGATTGTTTGTAAAAGAAGAGTTACCTCTAATTACTACTTTAGTAGAACCTCCGGTACCAGATGAACTTTTAGTAACAGCAACACCGGCAATTTTTCCTGCAATTGTATTAATAACGTTAACATCTCTTACTCTTGTTAATTCCTCTGCTTTTAATTCCTGAGTAGCATAAGTCAAAGATTTCTTTGCTTTTTTGATACCTAATGAAGTCACCACCACTTCATTTAAAGAATTAGATAATCCTTGCTGCATTCTAACATTAATTGTAGCAGCATCACCTACAACTATTTTTTGTGTTTCAAGACCTACATAAGTAAAAACTAAAGTCTGTCCTTTTTGCGCTTCGATTGAGTATATTCCGTCAAAATCGGTAGTAGCACCTTTTTGACCTCCTTCTACTGCAACAGATGCCCCTGGTAACGGCAACCCATCAGAATCTGTAATCACACCTTTGACATTTTTTACTTGTGCAAGGGAAACTTGCGCCGTAAAAACAATCATAAAGATTAAGAAAATTTTTTTCATGTTTATTTATTTTGTTAGTTATGGTGTAAATTTATTCTTAAGGGATTGTTAAAAAAAATAATTTATACAAACAGCTTTAAATTTTAAACGAACGACATAAAACAATCAATAATACGTTTCACGAAAACGTTTTCAAATTAACACATTTACCCTATTTAACTTATTTATCAAAACATTATGCATAGATTTTACTTTTTTATTAAAATATCTTCATTTACAACAAACACCTAATAATGTGAGTTTTATGACAAATACTATATAAAAAAGGTCTATTTAATTCATAAAATTAAATTTTAGAATAGTTAAAATCTTACTAATCTAATTACCACACAATCCGGTTGTTTTGATTTTTAAGCTTGTGTATTTTTTATGAATTACATCCAGCAAAGAATATTCGCCAAAAGAATCCTGAGCTATTTCCCAAATCATGGTTCCACCAGTATTCTGAGAAGCAAATTCTACTTTTTTAGCAATAGTTGATTTTCCGTTATAATAAATTTTACCCAGTTCGTCCTGATCTGCAAATTGAGTCCCTGCTATTATAATGTCATTATAAGTTGAGCTAGTGACATCAGGATAGGTAAAATTATAACCGTAAAAAGGCACGCCAAGCGTCAACTTATCACTTGGTACATTTTGAAGTTTATGCCAAAAATCAATTCCTTCTTTGGCAAACTCAAAAGAACTATGCTGACCTGGCTTATCCGGACTCCACGGACCTGTACTATCATATGCCATTATATTGATAAAATCGAATGCATCTAATGCTGCCTGAGTTATATTTTCGAAACGGGAATTATTAGGCAAAGCTGCCGTTAATATTTTTTTACGTTCTGCAAGACTCTTTTTTAATTCAATTACAAAACCACTATATCCTGAAGTTACTGCATTCCATTCGAGATCTACATCTACTCCATCCAGTTGATTCAATTGGACAAAGTTGACTATATTCTGAATTAAAGCAGGTCTGTTTTCCGGTTTATCTATTAAAAAAGACCAATTTGCCGCCTGTTCTTCTGATATTACTCCACCCGCAAGTGAAATACTAATTATAATTTTAGGATTAACTGACTTTGCGTATTTAACCAGACCATCAAGATCTCCGTTAAATAATATATTTCCGTTTTTATCCGGATTTGCAAATGCGATATTAAGATGCGTTAGTTGACAAAACTGAATAGCATTCATTTTATTGAAATTGTCCGAAGACAAATACCCTACCACTCTGGCGGTTTTGGTTTTTGAATTTTCAGGACAAGATTGTTTTTCAGTTGAACAGCTATAAGCTGAAAATAGAGAACTTATAAAAAAAAGGATGCCTAATAAGGCTTTATTTTTTATCATAATTTTTAATTTAAACTTGTTGTTTTTAATTTTAATTAGAATGAAAATAATACCTTATTAGGCATAACTTTATATTGGAGAAATATTTTTTTAGTTTACATCCCACCAAACTTTCCCCAGCCAATCATTCTTTCCTCCCAATCTTGCTACAGCTTCCTGGTAGTTTTTTTCATTTTTCTGCATCTCATCATTTGGATAGTACAAACGTGTTGGCACAACTCCGCCTGTTCCGGAATCTGAATTGGTGATTGGTATTAAATGGGGATATCCTGTTCTTCTCCAGTTAGAGTATCCTTCAATACTATTAAACAGGTAGGTAATCCAGATTTGTGTTCCAATTTGTTCTTTTTCTGTTCCGGCTACTAAAGGCTTAGCATTTACATAAGCATCAATACTTGCCTGACTTGCAGGAGCTGCGCCATAAATCTCTAATTGTTTAATTCCTGCCTCAACACCTTTTTTGTAATAATCTGCCGCAGAACCTGAAACCCATCCTCTAAAAGCAGCTTCTGCTAATAACAATTGACTTTCTGAATAACTTACATGCAAAAACGGAGTTGTTCTTACTTTTAAATAAGGCTGTATACCTGAAGCCGAATTTGATCCTCCGTCTAGCTCCCATCTAAACACTCCTGGCTTAACCCCTTCATAAAGTGTTTCACCTGGTTGTATTGGTGCCCCCGGAACTACACTGCTGCTAGTTTTAGGAGTGGCAATCATAGTCAATCTTGGATCTCCATTATTTCTTAGATAATCTATTAATAATGAACTAAAATGATCTCCCTGCTCATTTCCTATAAAACCATAAGACAATCCATTTCCTCTGTAATCCAGTCGGGCAGGATCATCACTAAAAGGAAAATCTAAATGCTGCATAATACAGTTATCAGCATTACTTTCAAAAACTCCTTTTTGAAACGCTGCTTTTGCTTGTTTTTCTGCTTCGGCAGGATCTACTTCAGAAATTCTCATTGCCGCACGCAAACGCATAGTGTTGGCTAATTTTTTCCATTTTGAAACATCTCCTTTATAAAACAAATCTCCTTTTATAAGGTCTTTTCCAACATTTAACTGATTAACAGCTTCGTCTAATTCTCTAAAAAAAGAAGCATAAATATCTTGTTGTTTATCATATTTAGGGGTTACAATTCCTTTAGAAAAAGCCAAACCTGCCTCTGAGTAAGGCACATCTCCATAAATATCTGTTAATCGCTGTGCGATCATCACTCTCATGATTTTAGCGACAGCATTCATATTTACAGCCGAAGCATCTTTACCTGTTACATCCAGGATATCTACAACACTTTTCATTTCATGAGCATATACGTTTCTCCATAAAGCTACGGCATACTCCTCTGAATTATTAAATTTCCCACCGTAGTTTGTTACTGCCCAGGAACCAGAGTAATGCTGTACAAAACCTCCGGCATATATTAAATTCGTTCTATGCTGATAGTATCCGTCTCCTGACATACATAATTGGGTAAATGTAAGCTGACCGGCCGGGTTTGCAGATAACGCCACAGGATCTTTTTCCAGTTCGTCAAAATTTTCTGTACAGCCAACTACAGTAAACACTGCAAGCATGGCTATTATATATTTGATTTTCATAATTTACTTTTTTAGAATGTAATTTTAATATTAAAACCATACGATTGTCTTGATGGTAATGATCCGTACTCAAAACCTTGTCCGTTTCCTGAAGTATACATTGACTCCGGATCAATGTTTGGCAAATCTTTATTGAATGTCAATAGATTTCTTCCAAATACAGAAACATATATTGAGTTTATTTTTGCTCCGCCAAAAACACTTTTAGGGATATTGTACCCTAAACTTACCTCCCTTAATTTTACATATGAAGCATCATATATAAAAGGTGCCGGAGTATTTTCTGTAACTTGTCTCCAATATTCCTGAGGATCTACGGGTTTTGTATTTTTTACATAAACAGGATTTTCAGCTGTTCCTGTATTTACAACTCCATTTGCTACATAACCGCCCGTAGGAACCCAGCTATTTATATCGAAATTAGGATCAGCTGCGGCGGCTTGAGTTCTTGCAGCAATATAAGCATCTCTTCCTTCTGTAGTAACATCTAACAATCCTCTTGTTGCAGCAACTGAATTTGTCATAGAATATACATCCATACCAAATTTCATATCTAATAAAAACTGAAGCGTGATTCCTTTATAAGTAAATCTGTTGGTCAAACCCGCTGCCCAATCCGGAACCCCTTTTCCTAAAGACACTTTAGTATCTGTGTATAAAGGCATACCATTTGTACCTACAATCATTTCTCCTGAAGGTGTTTTTTGAAAATCTTTTCCAATGATGGTTCCGTATTTTCCACCAACCTGTGCTACAATAGCTGCATTAGCCCAACGAGCCTCAGAAATTGTATACGTATTAATTTCAGGATGTAAAGAAAGAATTGAGTTTTTATTTCTGGAATAGTTTAAGTCGATTCCCCATTCAAAATCCTTAGTTTTTATTGGCGTACCGGATAAAAAGATCTCAATACCTTCGTTACGCAATTCTCCTGCATTTACTGAAAGAAATTCATATCCTGACGTTGATGAAGAAGCTAAATCAAGTGTCTGATCAGCTGTATCCTCACGATATACTGTTATATCCGCTTTTAATCTGTTTTTAAAGAAAGCTGTTTCTAAACCAAATTCGATTCCTGTTTTTGATTGAAAAGTAAGGTTTGCATTTGGTGCCGATGTATTCTTAACATTTACCACACTTTGCCCGTCGTAAGAAGAGTATGTAGTATAGTTTAATGCATTTTTGTAAGCTCCCGGCGCATTAGAAACTTTTGCCCATGAAGCTCTTAATTTTCCGTAAGAAAAAGTATCGTTCTGAATATTGAATGCATCTGAGAATACAAAACCTAATGAAGCCCCAGGATAAAAAGCATCTTTATTAATAACACTGAACCAGTCGTTTCTTCCTGTAAATTCAGCATACAAATAACCTTTATAATCTAACTTTGCAGAACCGTAAACAGAATTTGTTCTTGTTTTGGTTTCTATTGGCGCATTTATTGACTGAGTTGAAAAATTACTGATATATTCTGTTCCCGGCTGTATAATATTGGTTCCCTGACTAGAATTTTCTGATCTTCTAAAATCTCTTCTGTTTGCTCCCAAAATCCCTGAGAAAGTCAAATCATTAGCTAATTTAATCTCGCTAAAAGTAGCAATAACATCGGTATTCATTTCAGAAACTGTGATATCATTCAATCCAAGATAACCAGTATCTCTTCCTGGCCATGTACTTCCCGGCACCATGAAATCTTTAGAATCAAAAACATAAGTATCTAAACCAGTTCTAAAAGTCAATCCAACCCATTTTTCCAACTGATACGTTCCGGCAACATTCCCCGTAAAACGATTTTTCTTAGAGGAGTTGTGGTTTGCATTTACTGTTAAATAAGGATTCAGCTGATAAATATTGTTATTCCATTTATAAACTTCCCCTGTTTCCGGGTTGCCATAATTTTGTAACCACGCCTGATCAATATTAGGTGCCAGACCACTTAAGGAATAACCAACATTGTTTGGTGAATCTCCTAACCCTGGTCGGTTGTTTGTAGTTTCGACCATGTAATTTACATTAGCATCCAAAGTAAATTTATCTGATTTTAAAGTCGCATTCAATGAAGCATTGTTTCTTTCTAATCCGGAATTAGGAACAACATCATCATTTTTCATATTGTTAAATCCAAAACGAAGGAATGCATTTTCACTTCCTCCCGAAAGTGCAATTCCGTTTGTTGTTGTAACTCCCGTCTTAAAAAAATCCTGAATATTATTTTCAACTCTGGCATACGGTCGCATAGAACCATCAAATATTTTTACCTGTGTTCCTACATGATCTGAAAATTTAGGTCCCCAGGCACTGGTCGTATATCCGTAAATTTCAGTAGGTGCTTTTGTAGGGTCTGGCAAAATTCCGCGATTTCCTGTACCGTATTCAGTTTGAAAATCATCATACTTTGCATTTACACGATCAAAACTAACACCACTCGTTAATTCTACTTGTAATTTTCCTTTACTTCCTTTTTTAGTTGTAATTAAAATTACCCCGTTTAACGCTCTTGAACCATATAAAGCTGATGCAGCAGCACCTTTTAATACAGTAAGAGTCTCAATATCATTTGGGTTAATACTTGAAATCCCGTCTCCGTTATCTCTTCCGTCAAACCATTTACTGGCTGCGGCATTGTCATTATTCAATCCTGAGTTATCAATAGGAACTCCGTCTACAATATAAAGTGGCTGGTTACTCTCACCTATACTAGAAATTCCCCTGATAATAACTCTGGCACTTCCTCCCGCTCCTGTGGCAGGCATAGAAATATCAACTCCGGCAATTTTACCTGAAAGTGCCGATGCGACATTGGTTGTAATCACTTTATTAAGCTGATCACCTTTGATGTCCTGAACTGCATAACCTAATTCTTTTTTCTGTCTTTTGATACCCAATGCAGTAACAACAACTTCGTTTAGGTTTTGTGCATCTTCTGTAAGTACAACATTTACTGTAGATGATTGAGCTACAGTTACCGTTTGGGTTTTAATTCCTATATACGAAAAAACAAGTACATCTCCTGTAGATGCCTGTATCGCATATTTGCCGTCATAATCCGATTGGGTTGCGGTTTTCGTACCCTGAATTATAATACTTACTCCCGGTAGCGGCAATCCGTTCTGATCGCTCACTAAACCTTTAATTGTTTTTACCTGCGCCAGCGAGAGCTGTGCCGTAAATACAATCATAAAGATTAACATAATTTTTCTCATTTTATCATGGTTTTGTTGGTTAAGCGATAAATATATTGTTAAAATTAACATAAATAAAACATTTTAAACAAACAACCACAATCCTTAAACGAACGACACAAAACAATCAATAATACGCTCTACGAAAACGATATCCCATATAAATAATATAAATTTTGTCTTTTTTTATAAAATTTTATTCAAAAGAATTGCTATTTACCCACTAATTGTTTAAAGTTGCACAATATTTCTAAGTAAGAAATTTTAACAATTCTAAACTGCTGCACCCAAGTTGACTGAAATTCAAAAATTAAAATTCGACATTAAGCTTAAAAACCATGTATGGTTTTGGGGCAGCTACTTTACTCTTAATTTTTTACGATGGGGAGCGTACTTTAATGACTATCCGTATTCATTTAAATCAAACTTAATTGAGTTTTCTTTACACATACCCTTAGTCTATTTTAATCTTTTTGTTCTGGTACCCAAATATGTACTTAAACAAAAGTATATTACCTATACTCTTGCATTAATATCCAGCCTTTTTGGAATCTATCTGCTCAAAACAGCTTTGACCTATTATATTATATCCGAAAACATCTGGCCGGAGGCAAACAGGGAGTACCACCCTTTTGATATTAATCATATTCTGGCAGTTTGTATAGGAGAGCTTTACGTTCTGGCTATGGCATCATCTGTTTACCTGACTTTAACATGGCTTCGCGAAAGAGAACGAAACAGGTCTTTAAGAGAAAACCAGTTCAAAATCAAATTAAAATATCTTGAAAATCAAATTCAGCCACATTTCTTTTTCAATACATTAAATAATCTTTATGCTTTGTCATTAGAATCCTCAGATAAGGTACCTGATGTTATTATAAAACTATCAAATTTGATGGAATATGTTTTATATGATGTAAAAGGCACCAAATTTGTTCCATTAATCAAAGAAATAGATTATATCCAGAATTATATCGAAATCGAGAAGTTACGCTTTGAGAATGTAGAAGTTACGGTTAATCTCGAATCTAATATAGAAGATATTGTAGTACCACCGCTAATCTTCATCTCTTTGGTCGAAAATGCCTTTAAACACGGGGGTATCAACAACAATAACTTAAAAATTAAGATTAATTGTAAAGTTATCGACAATAAAATGTTAGATTTTGAAATCTTAAATAATTTTGTAAATTCACAAAATCTTAATGCCAAAGGCGGGATTGGTTTGGTAAACACCAAGAAAAGATTAAAATTAATTTATAAAAACGATTTCAGTTTAAAACACACAACAAAACTAAACTACTATATAATCCGTTTGCAAATACCTATTGATAATGAAAATTAAATGCGTGTTGATTGACGATGAGCCATTAGCTATCAAAGTCCTGCAAAATTATTTTACAAATTTTACAGATTTTGAGGTAATTGGTACATTCAATAATTCTCTGGAAGCGCTTGATTTTATAAACAGTACTACTGTCGATGCCGTATTTCTCGACATCAATATGCCTATGATGACGGGTTTTGAGCTTATTAGTCTAATCGAAAATAAAACCAAAGTTATCATCACCACTGCCTTTAGGGAATTTGCAGCAGAAAGCTATGATCTGGATGTTTTAGATTATTTAGTAAAACCTATTCCGTTGCCCCGATTTATAAAATGCATTAATAAAATCACAACCGAATACAATTTAAAAAACAATATTAAAGTCGAAAACACAAAAGGCGACTCTCATATTTTTATCAAAGTAGATAAAAAAATGATGAAAATTAATATTGAAGAAATTTTATTTGTCGAAGGAATGAAGGAATACATCAAAGTAGTTACTCCTGATAAAACCTATATCACCCACAAATCCCTCACATCTTTGTCAGAAGAATTACCTGCAGATCGCTTTTTGCGCATCCATAAATCTTACGTAATTGCATTAAATAAGGTAAAATCTATCGAAGGAAACCGCATTCAGATACAATCTTACACCATTCCGATAGGCAGAAATTACAGCAAAGAGGTAAAAAACAAAATTCTGGAATAAATTTTAACTATTCAATTCATTTTCTAACTTGGTAAAAATTAACACATTGTTGAAAAAATGAGACCGTTGGTTTAAATTTAACATTATTTGTGCCTTTTTATTTTTTTTTGATATACTTAACAAATATATTTACGGTCTTCAAAAAACAATAAAATAAAAAATTAACCTCTTAAATTATGAGTTCAGAAAATGTTCAAACCAAATGGGGACAGTTTATCTCGTTGATAATTGTTTTCTTCTTTTGGGGTTTTGTTGGTTCAGCCAATGATATCCTGATTCCCGTATTCAAAAAAGTATTTACGTTATCTCAGGTACAATCACAATTAGTGGCCTGGGCATTTTATGCCGCGTACTTCGTAGGATCTGTAATTTTCTTTTTAGTATCTTTAAAAGTAGATGTTTTACAAAAATTCGGATACAAAAAAACCCTTTCTGCCGGTTTACTTCTTTCAGCAGTTGGATCCTTTTTATTCATTCCTGCTGCAACAATGGAAAGTTTTCCATTTTTCTTAACTGCTTTATTTACTGTAGGTTTAGGATTTTCAATCCAGCAAATTGTAGCCAATCCGCTGGCTATTAAAATGGGAAGCCCTGCAACAGGAGCTCACCGTTTGACTTTAGCCGGAGGTATCAACTCTTTCGGAACAACAATTGGAGCTATTCTTTTAGGAATCGCTTTGTTTGGGATGGGAGACAACAAAAACACATCACTTTCATTAGAAGACATCAAATTACCTTTCATCATCTTAGGCCTTGCGTTTATTGCAGTGGCAGTTTTCATGAACTTCTCTAAAATCGAAGATCCTGCAAAAGAAGAGGAAGAAGTAGTTAAAGTAGCACACGAAAAATTCAACATTTCAGATTACCCACAATTATATCTGGGAATGTTAGGAATCTTTATTTATGTTGGTACTGAGGTAACTATCATTAGTAATTTACCGGCTTTATTGCATACTTCTGAATTTGGAAATGTTCTTGAAGATGCTATTGCACCCTTTATTGCCCTTTATTGGGGAAGTTTAATGATTGGCCGCTGGAATGGTGGTGTTAACGTTTTCAACACTTCAAATTTAGTAAATACAGCATTAAAATTTATAGTTCCTGCATTAGCATTTGGAGTAATCATTGGAGCTAATATATTTGCTGCACACGATGTTTCAGCATTTTACATTTACCCAATCTGGATCTTATTATTCATAGCCGTAAGTTTTGTAGGAGGTAAAAATGCCGGAAAAACTTTAATGCTTTTCGGAATATCAGGATTATTAATGATGCTTGCCGGACTGGCCTGGCCAGATCCGTCAATCGCTAAATTCTTCTTTATTTCAGGAGGTTTATTCTTATCTATCATGTGGCCATCGATCTTCGATTTAGCTATTGCAGGATTAGGCAAAAACACAGGAAAAGCTTCTTCATTCTTAATTATGATGATCTTAGGAGGAGGAGTTATCCCATTAATCCAGGGAAGCATCTGCGACATTGACCTTACAAGTCCTGGCGGAATATTCGGAATCTCATGGACACACTTTTCTTACATCGTTCCATTGCTTGGTTTCGCATATTTAGGCTTCTATGGTTTCTATTGCCCTAAAATATTAAAAAGACAAGGCATCAACCATGTTGAAGGCGGTGGCGGAGGTCACTAATCCAGTATAAAAACAATAAAAAAATCCCAAATTCCAATCCACAAAATTGAAATTTGGGATTTTTTTATTACTCTAAAATTATCATCTAATAATCTTTATCCCTATGAACCTTTGTAAATTTACACCCTCTATTTAGCATTGATAATATTACTCAGATTCTTTTTAAAAGTGCTCTTATTTTGTTGCGATAATGTATAAACTACATCTTTATCAGCATGTACTATTACTTTATCGATATTCGCCTCTAAAAGCGCTTTTGGATCTTTTATTTTCAAAGTACAGGCACCATCAAAAAAACCATCATCCTCAATGATTTTTTTGGCCTCGATAATTGTTCCGTCACTTAAAACTGCTGAAATAGCCATTGTTTTGTTCAGTGTTTTTGAATAAAATCCATCCATTACAAGTAATAACCGGTACGAATTTTTCAATTCCGGACCTTTAAATTCGTGTCGCGTAATATTGTAACGCAGCCCTTTTGCAAGCGTCTGAAATTGCACTGAACAATCGAGTTCAAAACTTGCTACATCGCCAAACTCATTAACTTCTTTTTTTATTTTAGCTGCCTGTGCGTTTACAGATGAACCAAGGAACAAAAACACAAAAATCAGGATAACTTTTTTCATATGCATTTCTTTTTGAGACATATAAAAGTAAAAAAAAAATCGCCATCTTTTTTACAAGGATGACGATTTTTAAATTATAAAGATCTGATTCTTACTTATTTCCCTTTTCAAAATCAGCTACAAACTGAGCCAATCCAATATCTGTCAATGGGTGTTTCAACAATCCGTAAATAGCAGAAAGCGGTCCTGTCATAACATCAGCACCAATTTTAGCACAATTTACGATATGCATAGTGTGACGCACAGAAGCAGCTAAAATTTGAGTTTCGTAACCATAGTTATCATAAATTTCTCTAATTTCCTGAATTAAATTCAAACCATCTGTAGAAACATCATCCAAACGGCCAATAAAAGGAGAAACATAAGTAGCTCCTGCTTTTGCCGCCAATAAAGCCTGACCTGCAGAAAATACAAGTGTTACGTTTGTTTTGATTCCTTTATCAGAGAAATATTTTGCAGCCATTACACCTTCTTTTGTCATAGGTAATTTAACCACGATCTGGTCATGCAATTCAGCCAATTCTTCACCTTCTTTGATCATTCCATCATAATCCAGCGCATTAACTTCAGCACTTACATCACCTTCAACAAGATTACAAATGTCAACATAATGCTTTAAAATGTTGTTTTTTCCGGTAATACCTTCTTTTGCCATCAACGACGGATTAGTTGTTACACCATCTAAAACACCTAAAGCCTGTGCTTCTTTAATCTGAGCTAAATTAGCTGTGTCAATAAAAAATTTCATAATTATATCTATTTAATTGTGTTCTGTTTTTGGGCGTTCCTCAAGGGTCGGGCTTTCGGCTTTATCTTTTGTTCCGTTCCACTTCACAAAAGGATATCGCCTCAAACGAAGTTCACTGAACTCTTATTAAAAATAAAAACTAAGTGAAGTAATCCCTAACGCAAATTCGGTGCAAAATTACAATTTATAATTTCCATAAAATAAAAAAGTAAAAAATAATTCTAAACAACCTAATTATGGTCTAAAACACCTTTTGCCAAAAAAGTAGTTTTATTTTTGTATTTTTAAAAAATTAAAATCCTCTCTTAAAAAGTGCTAGAAGATCATTTCAAACAAGATATTATAAACATAGAAAACATTTCAATTGTTCCTAATTTACTTAATGTTATTTGCCAGACTACCGGAATGGGGTTTGCGGCAGTAGCAAGAGTAACAGAGGATCGCTGGATAACCTGCAGCGTACAGGATAATCTTGATTTTGGCTTAAAACCAGGAGATGAATTGCAAATAAAAACAACAATTTGCAACGAAATCAGACAAAATCATAAACCTGTAATTATTGATAATGTAAGCGAAGACAAAGACTATCATGACCATCATACTCCGGCCATGTACAAATTACAAAGCTACATTTCTGTACCAATAATACGTCAGGACGGAACTTTTTTTGGAACATTATGCGCAATTGACCCAAAACCAAACAGTTTAAAAGATTTTAAAATAAGCGAAATGTTCAATTTATTTGCCGAACTTATTTCGTTTCACCTTACAGCAATCGAACAAACGCTGGAAAGCAAAAAAGTGCTACAGGAAAAATCTCACCTGCTTAAAAAAACACAGGTCGAGAAAAATGAGGCAGAAAGACTGAACTCAGATTTCAAGAAAAAACTCATTGAAAAGAATCTTTCACTCGAAAAAATGAATAACGAACTCGAAGCCTTCAACTATATTTCAAGCCACGATCTTCAGGAGCCATTACGAAAAATTCAGCTGTTTACCGATACCATTGAGCGTGAAGAAGCCGGTAATTTATCTGAAAAAGGAAAAACAGCCTTTCATAAAATCAAGATTTCCGCTTTTAGAATGCAAAACCTGATCAACGATCTTTTGATTTATTCTAAAACAAAATTTGATGATAGAAAATTCGAAGTAAAAGACTTAAATATAATCGCTAAAGATGTAATTGAAGATCTTACAGATGAGTTCGAAAATAAAAATGTATTTTTTGACATACACGAATTAGGAAAACTCTCCGTAATAGAATTTCAGTTTAGACAATTACTTTACAATCTTATCAATAATTCGTTGAAATTTGCAAGTCCCGACCGTGATTTAATTATAACCGTTTCAGGAGAAATAACAAATGGACAATTAGACAAACTTTCTCCGCTTACAAAGTATTACAAAATAACGATCTCAGACAACGGAATTGGATTTGATCCATTATATAGCGATAGAATATTTGGCCTTTTTCAGGCGCTGCATACAAAACCACTAAAAAGCACCGGAATTGGACTGACAATAGTAAAACGAATCGTAGAAAACCACAATGGGTTTATTAAAGCAGAAGGGGTTTTAAATCAAGGAGCAAAATTTGACATTTTTATTCCAGTTGAATAAATTCAAATTTTGCTCCACTGAATTTTGTTATAGTTTATAATGATTCATTAGCATTTTTTCATACACTTTATCAGGAAGTGCACGCTTTAAAACAATCGAAAACTTTTGCATAAAAGCCCCTACTTTATAGTGTACGTTTGGTTTTTTCTGCTGCATGATTTTATACACCGCTTCAGCCATTTCATTAGGATTACTTCCTGCATCAACATGTTCGTTCATCGTGGCAAGATTTTCTCCATAAACTTTTGCATAAGCCGAGCCTTCTACAACCGGTGCATGATAACGGCCCGATGCAATATTGGTAGCAAAATCGCCAGGAGCTACGCTTGTAATTTCGATTCCAAATGACTTTACTTCCATACGCAAAGCTTCCGTAATCAATTCCAAAGCTCCTTTTGATGCCGAATAAACACTACGATACGGCAATCCCATATAACCGGCAATCGAAGTAATATTAATAATCAAACCTGATTTTTGTTCACGCATTTGTGGCAAAACCGCTTTCATCACTTCAATTGGTCCAAAAAAATTGGTATCGAAATTATTTCTGATTTCTTCTGTTGGTATTTCTTCCAGAGGTCCTGTAATTCCAACCCCTGCATTATTAATTACCACATCTAAGCGGCCGGAATTGGCAATAATTTTAGCCACCGCTGATTGAATAGACTCAGCATTACGGACATCCAAAGCAACCAGTGGAAAAACTGAGTTCAGAACTTTTTCAGGATTTCGGCTCGTTCCGTAGACTACAAAACCTTTTTTTTGCAAAAATTCTCCAATTGATTTTCCAATCCCTGAGGATCCTCCGGTAATTAAAACGACTTTATTCATTTGTCGGTTATAGGTTAAATGTTATTGGTAAAATGTGATTGTCTATACGTAGAATTTAATGCAACAGCTAAAACTTTTAACCACTTACAAATAACTTCTAACTTCCGACAGGTCCAAAAATAAAAAAATCCTCCATAAGGAAGACTACTTTTAAATTAATTCTAAAAAAAAATCCCGAAAGACCGGGAATAAAAAAAATGGCAAGCGACCTACATCGCACCGCTCAACCACGTACCCTTGCTATGTTCCCATCCTGGGGGAGTCTGCAGGAGCTGGTCGTGTAGGACTTGCCGGTGCAAATATACAATCTTTTTATATTTTTGCAAGACCTTTGTTGCTATAAAAATAACGTCGTATATTGGCTTATTCAAATTTTAAACTATGAAAAATTATAACTTCCTAGCTTTCATTTTATTAGGAATCACATTAATTGGATGTGGAGAAAAAAATAAAGGTGAAAATTCTTTATTTACTATCGATGATGCTGCTTTTCCGGCACATTTTACACAAAAAGAAGCCGTTTCTATTGGAATTTTGAATCCAAAGTCGAAAGAAATCGACAGCATCGCCTACTTTGTTAATGATAAAAAAGTGGGAAGTATAAAAGGCGCTGGGAAATTTAATTTTGCACTAAAAGATCAAAAATTAGGATATCAGCACATAAAAGCTACTGTTTATTTTGGATCTGATTCTTCTGATGCAACTAAACGAATTGAACTCGTTTCTGATGTTGAACCTAAAGCTTTAAAATTTAAAATCGTAAATACCTATCCTCACGACACCAGTGCTTTTACCGAAGGATTAGAATTTCATAATGACACTTTATTCGAAAGTACTGGTCAGGAAGGCGCTTCGTACTTTAGATCATACGATTATAAAACAGGAAAAATATTCAAACAGGTAGATCTTCCTAAAAAATACTTCGGAGAAGGAATTACTTTTATCAATGGAAAAATTTTTCAATTGTCCTGGAGAGAGAAAACAGGTTTTATCTACGATGCTAAAACTTTTAAACTGGAAAAAACTTTTCCTTATGATAAAGACATTGAAGGCTGGGGAATGACAAATGACGGAAAGTACATTTACCAATCTGACGGAACAGAGAAAATATGGAAAATGGATCCAGCGAACCAAAAACTGATTGATTATATTAATGTTTATTCAGGCAGTGCAAAAATAAAGGCGATTAATGAATTAGAATTAATTAACGGAAAATTCTATGTAAACGTTTGGCAGAAAGATGCCATTGCAGTTGTAAATCCTGCGTCAGGAGCAGTCGAAGGAATATTGAATATGTCTGATTTACGTAAATTCATCAAACATCCCGAAGCCGAAGTTTTAAACGGTATTGCTTACAACCCTAAAACCAAAACTATCTTTGTAACGGGTAAATATTGGGAAAAAATGTTTGAAATAACCGTTTCAGAATAGAAAAGTAAAAAAAAATAAAAACACGAATTTCACAGATTTCACGGATTAGTTCGTGATAATTTGTGAAATTTGTGTTTTATAACAATATCGATAATGACAACATTAATTACCAACATACAAGAACTGCTTCAGGTTCGCGAAACTTCAATAGCTAAAGTTTCAGGTGCTGAAATGGCAGAACTTCCTACTATCAAAAATGCTTTCTTAATTATACAAGACAATGTTATTGCTGATTTTGGGCCAATGGAAAATCTTCCTGAAATCAACGCCGACAAAGTAATTGATGCTACTGGGCGGGTTATATTACCCACCTGGTGTGACAGCCACACTCATATTGTATATGCAGGAAATCGCGAACAGGAATTTGTAGACCGGATCAACGGGTTCTCCTACGAAGAAATAGCGAATCGCGGTGGCGGAATTCTAAATTCAGCTAGGAAACTCAACGAAACTTCAGAGAAAGAAATCTATGAGCAGTCAAAAATTCGACTAGAAGAAGTAATGCATTTAGGAACCGGCGCGGTAGAAATAAAATCCGGATACGGCTTAACGATCGAAGGCGAACTGAAAATGCTGCGCGTTATAAAAAAACTGGCAGAAAATTATCCTATTGCTATAAAAGCTACTTTTTTGGGTGCACATGCTTTCCCTGTTCATTACAAAGAAAACAAAGACGGTTATATTGAAGAAATCATAACCAAAATGCTGCCAGAAATCGCCCAAAACAAACTCGCTGATTATATTGATGTTTTCTGCGAAACGGGCTATTTTTCTGTTGAAGAAACAGAAAAAATTATGGAAGCAGGAATTCAATACGGCTTAAAGCCAAAAATTCATGTGAATCAGTTTAATTCTATTGGAGGAATACAAGCCGGAATCAAATTTAAAGCCCTTTCTGTCGATCATCTCGAAGTCATGAACCCTGAAGACATTGAAGCTTTAAAAAACACTGAAACAATGCCTGTAGCACTACCTTCTTGTTCTTATTTTTTAAGTATTCCTTATACTCCTGCCCGTGAAATGATAAAAGCAGGTCTTCCCTTAGCATTAGCTACAGATTTCAACCCCGGTTCTACCCCTTCCGGTAATATGAATTTTGTAGTAGCAACAGCCTGTATTAAAATGAAAATGACTCCAGAAGAAGCTATCAACGCAGCGACGATAAATGGCGCTTACGCAATGGGAATTTCTGAAACTCACGGAAGCATTACAAAAGGCAAAAAGGCCAATCTGATCCTTACAAAACCTATTTCGTCCTATTATCAGATTCCATATGCTTTTGGCAGTAATCTAATAGAAAGTGTTTTTCTAAACGGAGAAATTTTATAAAACAAATTATCATAATATCTCCAGGGCGCTATTATTTTCAATACATATTCGCCAATCAAAAATTAAAAGTCTGTATTTGTTAGTACAAAATATTGGTTAATACATTCCTAATATGTTATCGTGCCGTAGTACGCAACAAAATAATATCTATTGCATACCTCTGGCACGCTAAATTCATTCTTATCTCTTGTTTCTGCCACTATTAGGAACCTGAAAGCACAACTCAACTCATTATATTATCCTATAAAAAAAGGTCTGTGAAACTTCACAGACCTTTAATATTTTAGTGGTATTTGTAACCTTAAGCGACAACTAGTATTATCTTAAGTTAAAACTAGTTTTAGAAACCAATTCGTCATTATCAAAAACATTGATAAAATAAGCTCCTTTAGCAAAATCTTTACCTGGTAAATCTTCACTTACATTAACTGTTTTGTTTTCGTATTTAACAGTAGTTTTAAAACTGTAAGTCAAAGTATTATCACCAAAATTTTCAGTTTTCTTATCTCCTAAAACATTGTTTTTAGAATCGATAACCTGTACATAATACGTTTTATCACCAGATTTAGCAATTTGATTTTCAGCAACAGTAAAACTAATTTTCAAAATATCAGCGCGGCTTGCTTTATCTGTCTCAATTTGTTTTCCTGAACTTCTTAATTTGTATGCAGAAGTTTTAGTATTCAGGATTGATAATTTAGCCCCTTTTTCAACTGTTTTTGCCAATTCTTCGTTTTGCCCAACTAATACTTCATTATATTTTTTAGACTCACCTAAAACTACAATAGTACTATCTCTTTGAGTTGTTAAAACGCCATTTTGCTTTTTCAATTCGTCGTTTTCAGCAACCAAAGTTTTCATTTTACCTTGCATTGCCTGAACCTGAGATCTAAATTTAGATACATCACCTTTTGATTTATTCAAATCATCCATCAAAGCCACTACTTTATCTCTTTCCTGAATCAATTCATCAGACATAGAAGTATTTTCAGCAATTGCAGCATCATAAGTTGTTTTTAACTCTTGCAGATCTTTCATAACAGATTCTTTCTCTGTCAGGGTTGTTGTAAGTTCTGTCTTAACTACATCAGTATCAGATGAAAGTTTAAAAATATACACTAAGCTACCAATCAGTAGGACTGCTAAAACTGCGATTACCGCCTTTAGACTTGAGTTGTTGTTCTTTGGGTTTTCCATATTTAAAATAATTTTCTTTAAAACAAATTTAAGAATTAATATAAGGTAATAACGTAAGTTAATACAATTATATTATTTTTGGAAAATAAATTTTTTTCATGGAGAAATTAGTCCCGTTTACTATTAATGATTTAGCAAAAGTCACAAATCATCGAAGTGGTGAAATAAAGTTTGGAGAAAAAATGATTATCATCCCGAAAGGAGTCGATAAAATTAATTTTCTAAAAGAAAACGAAGCCAAATATGTACTCCTGGGAATTCCGGAAGATATTGGTGTGCGTGCCAACTATGGCAGACCAGGCGCAGCATCTGCATGGGAAAGCGCCATAAAAAGCATTGCCAACATCCAGCACAATCGTTTTTCTAAAGGCAGCCAGATCATTATTTTAGGACATATTAATGTAGCCGAAGAAATGCGCGAGGTCGAAAATCTCGATTTTAATGATATCGACGACCGGTCAAAACTAAGTCAGTTAGTAGAAAAAATAGACAAAGAGGTTTCGCACATTATTTTTACTATTATCAAAGCAGGAAAGACTCCCATTATCATTGGCGGAGGTCATAATAATGCTTACGGAAATATAAAAGGTTCGGCTTTAGCCAAAGGAAAACCAATCAATGCCATCAATTTTGATGCCCATTCTGATTTCAGGATTCTAGAAGGCCGCCATAGCGGAAATGGATTTTCTTATGCGTATGAAGAAGGATTCTTAAAAAAATATTTCATCTTTGGCCTACACGAAAACTACACTTCAAAAAGTGTTTTAGATATTATAAAAAAACTCGAAGACAGGGTTCGCTACAATACTTATGACAGTGTTAATATTCGTAAAGAAAAAGATTTTGGGAGAGAAATGGCTTTAGCATTAGAATTTATAAAAACAGATTCTTTTGGTATCGAAATAGATCTTGATGCGATTCCTAACATCGCCAGCAGTGCTATGACAATCAGCGGGTTTTCTGTAGAAGAATTACGCCAGTTTATTTCCTTCTTCGGACAGCACAGAAACGCCGCTTATTTGCATATTTGTGAAGGAGCCCCTGATTTGGCAGATTCCCCAAACAACAATTTAATAGGGAAATTAATTGGTTACCTGATTACGGATTTTATCAAGGCCAATAACGAAAAAGAATAATTTTACGTAAAGTTGAATCGCTGAAAATTAGCCCATTTGCCAAATAAAACAAGAATCAAATAAACGATTGGTCGAATAAACCTATCTTTGCACAGAATTTTAGTACTTAAAACTAAATTCTTAATACCTAAGATATGTTATTCGAAGATTTATCACTTTCAAAAAGTATACAAAAAGCCGTATTTGAAGAAGGCTACCTAAACCCTACCCCTATCCAGGAACAATCTATTCCGATTGTTTTGGCAGGAAGGGATTTAATTGGCTGCGCGCAAACCGGTACAGGAAAAACGGCTGCATTTGCAATCCCAATCATACATCAATTACACCGAATTGTAGGCTCATCAAAAAAAGCCAAAGTAATTCGTGCACTTATAGTTACACCAACACGTGAATTAGCAGTTCAGATTGGACAAAGTTTTGACACTTATGCCAAATATACCAACCTGACACAATTGACAATTTTTGGCGGAGTTTCGCAAAACCCACAAGTAGACGCTCTTAAACAGGGAATCGATATTTTGGTTGCAACTCCCGGAAGATTACTGGATTTGCAAAAACAAGGTTTTCTTGACCTGGATCATTTACACACTTTAGTTTTAGATGAAGCCGATCAAATGCTGGATATGGGTTTTATAAACGACGTAAAGAAGATTGTAAAACTAACTCCTAAAAACCGTCAGACTTTACTATTTTCTGCAACAATGCCTATTGCCATTCGCGAATTGGCCGAAATGTTCTTGCAGGATCCTGCAAAAGTCGAAGTTTCGCCAGTTTCATCAACAGCAGAAAATGTAGAACAACGTGTTTATTTTGTAGAAAAAACAGAAAAAAGAAATTTGTTATATCATTTAATAAAAAATGAAGAATTATCAAATGTATTGGTTTTTTCAAGAACCAAACACGGAGCTGATAATGTTGTAAAGGCTTTGCGTAAAAAAGATATCCCTGCCGAAGCGATTCACGGTGACAAATCGCAAAATGCAAGACAACGCGTTCTGGATGCTTTTAAAAACAAAGAAGTGGGAGTTCTTGTTGCTACAGATATTGCAGCAAGAGGAATTGATATTGATCAGTTGCCTTTTGTAATCAACTTTGATTTGCCAAATATTCCTGAAACTTACGTACACAGAATTGGAAGAACAGGCCGCGCCGGAAACGGAGGAATTGCGATTTCATTTTGCAGTAAAGACGAACATGGCTATTGGAAAGACATTCAGAAACTGATAAAAGTAGATGTAAAAACAATTACAGACCATCCTTATCAATGGCATGCAGGAAGCCCTGAAGCAACGGCAGAAAAACCTAAAAATTCAAACCGAAGCGGTGGCGCACACAAATCAAGAAAATCAAACGCTTCTAAGCAAAACAAAAAGCGCTGGTATTAATCGTATCACATAAAATTTTCAAATAATTCTAAACACGAATTTTACTAATTGACACCCAATATTAATCTGTGTTGGTTAGTAAAGTTCGTGTTTTATTTTTTGGCTAATGTGCCGTTTTTTGCTTCATCTATTAAGTAACTTATAATCTTAAACAGCTTATCAGGTTCAAAAGGTTTAATGATAATATCATTCATTCCGGACGAAATTGCTTCGTCTGTTATTTCATCTTTATCAAAAGCCGTAAGAGCCACGATAGGTGTTTTTATACCTTTTAAACGAATTCTTTTAGTAGTTTCGAATCCATTCATCAAAGGCATATTGATATCCATTAAAATAAGATCAAAATCTTCTTTATCCAGTATTTCCAAAGCACCAAAACCATCATCAACTACTTTGCAGATATAATTATTTTTTTCGATAATTTTCTTTGTTACCAGTTGATTGATCAGATTATCTTCGACTATTAAAATTTTATGCACTTCACTTGAAGTCAAATCTACTTCAATTTCATCTATAATATTTTTGGTCTTTTGCGGATCATGTTCAAAAGGAATTATGAAAGAAAATGAAGTTCCTTCGCCAATATTGCTTTTCAAATTAATCGTACTTCCAAAAAGGCCTAACAATCGCTTTACAATACTCAGACCCAATCCGGTTCCCTGATAATCTTCATCTTTTCGGCCAACCTGAACAAATTTCTCAAAGATTTTACCCTGATCTACGACTGCAATTCCAACACCGTTATCTTTAATAAGAAAATCAAGAAAATAGAGTTTCCCCTGAATATTATTGAGTTTCACGATAATTTCGACTTCACCGTCTTTGGTAAACTTTAATGCATTGCTGACTAGATTCATCAGAATCTGGGCCAGCCTTAATTTATCCCCAATAAGATATTCCGGAATATCCGGATCTATAAACACAGAGATTTGATTGTTGTTTTTCTGGGATAAAAAAGAAAGCGAATTTTTAATCATTGTAATCTCATCCGCAATATTAAAAGTCAGGTTTTCCAGCACTACTTTATTTTCCTCTATTTTATTAATTTGAAGAATATCATTCACCAATGACAATAGATATCTGGCAGAAAACTTTAAAGAACTCAAATGCTGACTTCTCGATAATTCTTTATGTTCTTCGAGCAGCATATTGGTTATCCCCACCACACCATACAAAGGAGTACGCAATTCGTGGCTTATAGTCGAAATAAATTGAGTTTTAAGCAAAGAAGCTTCCTCTGCAATTTCTTTTGCTTTTAAAAGCTCTAAATTGTGTTTTTTCTTAAATCTGATATTTTTGATCAGGGTAATAATTAAAAAAAGGAGAATTATAGAAATCAGTACAAATAAAATAACAATAATCCTCGATTTTTTCAGACTCTGATATTGCGAATCCTTTTCGTTTTCGATTTTGTCAATTTGTCTTTTATATTCATCCAGTTCCAGATTAAAACCGGCAACAGAAGCTTTTTTGAGTTTCTCCTGATTGTACAATACATCTGTTATTTTATTAAAGGCAGAAAGATTTTCATAAGCTTCTTTATACTTTTTAATTTTAAACAAAAACTTTGAATATTCTAAATGGGCATAGGATAAATCTGATTTCTCATCGCTGTTTTCTCCCGCCTGAATGGCTTTTATAAAAAATGCATTGGCCGTTTTATAATCATCGCTATAGCCCGAGTACATCCCATTAAGCATATTAACAACAATTTCTGTAGATTCATCTCCATACTTTGCTACATTATTTCCAACAAATTTTAAATACGGATATCCTTCTTTGAACTTACCAATATCAAAATAGGCCCAGGCGATGTTTACGTTCGTAAAATAAACCTGATTCATATCGTTAATCTTCAAACTATACGCAATCGACTTTTTATAGTAATTAATTCCTTTGTCAAATTGTTTTTTTTCGAAGCAATATATATTACCAAGATTATTATGAAGACTGTATTTTATAGAATCATTATTGGTTTTATTGGCGTAGTACAAACCCTTATTATAAAAGAAAATTGCCTTATCAAACTCTGATAATTCGCTATAATTTCCGGCAATAATTTTGTACGATTTGGCAATTAAATAATTATTCTTAGCCGCTGTAGCGTAATTAAGGGCAATCCGTGAAGTAATTAATGATTTTTCGAAATTAGAATCCTTATAGTCATTCCATGCTTTTTTTACAAGCTTAGCGATTTTGGCATCAGACATAGAATCTGATTGTGCTGTTGCCGAATTAGCAAAGCAATTCAGAAATAAAAGCAACAATAAAAAAATCCGCATTTGGGGCATGAATCGGCTAATTTTATCAAATATACACTTAAAAATAAAAAAAAGCTGTATTTCATTTAAAAATACAGCTTTTCTTTATTTATTTAAATTATGATAAAATTGAAGACCTTTTTCTTAAAAAAAACAGGCTAAAAAATTAATCTGCAGTAGTTTCTGCTATTTCTTTATCATCCTCCCATTGTCCAACCACCGAAGTAGCCAAAGCATTTCCTAAAACATTGGTAGCGCTTCTGAACATATCACAAAAGTGGTCAATTGGCAGGATCAAAGCAATTCCTTCTACAGGAATTTTAAACATGCCGCAAGTTGCAGCAACAATAACCAAACTGGCTCTTGGCACACCTGCAATACCTTTACTGGTCAACATTAAGACCAAAAGCATGGCCATTTGTGTTCCTAAATCCAAATGCACTCCGTAAAACTGAGCAATAAAAATACTGGCAAAAGTCATATACATCATGCTTCCGTCCAGATTAAACGAATATCCAAGCGGTAACATAAAAGCAACGATTTTGTTTTTTACACCAAAATCTTCCAGCTCCTCTGTTAATTTAGGAAAAACAGCCTCACTACTTGTAGTTCCAAAAGCAATTGCCAACGGCCCTACAATACGTCTTAACAATTCAGTCATTCTTCCTTTTAAGAAAATATAACCCACAACGATTAAGACTACCCATAATGAACTGATTCCTACCAAAAATGATCCAAAGAATTTAAAATAAGTAATGATTAGTTCCTCTGCATCTCTAATTGCAAATACTCCTGCAATGGCTCCAAATACTCCAATAGGAGCAAAGTTCATTACATAATTTACCATTTTTAAAACAATATGCGATGCTTTATCAAAAGCATTGATAATAGGTTTTACTGTGCTTCCTAATGAAGCTGCTGCCAATCCAAAAAAGATCGAGAAGATTACAATTTGCAAAATTTCATTGGTCGCCATTGCTTCAAAAATACTTTTAGGAACAATGTGCTCTACAAAATTCTCTACTGATAATATTTTTGTTTTAGCTGTAACTTCAGAAGCTGCAGCCATATCAACATGATCTAATTTTAGACCTACTCCCGGTTCTAAAACATTTACAAAGAATAATCCAATTAATAAGGATACAAAAGAAGCCGTAAAAAACCAGGCAAGCGCTTTTCCTCCAATTCTTCCAACAGTTTTAATATCGCCTAATTTTGCAATTCCCACTACCAAAGTAGTAAAAACTAAAGGCGCTATAATCATTTGCACTAACCTAATAAAGATAGTAGCAAGCATTTTTATTTTGTTGCTAAACGATAGTGCAGCTTCCTGCGAAATTGAATTATGAATCATAATTCCTAAAGCTGCTCCCAGCACCATAGCAATTACAATTTGCCCTGTTAATCCCTTAAGAAATGATTTTTTTTTGGTTTCTGTTACTTGCATTAATTTGTTTTATTTAGAATTAAAATATTAAGACCCTCACTGCCTTAATTTTTATTAATATGTTTTGTTGATCAAATAAAAATCAGCCAAAACAATTGCTGCCATCGCCTCTACAATAGGCACAGCGCGCGGCACCACACACGGATCATGACGGCCTTTTCCTGTCATGGGTGTAATGTTTCCTTTATTATCTAATGAATCCTGAGTCTGCATGATTGTTGCAACAGGCTTAAAAGCTACCCTGAAGTAGATATCCATTCCGTTACTAATTCCACCCTGAATTCCTCCCGAAAGATTTGTTTTTGTTGTTCCGTCAGGATTGTATAAATCGTTGTGTTCACTTCCTTTCATTTCAGAACCTGAAAATCCGCTTCCGTACTCAAAACCCTTTACAGCATTGATAGAAAGCATTGCTTTTCCTAATTCAGCATGCAATTTATCAAAAACAGGCTCGCCTAAACCAACCGGAACGTTTTGAATCACACAAGAAACCACTCCACCAACAGTATCTCCCTGTTTGCGGATATCACGAATATATTCTTCCATAATCGCTGCTGATTTTTCGTCAGGGCAACGAACCGGGTTACTTTCTATTTTAGCAAAATCTAAATCCTGATAAGGCGTATCTAAATGTATTGGCCCTACAGACGAAACATAGGCATTAATTTTAATTTCCGGCAACATTTGCTTTGCAATTGCACCTGCTACTACCCTGCTTGCCGTTTCACGAGCAGAACTTCTTCCACCACCGCGATAATCACGGAAACCATATTTTTGGTCGTATACATAATCAGCATGACTTGGTCTGTAATTGTCTTTTATATGCGAATAATCATCAGATTTTTGATTGGTATTCGGGATAATAAAACCAATTGGAGTTCCCGTGGTTTTACCTTCAAAAATACCGGACAAAAACTGCACTGCATCTGGTTCTTTACGTTGTGTTACAATTGCTGACTGTCCTGGTTTTCTTCGGGACATTTCAAGTTCAATTGCTTCTAAATCAAGTTCAATTCCTGATGGACAACCATCAATAATTCCGCCTAAAGCTTCACCATGAGATTCTCCAAATGTTGTAACTTTATATAGGGTGCCGTAGCTATTTCCTGCCATTGTAATTAGTTTTGAGCAAATGTAAGTTTTATGAATTAAATTAAAAAATTTAAAATAAGTATTATTAACTAAAGGTTAAGTAGTTTAAAAATCACAATTTATTAAAATTGTCGCCAAATTGATAACCTTTTGATAAAATATCTCTGACCAGAGTTTCTTTTATTTGCTAAACTTCAAAAAAAGAAAAATTGAAAAAACGAAATGTCGAATTGGTCATCCTCTCAGATGTCCATTTGGGAACTTACGGAAGTCACGCTAAAGAACTAAACAACTACTTATCAAGCATTAAACCTAAAACATTAGTCTTAAACGGTGACATTATTGATGCCTGGCAGTTTAGAAAATCATACTTTCCTAAAGCACATTTAAGAGTCATTCAGCGTATTATCGGGATGGCTTCTAAAGGTACAAAAGTGTATTATATCACTGGAAATCATGACGAAATTCTGCGAAAATTTAGCGATATGAACATGGGAAATTTTTCTCTGGTCGACAAATTAGTTTTAGAACTAGACGATAAAAAAGCCTGGATTTTTCACGGAGATGTTTTTGACGCTTCAGTTCAGCATTCAAAATGGATCGCAAAATTAGGCGGACTAGGTTACGATTATCTCATTTTAAGCAACCGATTTGCCAATTGGTGTCTGGCTAAATTAGGCCGTGAACCTTATTCGTTCTCTAAAAGAATAAAAGCAAGCGTAAAAAAAGCCGTAAAATTCATTTCAGACTTCGAAACTACCGCTACAGATCTTGCCATTGAAAAAAAATACGATTATGTAATTTGCGGACATATTCACGAACCAAAAATTATCACCAAAGAAAACAAACACGGATCTACCTTATATCTAAATTCCGGCGATTGGGTAGAAAATCTAACCGCTTTGGAATACCATAAAAAACGTTGGAAATTATATTCTTATAAAGAAAGTAATTTTACCGAAGAAGAAAATCTTTTCGAGATGGAAGACATTTTAAGTTCCCAATTAATTTCTTCAATCATCCTTAAAAAATAATCTTAAAAAACAGCTCCAAAAAGCCCTAATCCTGCATTATAACTGTAATAGAGGGCTTTAACAAAAATTGATTAAATTGTAAAAATGTGAATTATATAACAATTTTCAAAAATATTATACGTTTGAAGATTACACGTAACAGTACATTTGAAAAAAATTAAATAACCATTTTTATGAAAAAAATCATTTTATCTGCCTTTATGCTATTAGGACTAGCATTTACAGCCCAATCACAAGAAATTTCCAAACACGCTTTAGGAGTACGTTTAGGAGACAACAACGGATTTGGCGGCGAGGTATCATATCAATTAGGCTTAAGCCAAAAAAACAGACTTGAATTTGATTTAGGTTTTAGAAATAGCAGTGATGTAGACGCTATCAAAGGAGTTGCTCTTTACCAATGGGTCTGGAACATCGACGGTGGTTTTAACTGGTATGCTGGTGTTGGTGGTGGTATAGCTGCCTGGGATCACGATTACTACAACAATAATTATAAATATAACGACAGCGGTACATATGTATTTGCAGCTGGAGATATCGGTATAGAATACAGATTTAGCGAAGCACCTATCACACTTTCATTAGATGCAAGACCAGAGATTGGTTCGGGATACTATGACGATGACAATTTTGGATTCGATGTAGGTTTAGGAGTTAAATTTAGATTCTAAATTAAAACTAAAAAATAATTGTAAAAAGAAATCCTGTCGTTGAAAAGCGATAGGATTTTTTTATTCTAAATATTACTTAACCGCATCCCGATGGCTATCCGGAGCAAAGTTTTTTATATATGCCGGATTTTAAAAAAAACGCAAAGTTAGTAAAGCTTTATATTGATTAAGCTTTGCGAACTTTGCGTTTTATGAGCATTTTTTATATCAAAAACCTTGCGTGCTTCGCGGTTAAAATCAACGCTCAGCCTGACAACGATTATTTAATAATAATCTCTTTTTTTGAATGCACTTTTACCACCGTATAAGGATAAGTAATCACCTGCATTACCATAGCGTCCGGCGCAGGACTATTTTCTTTTATCGTAATGATAATATTTTTATCGGTTTCTTCAACTTTATCAACCCCTATAGAATATCCGCCGGTATTTTTCTCACCCATGTTCAGAATAACATAATTCGAATTACCAATATCGTCATGTTTCATTTTATCTTTCAAGAGCGGATCGTTTTCCAGCATTTTGATTTCATTAGGTTCCGTCAAAATTTCAAAAAACTTAATATTTCCACCACCGTCAGATTGCTCGGTTAAAACTTCATACAACACTTTCGAACCCGAATCTGATGTTTTTTTTGCCCCGCAGGAAATCAAAACAAAAACTACAAAAACCGAAATTACTTTTTTCATTACGCTGCTTTTAAATTAGTGTTTTTCATGTTTATAATCATCAATAGCCCTTTGATACAAAGCTTCATACTTAGGCAATATATTTTTGATGTCGAACTTTTTGGCAATTTCCAAAGCATTTGCTTTAAATTCATTCAGAGTTTTATCATCTTTAAGAATTTTAATTGCATTTGCCGCCATTTCATCTACATTTCCAACGTTGCTCAAATATCCTGAAATACCATCAAAATTAACCTCAGGCAAACCTCCAGAATTACTAGAAATTACCGGAACTCCACAAGCCATCGCTTCTAAAGCTGCCAAACCAAAACTTTCGGTTTCTGACGGAAGTAAAAATAAATCAGTCAGACATAAAATTTTATCTATTTCATTACTGTTTCCAAAGAAAATTACCTTGTCATAGATTCCCAATTCCATACATAAAACTTCCGCCTTTTCTTTTTCAGGGCCATCGCCTACCATCATCAATTTAGCAGGCATTACTTTCTGTATATTATAGAAAATCTTAATAATATCCGGAATACGTTTTACCTTTCTAAAATTACTGATATGCGTAATGATGCGCTCATTTTCCTTCGCCATCACATAACGGTGACAAGGCTGCTGCGGATCTTTTCTCATTTTATCCAATTCGATAAAATTAGGGATTACCTTAATTTTATTCTTGATTTTGAATAATTTCAATGTATCATCTTTCAAACTCTGCGAAACAGAGGTCACATAATCTGATTTATTGATACTAAAAGTTACTGCAGGTTTATAAAAAGGATGATTTCCTACCAAAGTAATATCAGTTCCGTGAAGCGTTGTAATCATCGGGAGATTAATTCCTTCGTTCTTCAGCATTTGCTTTGCCATATAGCCCGCATACGCGTGAGGAATTGCATAATGCACGTGAAGTACTTCAATCTTGTATAATTTCACCATATCAACCAATTTGCTTGACAAAGCCAATTCATATGGCTGATAATGAAAAAGAGGATATTCAGGAACGTTTACTTCATGATAATGAACATTAGGATTCAAAAGTGCCAGTCTAACAGGCTGGCTATAAGTAATAAAATGGATTTCGTGTCCGCGTCTGGCTAATTCAAGACCTAATTCTGTAGCAACTACGCCACTACCGCCAAATGTCGGATAACAAACTATAGCTATTTTCATGTATTAAATTTAATACTACGAAAGTACTCAAAAATAGCGTTTAATCGAAGATTTAGATTGTTAGATTTTTGTGAAGATTAGATCAGTCAGATTATTAGATCGTTAGTGACAACGCTTAGATATTGTGCAACCATTCTATCATTATCTCTGTCATCCTGAGCGATCCCCAGGCTTCGGGAGAAGCATTTTACACTCATAATTCAGAACTAATAAATCATAATTTTTATCAGGAGCAGAAGATTTATTTTCCAAAATAACCATTCGTCCCGCTGTCCGTTATATCTTTTATGGTGAACCCCACCATAAAAGGATATCACTTCCATCGGGGCTAGATTAGAGTTTTTTTGTTTTTACAAGAACTTTCGTTGATCAACTTCAATCGTACAAAAAATTAGAAATAAAATTTGATGTTGTAAATGAGATCACTTCGTTCCGTGCAACGACAAATAACAACGAAAACCAAACCCAACAGACTTAAAAAAACCTGTCGGGTTTAACTGGTAAATACAATATTTCTTAAACCAAAAAAAGGCACAAAAACTAAGTTTCATGCCTTTTTTATATTATATAAATATTTCTTAGAAAAATCTGCTATGCCAGCTATCGGCAGCAGGAACTTCCCAGGATTCATTGTATTCTTCGATATTGTTTACAAGATTATTAAAAACAATTGTATTCTCAGAAACCGATTTGTCTTTCACCATTTTCTTGAAATCAATTAATGGTTTATGTGCGATATGTTCGCCAAGTTTAAAAGTCACGTTCATCTTGTCCAGCAAATCAACGTTGTATTTTTTCTCTAAACTCTGAATAAATTCCACCGAACTATCTATAGAACATCCCGTAGCAGCCTGCACATCCTGATTTACAGCCAAAATAATGAATCGGTTGTATTTTAGTTGGTATGAAGCTGCCAGACTTGTTCCGTGAGCCGCCCAGCCTTCAACGAAAGCTTTCAGGTCGGTTTCTATTTCAGAAAATTCTTCCTCAGAAAATTTTCTGTTTGATTGATAAATCCAAATTCTGGATTCACCAGGTAAATCTTCAAAAGGTATATACATTTTAATTTTAGATTTTAGATTGTTGATTTTAGATTCTGGAAGTTTGAGGTTTCAACCTTTGTCTTCTGAACCTTTGCCACTTTGAACTTCAGATCAAAGATCCTGTGCATTAGCGATTAATTCCGCAATGTCCATTACTTTCACTTGTCCTTCTTTCTCTTTGTGCTTGATACCATCGGTTAACATCGTATTGCAAAACGGACAACCTGCTGCAATAATATCAGGCTGCACCTCCAATGCATCTTCGGTACGCAACACATTCACTTCTTTATTTCCTGGTTCAGCATCTTTAAACATTTGTGCTCCACCTGCCCCACAACACAATCCGTTTGCTTTGGCGCGTTTCATTTCGACTAATTCAACATCAAGTTTTTGAATTAAATCTCTTGGCGCTTCATATACTTTATTCGCTCTTCCTAAATAACAAGGATCATGAAAAGTGATTTTCTTCCCCTTAAACTGACCACCTTCAACAGTCAGTCTTCCGTCATCAATTAATGACTTCAAAAATTCTGTATGATGAATTACTTCATACACACCACCCAGTTCAGGATATTCATTTTTTAAAGTATTAAAGCAATGCGGACAAGCCGTTACAATTTTTTTAGCTTCATAAGCATTCAAAACCTCGATATTCATCATGGCCTGCATCTGAAACAAAAATTCATTTCCGGCACGTTTTGCAGGATCTCCGGTACAACTCTCTTCCGTACCTAGAACCGCAAAAGAAACATTAGTACGATTTAAGATTCGTACAAATGCCTTAGTAATTTTTTTTGCTCTATCATCAAAACTTCCCGCACAACCTACCCAAAACAAAACTTCTGGTTGTTTTCCTTCGGCCAGCATTTCTGCCATTGTTGGTACTACTAAACTTTCTGACATCTTATTTTGTTGTTAAATCGGTTAATCGTTCATTTGTTTAATTGCCTTATAAGCAAAGAACAAAAATAAAAACCGAAATTATTTTAAAATCGATTAAACAGTTAAACAACTAACCGATTAAACAATAAATCTTAATTCTCGTTCTTCCAATTCAATCTGTCCTGCTGACTGTATTGCCAAGGCGCACCATTGTTTTCGATATTGGTCATCATAGCATTCAGCGACATTGGCGCAGCACTTTGTTCCATTACCAAATAACGACGCATATCCATAATAATAGACAACGGACTAATATTTACCGGACATTCCTCTACACAAGCATTACATGAGGTACAAGCCCACAATTCTTCAGGTGTAATATAATCGTTTAATAAGGTTTTGTTATCCGGAACAAAAACACCTTTATTGGCGTCAATATTTTTTCCTACTTCCTGCAAACGATCTCTTGTATCCATCATAATTTTACGAGGAGACAATTTTTTACCCGTTTGATTGGCCGGACAAGATGACGTGCAACGACCACATTCTGTACAAGTATAAGCATTCAGCAACTGAACCCAGTTTAAATCCTGAACATCACTTGCTCCAAATTTAGCCGGAACAGCATTTTCATCTACCGGCGCAGCTGCGAAAGGATCTGCATTGGGATCCATCATTAACTTTACCTCTTTTGTAACTGATGCTAAATTATCAAACTGTCCTTCAGGATCCAGGTTTGCAAAATAAGTATTCGGGAAAGCCAGAAGAATATGCAAATGTTTTGAGAAGTATAAATAGTTCATAAAAACCAATATACCCGCAATATGTAACCACCAAAAAACTTCAAACAATAACCCAACTAATTCGTTTGACACTCCGTTAAATATTGGAGCAATAAACTGACTTATTGGAAAACTTCCTGCTTTATGAAAATGCGAAAATCCTCCGGGAACATTTTGCAAATGCAAATCAGTTGCATTCATCAACAGAAACAAAATCATCAAAACAGTCTCGAAGTATAAAATATAATTGGCATCACTTCTTGGAAATCCGTCTAAATCAGGATTTATAAAACGTTTTAATCTAATTATGTTTCTTCTGATCCAGAATACAATAACTGCAACAAGAACCAAAAATGCCAATATTTCAAATGCACCAATTAAAATATCATAAACCACACCTAAATAAGGTGCAAAAATTCTATGTGTACCAAATAAACCATCAATGATGATTTCGAGTAACTCAATATTAATAATAATAAACCCCAGATAAACAACAATATGCAATACTCCGGCAACAGGTCGTTTCACCATTTTTGACTGCCCTAAAGCAATCATTGCCATATTTGCCCAACGCGCTTTCGGATTATCTTTACGATCTACATCAACTCCAAGATTGATGTTTCTGATAATTTTTTTTACGCTTGAAGCAAAAAAGCCAAAACCAGCTATTAAAAGTATAGCAAATAAAATATTGTCTAAATATCCCATTCTTTATTATTTTTTATCGGTTGAATTTGCATCTTCTGCAGGAGCTACGTAAGGTTTGTTTTTCTTTCCAAAAAGAGAAACATTTACATAACGGGTTGGGTACAAACGAACATCTTGCAACAATAGTTCTAACTCTTTTGATGTTTTAGATAAATTGTTATACAAAGCATCGTCATTTAATAATTTACCTGCTGTACCTTTTCCTGAGTTTAAGTTGCTCATGATACCATCAACTTTAGCTAAAGTCTGGTTTAGGTTTCTAACTGTTTTTCCTAAATCGGCTTTACTTAAAGAGTCGGATATTTTATTGAAGTTGTTAGACATCTTATTAAAGTTTGTAACAACACCATTAATCTGACCTTTGTTAGTATCCAAAATAGAATTTAGTGTTCCTGAAGCTCTGTGAAACTGCTCCATGGTCTGACTCAATTCTGCCAATGATTTTTTAAGATCTTCCTGTCCTTTTTTATCCAGTACATTATTTAATCCGGAAACCAGAGTATTAATGTTTAAAAGCATTAGATCTAATTTTTGCTGAATTGGCTCGATTTTACCTCCTAAAGATTCTGTCAATCCTAATTCTACAGCTGCATCCAGGGTCTGTCCTTCAACAGCCGGATCTTTATCAGCGAGATTTGGTAAAATTTTGATTTGTTTTCCACCAATTAAACTTGGGGAATATAAAGCAGCTTTACTTGTTTTTGAAATTGGAAAATCTGTTTTCAACTGAAGTTCAACCAGCAATTTACCGGTTAATTCATTAATTGTAATTTTATTTACTTTACCAATTGAAAGACCATTTATGGTAACGGGTGCTGATGGTGACAAATCTTCAACATTATTATATTCTACATATAATGTTTTATAATTTGTAAAAAGGTCCTTGCCTTTTAAAAAACTGTAGCCCCAGATAAATAATAAAATTGACGCGATGACTAAAATAGCCGTTTTAATTTCTCTTGTTAGTTTCAAAATTCTTAGTGTTTATACAAAATTAATATAAATATTCGAACTAGAGGCTATTATTTAATAGCGTCTTGAATATTGATTTTTTCTCCGTCTCTGGTTGCAACTAGAAAAGCGGCCCCATATCCTTTATCCTTAGCCTCTTCTAAAAATTTTCTGGCAGCTGTATAATCGGAAGTTTCCTGATAAAAATACTTATAAATATTATTTTCGTATATCATTGTTACATTTTTCAGGCCTTTAAAATTCTTAGGCTCCAGCGGTGTTTTTTTAATACTGGCAATAAGCTGAACCTTAAAGAAAGTTCCTTTTGATGCATTCTTAGTTGCTGCTACAGTTTCTACCACCTTTGTTTTTACCGGAGTAGAAGTATCCTTTACTGGTCGTGCTTCCATAGCTTCATTAGATCCGGAACCAAAATATTCTCTTTTATAGCTCAAAATAGCATCGGCTATAGCTTTTGCAATGTCATTTTGCCCTTCTTCAGAATTTAAAATATTTCCTTCGGTAGGATTAGAGATAAATCCCGTTTCGACTAAAACTCTTGGCATATAAGCTTTATGAAGTACCATAAAAGGTGCCTGCTTTACCCCGCCTTGTCGCAATTTCTTTCCTAGTTTCTCAAAGTTATCTTCAATTTTACTGGCCAGTGAAATACTATTATCCTGATATTCTTCCTGCATTAAGGTCAGCCCAATCATAGACTCGGGAGAGTTAGGATCATAACCTTCATATTTACGTTTATAATCTTTCTCTAAGGTAATAACCGAGTTCTCTTTTTTCGCAGCCTCAAGATTCGATGCCAGTTTACTTAAACCCATTACATAAGTTTCTGTTCCGTCAGCAGCCGTATTTTTATTTGCATTACAGTGAATTGACACAAAAATATTCGAATTGGCTCTGTTGGCAATATTGGCTCTTTCGACCAAATCGATAAAAACATCTGTTTTACGAGTATAAATTACATTAACATTTGGTGTGCTTTCTAAAATCTTACCAACTTTTAAAACAATAGCCAAAGCAATATTTTTCTCAATACGTCCGCTATAAACGGCTCCAAAGTCATGATCTCCATGCCCAGCATCAAGTGTTACCTTAAAAACATTTGACTGACTGTATGCACAAAAAGACAATATCGTTAGAAAAAAAGTAAATATTACTTTAATTTTGTTAAATCTGTTCATAAATCTAAAAGTTAATTTTAATAAAACGTAACTGCTATAATTTTTACAATTGATTATTTTTGACAAAAAATTATATGTAAGTTTGACATGTCAAAAAACAAGCCATAATTTTACAAAAATAGCATTTAAACCTTTGCATACAAACTTATTTAATATCGTTTTATTATCATTTTTCCTAACATTAGGATGTGGTAATTTATATTCGCAAGAGATAAAAAACAAAAAAAAGCCGTTACCAACTGTAAAACAAACAGATAAAACTAAAACAGCTGCTACAGATATAACGCCGGCTCCCATAACTGATACCATAAAGTTAGATACTGTAAAAACCAAAAAGAGCGCTTTAGACGCCGTTACCAAATACAAAGCTAAAGATTATGCTAAGTATGACAGGAAAAACAAAACGCTTACTTTATATAATGAAGCTGAATTATATTATAAAGATGTCGAATTAAAGTCGGGTATTATTGTTTTAAATCTCGAAAAAGATGAAGTTTATGCCGGTCGTATACGAGATTCTGCTGGTGTTTTGATACAATACCCAAATTTTAAACAAGGTCCAAGCGAAGTTCAGCCTGATTCAATCCGATTTAATTTTAAAACAAAAAAAGCCCTGATCTATAATTCAAGGACTGAACAGGGAGAGTTTAAAATTAAAGCAGCTATTACCAAAAAAGAAAATGATTCGGTTTACTTTTTAAAAGGAGCCCGTTTTACCACTGCAAAAGACATTGACGATCCCGAATATTATTTCAGAACCAACAAAGTAAAATTCGTTCCTAACAAAAAAGTTGTTGTAGGTACCACTCAAATGGTAATTGCAGATGTACCTACTCCGCTAGTATTGCCTTTCGCTTTTTTTCCAATGACAAAGGAAAAAAGTGTTTCAGGTATCATTGTACCAAGTTATAATGACTCGAATACAAGAGGTTTCTCCCTTCAAAACATGGGATATTATTTTGCTTTAAGCGATAATTATGATCTAACCGTCTTAGGTGATTATTATACCAATGGTAGTTACGCCATGCGCTTTGAGTCAGCTTATGCAACACGATATAAGTATAGGGGAAATGTCAATATTCGTTTTGAGAATCTCATCAACAGTGAGCGTGGTTATCCTGACTACAGCAAAGAAAACATTTATAACATTCAGTGGTCTCATTCAAAAGACTCAAAATCAAATCCTAATTCAAGCTTTTCTGCCTCTGTAAACATGGGAAGTAGTAAATACTTCAAACGTTCTATCAATCAGGCCAATATTGGGTCGAATTTAAATAATACTTTAAATTCATCGATTTCATACAACAGAACCTTCAACACCATACCACAAGCGCGTTTTTCATTAACGGCAACCCATTCGCAAAATACGCAGACAGAGCAAATTCAGATGACATTACCGACCTTACAAGCCAGCGTCGATCGTGTTTATCCGTTCGTTGGAAAAGACGGGGTAAAAAAAGGTTTTATCAAAAACATCAACTTGCAATATAACCTGAGTGGTAAAAATAATATTACCACTACAGATTCATTATTCTTTAAACCACAAATGTTTAAAGATGCACAAATAGGAATGCAGCACAGTATCCCGATTAGTACCAACTTTAAGATATTTAAATATTTTAGTGCAGGAGCATCTACTAATTACCAGGAAACATGGGTTACCAAAACTATTGATAAAAATTACGATCCGGAAAAAGGACAGGTCGTTAATACTACCGTTAATGGTTTTGATGCTTTTAGGACTTATAACTTCAGTACGAATTTAGGTACTACGATTTATGGTACGTTTAATTTTGGAAGTGACAAGAGAATCCAGTCTATTCGTCACGTAATGCGTCCAACGGTTACATACTCGTATACACCAAGTTTCGATCAGTATTATAACAACTATACCGTTGATGCTTCGGGAAGAATTTCAAATTATTCAAGATTCGACGGAGGTATTTTTGGAGCTCCCGGCAAAAGCAATTCCAACATTGTATCATTTGCTTTAAGCAATACCTTTGAAGCTAAAGTTCGCGACAGGGACAGCACAAAAACAGAACCTAAAAAGATCATGCTGCTAAACAATTTGAACTTCAGTACGAGTTACAATTTCAACGCTGACGGAAAAGAAACTTTAGCCTGGCAGCCGGTTCTTGTAAGCGGTGGAACACAGCTTTTTGACAATAAAATGAATGTTAATTTTGGTGCAACTTTAGATCCGTATGCTATTGATAACGGAGGAGCCAGAATTAACACCTACAATATTGATAATGGCGGGAGTTTATTCAGAATGACTAGTGCCAACGTAACTTTAAACTATTCGTTCTCTAATAAAGGTACCGGGAAAGAAGAAAATAAACAAAGTGAGCGGAACGGAGGGCGTAAAGATGATTTATTTGGAACCAATACAGACCTGAACGACAGCCGAAATAGCCAGTTTGCTAACGAAAACGACGATGACAAAGATGTTATTACTGAATTTTTTAAAGCAAATATTCCCTGGGATATGACGATGGCTTATTCTTTGACCTATTCGAATGTAAACCGGGAAAATAAGATTACAGGAAACTCTATAATGGTTTCGGCCAATATGGACATTACCCCAAAATGGAAAGGCGGGGTTTCGACCGGTTATGATTTTGTACAAAAGGGAGTTACTTTTACTCAATTTCGTTTTGAAAGAGATTTATTAAGCTGGAGAATGGCGTTTAACTGGAGTCCGCTGGGTATAAACTCAAACTGGAACTTCTTTATAGGAATCAAATCCGGAATGCTTAGTGATATTAAATGGAACAAGAGAAGCACTTCAAATCGTTAATATCTAACCTCTAAGCCATAAACTTGTTTAACCATTATGAAATTCAGTTAAGAATTAATTTTAATTTCATAATATCAAAATAAATCCCAACACTTCATTTAGTGTAAAAAAACTATTATTATGAAAAAAATCATCTTTACAGACAAAGCACCTGCTCCTATCGGGCCTTATAATCAGGCTGTATTATCAGGAAACACACTTTATGCTTCTGGTCAGATTGCTATAAATCCGGCATCAGGAGAAATTATCACTGAGAATATAAATGATGAAACAACGCAAGTAATGCAAAATATCGCTGCTATTCTCGAAGCTGCAAATATGACTTTTGAGAACGTAGTTAAGACAACAATCTTCATCATGGACATGAATAATTTTGCAGCCATAAACGCCATTTACGGGTCTTATTTTGATGAAAAAACAGCTCCTGCACGCGAAACAGTTCAGGTGGCTTGCTTGCCAAAAAATGTAAATGTAGAAATATCTATAATTGCTGTACAATAGCATTTAAAAATAATTGTGCCGTTGCTTCATTTGTTGCCAGCGGCACATTATGAACATCACATATCCTGACCAGCATCTTAATATCTACTTCGTGTGCATTTGTAACCAAAGGATCAGTAAACATAAAAACGACATTAATTTTACCCTGAGCTACTTTAGAAGCGATTTGTGCATCACCTCCCATTGAACACGGAAGCATCTTTTTTACTTTAAACCCTGATTTCTCAGCATTTCTTCCTAATATTCCCGTTGCAATAAGTTTTACTTTATCATGCTGCAGCGTAATTCCGTTTTTAATTAAAAACTGGATCATATCTGCTTTTTTATTATCATGAGCAATTATTGCAATTAAAGTTTGTTTTTTCATGACTTGACAATAAATATAACAAATCAAATTTACTTCAAAAAAGCCAACAGATTAAATTATAAGATAATGAATACCAAATAATTACACAAAAACAAATAAAAGACTACAAATAAAACATTATTGTAATTTTTGGAGCAATAAAAAACCGTTTCATTAAAATGAAACGGTTTGCATATAATTTAAATAAATCGAAATTCTAAAACTGTAATGCGATAGCATTTAATAACAATTGGGCAGAAGCTTCGTTTGTTGCTAAAGGCACATTATGCACATCACAAACACGAATAAGCATATTAATATCGACTTCATGAGCATGGCTCGCCAGCGGATCTTTAAAAAAGAAAACCATTTGCGTTTTACCTTCGGCTACACGAGCAGCAATCTGCGCATCGCCTCCCATTGGTCCTGAAAGCATCCTTTTTACCTTAAAACCGGCATTTACTGCCTTACTTCCGGTAGTTCCTGTAGCAATCAGCTTAATATTTTCTTTAAGAAGAAGTGTTTTGTTTTTATTTAAAAACTGAACCATATCTGCCTTCTTTCCATCGTGGGCTATAATAGCAATTTCTATCATTATTTTTTATTTATTGATTAGCAACATGATAAGCTATCAATCCGTCAATAGGTCTTCTTAAAACATTTCCTAATTGAAGTTCGTATTTATCAAATGTTTCCTGTAATTCGTCTTTCAAATAAAAAGCAATAGAACCTACAAAATGTACTGGAACTTCTTTGCAGTTATCAAACTGTTTGATGTAGTTTTTTACAAAAGATTTCATTCCTTTAAAAATGATTTTTCTGCAAAATTCAGTGTCTTTATGTTTGATTAAGAATTTAGCAAAAGTCGCCAGATAAGCATTTGGATTGGGTTCTTTGTATAATTTATTTTTGATATAATCAGGATCTAAATCATATTCTTTTTCAAATTCTACTGCCAGTTCTTTCGGCATTTTATTGAAATAATATTTTCTGATTAATTCTTTACCAAAAACATTTCCACTACAATCATCCATGGCAATATATCCTAATGATTGTACTTTTTGATGCAATACTTTACCATCAAAGTAACTGCAGTTAGAACCAGTTCCTAAGATACTTACAATAGCCTCTTCACCTTTTGGAGTAGTAGCATAAACTGCTGCGTATGTATCTTCCTGAACCTCTACAATAGCATTAACAAAATATTCCTGGAATATTTGCGAAAGCTCTGTTTTCATTCTGTCAGTACCACAACCTGCTCCGTAAAAGAACAAATGTGTAGCATTTTTTTTATTTTGTAAAATATCAAAACGATCATTTAATCTTTCTACGATTTCGTGACCTTCAAGAATTTCAGGATTTAATCCTAAAGTTTGTGTGGTGAATAATACTTTTCCATTATCATCAATTGCAATCCAATCGGCTTTAGTAGATCCACTATCAACTATTAATTTCATTTTATTTAGTTTTTGGATTAGTTTTCTTTAGCTAAATAAAAAGTGTTTTTTTTACATTAATTAAAGAAGTAACAAAATAAGAAAAATCCCGCTACTTTGAAATAACGGGATTTTACAAAAATATATAATATTATTTTAAACCTGCGATATGCACAGATAAATCAATTAATTTGCTTGAATATCCGTACTCATTATCGTACCAGGACACCAATTTGAAGAAAGTTGAATTTAAACCAATTCCTGCACCAGCATCAACGATAGAAGTTCTTTTATCTGAAATAAAATCCTGAGAAACAACTGCATCTTCAGTATATCCTAAGATTCCTTTTAATTCATTTTCAGAAGCTTTCTTTAAAACAGCCATAATTTCTTCGTAAGAAGTTTCTTTAGCTACTTTTACAGTTAAATCTACTACAGAAACGTCAGCAGTAGGAACACGGAAAGACATTCCAGTTAATTTTCCATTTAAAGCAGGAATTACTTTTCCAACCGCTTTAGCAGCTCCTGTAGAAGATGGGATGATGTTGATGCTTGCAGCACGTCCACCTCTCCAGTCTTTTCTTGAAGGACCATCAGCAGTCATTTGAGTTGAAGTTGTTGCGTGAACAGTTGTCATTAAACCTTCAACAATTTCGAAATTATCGTGGATTACTTTAGCTAAAGGAGCTAAACAGTTTGTAGTACAAGAAGCATTAGAAACTACTAAATCTGTAGCTTTTGCAGTCTCGTGGTTTACTCCCATTACAAACATTGGAGCATCTGCAGAAGGAGCAGAAATAATTACTTTTTTAGCACCACCTTTAATGTGCTCATTTGCAGTTTCGATAGTAGTGAAGATACCAGTACATTCAGCAACTACGTCAACATCAACTTCGTTCCATTTTAAGTCAGCTGGATTTCTTTCAGCAGTAATACGGATATTTCTTCCGTTTACGTAAAGTTTTCCTTCTTTTACTTCTACAGTTCCATTGAAACGACCGTGAACTGAATCATATTTTAATAAATAAGCTAAGTGATCAACATCTAATAAATCGTTGATTGCTACAACTTCTACGTTATCTCTATTGAAAGTTTCTCTAAAAACGATTCTTCCGATACGTCCGAATCCGTTTATTCCTAATTTTACTTTTGACATTTTACTTAATTTTTGCTTTTGTTTTTATTACACTAATTTAAAGTCTAATTTCCTCACAATAAACTTCTTTTCCTTTTTTAAACTTTTATATTATGTTGACATGATATCAGATACTCTCAACAATTCTCTATCAATTTCAGATTTACCTTTAATTGCTTGTTCAAGAGGTGTCAGGGCAACTTTATCTGCCTGAAGTCCTACCATATAATTTGATTTTCCTTCTATTAGGGATTCTACTGCTTTTACACCTAAACGGCTTGCCAGAACACGGTCGAAACAAGATGGCGAACCACCACGCTGCATATGTCCTAAAACAGATACTCTTACATCATACTCAGGCAAATTAGCTTCAACGTAATCTTTTAATTCGAATACGTTTTTACCAATTTTATCCCCTTCAGCAATAACTACTATACTTGATGATTTTCCTGAAGCTTTACTTTTTTGAAGAGAGTCTAGTAATCTGTCTAAACCTAAATCTTCTTCAGGAATAAGGATTTCTTCGGCACCAGCTCCAATTCCTGCGTTAAGAGCAATGTGTCCTGCATCTCTACCCATAACCTCTACAAAAAACAGACGGTTGTGAGAACTTGCTGTATCTCTGATTTTATCAATACAATCTACAACAGTATTTAAAGCGGTATCATATCCTAAAGTATGACTTGTACCAAAAATATCATTATCAATTGTACCCGGAATTCCCATTACAGGAAAATCGTATTCTGAATTGAAAATTAATCCTCCGGTAAAACTTCCGTCACCTCCTATTACAACCAGGGCATCTACCCCGGCTTTCAAAAGATTATCGTGAGCTTTTTTTCTACCTTCCGGTGTTCTAAACTCAACTGAACGAGCTGATTTCAGGATCGTTCCGCCTTTGTTTACAATATTATTTACGCTACGAGGTCCCATTTCTTTGAAATCTCCTTCGATCATTCCCTGATACCCTCTATAAATTCCTATGCATTCTATATTATGATAAGCACATGTTCGAACAACTGATCGTATTGCAGCATTCATTCCTGGTGAGTCTCCTCCCGAAGTAAGAACACCAACTTTTTTTATTGTTTTTGGCATTATTTAAGTATTAAAGTGTAAAATTAGCAAACATTCAGCACTTTTCAGGTGATGTTTATCATTAATTAATAAAATTTGTTAAATTCAAACGTTTTCGTTAATAAGTTTTTCAATAGTAAAAATTTCATTTAAAATAATAAAAGACCCCTATTTTAATTAAATCTTTAAAATTAACAATACATAAATGAAGTGTTATAAAAATTTGAATGCTTTTTTAAATTTGTAAGAAAATAAATCAGCGCCTAATTTAGCACAAAAAAACCATTCGCAGCGACGAATGGTTTCTTTTAAGATTATTTTTAACAATTAATTAAAAATCGTTGTCAGGAATAAGTCCTTCACTATTATTTCTGGGCTGCTCTTTTTTCTCTTCTTCTTTTTTGTCGGATTTCTTTTTATCCTTTTCAGCATCTTTTTTATTAGAAAATTTAACAAAATCAGGATTCAGATAAGAGTCTTGAAGATCATCTGAAGAACTTTTTATTGCCCTTTCGAGTTTATGGTTTTTAAATAATTTATTGACCAGCTCGCTAAAAGTATCAAAATCGACTTCATACGAAATACCAACTCCTTGTGTATAACCAATTCCCTGACCGATATAATTGATATCATTTTCTTTATTAAACAAACGAAGATTCATAGATCCGTCTTCATTTACCCTATATAATATTTCAATATCACCCACAATAGCCGACTCGTTTACACCGCCAATTGGCACCCCTAATTTTCCGTTGATTGTGATTCTTTCGTTTACCTGAGAAGTTATATTAGCCACAAACTGACCATCGGCCTCCTGGCCAATTCGTTTGTCTGCCGATATAAAATTCAGGTCGATATTGATCTTATCATTATCTGATTTAATAATTCCTCCTAATAAACTTGCCGCAGTTTCAGCAAATGTACCTGACAAATCACTTTGGTTAAATCCGTCCGGACTCATAAACGATCCTGTCGATAACAAATACAAAGCCTGAGTCTGGCGAACATCTTTATCGTCTAACTTATATTGTATCTCTGATTTCAAAACATTACTCACAGATGGAAACTGAATATCAAAATTAGGCTCAGGACTGGTTAAATCCCCTCTTAATCCGATGACTACTTCTACCGGAACTTTTTTATTGAAAGAAGAATTCTCTAATAATACAGCCGGATTTGCCGCCGTTTTATAAACCGCTTCAAGATTCAGCTGGGCTTTCATTGGGTTTCCTTCCCAAATAATAGAACCACCTTTCTTGACCGCGAATTTTTTATCGATTAAACCTCCGTATTTAAAATTATATGTTCCTTCGTATGCCTGAAAATCCCCCCACATATTAAACTTACCCAGTGTGTTGATTTTAAACAATAACGATCCGTATCCTTTTCCTTTCATTCCGTGTCCGGAATTTCGATCCAGAATTACCTCTACCTCTGCATCCGGGGTAATATCAAAATCAAATTCTAATTCAAGACCATTGTAGTTTCGGGTTTTCTCAACAATACCATTGGCCAGATTGAATTTCTCCTTTGGTGTAACAAAGTGTATCCAGCTACTCTCACCCACACTTTGAGCATTGTTAATCGGAATTTTAACTTCGGTTCCTTTCTCAGATTTAGCATCTACCTTTATAAACAAACTTTCAGTCGGACCTTTTATGCTTGCAGTACCATTGATAAAAGCAGTACCAAAATAAGCAGCATCTTCGCTGTCTTTTGTATCCAGTGCCAGTAATCGTTTAGAAGTTATCGTTAGATCCAGCTTCCAGTCTCCAAAATTATGATGTTCGATACTTCCGTTCAGTAATCCTTTAGTACCGTATTTAGTATCTGTTAATTGATTATTTCTAAATAAGAATTTCTCATCGGTTAAATCGATAACTGTCCGGTCGCTCAATTCATAATCAGTATTAAGATACGGAACTGTCATTCCCGCTTTTTCTACATAAAGCCTTCCGTTGATCTCCGGTTTTTTAAGATTTCCAACCACTGCTGCATTTCCTGAAACAGATCCACGAACATTCGATAAAACATCTCCCCCCACAGTACCTAAAGTTGCCAGATTAAATCCTTCAAGCTTCAGATTCAAATCCAGAAATGTTTCTTTGTTTTCGATGGCAAAAGTTCCATTGGCTCTAAACGATTCTGTAAAACCATTTTGAATAGAGGAATTTATCGTGAATTTCTTAAAGCTTTCGTCTCCGGAAATATCAAATTTCAAGGTTCCTAAATCGACTTTATTTAAATTAAGATGATCTATAGAAATAGCTGCCGTGGGCTGATAAATATTCTTATTTTGCTTATAATTAATATTACCATTCAGATTACCATTAAATACAAATTTTGAATTTAGCGGCGTAATTTTATTGATATCAACATCTTCAAAATTCAGGACGAGATCTTTATAATCCTTTCCTTTTATAACACCATTTAAATCGATTTTCTGGTTTTCATGCGACAGGATAATATTATCAATGGTAAAATTCTTAAAGAACTGATCAAAAACAATCTGATTATCTTCCTGATCATTTTCGTTCAAATACCATAAATAGTCCTTAAACTTCATCTCAGATTTCTTGATTCCCACAATGTTATTTTTGTTCTTGTCGATAGTGTGATACAAATCCAGATTAAAATAATCTTCTCCTTTATCTCCACCTTTAAACTCAGAACGTACAAACAGGGTATCCTTTGCAGTAACATTGATTAAACTAAAATCACGTACTTTATAATAAGGCGTTTTGATACTGTCTAACTCGACAAAAGCATTGTAAAGCGCATTTTTATTATCAATATTAATACGGATATTATCGAAAGTGTTTTTTGCAGCAGTAATTTTCTGGGATTTAAACCTAAATTTAAATTCTCCTAAATCAGCATCAATTTTTCCTCTTACAACTGTACTCGAATCGATATTGATTTCCGGATACAACATCTCGACAACTTTATCATATACATGAAAATTGAAGCGTAAAAACTGACCTTTTTTAACTTTATAAGGTTTGTAATTGGTATAGAGACTTCCAACCGAATTCATTACCAGTTTATCCAATTGACCAAACTGAAATTTACCCACGATCTCTCCTTTTACAACATCATTGGAGCTAATGGTTATAGTACGCAATCTGTCAGCATCAAAATTGGAGTTTACCGTTATTTCGTCAAAAGTATAAGTTGCCTTAGGGTTTTGATATACAGCATCCCTAATTGAAACCGTTCCCTGAAGATTTTCTATCGAATTTCCGGTTACTTCTACAACAGCATCTCCTCTAAAATTCGAAATCGAATCATTGACAAATTTTAATTTTTGCAAATCGGCATTTTCTACATTAATATGAAAATCGTATCTGCTTTCGCGTTTGCTTAAATCTACCAAACCATCAAATGTCAGGTTCAGGTTGGGATCATTTATAGACAGCTGTCCTTTATAATATGGCAGTTTGAAATTTCCGTTTACTACAATATTATTATAAGTATACTTATTATAATCTAATTTAGAGATATCGCCTTTTATAATAGTATTTAGATATTTCTCTGTAAAACCAACTCCGTCTACGTCCAGATTCAAAGTTGTTTTGCCAATATCCTTTCTGTTTAATAACGCACCAACATTAAAATTATCGAGTATAACATTTCCTGAATACGAAGCTTTATCAATAAAATCAATATTATTCATGTGCAAATTGGCCTGACCATTTCCCAGATCGGTAATCATTTTAAAATCGGCTTCTAAGGCTGTTGTCGTAACTTTTGCTTTTCCAACAATATTAAATTTGCCTACCCTTTGAAGTTCTTTGGGAAGCTTTTTGCCTAAAATACCCGGTAACAAAACCACCAGGTTATCATAACTTGAAATCAGCTTATCAAACTTACCATCCATGGCAAACTTTTGTGTTTTGCTGCCTAAAAGGTTTTTAAAATTAATCGTTCCGTTAATCTTTGAACCATTTGTATCGCTTAATTTAAGATGTTTTAAATCAAGATCATTTAAGGTTCCGTCGATCTTTGTTTTGATTTTAAAATGCTGGTTTTTACCCAATCCGTCATAAAAATAACGAATATCGTTTGAAGCAATCGAAGCCGAATCCAGCGCGACATCAAACTTTACTTTATCTGTAAAATCCAGAAAATCTCCTGGTTTATAATTTAAAGTAGCTTGTCCGTAAATCCAGGTTCTCTTGGTTTTTATAGCCAGATTTTCAACCTTAATCTGCTTTTTGGTATAACTGAATTTACCTGCAAAATTAGACACATATAAACCACGGTGATCTAAAAAAGAAAAACGATGAATGTTTGTGTTTACATCCGGGCCGTATAATTTAAAATCGCTGATATAAGCGTTCAGTTTCTTAAAGTCAAGAAATACCGGTGTCGTTTTATTTTCGTCAATAACAGAAAAAGCACCTTTAGAAATGTACGCATTTCTGGCTGTCAGCAAAAAATGCTTACTGGATTTGGCTCTTTCCGGACTTGTTTCAAACAATTTAATAAATTTATTAATATTGTTTTCGTCCTCGTTTTTATACGTTTTAAGATTAAAAATCAAGCCTGTTAACCTCAGATCTCCAAAAATCAAATCGCCATCCAGGGTTCTTTTGATACTTAGAATATCAGTTGTAATAATATCAGAATAAATTAAGGTTTTGTTATGGTGGTCTAAAATTAAAACCTTTTTGAGTTTTACACCTCCAAAAATATTGATGGCAACTTTCTCTACACTAATCTTAGTATTAAAATCAGCATTTAAGGATTCTGTGATATAATGCGCAATTTTAGTCTGAACGATAGGTAAGGCCAAGGTGATAGCAAGTACTAATAAAAGTAAAATTAACCCAATCAGGGTTCGTGATATTATTTTCTTTACTTTTTTGATAGCTGCTTTTATTTTAGTTTTCTTTTAAATTTATTTTGAACAGACAAAGAACGGCTGTTTTTGATAAAAATTCTTTAATTTTGGCTTCTCCTTATAATAAAAGAAAATCAAATATTTGATTTGTCAAATATAATTCAAAATTCGTGCCTTTATATGCAAAATTCAGAGGTTTTTATTCTTGCCATCGAAAGTTCATGCGATGATACTGCTGCCGCGGTTTTACATAACGACAAAGTACTCTCAAATGTTGTTGCCAATCAGTTAATTCACAACCAATATGGCGGTGTCGTTCCGGAATTGGCTTCGAGGGCGCATCAGCAAAATATTGTTCCGGTAATCGATGCCGCACTTCGCAAAGCAAATGTACAAAAAGATCAGCTAACTGCCATTGCCTTTACACAAGGTCCGGGACTCATGGGTTCTTTGCTTGTAGGAAGTTCTTTTAGCAAATCATTGGCATTGGCATTAAATATTCCGTTGATCGCTGTAAATCATATGCATGCCCATATTTTGGCTCATTTCATAGACGAAGAAGGTTTTGATAAACCCGAGTTTCCGTTTTTAGCCCTGACCATTAGTGGAGGTCACACACAAATTGTGAAAGTAAACGGTTTTTTTGACATGGAAATTATAGGCGAAACCACCGATGATGCGGTTGGAGAAGCTTTTGACAAGAGTGCCAAAATCTTGGGACTTCCCTATCCTGGCGGTCCTTTGATAGATAAATATGCCAAAGAGGGAAACCCAAAGGCATTTGCTTTTACTAAACCAAAAGTTCCGGGATTAGATTTTAGTTTCTCGGGATTAAAAACGGCTATTTTATATTTTATTCAAAAGGAAAAACTTAAAAACCCCAATTTTATCGAAGAAAACCTGAATGATATTTGTGCTTCTATTCAATATACCATCATCGAGATTTTGATGGACAAAATCAAATTAGCCGTAAAAGAAACAGGAATCAAACAAATTGCCATTGGCGGAGGAGTTTCGGCCAACTCAGGAATTAGAACCAGATTAAAAGAAAGCGAAGCAAAATACGGCTGGAAAACCTTTGTGCCAAAATTCGAATACACTACCGATAACGCTGCAATGATAGGAATTGTAGGATATCAAAAATATTTATCAAGCCGTTTCGAAACTTCTGCAGTGGTTTCTAAAGCGCGAATTCAATTTTAAATTATGCAATTATTTTACAATCCTGATATAGACGAAACCACTCAAGGTTTTTCTTTTGATAAAGAAGAAAGCCGACATATTATAAAAGTTTTACGCAAGAAAGACTCCGATATTTTACACGTAACAAATGGTGCGGGTTTATTGTTTGAAACCGAAATTACTCTGGCTTCTGACAATAAATGTATCGTTCAGGTACTTTCTATACAAAAAACCGACGAACCAAAATTTCGTTTGCATCTGGCCGTTGCCCCTACCAAAATGAACGATCGTTTTGAGTGGTTCCTGGAAAAAGCAACCGAAATTGGAATTCAGGAAATTACGCCTATTATTTGTGATCGTTCTGAACGAAAAGTGATTAATTTAGAACGTTTTGAAAAGATTATTTTATCAGCTATGAAACAATCAAACGAAACGTATTTGCCTAAATTAAACGAAGCGATTTCGTTTAAAGAATTCATCAAACAAAAAAACGAAGGCCTGCAACTGATTGCACATTGCGAGGAAACCGATAAAAAATCATTAAAAGATATTTTAAAACCCAATGAAAGCGTTACCATGCTTATTGGTCCTGAAGGTGATTTTTCTGAAAAAGAAATTGCACTGGCTTTAGAAAATGATTATCAACCGGTTACTTTAGGAAATACCCGTTTAAGAACTGAAACTGCCGCAATTGTAGCATGTCATAGTGTTGTTTTTTTTAATGAAACACCTGATTAAAGTCTCTGTTCTTATGAATAATGCCGGTTTTGTCAATTTCGATGGAACTGTACTCGACAAGGATTAAACACAATCTTGTCATTTCGACGAAGGAGAAATCTCTGCAAGAAATTCCGCTAACAATTGTCAATCTTTGTCGATTTTGCAACGGAGATTTCTCCTTCGTCGAAATGATAAAAATGCTGCAAATTACTCGATAATTTATAATTATATGAAAAGAATACTTTACTTCTTATTATTGGTTTCTATTTCTTCCTTTTCACAGGAAATTGCTTTGCTAAAATACAGCGGTGGCGGAGATTGGTATGCAAATCCCACTTCATTGCCTAACCTGATTAAGTTTTGTAATGCCAATATTAATACCAGGATAAAAGCAAAACCATCAACAGTTGAGCCTGGTAATCCTGATTTGCTTTCGTACCCTTTTGTACATATGACAGGTCACGGAAATGTAGTTTTTAGCGATGCTGATGTCAGTAATCTTAGAAATTATCTCAATGGAGGTGGTTTTCTTCATATTGATGATAATTACGGAATGGACCAATACATTCGAAAAGAGATTAAAAAAATATTCCCCAATAATAATTTAATCGAAATTCCGGCGAATCATCCCATATTTCAAAAACCATATCCTTTCCCGAACGGATTACCAAAAATTCACGAGCATGACGGAACGCGTGCACAAGCTTTTGGCATTTTCGTAGAAAACAAATTAGTACTGTTATATACTTATGAATGCGATTTGGGTGACGGCTGGGAAGATGCCGAAGTACATAACGATCCCTTGGCTGTTAGAGAAAAAGCCCTGAAAATGGGCGCGAATATTATCAATTATATTTTTACCAATTAAAATTTAACCAGTGCAGCTTACTCACGAAGAAAATCAATTTGAAAGAAAAACATTTCCCATTACATTAGTTTGTGACCATATTTACTTTCAGCAAAACATAGGTTCTCTTTTTAGAATAAGTGAAGCTTTTGGGGTCGAAAATATTATTTTTTTAGGAAAAGATATTCCGCTAACACCCCGAAAAATCAATAAGACTTCCCGAAGCACGCATCTTCATGTGCCTCATACCATAATCGAAGAAACGGCAGAACTTGCTGATTACTTACTTCAAAATAATTTTGAAATTATTGCCTTGGAAATTGCCAGCAATAGTAAACCTCTAAAGGAAGTTGTAATCCCCGATAATCAAAAAATTGCGCTTTTGATAGGAAGTGAAATTGACGGAATCTCAGATGAACTTCTAAAAATATCCAATCAAATTGTACACATCAATATGTTTGGGAAAAACTCCAGTATGAACGTTGTGCAGGCTGCCAGTATTGCTTTGTATGAGATTACAGCTTTGTAATTTTTGTTTTAAAATACTGCTTAGCAATTAATTCAGATTAGAACTGCTTTTAAATAGCTTAAAAAAGAAATAGCCAAAACCTCGATTAAAAGCAAATAATAACGATAAAAAACATTTCAAAAACACATAAGTAAGAAAAAACATCTTAAAAATAATTTTAACTTTTTTGTAAGAACTAGACTATACAAGGAATTGTAAAATTCTGACAAAAATAATATTGTAAAATTTTTGCTACAATATTTATTTGTTATAAAATTGCGGAACAAACAACCAAATGTAATTTTTTATAACAAAAACCCAAATTATTATGAAAAAAGTTCTTATTAGTGCATTTGCAGCATTAGTGCTGTTTTCTTGTCAAAATGACCAAACAGAATCTTCAGATTCAAATGTAAGTGCTGTTGCCCAACGTGGCTGCGCAACTCAGGAAGTTCTTGAGAAACAGCTAAAAGCCGATCCTATGTTGGCCATCAGAATGAATGAGATCGAAGCTTTTACCAACAAAACTTTACTTAGCGGTAAACTTGTAAACGGTAAAATCCAGATTCCTGTTGTTGTGAATGTTTTATATAAAACAGCAGCACAAAATATTTCTGATGCACAAATTCAATCACAGATTGATGTATTAAACAAAGATTTCAATGCATTAAATTCAGACTACAATAGTGTACCTGCTTTATTCTCCGGAGTAAAAGCTAATGTAGGAATTACGTTTGTTTTGGATCAGATTATTAGAAAATCTACTACCAAAACATCATGGGGAACAAATGACGCTGTAAAAAAAGTAGCTCAGGGTGGCCTGGCACCAACGTCTCCAACAACAAAACTTAATTTATGGGCCTGCGCTATTGGCGGCGGTATTTTGGGTTATGCACAATTTCCCGGAGGAGCAGCTGCTACAGACGGAGTTGTAATTGATTCTCAATATTTTGGGTTATCGGGTGCGGCGAGCGCTCCTTACAATTTAGGAAGAACGGCTACTCACGAAGTAGGTCACTGGATGAATTTACGCCATATTTGGGGAGATGCTACCTGCGGAAGCGACTTAGTAGCAGACACTCCTACTCATAACACGGCCAATTATGGTGTACCGGCTTACCCTCATTATAGTACGTGTTCCGGAACTCCTGTCGAAATGACGATGAACTACATGGATTATGTGGATGATAATGCCATGTATATGTTCTCTACAGGACAAAAAAACAGAATGGCTGCCATCTTTGTTACAGGCGGTGCAAGAGCTGCTTTTGGTATCTAAAAAAACAGATTAAAATAATAAAGCGAAAAGCGGGATGAAATCATCCCGCTTTTTTTTGTTTACCCGCTAGTTTTAAAAGCTTTTTCCTATATTTATAATCTAAAATCAAAATATGATCACATCAAAAATTATTTCTAACGGAATATTAAGAGCTTTAGCAACTATTATTGTAGTTCTCATCGTTTTATATTTTTTATACGAAATACAAACTGTAATTGTTTATTTATGTATCTCATTGTTATTATGTCTTATTGCAAACCCATTGGTACAATTTTTAAAAAATAAACTCAAATTCAGTAACTCACTCGCGGCAACCACCACCCTAATTGTCTTTATATTGGCAATAGTGGGTTTTATATTATTATTTGTGCCGCTGATCATTTCGCAAGCCAACAATTTATCATTATTGGATACCCAAAATCTGCAACAGCAATTTCTTGAAACCGAAAAAAGTATCGAAACCTATTTCAATATTCAGCATGTAGATCTGAACAAGGTTTTAAAAGATTCTAAACTCACTTCGATAATCGATTTTAGTTACTTTACCGGTTTTTTAAATTCGATATTAAGTTTTATGGCCGATATGGGTATGGGATTGGTATCGGTATTTTTTATTACTTTTTTCTTTATCAAAGATCAGGATACCTTTAAGGTAACGGCGCGAAAAATTCTTCCGGATACTAATGAGGATAAAATCCTAAATTCGATTACTAAAATCAATCACTTTTTGACACGCTATTTTATAGGTTTACTGCTTCAGCTAACGGTTGTGTTTATTTTATACTTAATTGTATTAATGATTTTTGGCAATAAAAATGCTTTTGTAATTGCGTTTTTATGTGCCATCTTGAATATCATACCGTATATTGGCCCTATAATAGGTACTACCCTGGCCGGGATTTTAACCATGATCAGCATGATTGGCAGTGATTTTCAGACCGAAATTTTGCCCAAAACGATTTATGTACTTATAGGATTTTTATTGGTTCAGGCCATTGATAATAATATTAGCCAGCCAATAATTTCATCAAAAAGTGTAAATTCGCATCCTCTTGAAATATTCCTGATTACTCTGATCAGCGGAATCACTTTTGGTATTGTCGGAATGATTATCGCTATTCCGGTTTTTACGATGATAAAAGTAATTTTGAAAGAGTTTTTTCCTGATAACAAAATTGTATCCGTATTAACCGAAAGAATTTAGCATTGAATACCTCTGTTTTAGACCAAAATATTCAGGAATTTATAACTGAAAATAGTGGTGCCCCGATTGCAAAATTAGCGCTTCAGAAGAATCCGTTTCCTGAAGTTGACTGGATTTTAATCTTAAATCAGATTGAAGCAAAATCGAAAGCAAAAGACAAATTGCCTACCTGGTTTAAAACTGAGAATATTATTTACCCAGGCAAGGTTTCTGTCGAGCAAACCTCATCTGAAAAAACGGCTGCTTATAAGGCTTCACTAATTTCAGGTACATCTTTAATCGATCTTACCGGAGGTTTTGGGGTCGATGATTATTACTTTTCTAAAAATTTTAAAGTCGTTGCACATTGCGAGATAAACGAAGATTTATCAGCCATTGTAAAACATAATTTTGAACAGCTTGCAGTAACGAATTGTTCTTTTTATGCAGATGATTCTAATAATGTTTTAAATCAACTGAATCAAAAATGGGACTGGATCTACATTGATCCTTCACGCAGAAGTGATGCAAAAGGCAAAGTTTTTATGCTAAAGGACTGTTTACCCAATGTTCCTGATTTATTGCATTTTTATTTCGAGAAAAGCGATTCTATTTTAATAAAAACCGCTCCTTTGCTGGATATTTCAGCAGGTTTATCTGAATTAAAATTCGTTAAAAATATACATATTATCGCGCTCGAAAATGAGGTAAAAGAATTGCTTTTTGAAATTCATAATCATTATAAAGGCGAAATTCGCATAAAAACAGCCAATATTTTAAAGGGCAAAACAGAAACTTTTGAATTTGTTCTGGGTGCTGATACTGTTTTTTCGCCGTATCATTTACCTCAAAAATATCTTTACGAAGCCAATTCGGCCATAATGAAATCAGGTGGTTTTGATGAAGTTAGTGCTTTCTACGACCTCAACAAACTGCACAAACACTCGCATTTATATACTTCCGACGCTTTAATTGATTTTCCGGGACGAACTTTTGAAATCGAAAAAGTGATTCCGTACAGTAAAAACGAAATGAAAACAGCCCTTGCCAATCAGCAGGCGAATATCACTACACGAAATTTTCCGGACACGGTAGAAACCATTCGAAAAAAGTGGAAAATAAAAAATGGAGGAAATTTGTATTGTTTTTTTACAACTGATAAAAATGATAACAAAATAGTTTTAATTTGCAGAAAAATAACTGAAAAATGAAACAACTAATTACGCTAACCTTTTTTTTATTAGCCTTTACCGCATTTGCACAAAAACCATGTGAATACAGCGCAAATGTAAACGACTCAATTGGCAGTTACAAAGTAACTAACGATTATCTTATGAGCGAAAAATATTTTGGAGGAACATTCGATTATGTGTTCTTTGCCTTAGCACAAACAGATGGTTTGCCTACACTGAACCTGCAGCTGATCCAGAAAAGTAAGGATTTTATAAAAGCGAATTGTTTTGATAAGAATTCGAAAATCTTTTTGCAATTAGAAAACGGAAAAATAGTAACACTATTACATATCAATACAGAAAATTGCGGTACACTTATTCATGACGATAAAGGTTTTGACAATCGTATTACGACAGGAATTTTTATGTTTATGAAAGATAATTTTGAAGAACTGAAAAAATCGCCTGTATCGATCATGCGTATTAAGTACCTGACCAATACCGAAGATTATATTGTAAAACGAGAATTAACATCAGAGCTGAATGGTAAGGTCTACAAACCAAATACCTACTTTATGGAAAACATACGATGTGTTGAATAACTAGTCGCATTTCCATTTTTGATTAGAAACTTTGTCTTTTAAGCCTGTTTTTAAATTATAATGCCACCATTCTGAATCAAAAGAATTGAAGCCATTTTTCATCATTACGCTTTTAAGATATTTTCTATTTGCTTTTACCGATATAGGCAATTTTGTATAATTATGACTGGCCTGAATACCGAAAAAATCAAAATTGGTTCCCATTTCAAGTTCTGCACCATCGGCATTTACTAACGATATATCTACGGCTCCTCCTCTATTATGGATGGAGCCTTTTTTTGGATCTGCCACATACTCAGGATTGGATACAATTTCCCACATTTTTTTCTGGATCGATAATGGCCTGTAGCAATCGTATATTTTTATTCTGCAGCCATTCTTCATAAATTCTTTGTTGGCCGCTATTAGCGCCTTAACGGTCTTATAACGCAATAAACATTCGGCACAATCGTAGACTTTTGTTTTTAGAAAATTATCTTCGGTTGCATATTTCATATCGTAGATAAAATCTTTGCTATAATCTTTTAAATTCACAAAAGTAGTATCTGCAATTTCCTGATTGGCTTCACTTGTATATGACTCATTTTGTGCATTTACAGACGATGTAAACAAAATGATACTAAAGAATACTAAAAAACGGAATTTTGAAGATGTATGTATTTTCATTGCAAAGATTGTATTGTATCCTGTAAATATAAAGATAAAAACCGCGGTACAGAAATTCTAATTTTGTACTATGCACATATTAATCTTTATATTTTAAACTATGTTCCTTTATTATTTTCTGGCTTTTGAGCTTGATCGCTTTAGACAACAGCTTCCAGTTTTCATCGTATTCAATTTTATAAACATCATCTTCATTCCCCGAAGGATAATATGCCGTTGCTTTTGATTTCACAAAACTCTGATTGCCTGGCTTATCCGAAATTGTATAAATTATTTGTTTGAATGGTTTTGCGTCCAGACCATCACTGTCCCCCATATACGACAAGTAAAATTCAGGTTTTTCGTCTTTGTCCTCATCACTAATGGTACACTTTTGATAATCGAATTCAGGCCAATACACTACATTGCCAAAATCCTGAAATTTAGCTTTTTCTATCAGGCCTCCGTGATCGTGTAATAGCACAAAAGCATATAAATTATGTTCGCTAAAAATTATGGTATCCTGGGGTTTACCTTTCATGTCACTATGCTTCCAGCTTCCTTCTTCATGAGCCCATTTTTTTGTTTTAAAATTATAAACTTCGCCCACAGCGCCATCTTTATAATCAATCATACGACTGAGCTTGTTGATTTTCTTTTTAAAAACAAATTCAAAATGACCATATTGGCTTTCACAATGAATAATCATTGTTGTTTTGCCATATAATTTGCTTTTGTAATTAAAGTCAGCATAAGGAACTGCTTTGCTATATTTTACTGAATCTTTAGGGTAATAACGCTGTACTAACAAAGGTTTAGTCTGAGCCGTAATTGAATGTACAGCAATTAAAAAAAGTAGTTTAAAAAGATAATTGGTTTTTAATTTCATTTCTTTTAAAATAGGGTAGGTAAAGTAGAACTATCGGCTAAATATTTGCCAATGCTAAGTTAGTAAAGTCGCTTAGCTTTTTAGTAATTATTTCACAGATTGGTGCTTATTAAAAATATTTACCGCCGTTGCCTTCACATCTTATTAAACCATCTTTATCCCGGAAGTACATTTCAAATAATTATCACTATAATATATCATTTTGAAATAATAAGTTGAATTATAAGTTTTTCCTCCTTTACCATATTAAATACAAAATGTAACTTTTTACAACTATTTATCAAAAAAGAAAAGAGACTCAGTCATCAACAATATAAGGCTAATTGAAATCAGATAATTTTTTGTTTTTTAGATCTCGCCTGTGATCATAATATTTTCCTTTATGCCTTGGCTTTTTAGCATTCTAAAGTGCGAACGAACAGCATGATAAAAGGGATAGGATGTATAAGGAAGATCATATTCCTTAGCATAACGTTTTATAATTGGGGTAATATAAGGATAATAGGTATGCCCAACGCCGGGGAATAAATGATGCGCGACATGATGGGTAAAACCTCCATACAAAAAGTTGGCAATTTTACTATTGGTACTAAAGTCTTTTGTAACGATCATTTGATGCATGGCCCAGGTCGCAGAAAGATTTCCGTCAGAATCAGTAACGGGAAAATGTGCATCTTCATCGACATGTGTTGATACAAGGGCAACAACGCCCAGCATACTTCCGCACAAGTGCATAGCAAACCAAGCTCCTAAAATAATATACCAAGGCTGATTAAGGATGAATATTGGTATAAAAAGTAAATAAGCAAGATTGATAATTTTTGCTGCAAACAACCTTACCACTTCTTTTTTTGGAATTTTCTCTACTACTTTTTTTACATAGTTGTCCTTATTTCCAAAGAAGTCTTTAAAATCTCTTATATAAATCCAGTTCAGACTATAAAAAGGATAAATAAGCCACATATAAATGTGCTGGTATTTGTGATAATGAAACAAAGGACTGGTGGGAAAAATCCTTATGATATCACTTTGTTTTATATCAATATCCCAATCAGGAACATTAGGATAAGCATGATGAAGATTAATGTGACGGCGTGTCCAGAGCCAATGGTTGCCTCCAAATAATTCCAATACATACATAAACCATTCGTTATACTTTGATTTTTTAAACAATGCGCCATGTGCCGCATCATGAAATGCATTTATAAAAAGCACTATCATGGTGATGCCACACAAAATATAAAAAAGAAATAATAAGGGTGTACTGTTTCCAAACAGCAAAATACAGGAATAAAACAAAAAAAAGAGAAATAAAAGTCCTAGCGACTTAATGATATTTAATAGGTACAAAGATGAATTTTGTAAAATAGTTTCGTTCACTTCTGTGCGCATCTTTTTAAAAAAATCATCAGTACCCGCTTTAACATAAACCGGGCGTTTCAATTTTTCCATAACAGTTATTGCTAGAAATTGTCCTATCAAATTTAATAAAAAAAGTTAAATCTTACAATTCTGGCAATTTATAAAATTCAGAAGCTTACTTTCTTAAAATTTTGTAACAGAAAATAAATAAGGTTTTATAAGTTGTGTAATAAATTATTTAACTTTACTCTTTTCCCCTAACTTAAGATATTTCCAAACATTATATCTTTTTCCTTAACACTACAATAGCGCAAAATTTTAACCCTTGTTGAGAATGAAAAAAAGAGAAAAACTAGAAATCATTAGAAAATACTATCCTGATGCCTTAACTACCATTGATCTTATGAACAAAATCATTGATTATGTAGAAGAAAAACTAGATCTGGAACCAGCGCAAATAATGTTTGCAGACAGTATTTGCAGTGACGATGTAAACAGCATTCAGTATCCTGTACGAACAAACGAATTTTTGGGTCCGTTTAAAATGGGAGGATTAGACGGATTTCCTTTTACCGGACTAACTGGTATGCAAGCCTTTGCAAGTCATGTACCTGATGATGGAGCTGTTTTTATATATTACGGACCACATATTGGCATTTCGAAAGAAGGAGTTATTGGGGAAATTAATCGCTTTGGACAAAATAAACCTTCAGGCTGTTGCGGGGCAGCGAATGGTGCTTTAAAAAAACTAATCGACAATAGTCTAGAATCTGGTCATATTACAGAGATAGATTATCAGATGAATAGTATTGAACAAATCCTGTTGAAACAAAAGGAAAGGATCCTAAAAGCCGAAATACCGCTTTATGAAGCAACAGAAATAATCTATGATTCAATAGATAAGCGAATTGAGGAATTAGTTGCTGCCACCACCTACAATTGCAAATATGTGATTCTTGCTGGAGGCATTTTAATCAACAGTGATAGCGATATAGGATCTTTTTCTTCTACCAAAAAATTTGACGTTATTGATTTAAAAACTGGTTTTAGAGAAAATGTAATAGCAAAGATAAATAATTAACATACTCTTTATTCAACTTCAAATCATTCAAAATAAATCGTAATCCTGACTTTTTTTCTATAAAAAGCACATCAAATACACATCATGTTTTTATTGATTTCTTTAAAAGAGTATTAAAATCCTGATCTTTTACTTTTCATTCAAAACAAATAAAAACAGAAACAGAATATAAAATTTAGCTTTTTTGTAATTTGCCTTACTCTTAATTTATTATTAGAAATAAAGTATGCTAAAATTCTGTACACAATCAGTCACTGGTATCTTAATACTATTCTTGTCTTTTGCCGCTTACGGCAAACCTGAAATTTATGTCAATCAGGTTGGGTTTGATACAAAAAGCCCAAAAATTGCCATTATCGGTGTAGAAAATAATCTTGATGCAAAAGCGACTTTTGCTATTACTGATGCTAATTCCGGTAAAATAATGTTTACTGCATTAGCAGGTAAAGCACAAAGTGTTGAAGACTGGAACCTTGGTAAATTATTCTACAAAGCAGATTTTTCGTCTTTCGGGAAAACAGGAAAGTATAAAGTTACCATCAGTATAGAAGGTATAACATACAGTTCTGCCACTTTTGCAATTGAAGAAAATATATTGGCAAAACGAACCATTTCGTCAATTGTACATTACTTTAATAAACAAAGGGCCAATACCCCGCAAGAACTTGAAGCGGATAAAAATATACTTTTATTTGGCAGTACAAAAAGAGTAGATGTACGTGGCGGATGGTGTGATGCCTCAGGCGACGTAAGTAAGTATTTTTCGCATTTGGCTTATGCCAATTTTGTATCGCCGCAACAAACACCATTGGTTACCTGGTCGCTTATTAATACATCAGAAACAATTCCGAAACAATTAAAACAATGGAAGATCAAAGATTCTCTGGATGATGAAGCCTTGTGGGGAGCAGATTATATGATGCGTTGCTTATCTGATCAGGATTATTTTTACATGATTGTTTTTAGCTATTTTGATAAAGATCCCGCAGCGAGAAGAATTGTAGGACTTAAAGCCAATAGTGTAACCACAGATGAATATCAGGCTGCCTTTCGCGAAGGTGCGGGTATGGCAATTGCTTCACTTGCCCGAATTTCGAAATGGAAGAAACATGGCGAATTTACCTCAACACAATATCTTAACGGAGCAAAACGGGCTTATGAACATCTTTTAATAAATAATACCAGGTATGATGATGACGGAAAAGAAAACATCATCGACGATTACTGTGCACTTATGGCTGCAACAGAATTATGGATTGCCACGGATGAAATCTTCTACAGAGATGAAGCCAGAAAATGGGCCCATAATCTGGAGAGCCGAATGACAGACAACGGATGGTTTAGAAGCAATGATGGCAATCGCCCGTTTTGGCATGCAGCAGATGCAGGTTTGCCGGTAGTAGCATTGGTAAGATATTTGAAAAAAGAAACGGACAGCAATGAAAAACTTGCCGCGAGAAATACAATCAAAAAAGCCTTAGATTACAATATAACGGTAACCAATAATGTAGAAAATCCGTTTGGTTATGCCAGACAAAGTTTTTTATATAAAGACAAAGTAAAAGATGGATTTTTTATTCCGCATGATAATGAAACCGGTTGGTGGTGGCAGGGCGAAAATGCAAGATTGGCATCATTGGCCACTGCAGCAATAGAAGGCTCAGAAATAATTGCTCCTCAAAAAAATGATATTGCAAAAAAAACGTTCAATTTATATGCATCGCAACAGTTATCCTGGATACTGGGCTGCAATCCTTACGCCGTATGTTTTTTATATCAGTTTGGAGAAAAAAATGTACCTTATATGCATTCTAATTATGGGCATGGTTCAGAAAAAGGCGGTATTTCTAATGGTATTACCGGAAAAGACGGGAATGGAGACGGATCCGGCATCGATTTTAAAATGGAAGCAGAAGGAAACGAATGGAGATGGACAGAACAATGGATTCCCCATTCGGCCTGGTTTTTACAAGCTGTCACAGCTATGGCAGAAAAATAAGAAATCCTAAATTTGAATTCAAAAAATTACTTTATATAAATGAAAAATTCAGTAATAGCCATCTGTTTATTAATATGCAGCTTATTTTTTCAAACAGATTGTCAAGGCCAAAAAACAAAAAAATCAAGATTCAGAGCTTTAGTTTTATATGAAAATGGCGGACATCATCTGGCTTTTACTCAGGCCGCAAAGCCTTGGTTAAACAAACTGGCTGCTGATAGCAGTTTTACAATTGATTATATTGAAAGTACAAAAACAATAAACGAAACCCTTCTAAAAAAATATCAGGTTTTTATACAACTCGATTACCCTCCTTATACCTGGAGCGAAGAATCTATGAAAGCTTTTCAGAAATACATGAACGATGGTAAAGGCGGATGGGTAGGATTACACCATGCTACTTTATTGGGCGAATTTGATGGATACCCTATGTGGCAATGGTTTTCTGATTTTATGGGAGGCATTCGGTTTGCAGATTACATTCCTACTTTTGCCAAAGCCAAAGTAACTATCGAAGATCAGTCACATCCTGTAATTAAGGGAGTCCCTTCAGGCTTTTATGTAAATACAGAAGAATGGTATACATATGACAAAAGTCCCAGGCCAAATGTACACGTAATAGGCTCTGTAGACGAATCTACCTATGAACCTGATTCAAAAATAAAAATGGGTGATCATCCCGTAATCTGGACCAACGATCATTTTAAATCCCGTAATGTTTACATTTTTATGGGACATTCACCGGAATTGTTTCAAAATGAAGCCTACACTACTCTGCTTAGAAACTCTATTTTTTGGGCAGCAAATAAAAAATGACTTTTTAGTTATTTTAAAATATGCCCATATTTTCAGGTTTGATTGTAAATCCTATACGCACCATACTTTTGTGTTCCTGGTAATCGATCAAACTTTCGGTATATCCCACAAACCATTGGAGCGTGAGATAATAATTTTCACTTTTATATGGTCTCCAGTTTACTTGTGTTTGTAAAGATCCGTAATTGATAAGGCCACTTCCTTTCCTGAAAAGGATATCTGCACTCCATCGACCCGGTTGTATCTGATACGTGGCACTCGCTTCGCCATAACCCACATATTTGGTAAGTCCGGGATTATCTTCTTTATCAACAAGCGGAATCCAACCTCTTAAACCCACAATCCATCGGGGAGAAATCTGTGATTTTAACGAAAAAGCAAGCATGTTCCAGGTTCTGGAATAAATAGAATCGCGACCATTTGATTCGTGTTCAAATGAGATTGTTCCGTAAGTAAGCCTTCCGCCTTTTAAATAAAACGGACGAACGATTGCTACACCAGGATTAAAATTAATTTCAGAAAATGGTTTTGAACTTGCATATATATCCCAAAAGGCTTTTTGAGTGTACATTAAATAAGGAAAAAAACCACCCCATAAAGGTTTTGAGTTCAATCGCAATTTAAAACTTACCTGATATTTGACATCGGCAGTATTGCGGGTAATATCTGTATTGACAGGCACTCCTGTTAAAAAATAATTGTCTTTGTGAACAGAAAAGCTAGGTTCTTTTAGCAGGGAATCTGCTGCACGAAAATTTTTCTTTTCTTCTAAAAGTTGTGAATTTGCTGTAATTGAAAACAAAAAGAAACAAATCAGGAGGTATTTTAAGTACATTCTTATGTGATAAATTGGGATTATTTTTAAGTTTTGATACTAAAGTACCCTATTTTGATGCATGATATTAACGCAATAAAAAGAAGAGTTAACCCAATAAATTGTGTTTTAAATCGATGCTTTTTCTGCTAAAAGAATAAAGCCATTTATACAACTTTATGAATACCTGCTTTTTTTGATTACTGACGGCCTTAATCGAACAAAAAGAATTAAAATTTTAATTTGTATTTTCGTTTAGCTGAAACAAAACCACATGAGACGACTAAAAACATTTACTAAAGTAATTATAATAGCAATTCTTGTTTCTTCCTGCTCAACTGTTTTACAGAGCACAAAAATTGATTATTTAACGAATAATTATTGTCAGCCAACTATTCAGTATGATTATTCTAAACTCGAAAAACCTCAAAATAAAACACCAAAACAAGACAGTATTTTAAATGCTAATTTATCCAGACACGATATATTAGTCAGCAAAGCCATTGGCATTGAAACTTTTTTAGCAGAGTATCTTCAAATAAAAAAAGATACTTTGAAAAAGTTAGTATTAAAGCAAAAAATTACTGACCGTTTGATTCTTACAGGTATAGAAATAAATGCATTGGCTTCAGAATTAGACTGTAATGGCGAACGCATCAATAAACTAGCCGACTATATTGACGATATCAATAACAAAAAAACTAAAAATCTAACTGTAGCCTCTGTGACTTTAGGTGCTTTGACAACTGTGGCAACTGTGCTGATAAAAAACAATAATGCCAGTAATATCGTTGGTGTGAGCGGCGGATTATTGAGTGCCGGATTAGGAGCCCTGACCATATCACCAAAAGGTAAAAAGATCGACTTAAAATTACAGAGAAACCTGCTGGCAAATATCTGGTACAATGACAATACAAACGAGGCTTATCCTGCCTCTGTCTGGACGATTATAAACGAGAAACAATTTAGTAATTCAGGAGAAAATGATTTGCAGGAAAGCATTAAAAACAGATGGATACAATATAATTTTGATGGAAAAACAGATCCTAAAACTCAAAAATTGTTTTTTGACGATGGCGGAACCTATACTGCAGACGATTTACATTCAAGAGCCAATATGCTAAATGAATTGCAGGCAACCATACGTTCTCTTGAGCAGGATTTAAAAAGTTTAGCGGTAAGAATTAATAGCTTTTAGAATACAGCATCAAATTATAAAACATCAAATTATTTACTTTTTTTTATTCTAAAAGGTTTTCTGTAACCTGTAGCAGTACAAATACTTGACAATAGTTATCCGTAGACAGCGCTATAAAAATACATTGACTACAGATCAAAAGCCCTACCACTATTCATCAAATTGCCTACTTTTACTAAAGATTATTCTAATAAAAATCAATAAAATTTAAACCGGAAGAAATAAACGCCATGGAAAAAGAAATAAAATTGTACCGAAACTCACAGAAAACAAAAAAACTATTATTCACTTCTTTGGGAGTTTGCATTATTCTTCTTCTTGTCATTTTATATAGCGCCGGAATATTTGATGGCACGCTAAAAATCAAGCCATTGGTATTTTCAGCCGGAGCATTTCTAATCATGTTGATTCTTTTATTAAAAAGTGTACTGAGTTTAAAAGATAAAAGTCCGCTAATTGAATTAAATAAACATAACTTTTATGGCAAAACCACGCCCATGTCAAAATCCTTTGGGATAGTAAACTGGGAAGATGTAGCGGATATTCAGTCACAAAAAACCGGAGGTGATATTCTGGTAGTAGTTACGATCAATAATCCTGACAAATACGAAGGCAGACTTTCTAAAATGCTTTGGAATATGGCTCATAATAAAGAAACCAATCAATTAACGCTAATGTATTCCGCTTCTGAAATTGATATTGATGCTCCTGAACTTTTCAATCTATTTACTAAATCGTGGAAAGAAAGTAGTTTAGTAAACACATTATAAATAGAATTAGATGTGCCCTCAAGATATCTTAAGCAAAAAAGCCACTTAAATTAGTGGCTTTTTTATGCACTTACAAGCAATAGAAATACTATCAAAAGCATAGAGAAAGGTTAATATCGTTTTTAAGTCAGTCTTCATCTTTTTGCAGCATATTCAATCTTTTTTTCAAAAAATTGCAATCTGTACTCTTTAGGTGTAATTCCTGTTACCTTTTTAAAAAGCTGTGTAAAATGAGAAGCCGTATGAAAATTAAGCTGATAAGCTATTTCAGCAATATCTCTACTGGATTGTAGGAGTGCCTTACTATAATTGATATCCATTTCGTTAATCCATTGCTTGGGCGATTTTTGAGTTACATTTTTGATGCATTTATTAAGATAATTTTCTGTAACAGACAATTTATCTGCGTAAAAAGTAACTCTTTTTTCTTGTATGTGATATTTGAATAAGATATCACGAAACTGGAGAGATAACTCCATAGGACGTGTAGCTGATTTATGATGGCTATTGGGCTCCGTGCTTAATATTTTAACCAAAATAAGATGAAGCATAGTAACCACTATTTCGTTTAAATTTAATCCGCTGATCCATAATTCCTGCTCCATTATAGTAAGAAGCTGTACAATTGTCTCGTAAGTAAGAATATCCAGATGTAGGAAGGGAGGCATGAAAAAAATACTGGTTTTATCCTTAGGCAATTCTTGTTCAGACAAGATATTATTCTCGTATGCCAAAAAAAAGCCTTCAACATCATCAGATAATTCTATTGTCGCAGTAATTGTTCCTTGTTTTATAAAAATAACATCTCTTTTTTCTGCGTGATGCTCCTTATCCTCCAGATACTGTTTGATGTGTCCATTGGTAATAAACAGGATAAAATTAAAAGTGGTTCGATAAGGAATTACAGGCATGAGAATTCCTTTTAGGTAATCTTCAAGCCTGTAGAGTTGTATATCTGCATTGTTAGACAATATTTTCTCAGTAATATTTGGGAGAAAAAGTTTTTTATATTGAAAATTAGAAAGCACCTCCATATCAGTCCATTATAACATTATACAAATTTAGTATAGAACAACATTTAAAACTTATAAAATATTCCCATTTTTATCCCAAAAGGAACTCCCGGTGTATACGTTATATCCGTAATAGGGGCGGCTTCGTTTTTCAATTGCGTTTCGGTAGCAAACTGGGCTTCGTTCCATTTTACATTAAAAAGGTTATTGATTTGCATATTAGCTCCCCATTTTGCACGATTATAAGTAAAGATCAGGTCATTGACAAAATAAGCCTTTGTTTGAATACTGTTGTCTTCAACTGCCGGCCTGTCACCCAGATAACGATATTGCAATCCAACAGAAAAACCATTCAGGAAATCCCAATTTACAGATCCGGTACTTGTAATTATAGGAGCCAATGGTACATAATCTTGTCCTTTGGGTTCATCAACAAAACGGGCATGGGAATAATTACCATCGAAATTCAGGTATAAGTTTTTTAATGGCTGATAACGGATACTTAAATCCAGTCCAAAACGCTGCGATTTTCCTGAAGGCTCAATTACAGCATCATCCCCTACATAAACAAATTCCTGCTGCAAAAATAGATACCAAACCGTTGGCATTATAATCAATGATTTAAAAGGATGCAGTCTTGATCCAAAATCTCCGCCCAAAGAATAAGGCATCGTATTTATTCCGTTTTGCTGAACCACCACTCTCATATCATTAGAATGGAATCCCATTCCTGTTTTGAGAAACCAGGTAACTTTGTCATTGGCCGCATACGAAAAATTAAGTTTAGGACTTAATCTGGTCCCTTCAGACGATTGTCCCGAAGGCAATTGAGTATAATCAAGTAAATCGTGCATATTGAAAATAAAATGATCTAACCTTAATCCGGGATTAACAGTCCATTTTCCTATTTTCCACATCAATTCTGAATATGCGTGAAAATTGGTTTCGACCCCGGTCACATCAGCCTCTTTATTCAATAATAAATCCCTGTGATAAACATGATTCAATTGCAAAGTGCCAATATCATCATTGCGAAATCCTCCTCCCGATGTCCAGGTTAAAGAAGCATTAGGCAAGGAAAAATTTTTGATATATTTAAATTCGGTACCGTATATATTTCTACCGTCTTTCTGCTGAATTTCATCTCCGTTAACTTTATCTTTTAGATAAAATGTAAAATCAGAATACAAATTAAAATTGTAATTGGAAAACCAGGCCATGGCTTCAATCTGCTCAGACGGAGAAATAATATGCTTATAATTCATCTGAAAATTAGTTCTCGAAGTGCTGCCTCCTTCTGTAGGATCAATGCTTCCCCAACGATCAATAATACCTTCGCTTACGGCACGTTCCGGAATTTGCCCGGAAGCATTCCATGAGGAATTGAATGTAGAAAACTGAACATTAAAATAATCATTATCCGTAACCCACTGGTTATATTTCGCAAAGAAATTGAATCTGTTGAAATTTTGTTTTACATCAAAAGGCCCGTCGGTATAATTGTATTCTGTAGCAACATAGAAATTTTTCCTATTCTCAGGATCATTCAGTATATTAAACATTCCCAGAATTCTTTTTGAATTGAAAGAACCTCCTTCAAGTTTGATCATACTATTTTTCAAACCATCATAAGTCTGAAAATCAACATATCCCGCCGTAGAAAAATCTCCCCGATCGGTATAATATGCCCCTTTTCCAAAATCGATATTATTGACCGTTTCCGGAATGACAAAATGCAAATCTGAATATCCCTGCCCATGAGCATGAGATACGATATTTACAGGCATCCCGTCTACATTAACACTTATATCAGTACCGTGGTCGGCATCAAAACCTCTAAGGAACAACTGCTCCGCCTTTCCTCCTCCAGCGTGCTGAGCAATAAACAAACCCGGAACTTTGCGCAACAAATCCTGAGCTGAATTTACCGGAAACTTATTAAGATCAACCTTTGTAATGGCCGAAAGAAATGAACTGTGATTTATTACGACCTCAGCAATCTCAATAGGCTTGTGCCTAAGAAAGATAACTTTATTTTCATCCTCTCTATTAGTAACAACCCATTTTAACTCATCATAGCCATCATGACTTACTATCAGCGTATCCGGAAAAGACTGAATGTAATATCTGAATGAGCCATCAGATCCTGAATGGGAATGGCTATTACCGTGATTGTAGAGTATTTGAGCACCACTAATTGGAAATTTATTTTCTGCATCCTTAAGGAAGGATTGTCTTTCGATTTGATTCTTTTGTGCAAAAGTAACTCCGCTTGTCAGTACAACAAGAAAAGTAATCAGCATTTTATTCATGAGTAACAAAGTTTTTTTTATCCCGAAATTTTAATGAAAAACGAGTTTATTAAAGATGGCATGATGAAGTATATAGTTAAGAAATTCTAGCCTTCAAGTCTAAAACCCCACCATTACGCCCAGGGCTACGCGATTAACCATAGAAGATTGTGTAGTTGTATTGATAATCTGTTTCGCACCTGTATCGTATTCTAAGCCTAGTAAAAAGTTCTTTGTTACATCATACATGGCATTGATACTTGCCGATGGTAAAGCAATTCGTGTACTTGAATTAAAATTATTAGTGACGAAATCTCCCGTTGAATTATCATTTATTACTTTATTATTTACCAGTGAAACAGCAGATGCATTATATGTCATCGTAGTATAGCCTACCACTATGTTAGAATGCAGCTTTTCTCCAAAGTAGTATTCTACACCAGCAGAACCACCATAGACTGGCACTTTTTTGAAATTATCATTCTGATCATAAATAGCGTCATACATATTTCCTGCACCGCCGTTGCCGAATAGCGCGCCGGATAAAGTATAAGAACCTCCTATACCCGAACCAACAACACCCTGAGCCATAAAATAACTCTTCTCATTAAGCTTGGTTTTGTAATTAGCATTGATCCCCCACCCCATTGTTGTCGCGTTAGTAGTAACGCTGTTAACATAACGAATAGGACGGCCCATAACGGCCAAACGCAGGAAACCTCCACCATTGTCCAGGCTTTTGGTAAATGCTGCAATGGGGTCTACAGAAAACTGTCCCGGTGTTTTACCTCCTGCAATTTTAAGATAGGCCGACGAACTTTCTATACCTCCTTCAAATTTCCATGATTTGTCAGCTCCAAAATTATTGTAATATTTTATTTGTATATGACGCGCCCAGGTACCGCTATTAGGTCCTTCCCAATCTAATGTATTGTACCAGCTGGCAACACCATTACCAAAGAAAGTCCAGTCCTGACCTATATGCCAGTGATTATAATCTACAGTGGCTACCCTCAGTTGCAAATTACCGCCTGCTCCGGGGCCTCCCCACCATTGCGCTTCGACATAAGTTACCAATGGACCTTTCGAAAAGCCATTGTAAGTGGTTTTCCATCCCAATTGTGACTGATACATATTGAAATCTGCATTTTTATCTTTAAGCGGATTGTACGGATCAGCTGAATTTAAGTTGACCGACTGAGAATTACTATCATTGCCACCCAAATTCGCGTAACCGTTTAGTTTTAAGCGAGGAGAAAACTCCATCTCATAAAGTGGTTTTCCTTCATCTGTTTTTTGTTGAGACGGGAATTTAATTTGTGCTTGTGCTGTATAACAGCTTGCTACAAATAAGATTATAACTGCTAATTTACTTTTTTTCATAATTCTGTTATTTATTTTTTAGCATAAGGAATTTGGGTTTCTTAAATTCGATAAGAAACCTGTCTTTGTTCTCTACAAAATGTTATTCGTTTTGTTCTCCAGAAATAAAAAAACAGAACAAATAAGGCAGGCGATAACAAAACCACAAGGGTATTTTTTTTATTATACCCTTGCGATCAATTATCATTTTGAGTTAAACGCCTTTTAAAAAGTGATGATTTCCTGATGCACTAAAAAATGTTTTTTTATGCTTTTAGCGGAGTTCCTTCTGCATTTGATACGACAACATCAATTTGAATTAATGCATCTTTAAGTAAAGCTGATACACCTACTGTTCTTCGGGCTGGAACGCCACCCGGAAAAAATGTTTTGTACACTTCCTCTACAGTATCAATATCTTCGATGTTTTTAAGAAAAATATTCACTTTCACCACATCATCCATAACGTGATTAATACTTTCTAAAATTGCCCTGATATTTTTTAAACATTGTTCTACCTGCTCTTTTATACCACCAGATACCATCTTGCCCGTTTTTGGGTCCACAGGTAATTGAGCTGAAAGGTGATTGTAATGAGAAAAAGCTACAGTTTGGGTAGATAAAGAACACTTTGGTGCATTTTCGGTATTGTTGGCTTTTATAACGATTCCATGTCTGTCTTCAATAGCTTGTGGCGGTGTACCGTCTCCGTGCGACACCACTGCTTCAATTTGTACCAAAGCATCCATAGGCAAAGCTGATGCTGCAACTACTGTACGTGCAGGAACATAGGCCACACTTCTGGCGATAGCAGAGTCTGGAAAAAATGTCGTATACACCTGATTTACGGCTTCAATATCTGAGAGATCTTTAAGGAAGATATTTATTTTAACAATATCATCAAAAGGAACATCAATACTTTCCAAAATTGCCTTGATGTTTTTTAAGCATTGTCCGGTTTGCTCTTTTACGCCACCCGTTACCAATCTGCCTGTTTTGGGATCTATTGGCAATTGAGCAGAAAGATTATTGTAATGTGAAAAAGATACCGTTTGTGTAGATAAAGCATTTATAGGTGCATTTATCGTATTGTTGGTAAGCTTGATAAGGTCGCCTGCTTGTGGTGCATTTGGAATTGTTCCTTCGCCATTTGAAACAAGTGCTTCAATTTGCACCAAAGCATTCATAGGCAAAGCTGCAACAGCGACTATTGTTTGTGTAGGAACGTAGGTTGGAAAGAATGTTTTATAAACTTCATTTATAGCGTCAACATCTTTGATATTCTTAACGAATACAGTGATTTTAACAACATCGCTCATAACATGATCGATGCTTTCTACAATTGTTCTGATGTTTTTAAAGCATTGTTCAGCTTGCTCTTTTACACCACCAGTTACCAATTTTCCTGATTTTGGATCGATGGGTAATTGAGCTGAAAAATTATTGTAATGAGAGAAAGCTACAGTTTGTGAATATGAACCAATACTTTTTGGAGCATTTTCAGTATTTCTTGCTAACAATGAATTTATTTTATTTGAAGCCATTTTGTCTATTATTTATTTTTTAAATTAATTTGAATTCGATTATTGATAACCGTTGTGTATGGCTATGTGTGAGAAAAAGTTTTATTGATGCATTACACACAGCGGGTTTATTTATAGTATGAAACCATCAACAAGAGATGATTTTCAGGTTTGTTTTTTAGGTCTAAAAATCCTTTGGATAAGTAAGGTCAGGCATGTCCCTGCAACAAACGGAAAAGTAAGTACTCCTCCTACTGCGGTCAAGACATTGTTATCAATCAAAAAGTCGTCAATGGCAGCTGTAATCAATACTGCTATCAATACCCATAATCCGTCAGTTTTTCTGAAACCTGAAAATACAATCGCCGAAAGCACTACATTAAAACCAAACAATCCCATATGAATTCCTTCTATTGACTCTCCGTCCATATAAGAAATATATGCTCCCAGTAAAGATGCTGCAAGACCGTACAAAGCTGCTGCCGGTGAACTGATAAACACTGCTATAAAAAAAATGATTCCGGAGAATACTCCTCCTTGAAAAATCACTTCACCAAAACCGTTTAGAGGCGTTAAGAATTCGCCATAAGGTGGATTTTCCGGTTTTGCACTTATCATTTCCGATGGTGGAATCTGTGTAAAATGCTGCAACAAATAAACACTTACCCAAATTATAACGATGAAAGGAAAAGTAAACGCCGGAATTTTTTTACTAATAAAAAAATGCTGTAAAATACTTGCCAATGCACCACCCAAAATAATAAGCGCCCAAATTAATAGTGTGGTCTGAAAGAAAAAGGAAAAAGCCACTCCCACCAAAGCTGCGCTAAAACCATATAATCCGGCATTAATTTCAGATGTATCATAACCCAGCTTCATCGCTGTAAATGTCCCGGCACTTGTGGCCAATAGTATTGCTACACCTCCCTGCCAGCTTCCCAGAAAGATCCCGACAAGAAACAGAAGTCCTGTCCATCTGTTTTCCTGGAGCATAATTTGCCCCATTCCTTTTAATACATTATCAATAAAAGGAAATTCTTCAAAAAATTTTTTCATAATGATTATTTGTATTTTTACCATCCTAAAAAGACCATCCCAATGCCACATATGGTCACTACTGCTCCACTCACTATACCCATATAACGTTCCAGTCTCTCAGTATTAAACAAGGTTGAATACCCGTATCTTCCCAATAAAACCATTCCAAGCATTGTGGCGACAGTTGTAAGTGTAAAAGGAATGACAAGCGCCAAAATTTCAGTTACAGAACGATTTAACCCTGAATAAAAAAGAAGTGGAGTAAGCGGCTCACTTGGTCCCATCACAAAAATCATAAACAACACAAAAGGCGTTACCTTTATTCGGCTCTGAGGCATTACTACTTCATTGTGATTGTGTTCATAGACATAAACATCGTCTCCTAATACATCAAAATGTTTATGCGGTTTGTTTTTTATGGTCTGAATCAATCCATATAGAAGATAGGCGACTCCAAAAATCAGTAAAGCCCATCCGGAGATATTACCTCTGATATCCTGAAACCATGCGAACTTATTGAGCTGCCATCCCAGAACAACCCCAACTGTCCCTAAAACCAAAGAGCTCAAAACATGACCAAAGCCACAGGCAATTGTCAGGAGGATTGTTTTACTTTTGCTCCATTGCTTTGATTTCGACAAAACAATAAAAGGCAAATAATGATCCGGTCCCGATGCGGTATGGATAAAACTTATAGATATGGCACTCAGCGATAATGCCCAAATAGTGGTATTCATAACTTCTTTTTTATTCTAATTCCCAAAGGATTTCCTGAACCTTTAGAAAAAAATTATACATTACCTCTCCTCCATGTCCCAATGACCTGATCACAAATCCGTTATCTTCCATAGCTGAAATACCAATTTCCATCTCACTTTGAGATTCAATAACAGAATGAATATTTTCAATCAAAAAATTGATATCTAAATTGTCTTTTGTACTATAAAAAATAAGTGTTCCCTGATGGGTAAACTCTTCCAGATTGCCTATACTGTTGATAGGGATAAGATCCGGCTGAATAAGCACATTATCTTTTACAGCCAGTTTGTTTTTATGATAGATCTCAGTAAGATTCTGAAAACGTCTCAGTTTAAACACCTCTCCATGATGCTTTCTTCCACAAGTGATAATTTCACTTATGATGACCTGACTGTTATCGCCAATACGAATTTCTGCCTTGCTTTTAAAATTTGAGCTTTCATGCGGAACCACCGGATGCGGAACATAGGCAAAAGAAGTATTGTCCTCCATCGAAATAGTCAGCTGCTGCTCAGCGTGAGTTTTCATATTGAATAATCTTTGATAAGATTGTGACTGAAGCTGTAGCGCTGCCCCTTTCTCTACATCAATATTCAACTGATAATGGTCACCGCAAAGAATTCCTGGCGAAGTGCTCATCACTATCTGATATAATTTGTTATCGCTTTTCCTTTGCCCTACAGACACCACACGAAAAGGAGATGACACATAAAGATCTTTTACATAGGAACTTCCTCTTTTATATCCTGCTATAATATGTAAGCGGCTATCCATTTATCTTACCAGATTTGGTTCTTCACATTCTTCCAGTAAAGCATATTTTTTAATCCATCCAATAATTTCTTGTACCCCTACATCTTTTTTAAGGTTTGAAAATATAAAAGGAGTTCCTTTTCTCATTCTTCTTGCATCATTTTCCATCACTTCAAGACTTGCTCCTACGTAAGGTGCTAAATCTATTTTATTGATAACCAACAAATCTGATCTTGTAATACCCGGCCCTCCTTTTCTTGGGATTTTTTCTCCCTCGGCAACATCAATAATAAAAATGGTAACATCTGCAAGATCCGGACTAAAAGTTGCCGATAGATTATCTCCGCCACTTTCTATAAATATCAACTCAATTTCCGGAAAACGAGCTGCTAGTTCATCTACCGCTTCAAGATTCATACTGGCATCTTCACGAATTGCAGTGTGCGGACAGCCTCCTGTTTCTACCCCAATAATGCGATCATGAGGCAAAAGACTATTTTTAGCCATGAATTCCGCATCCTCTTTAGTATAAATATCATTGGTAATTACCCCAAGATCATAAGTTCCGTATAAATGTCTGCTTAATCGCTCTAATAAAGCTGTTTTTCCAGAACCTACTGGTCCTGCTACTCCTACTTTTATATATTTTCTATTTTTCATTTTATTTTTTTGTAAATAATTTTTATTATAAATTAAGACATGTAAAGTCTTGAGTACAATCTTTCATGCTGCATACAACGAATATCAAAAGAGGTATTGCACAAGCCTACATACTCTCTTTCTAATTCTATGGTTTCCTGAGCCGTTTTTTCCATTGTCGAATAAAGACGAAACAAAATATCCTGTCCGTCCAACTGTCCCAGAGGCACTAGTTTTACCGCATTGGTAATCATTCCTGCGATAGAAGTATAGTAAAATCCAAAAAGTGCTTCTTGCAGGGGAACACCCAGTAAGCAGCAGTACATTCCGAAGACAATACTATAATGAGAACTTGCTTCGCGGTTGCGAATAGCATCTTCATATGCTTCGATAAGTTGGAAATTCTCATGTCTTTTGAAAATCTTAATCAAACGCAATCCCAGTTTTTGACTGGCCTGACGAATTTCTCTTGCGCACTTCAATGCATTACACTCCTGATCCAGATCTAAAATGGTCTTCAAGTCATTAGACGCAGCAGCTTGATAAGCCAGTTTCACAAAAGCGCCATCATTGTATTTAAGATTGTGTTGAAGCATATTCTCTACAAACTCCTGTGCAGTAGCAGCATTATGTACAATTCCGTTTTGCACATACGTTTCAAGACCGCTGGAATGGGAATATCCTCCGATAGGTAGTGTAGGATCAGAAATATGCAATAGACTAGCTAAAAATTTTATATTATTCATCTTTTGGTGCTGCCATTTTTAGAATTTTAGTAAATATTGTTGATCCCAAATTTCCATGCCCGTGAGGTTCTACATTGGATTTCAGCAGATTCAGCAGCTTTACCGATTGTTTTTCAGGTTTAAAACCACTCACTTCAAGCCATCTGTACATTGGCATTTCAAAAGGCAATAACACTTTATCCTGCTGAATAAAAAGAGGAATATGTTTATTCCCAATTTCATAACATACAGTACCCATTTCCAGCATGGAGGATGGAGAAATAACAATCGTTTCTGTCTCCAAAATATTCACAACGATTATCTTATTTCCATTTTCAAAAAGAATATCACCTTCTCTAAGACGTTGCCCTTCTTTAAGGAACTTAATGGCAATGTCTTCGCCCTGACGTGTCTTTTTACGTTGAACTCTCTTTGTAGATTCAAGCCATTCCAAATCAAGATAATCTATTGATTTTTCAGTAATTGGATAATCTGAAATGTTGCCTAAAGTTTCAGTAATAGTCATTGTTTTTTAGATTTTTTTGATAAATTCATCTCGTTTAGTATAAGTATTTTAATTAAAGAAAAGGCACCGGCCGTAGCCGGAGCTTTTCAAATTTTTCTCTACTAAAACAAATAAAACAATTGTGTTAATGGAAGTTTCTCTGCCGGTTCACATGTTACATGCTCTCCATCTACTGTTACTTGGTAGTTTTCTGAATTTACCTCTATAACAGGGGTTTTATCGTTATGAATAAGATCTTTTTTAGAGATGTTTCTACAATTTTTGACCGGAAGAATTATCTTTTCTAATTTATATTCAGCGATAGTACCATTATCTATAGAAGCCTGCGAAACGAAAGTAGCGCAAGTTCCAAATTTAGCACGACCGTGAGCACCAAACATGTTTCTGTAAATAACCGGTTGCGGAGTTGGTATAGATGCGTTTGGGTCGCCCATTTTAGCAGCAATGACAAATCCTCCTTTTACAATCATTTCAGGTTTAACACCAAATAATGCCGGTTTCCAGATTACCAAGTCAGCCATTTTTCCTGCCTCAATAGAACCAACATATTCAGAAATACCGTGGGCAATAGCCGGATTAATAGTGTACTTAGCCACATAACGTTTGGCACGGAAGTTATCATGCGCAGTATTTAGATCTTCTTCCAACTGTCCGCGTTGATCTCTCATTTTACTAGCCGTTTGCCATGTTCTGGTAATTACTTCTCCCGGTCTTCCCATAGCCTGAGAATCCGAACTCATAATACTAAACACTCCCATATCGTGCAAAATATCTTCAGCTGCAATAGTTTCAGGACGAATACGAGAATCTGCAAACGCAACATCCTCAGGGATATTTTTACTTAAATGATGACATACCATAAGCATATCAAGATGCTCATCTATTGTATTAACCGTATAAGGACGGGTTGGGTTTGTAGATGCAGGCAATACATTAGGATACATAGCCGCTTTGATAATATCAGGCGCGTGTCCGCCACCAGCACCTTCAGTATGGAAAGTATGGATTACTCTTCCGTTGATCGCTCTCATAGTATCTTCCAAAAATCCGCCTTCATTTAAAGTATCGGTATGAATAGCCACCTGAACATCATATTTATCGGCCACTTTTAATGCAGTATCTATTGTTCCGGTTGTAGCTCCCCAGTCTTCGTGAATTTTCAAGCCTAATGCACCCGCTTCTATTTGTTCTTCTAACGGTGCTTCTGCCGAGCAGTTTCCTTTTCCGAAGTAACCTAAGTTCATAGGATATTCTTCGGCTGCTTCCAGCATTTTTTGCATATTGAATTTACCCGGCGTACAAGTTGTGGCATTAGTCCCATCATTAGGACCTGTTCCTCCGCCAATCATGGTGGTAATACCACTATAAAGAGACGTTTCAATTTGTTGTGGGCATATATAATGAATGTGCGTATCAATTCCCCCGGCAGTTACGATATATCCTTTTCCGCCATGAACTTCTGTTGAAGCACCAATAATCATATTGGGAGACACTCCATCCATCGTATCTGGATTTCCTGCTTTACCAATACCTACTATTTTTCCGTCTTTAATCCCTATATCTGCTTTTACAATTCCCCAGTGATCAATAATTGTTGCTCCTGTGATACAAAGATCCAAAACTCCCTGATCTCTTGTGCAGGTTACATTTTGACCCATCCCGTCACGAACGGTCTTTCCACCGCCAAAAACAGCTTCATCGCCATAGTGGGTAAAATCTTTTTCGATTTCTATAATTATTTCAGTATCTCCCAATCTGATTCTGTCTCCGGCAGTTGGGCCTAATATATTTGCATATTGTTTTCTGTCTACGTTCAAACTCATGGTTACAGATTTTTAAAATTTAATTGATTGGCTTTAGCTAAACTTTCTTTTTTCTTGCTATCAGAATCTATAGATCCATCCACAAGATTATTAAAGCCCATTGCCTTTTTATTCCCTCCAATTGCAACAAGTTCCACTTCTTTTTCTTCTCCCGGTTCAAAACGTACAGCTGTACTGGCAACAATGTTGAGTCTCTTCCCGAAAGCCTTTTCACGATCAAAGCTCATTGCTTTATTCACTTCAAAAAAATGAAAGTGTGAACCCACCTGAATAGGACGGTCTCCCGTATTGGTTACTTTTATTTTTACAGTCTCCCTGCCTTCATTGCAAATGATGATACCTTCTTTTACAAAAATTTCTCCTGGTTTCATAATAATTAAGATTAACGAATTGGATTATGTACTGTTACTAACTTGGTCCCATCAGGAAAAGTAGCTTCAATCTGAACATCATGAATCATGTCTGCCACTCCTGGCATCACATCATCTTTAGTGAGAATTTGAGCTCCCTCCTGCATTAGTTCAGCAACTCTTTTACCATCCCTGGCACCTTCCAGTAAAAAATGACTAATTAAAGCAACTGCTTCCGGGTAATTTAATTTAAGGCCTCTTGCCTTTCTTTTCAGAGCAAGCTCTCCTGCCGTATGCAGCATAAGCTTTTCTATTTCTCTTGGTGTTAAGTGCATAATTATTTTTATTTAAAATTGAACATGGGTAATCTTGTTCGCCTTAGTTAAAAGACAAATCCGAGATAAAAAAATGAAATACGAATTCTATACCCGCAAAAAAGATGATGTGGGATAACCAGAATTAATAGATATTATCCATTAAAAGTTTAATTTTTTCTGACCTGCCTTTCACAAAGAGAAGCAATTGTCCCGTTTAGACTAGAGTACAGGATCAGCCATAGCCACAGGAAAATAATCAAATTATCCGCTTTTGTAGCAAAAGCGTAATTTGTCTGTAATTTTAAATTTTAATGGAATTAAAGAGGGAAATTAACAATCAGGGAATTCGTAAAGACTGATAAAGTAAATACTTAGGTAAAGTATTAATTAAGAAGTTATGAACCACAAGTGGTTGACATGAAAAGCAATCAATTCCTGAGATAAAATCGATACTTTCTTCAAATATTATGGCTGCAAGAAATGGCAATTTATCCAAATCATCCAGAGTAAGCTCTTCTTGAAAATCGTTTAAATTAAAGATATCAACCTGGGTTGGGTTGGTTGGTTGTTTTGTATAATTATGATCTATAGCGACCTTGGAAAACTGATGATTTTCAGTCTTAGGCATATAAAAAACAGCACAAAAAATTGCGATAATAAACATGGTATAAACCCCAATTACACTATTTTTTCTTCTGCTAATCATACTTGTAAAGATAATACTGCAAATTATTTTATCGATATTAAAAAACGTATTCAAAATAGTCAAAATCGGGACAAAATTTAAGTACAATTTTTAGCGTTTTCTCAGAAATATTTAATTTAAAAAAAGAAGTAAAACATATCTTACTGATTAACAACACCATAAAAAACCACTTAAACATATTTACGAAATTAACCCTTCGGAGTTACGCAGCATGCTTACAACTTCAATCCACTTCATATTCGTTTTGCCGGTTCAAAATTGATCCTAATCCAAAAAATATTGATCATAAATTTAGAAAACAAAAAAAGCCACTCGAGTTGAGTAGCTTTTTTGTGAACGAGGAAAAATTCAAACCTTAGACCGTCCCGATTAAAAATCGGGATGCTTTATCCAGCTGAACTATTTCTTCAATTCATTTATTAATTTTTCAACCCGTAGTCTGCTTTTCCATTTCTTGACCTCTAATTCACGTCTATAAGCCAATGATTTGATTTCAAATTCTTCAAAATAAATTACAATCCAATCTTTTGCTTTTCCAGTAAATCCAGAATGATTTGATAAATGTTTACGTAGCCGTTCATCCAAACGTTCAGATGTATGACCAATGTAATATTGATTTAATGTCTTTGAGAATAAAATGTAGAAGTAGTTCATTAAACTTTAATTAAACGTAAAAACAAAACTCGATTGAGTAGCTTTTCGTGAACGCAGAAGGATTCGAACCTCCGACTGCCCCGATTGGAAATCGGGATGCTTAGAAGATATAGTACTACCCTCTTTTATGAAATGTTTTTCCAAACAAAAAGCAAGAGTTTAAGTTTTTCTAATATTTCTATGAGCAATTTCAACAATTAAGGGATAACCTTCCTTTCTTACTTTACGCGTAGTAATTAGCTTATTTCAATTTTCATGTTCGTGAATTATTCGTGAAAATGTAGTAAAAAGTTGTAATTTGTGGCGGTAAAGATAAAAACAAAAAAGGTATAAAAACAAGAAAACCCGCTATAATAGCGGGTTTCAGTGTGAACGCAGAAGGATTCGAACCTTCGACCGCCTGCTTAGAAGGCAGGTGCTCTATCCAGCTGAGCTATGCGTCCATTTTCTTTAACTTTACAACCTAACCTTCTGACCGTCCCGATTTACAATCGGGATGCTCTATCCAGCTGAGCTACGCGTCCATTTGTTTTAAAACTTTATGGCAAAGTTTTCGTCGGGGTGGCAGGATTCGAACCTGCGGCCTCCTGCTCCCAAAGCAGGCGCGATAACCGGGCTACGCTACACCCCGAAGATTTCATTTGTGTTACTCCCTATCTTCAGTCGGGACACATTCATCGAATTAATTTAAAACCCGAAAGGCAAATTAATAAGCGGAGAGACAGGGACTCGAACCCTGGCGACGGTTACCCGTCGACAGATTAGCAATCTGCTCCATTACCGCTCTGGCACCTCTCCAAGCTCAAGAAACGTGTTCTGTTTTGCGGTTGCAAATGTAAGACAACATTCCATATCTCACAACTATTTTTGCGCTTTTTTTATTCTTTTTTCAATCTTTTTTTTAAAACACTTCACAATCAAACAAATAGAATTAACAAAAATTTCATATTAAATTTAAAATCCAATCGAATTGATACAAAATTTGAATTTATTTAAATAAACAGTAAATTTGCTTGATTAACTAATATTAACAGAAAATGAACAAAAGAGTTGTTATCGTTTCTGCCGTTAGAACACCTATCGGAAGTTTCATGGGAGGTTTATCTACCGTACCCGCACCAAAATTAGGTGCTGCCGCTATTAAAGGCGCACTTCAAAAAATTAACCTAGACCCAAAATTAGTTGATGAAGTATTCATGGGGAATGTGGTACAAGCCGGAGTTGGGCAAGCACCGGCACGTCAGGCTGCACTTTACGCAGGTTTGTCTAACGAAGTTGCTGCTACAACCGTAAACAAAGTTTGTGCTTCAGGAATGAAAGCCGTAATGTTTGCCTCACAGGCTATCGCTTGTGGTGATGCCGAAATTGTAGTTGCCGGAGGAATGGAAAACATGAGTTTGATTCCGCATTACGTACAAATGCGAAACGGAACTAAATTTGGTCCTGCAACAATGCTTGACGGAATGCAAAAAGATGGTTTGACAGATGCTTACGATAACAACGCAATGGGAGTTTGCGCTGACTTATGTGCATCTGAATACAACATCAGCCGTGAAGAACAAGACAATTTTGCGATTCAGTCTTACGAAAGAAGCGCAAAAGCGTGGGATGCCGGGAAATTCGATAACGAAATTGTTCCTGTAGAAGTTCCACAAAGACGTGGTGAACCCATCATCGTTTCTAAAGATGAAGAATACACAAACGTAAAATTAGACAAGATTCCTTCCTTAAGTGCTGTTTTTACCAAAGACGGAACAGTTACAGCCGCAAACGCCTCAACAATCAATGATGGTGCCGCAGCTTTGGTTTTAATGTCTGAAGAAAAAGCAATCGCATTAGGACTTAAACCCCTAGCCTACATAAAAAGTTATGCCGACGCTGCTCAGGAACCAAAATGGTTCACTACGAGCCCGGCAAAAGCTTTACCAAAAGCCTTAGACAAAGCAGGAATAGCAATTGGCGATGTTGATTATTTCGAATTCAACGAAGCATTTGCTGTTGTTGGATTAGCCAATTCAAAAATCCTTGGTCTTGATAATGATAAAGTAAACGTAAATGGTGGAGCTGTTTCATTAGGTCACCCTCTTGGATGTTCCGGAGCCAGAATCATCGTAACTTTACTAAATGTTCTAGAACAAAACAATGCCAAAACCGGAGCTGCTGCAATTTGCAACGGTGGTGGTGGTGCATCAGCAATTGTTATCGAAAGAGCTTAAATAATATTATATTAGAAGTTATTTCAATGAAATAACTTCTAATATTTCAACTAATAAATTACCCTAAATGTTCGGAATTTGCAATCTAGCCATAGTACCCGTTCGATCTGAGCCAAGTGACAGAAGCGAAATCGTGACACAACTTTTGTTTGGCGAACACATCGAGATTTTAGAACGCCAAAATCAATGGGCCCGAATAAAAATTCAGTTTGATGATTATGAAGGCTGGGTCGATTCGAAACAATATCAGGTAATTTCCGAAGCCAATTATAAACAACTAAGCAATGACGCCATTATTCTTAATGCCGATTTGATTGATTATATCAGCGCTCCGGAAAATTTATTATTACCAATTCCGCTTGGCGCGTCTTTATCTTTTTTGAATAATAACGAAATCAATACTGCTAATTTCGAATTCGAAGGCACCAAAACAAGTGGCGTAAAACCTAAAAATGCCTTAATCAATACTGCTTTTATGTATTTGAACGCACCCTATCTTTGGGGCGGAAAAACACCGTTTGGAATCGATTGTTCCGGTTTTACCCAAATGGTGTACAAACTAAACGGATATAAAATTCACCGCGATGCCTCACAACAAGCACTTGAAGGAGAAGCCTTAAGTTTTATTGAAGAAAGCGAAGCAGGAGATCTGGCCTTTTTTGATAATGATGAAGGAAACATAATCCACGTGGGAATCATTATGGACAATAATTATATCATTCACGCAAGTGGAAAAGTCCGCATTGACCGTTTAGACCACTTAGGAATTTATAATCCTGAATTGAATAAACATACTCATAAACTACGTGTTATAAAAAAGATTATCTAATATTTCTTCTTCTATAAATTACAGAAACGTAAGAGCTAGTTTATACAAGGTTAAAGTAACTTACTTATAAAAATCAGATTTAACTTAAAAATGGTAGAATGTCAAATGCGCCGGAAATAATTGCAGAAATTGATAATTTTTTAGATAAGTATTCACTCAAGAAAAATACATTAACCTCTCATGATTTAATTCATTATATTGAGGAAAAATGGTATCAGGCCGACGACGAAAAATACAACATCCATCAGGGAAGCATTTTTATTAGCCGAATGATCAATGAATACATAAAACAACAAGATTATAACAATATGCAGAGATGGCTGGATATGATGAACCTACATTCCCTGTCACAAAAACATGCTGATTATATAACCAATTATTACAATGGCGAATGTTGTTTAGAATGTGGAAACGAAGAAAAAGCATTACAATATTTCCACTTGTCTTACAATGAAAACCCAGAATATCTGTTTACCAGAGCGCCATTTTGTTTTGAGTTTTTCAATAAACATCTTGAAAACCCTAAAGAACTTCCAGAAAACGAAGAAGATGATGAAGCTCTCTATTACAACACAATCGACCTTAACAATTGGCAGTTATTTTTTAAAGAGAAAAAAGAATCTATAAACTACAGTATATTAGACGAAGATTCAAATGAAATTAACCAACATTCAGCCAAACACAATAACGGAATTGAATATCTAAAAAATAACCAAACAACAATCTTAGAAAGCATCCTTTCAGAACTTTTAAATAAATATCCCGAATTGCAAAAAAATTATGATTACCCTGAGGAATCTAAACAAGATTTCATGCCAGACGTAACTCAAATAAAAGATTTTGCTAATCTATTATCACCATCTGCCATTTATATAACATCAGTATTTAAAGATAATATTCCGTATATTGGCTATATGTTTTCATGCTCTTGGGACTCAGAACACGGATTAGGCGTAATGATGCATAAAAACAAAATAATCGAAATTGGCGGAGCAGATACTGCATTCTCAACTTGGTCTGCAGAAGAAGATTTAAACAAAAACTAAATCTTTTACGAAAGATCACTAAAATTTACGCAAAGTTCGCAAAGTTTTAAAATTCGAAAATTTTTCCAATCCGTTAAATTTGTGGCAAAAAATTAATTCGTGCAAATTGGTGCAATTCGTGTTTTAATTAAGACGTATCACTTTTCGAAACTCCGAAGGGCTATTCCCTCTTTGTTTTTTAAAGAATTTATTAAAGTGACTTTCGTCCGTAAAACCAAATTCATACGCAATTTCGTTAATACGTTTATCACTAAACTGCAAGCGATGTTCGATCAGCTTTGTTTTATAATTACTAATGTATTGCTGCATCGTTTCATTGGCGTGTTTCTTAAAATAACGTCCTAAATACGTATTCGAAATCCCGAAATAATCACTAATCGATTCCGCTTTAATTCTTTCCGGATAATAAATATTATTCTGGATGTATTGCAAAATATCCATCGCTTTGGCCTCACAGCCAATATTCACCTGCTCCGGCAAATACTTCGCAATATTTCGAGCCACAATAATAATTAAGGTATTTACCAATTGCTGAATCAGTTCCTTATTATAAACATCCTTATCCTGACGTTCGCGAATAATAGCCTCCACCATAACTTTTACCAGACATTTATCAGCGTCATTCTTCAAAATACAACCCGGCTGATGATTCGCATTTTGCAGAATATATTCTAAACGCTGAATATTCTCATTCTGTAAACTCGAATTTTTTAGATAAATATCATTAAACCTCAAAAAGAAAAACTTCGTTTTAGTTTCAATTGTAAAATTATGGCAATCATCTGGCGTCAATAAAAACATATGGCCGGCATCATATTCAAAAACATTTTTGTTGATACATTGTCTTCCGGTTCCGTCTAAAATATAAACCAATTCAAAGAAATTATGACGATCTCCAACATCCGGATATTCATCCAGAGTTTCAAAGGAAACAGTAAATGGCTCGTATAAATTTTCTTTCTTCATAATGATCTTTATTAATTCGGCTACAAATTTACATAAAAAAGACAAATATATACAACTTAACACTATTAAAAATGGTATAATTTTGCCAAATAATTTTTAAGCATTAAAATACAATATTATGGAATATAGAAAATTAGGGAATACAGAACTTGAATTATCAACCATTACATACGGTGCATTTGCGATTGGCGGAAACATGTGGGGCGGAAACGAAAAGAAAGATTCAATCGATTCTATCCACGCTTCAATCGATCATGGCGTGACCACAATAGACACCGCTCCTTTTTACGGATTTGGTTTAAGCGAAGAAATGATTGGCGAAGCTCTAAAAACTCAGGACAGATCAAAAGTGCAGTTACTAACCAAATTTGGTTTAGTTTGGGACGGAAGCAATAACGGAAAAGGAGAATTCTTTTTTGATGCAGAAGATAACGGAAAAAAAATACCGGTTTACAAATACGCTTCAAAAAGTAACATTATCAAAGAAGTTGAAGATAGTTTAAGACGTCTTCAAACCGATTATATAGACTTATTACAAATACACTGGCCAGACGCTACAACGCCAATCCACGAAACTATGGAAACTCTTGAAACCCTGATTCAACAAGGAAAAATCAGAGCAGCCGGAGTAAGCAATTACAGTCTTTCACAAATTCAGGAAGCTCAAAAAACAATTCAGCTGGCATCCAACCAAGTACCTTATAGCATGCTGAATCGCGGTATCGAAGCAGATGTTATTCCGTACACAACAGCAGAAAATATCGGAATCATCGCCTACAGCCCAATGGAAAGAGGTTTATTGACAGGAAAATATTTCACCGACAGTAAACTAAAAGAAAACGATCACAGAAATGGATATTTTGGTCAGTTTGATCTTCAAAAAGTAAAAACTTTAGTAGAAGAATTAAGTTCATTAGCCAATGCAAAACATATTTCAATTTCGCAATTGGTTTTACGCTGGACTACTTTACAAAAAGGAATCACCATTGTTTTAGCCGGAGCAAGAAATGCAGAACAGGCCATTTCAAACGCAAAAACTTTTGATTTTGATTTATCAGTTTCTGAATTAGATTTCATCAATCAGGCACTTTCAAAATTAAAATAATATTAAACAACATAGAAACATAGATTTCTTTATCGCTAAGGCCTTTTATTAGTTTCTAAATCTATGTTTCTACGTGTTTAAAAAAATATTAAAAAATAAACAATAAGAATTTGGGCGTGCCCCAAGGGCCGGGCTATTCGTTGCAATCTTTTGTGCCGAACACCGGCACAAAAGGATTTTCACTGCTATCCCTCACGCATCACGAATTCATAAGAATATAAAGTAAAATGAAGAAAATATTTATCATCAACGGAAGTCAAAATTTTGCCCATTCAGGCGGAAAATTCAACGAAACCGTTACCAACTGGACAATCGAATTCTTAAAAAACAGCAAGCAATTCGAAATAAAAACAACCGACATCAAAAAAGATTTCGACTTAGACGAAGAAGTAGAAAAATTCGTTTGGGCTGATGTTATAGTGTACCACACACCAGTTTGGTGGTTTCAGTTACCAAACCTTTTCAAGAAATACATCGACGACGTTTTCACAGCCGGACACAACAAAGGAATCTACAAAAGCGACGGAAGAACCAGAACAAATCCGGACATCAATTACGGAACCGGAGGACAATTACACGGGCGTAAATATATGCTTACCACAAGCTGGAATGCACCTGCAGCAGCATTTACACTTCCCGGCGAATTCTTCGATCAAACGTCTGTAGACGATGGAGTTATGTTTGGTTTTCATAAAATGAATAAATTTACAGGTATGGAAAAACTAGACGGTTTCCATTTCCACGACATTGAAAAAGGTGCAACTGCCGAAAACATTAGCATTTTTAAAGAAAATTACACAAAGCACTTAGAAAAAACTTTTAATTTTTAACCTTATAACATTCACAATTATGATCTCAATTACAGCGATTTTTAAAAGTAAAAACGAAAATATAGAACAACTAAACAGCATGTTACATCATTTGGTTACCGAAACCAGAAAAGAAGCGGCTTGTGTACGTTATGACCTTCATGCAGCTGATAATGTTTTTATCATTTGGGAAGAATGGAAAGATCAGCCAGGTCTTGATATTCATAACAATCAACCTTATTTACTTGATTTCATTACAAAAAGCGAAAGTTTAGTAGCCTCACCTATTCAGGTTTACAAAACCGTGCAAATACTATAATTACAAAATGAGGGCACTTTTGACCAATACTTATGAATCTGAATTTGTAAGCACAGAAATACCAAAACCAACTCCTAAAAAAGGAGAAGTTTTAATAAAAATATACGCAAGCGGCGTTAATCCAATCGACAATAAAATCAGATTAGGACTTTCGCCTTATGCATCGCCCGTTTTACCAGCCATTTTAGGAACAGATCTTGCCGGTGTTATTGAAGCTGTTGGCGAAGATATTACCAATTTTAAAGTTGGCGACGAAGTTTACGGACTTGCCGGAGGTGTTCTTGGAGTTCAGGGAACTTTAGCAGAATACACAGCCGTTGATGCAGATTTATTGGCTATAAAACCAAAAAATCTAAGCATGAGAGAAGCTGCGGCAATTCCGCTAGTGTTACTTACCGCCTGGGAAGGTTTGATTGACAGGGCCAAAGTGCAAAAAGGCGACAAAGTTTTGGTTCATGCCGGAGCTGGCGGAGTTGGTCATATGGTAGTTCAACTTGCTAAAATTTTTGGTGCCGATGTTTGTGCAACTGTTTCTGAGCAAAAAGCAGCTATTGTAAAAGGATTCCAAGCAACACCAATTGATAAAAACACTCCAGTTGAGGAGTATGTAAATCAATATACTAACGGAAAAGGATTTGATATTATCTACGACACAATTGGTGGTCCATCACTTGATGATTCTTTCAAAGCTATTCGCCACTACGGGCAAATTGCTAGTTGTTACGCTTTCGGAACACATACTCTGGCAACCAGTTCGCTTCGTTCTGCCAGTATTCATGGTATTTTTGTTTTACGTCCGATGATTGGTAATGAAAATGAAGGAAGAAAACATCATGGAGATATTCTAAAACAAACCACAAAACTTATCGAAGAAGGAAAACTAAAACCTTTAATTGATCCAAGAAAATTTACTTTAGACAATGCCATGGAAGCGCATAAAGCTGTAAGCGACGGTTCTGCAATTGGTAAAATTGTTGTAGATATTGTCTAATTTTTACTCAGATTTTTTCGCCACGAATTCACGAATTTTATTTTTTAATATACACGCAAAGTATTTGGATTAATTCGTGAATTCGTGACAGAAAAAACTATTTTATCCCGCCAAAAGCGCCAAAACACATATTCTTGTGTAAAATCTCGACACTGGTGAAACCCACTTTTTTCATTAAATCCAACTGATAATTCATTGATCTGGGCGTGTCTTCTTTTTCAATGTAATCCAATACTTTCTCACGGTATTCTGCACCTCCAATTCCTTCTAAATAATCACCGTAACGCTGCCACGTATATTCATTCAATAATTCGGTGTCCTGTGTAATCAAATCCGAAATCATAAAACATCCTCCAGGTTTTAATAAATTAAATATTTTGGTAAAAGTCGTTTCCCAATCTTCATCATCACGTAAATGATGCAAAACCGCTCCGGCCAAAATAATATCAAAATGATTCTCAGGCAAATCGACTTGTCGAATATCACCTTGCTTTATTTCTACACTTCCGTTTGTTGCTCCCGATACTCTTTCAAAAGCCCGGTCTAACATTGGCAAACTCAAATCGACCAACGTAGCATCTAAATTTGGCAGTTTCGACAACATTTTTAAAGTATAATTTCCCGCTCCGCAGCCAATATCCAAAACAGTTGAAGCATTCGGGACAATTCTTTTCGAAGCTTCTGTAATTAATTCTAAGGATATTGTCGCATCAATTGTCGCAACCTGCCCCGTTTCTAAATTCGAAAATCGTTCGACATCATTATCAAAACGTTCTCTGATTTCTTCAATAGTTGATTTTTTCATAGTTTTTTTGCTTTTTTTGGCACACGGATGACGCAGATTTGAACGGGTTTACACGGATTTTTTTTTTTTGCCACAGATTAAAAGATTTAAATGATTTTAAAATTCATTTTGATTATGAAAAAATAATCTGTGTAAATCCTTAATCTGTGGCAAAACTTTTCATTTACAAAAAAAATAAAAAACCAGTGTAAACCCGTTTAATCCGTAAAACCCGTGACCCATCTATTTTTTTTCAAATTTACCGTTTTGATATATACTTCAAAAATACTTATTTTGTCAATTATTAATACTTAATAGGTATTTATGGAATTACGTCACTTAAAATATTTTCTGGCTGTTGCCGAAGAATTAAACTTTACCAAGGCGGCAGAAAAACTTTTTATATCTCAACCTCCTTTGAGCCGGCAAATCATCGAATTGGAAAATGAAATTCAGGCGAAACTTTTTATCCGAAACAATAAAAAAGTCGAATTGACCGAAGCCGGAAAATATTTAGAAAAAGAAGTTACGGCGCTTTTTCAGAATCTGGAACGTATTTCCGTCAAAACAAAAAAAATAGCAGAAAATGTTTCCGGAGAATTCAGGATCGCTTATATCAGTTCTATTTATTCTTCTGTAATTTCAGATTTGATCAAACATCTAAAAGATCAATTTCCTTATGTAAATTTCAAACTTTTTGAAGTTTCTACGACCAAACAAATTGATGCATTAGAACAGGGAAAAATTGACTTAGGAATTATTCGATCCCCTGTAAAATCACCTAAAATAAAATCGCAATTGTGGTTTCAGGACGGATTTTCGGTGGTTTACAATAAGAGTTTAATTCAAATTAATTCTGAAAAAGAAATTCCAAACCTGAAAGACGAAACTTTTGTGTTTTTCAATAAAGATTATGCACCGCACTATCATGAAGTTCTGTTAGAACTATGTGCATTTTATGGTTTTACCCCAAAAGTTGTTCATGAATCGAACAATATTAATTCTATCGTGCAATTAGTAAAAAACGGTTTGGGAATTTCGATTGTTCCATCGAATATTGCCCGAAATAATCAAGATGCCAAAATTGGTTTTATCGAATTAAAAAAAGTCAATTTATTTACAGACGTGTCATTAATAACTTCAAAAGAAGACGATTCGGAAATTACAAAAGCGGCGGTTGAATTTTTATTGCATTTTTCTAAGAAATAAAAAGTTAGCCACTAATTCTACGAATTTTTACAAATTATTTGAAACTATGGAAATCCGTAAAAGTTAATTAAGAGAAGTCTTTAAATTGCATGCTTTAAAATAATCTCGCAAAGTCAAAGAGATGCAAAATATTTTAAGTATCAATAAACCATCTGTGTAATCAGCTAAAATCTTATAAAATCTGCGTGAAATAAAAAGCTTTGCGCCTCTGCTCCCGATAACGATCGGGATTGCGAGATTAATTAAAATTCATAAAATTCGTGGCAAAAAACCTCGATTTTTAAATACCTTAGCAAATTATTACATTACCTAAATAAAATCAATAAAATGGCAGAGCAATCTTCAATTCAGTGCCCCAATTGCGGAACAACTATCGATGTAAATGATATTCTAAAACATCAGTTAGAAGATAGTATACGCAAAGAATTTCAGCAAAAAGCAACTGCCCAGGCCAAAGAATTAGAACTTAAAAACGAGCAGTTCGAAAAGGCAAAAACCGAATTTGAAGCCAAAAAGAAACAGGAAAACGAACTTTTTGCAGAACGTTTAGAACGTGAAAAAAAGGTTGCTGAAAAAGAAATTACCGAAAAACTAAAAACCAAACTCGACGAAGAAAATAAAGATCGTTTGCTTTCGATGGAAAAAGAGCTTTCAGAGAAATCAGAAAAACTTCGTGAATTAAATAAAATGACTGGCGAAATTGCTAAACTACAGCGTGAAAAACTGGAAATGAAAGAAGCAATAGAAGCCGAAGCCCAAAAGCAACTCAACGCTACTTTGGTTCTGGAACGTGATAAAATACGCAAACAGGAAGAAGAAAAAAACGAGCTGAAAATAAAAGAATACCAAAAACAATCTGACGATCAAAAAAAGCTGATCGAAGAAATGAAACGCAAGCAGGAACAAGGTTCTATGCAATTGCAAGGCGAAGTAATGGAATTAGCGATCGAAGAATGGCTTGCCAATAATTTCCCTTTGGATAGTATTGATGAAGTAAAAAAAGGTGCAAATGGTGCAGATTGCCTTCAGATTGTAAATACGCGTGAGCATCAAAACTGTGGTTCTATTTATTACGAAAGTAAACGTACAAAAGCGTTTCAGCCAGCATGGATTGAGAAATTCAAAAACGACATTAGAACCAAAAGAGCCAATATTGGAGTTTTAGTTACCGAAGTAATGCCCGCAGGAATGGACCGAATGGGAATGCGTGATGGAATCTGGATTTGTACCTATGAAGAATTTAAAGGTTTGAGCGCCGTATTACGTCAATCATTAATTCAGGTAAGTCAGGCAGTTCAGGCGCAGGAAAACAAAGGCGATAAAATGTCGATGTTGTACGATTTTTTAACCAGTAATGAGTTTCGCTTGCAAATTGAAGGCATTGTAGAAGGCTTCACGCAAATGCAGGCTGATCTTGATGCCGAAAAAAGAGCGATGCAGCGTATCTGGAAACAACGCGAAAAACAAATCGAAAAAGTAATTCATAACACTTTAGGAATGTATGGTTCTATTCGCGGTATTGCCGGAAACGCAGTTCAGACCGTTAGGGCCCTGGAATTGGACTTTATAGACGAAGATCAGGAAACCCCAAAGGAATTGGAATAATAATTCCGAAATGGCACACGCGAAAACACGGCTGTGCACGGATTTATTTTATTTAACAGCATAATTTTTGTCATTGCATAAAAAGGCTTCGCTATTAAACGAAGCCTTTTATTTTTTCTTTTTAGTTTCCTTTTTTGAAAACCATCGTAGGTCCAAACTGATTAGAAAGCGTTAGCTTATCGTTATTGACAGAATAATTTGTTGTTGTTTTTAATAATTTCACAAATTCTTCTTCTTTTTTTGCAGTTGTACACTTTTTATTTTCCGATTTAAGATTCAAAAACTGAATTTCTTTTGAACCCTTAGAAAATAAATTTCCGTTGATTGCATTACATCCCGAAGAACCCGTAAAAGCAGAAGATTTTATTTCAATCTTTGGAACATTTTTTTGAAAATCACCTGAAGATATTTTCTTTCCGTTTAATTCTTCAAGAGTCCAGGTTTGTTGTACTTTCTTATCAATTGCCTTTGAATTAATACTGGTTGTTGAATTTGCATCTTTTGCAGAGTTGCAGCTATAAGTTAGCGATACAGCGATAAATAACATTAATATCCTTTTCATGTAAAATATTTTTATAAGTTTTATTTTACAAAAATATTTTTATTTTAAAATGCAATCGGAGATTACAAGTTATATTTTAATCACAATAAGACATTTTTTTACGTTCAAAAATTTAATCCACTTTTCTAAATACCAAGAGTTTTTCTGACGGATTTGAAAGCGTTAATCTATTGTCACCAACAGAATACATAGTAGTACTTTGTAGTGCTTTTATAAATTGATCTTCTTTGTTTCCGGGAGCACAAGCCATCATGGTTGCCACTACTTTTGAAAATCGGAGTACATCTTTTTCATAAAAAATACTGCCGCTGACCGCATTACAGCCTCCATAACCCATAAATTTATTCTCAGACGAATTAATTTCGATTCGTGGCAATTCTTTTTGAAAATCAGTTAAAAACACTTTAAATCCGTTAAGCTCTTCCAGAACCCAGATATCATGCAGACGATAATCGGTATTATAATTCCCGCAGCCACTTAATTTGGTAAAAGCAAGTTCTGAATTATTTTTAATCTCAACCGAAACTTTATAAGGAGAAATGACTCCGGACATCGAATTTTGACATTCTAATTGCTGAATTGTAATTGTTGCAGTTGATGTTTCATTACTTACCTTGTACATTTTCACATTAGCATCCATTGCCTTTATCGCTTCGGTTGCAGGAAATATCAATTTCTCTTTTCCAGAAATTAAAGAAGTAAACTCAATATTCTCATTTCCCATTTTTATGCTCCAGAAAGGTTCATTTCCCGTTCCTGTAAAATAATACTTCATTTGATCTTCCTGTGTTCCGTATTCTGAACTGGTTTGTTTTGTATCTGGATTTTTATTTACCGCTGGTTTACAGCTTATTATCAAACAAGACAATAACAATAGTAAAAGTAGCTTTTTCATGAGGTGTGTTTTTAGAAATTGAATCCTATCAAATTTAAGAAAAATAATACACTTTATTAAAATTAAAAAATCAAAACATCTATAAGCATAAACATTTGCTCATTTATAAAAAGATAATTTTGCTATTTTTTCTTCTTTAAGATTGAAGCAATACAACCAGTGACTTTAAAGTATATAGAAGCCTTAGAGATTAATTATGTATATTTGAAATCTATTATCTTACTCAAAAATGAACACAACTTTTCAAAAAGCAAGCGAATGGATTGACGCAGAAAATGCTCAGGATCCGAATATCGAAATGGATGGCAATACCCAATATCCAAAGGAATTATTATATTCTGACAGGATGTACAAAAGGCTAATGCAGTTTGAGCCTGAAGCTTCAGAACAAATTCAGATTGCCGCAAAAGCACAACACATTTGCCGATGGAAAGTAGCGCGCGAATCTTACCCAATGGATCGCGTAGGCTATTTAAGATGGAGAGAAGACCTTAAAAAATTTCATGCCAAAACCACTGCCGAAATCTTAGAAAAAGCAGGTTACAATACCGATTTTATAGATCGCGTTACTTTTTTAATTGAAAAGAAATTGCTTAAAAAAGATGCCGAAACACAATTACTGGAAGATGTTATTTGTCTCGTATTTTTAGAATTCTACTTAGACCCTTTCGTTCACAAACACGACGAAGAAAAACTAAAAAATATCATCAAAAAGACTTGGGATAAAATGTCTGATAAAGGGCATCAGGAAGCCTTAAAAATTAACTATTCTGAAGAAAATCTAAATCTAATAAAAGCATCCTTAGGATTGTAAACTTTATTCATTTACTCAAAATAATATTAAGTGCCGTTATTTTAAAATTAATTTTATTTTAAATGTATAAAATAAGTACATTAGTGCATTATTTATAGGTAATTATACGTAAATAATGCAATTAAAAATAAGTAATTCATGAATAATGTTATTAAAATAGTACTTGCAGATGATCATGTATTTGTAAGGGATGGCGTAAAATCATTACTGGAGAATGAAATAAATATAAAAGTGGTAGGAGAAGCTGTTGATGGTATTGATGCCGTTAAAGTAGTAAGCGATACGATGCCGGATTTACTTATTTTAGATATTAAAATGCCCTATTTAAACGGAATTGAAGTTATCGAAAAACTTAAAACTCAAAAAAATACCGTAAAAATTATAATGCTTTCGATGTATGATACTGAAGAGTATGTACTAAAATCGATCAAAGCAGGCGCTGATGGCTATTTATTAAAAGGTTCAAGTAAGGAAGAATTCCTAAAAGCACTTCATACCGTTGCTGCTGGCGGAAAATATTTTAGTGGAGACATTTCAGGTATCTTAATTAGTCAGTTAACAAACTCTTTATTAACATTGGAACCTAAACAAAATTTAGGCGAAGAAATAATGATTACCAAAAGAGAAAAAGAAATTCTTACGCTCTTATTATCCGGAAAGGCAAACAAGGAAATAGCAGAAACCCTTAAAATTAGTAAGCGCACAGCCGAAGTGCATCGGTTTAACTTAATGAAAAAGCTAAAAGTCAGAAATCTTATGGAACTTTCAAATAAAGCTACCGAATATTCGCTGTTGTAAAAGATTACGTATTACTACGTATCTCTTCTTAATGTTTTTTTCGAATCTTTTATAATCTTATTTTTCTCCAAACTATAAATTTGTTAGTGACAGCTTTTACTCTGGTCTCTTACATTTGTATTCTATACAATCTTTTGATATCAACTCTATAAATCAATTGTTCTTCATTCAATAATATAATTTTCGTTTCATCGGGCAGATTGCAGCAAATCAAATTCCATTAATTTAATATTGTTGTTCGAGACATTTAACAGATTTCGATATAACTAATAACTAGGTATGAAAGAAAAATCCTCTATATTTACAAACTAATTGAAACACAGTTATTTAAATATTTTTTCTAAAACTAAAATAAATATACATGATTTTTATCATGTATAATGCACTATTTTTCTTATAATTTTGCTGATATTTAAAGAAACCAATTATGAAAAAATTAAAATTAATTCTATTCTTATTATTAGTAGGAATAAGCCTTGACATTCAGGCGCAGGAATTAGACGTAAATTTGCAATTAAGACCACGTTTTGAATACCGCAACGGATATAAAACCCTCATACCCGAAGGTACAGAAGCAACTTCTCAAATCTCGCAACGTTCAAGATTAAATTTTAATTACAAACAAGATCAATTGTCTGTAAAATTAACATTTCAGAATGTCAGAACATGGGGAGATGTGCCAACAAGCACCACGAAAGATGCTAATGGTGTAGCTGTTTTTGAAGCCTGGGCACAATATGATATAAGTGAGAAATGGAGCGCAAGAGCAGGACGTCAGGTACTTTCTTATGATAACCAACGTATTATGGGAGAAATCGACTGGTTGCAACAAGGACAAAGCCATGACGCGTTAATGATTTCGTTTCATCCAAAAAACCATCAGCTTGATATGGGATTTGCCTATAACTCTGATGCCGAAAACAATTTCCAGACTCCTTATACTGTAAATAATTATAAAGCGATGCAATATGCGTGGTATCATACCAATGTAGACAAATTAGGCGTTAGTCTTTTATTTTTGAATACAGGTTATGAATATGCAAATCTGGATAAAAAGTTATTGGTAGATTACAAGCAAACTTTTGGTACTTACCTGACTTACAAAAACAAAAAAATTGATGGTAACTTAAGTTTTTATGGTCAAACCGGAAAAAGTGCAGACAAACAAGTTAGTGCATGGGATGGAGCAGTAAACTTAACATACAGTATAACAGATTCTTTTAAAGCTGGTATTGGTTACGAATATCTATCAGGAAAAGATATGGATGATACCAGTACGGCGATCAAATCATTCAACCCTATTTTTGGTACCAATCATGCTTTTAATGGTTATATGGATTATTTTTATGTTGGAGGAGGCCATCAAAACAACGTTGGTTTGCAAGATGCTAATTTGAAATTCAGCTACAATGTAAAAAAATGGCAATTTGCCTTGATGCCACACGTATTCTTATCTGCTGCTGACGTAGTGGTTGCAGACAAAAAAATGGATTCGTATTTAGGAACTGAGGTCGATTTTACAGCCGGATTCAATTTAAAAAAAGATATCACACTTACAGGAGGTTATTCTCAAATGTTTGGTACTAAGACTTTAGAAGTTTTAAAAACTCCGGGATATGCGGGACATACCAACAACTGGGCATGGTTAATGATTTCGGTAAATCCTAGAATTTTTACCTGGAAGAAATAACGATCGACTAAATCGAGATAATATATTTTACCCTTTTTCTTTTTTGAAAAAGGGTATTTTTTTGTTTAGTATAACAACCTTCTTTGAGATAACATTTGGTACATTTGAGTTGCAATAATTATTCTTTTACAATTTCTTCTTAAAAACAACACCATTGAAAAGAACAACAGAAATTTTTATCGTTAACTCAATAGATCAAATTCCTAATATTGAATATATTCTTGCTATTTCCAGAGATAAAACTTTAAAAATCATTTTTGAAGGTGTCATTGAAAAACAGCGAAAATCTATTGGCGAAAAATTAAAAAAAGATCTTCTTAATTTTCAGGTTAGTATTCATGCTATCAAACCGGAAATTAATATATCCAAACTAATTACTGATAAAGAGATTGAAATACATCAGGATTTTTTTGAAAATTGTGCTAAGGATTACAAGGCATTAGGAGAAAAACTAATCTTTAAGTTAGCTGAAGAATTAAAAACAACTATAAATGCAGATTGCCCCTGGATAACATTCAATGAAGTAAAAAACAGTAAAAAACAAACCGGAAAAATGGAGGAATGGAAATATTCTTTACATGGATTTCATTGCGGTTTTAAAAACAAAAAGACTGGACAATTAATTGAGGTGTCTCTCGTATTTAGTCTTGAATTTGGTGATTTAGATCCGTATTTTTTTAGCCAATATATCAAATCAACACCAGAATACAGACCATTACCTATTAAAATATATGAAGATTATGCAGATGGAAAAAGGATAAATGATAAAATGCTTTCCCTGGGTAAATTTGAGAAAATAAATTCAAATTTTAGAAACCATTCCGGAATTGTGGTTAAAGACAGAAATAAAGTAGAAATAAAAGAATATCAAGGCCGATCTAACCAAAAGAATACATTTAGTATCTGGAAATTTATAGGCCTAAAAAAATAATTAAACTCAATTTATAAACGATGAACAATACCTGGACAGACAGATGGAACGACCGCTATAGCAGCGAAGAATTTGCTTATGGCACAGCACCCAACAATTATTTGAAAGAACAACTGGAACAACTAAAAATTGGATCTATTTTGTTTCCTGCAGAAGGCGAAGGTCGAAATGCTGTTTTTGCAGCTCAATTAGGCTGGAAAGTTTCAGCATTTGATATTAGTGCCGAAGGAAAAAACAAAGCGCTCCAACTGGCTAAAGCTAACCATGTTGAAATTGATTATCAGATTGGAGAGTTAGAAACACTGCATTATCAAACAGAACAATTTGATGCTATTGCTTTAATCTATGCTCACTTTCCGGCAAAAATTAAATCAGCTATACATAAAACTCTTAATCAGTATTTACATAAAGACGGTATTATTATTTTTGAAGCTTTTAGCAAAAAACATTTGGAATATCTTGCTCTCAACGACAAAGTTGGAGGTCCAAAAGATATTGAATCTTTATTCTCGATAGAAGAAATCAAATCTGATTTTCCAGACTATGAAATCATCGAATTAGAAGAAAAAGAAATCGAACTGAACGAAGGTTTGTTCCATAACGGAAAAGGTTCAGTAATTAGATTTCTGGGAAAGAAAAAATAAGTCCCCTAACAAAACGTTTCGTAGGGACGCACAAAATATACCCCTGTGTGTCCCTACACAATTCACTTCCTCAGTGATCCGGACTATCTGAAAAAGTTCGTCTAAAACTATCTCCTATACTTCATTTTATTTATAAAAGTTATCTTCTTTATTTCTCAGTAAAATTGTTAAGAGATTTTGATTTTCAATTTCCAGCAAAAAGGTAATCAACTAATAATAAAAGCATTAAAATTAAATATTAGTAAAAAACTTAACATTGGCGGATTTGTTTAATGATTATCTTTACTTAACTGTTAATTAACAATTTAGTTACATTGCTAACGAAATCATCATCTAAAGCACATTTATTATGGAAAACAACAACGAAGAAATTACCCCTGAAAAAATCGATTCGCCAACATCTGAAAATAACCAGCCAGTTACAGAAGATAAAAAAACTGCAAATATACCGCCTGTAAAAGCACCCGTTCGTAAAACAACTCCGGTTAAAGCAACCACAACAGCTAAACCAACAACTACTGCAAAAGCAACAACTACTGCAAAAGCAACTGCACCAAAGGCAACTACAAAACCTGCCGCAACCACTGCTCCCAAACCAGCAGTTAGAAGAGCTCCGGCACGAAAAATTACTCCGGCTGTTATTGAGAAAACAGAAGAAATAACAACGCCAAAAGTAAGCATTAAAGAACCAAAGAAGGAAGAGTCATCAGAAAACAAAAATGATGATGCCGCTGAAATTACAGGAAAAGATAAAAAAGATAAATCAACAGATAAAAAGAAGAAAAAAGTGAAAGACAAAGACAAGGAAAAAGAGAAAAAGAAATTAGCGAAGAAAAAAGAGAAAGCTAAAAAAGACAAAAAGAAAGAAAAAGCTAAAAAAGCAAAACAAAAAGCCGCAGCTAAGAAAAAAGAAAAGGCAAAAAAAGCGAAGGATAAAGCGAAAGCGAAAAAAATAGCAAAAAAGAAAGCAAAAGCTCAGAAAAAAGCGAAAGCTAAAAAGAAAAAATAATTACGAAAAAAGGTTTGACCAGAAGAGTGAACTGCCCCCAAAAAGTTAGACACTATTTGGGAGCAGTTCAAAGAGTCGAACCTTTTTTTATTTGGTAAAAACTTATTCTTATAATTTGTCATTTGTGACAATATTGCGCAAACTCAGAAAGAGCTATCCGCCAATCGCAATCATACTGCGATTATCAAAGTGAAGTTTAGGATCGTCTATTTCTTCGAGTGTAACCATTCCTGCCCGGACTTTCTTTTTACTTTTAATCGATTCAGAAATCAAATTAGTAATCGATTCACTATTTCTTAAAGGTGTAAGTAAATCGGTTTCTGAATTAGAAAAAAGGCAATTCTTGATTCTACCATTTGCAGTGAGGCGAATCCTGTTGCAGCCATCACAAAACGGATTGGTAATAGAACTTATAATACCAAAATCGCCCTGAAAATCTTTTATTCTATAGGTTCTGGCCGTAAAATTCTTTTCGTCTTCGAGTTTCTGAATTTCATCAATAGAAAAAGCTTTTTCCAGTTCTGATAAAATTTCGTTTTGAGAAACCATTTTACTTCTATCCCACTCGTTTCCCGCAAAAGGCATAAACTCAATAAAACGAACTGAAATTGGTAAAAACTGAGTGAGTTTTACAAAATCTACAATTTCGTTTTCATTAAAACCTTTCATTAAAACTACGTTTACTTTTACTTTAAAATCATTATTCAAAAGCAAATGCAAATTATCAACGACCTTCTCAAACTGATTTCTAAGCGTTATAGTATGAAATTTTGATGAAATTAAGGTATCCAGACTCAAATTGATTTTATTGATTTTGTTTTGCTTTAAAACAGCAATATGACGATCGATTAAAATACCGTTTGTAGTAATTGACAGAGCCACTTCAAGCGTTGCTAATTTTGAAGCAATTTCAGGAAAATCTTTTCGTAAAAGTGGTTCTCCACCTGTCAATCTAATTTTATCTACACCATTTTCTACGAAAATCCGAGCGATCGAAAAAATTTCGTCAGCCGTCATTAAACTGGCTTTTGGAGACAATGCGATTCCGTCAGCAGGCATGCAATACGTACAACGTAAATTGCATTTCTCCAACAACGAAATACGCAAATAATTGTGTTTTCGCCCAAAATCATCCGTTAAAATGGTTTTAGAGGGTATCATGATTTTTTCCTTTTAAAATATGAAAAACATGCAATACATGAGGAAATACGGCATCCATCGATTCTCTGGCTCCGTTCGTTGATCCCGGCAAGGCCAAAACCAGACTTTTTCCTAATGTTCCTGCAACTGTTCTTGATAACATCGCATATGGCATTCGTTGCTGACCGTAATCGCGAATGGCTTCTTCAATTCCCGGAATTCTGCTATCCAGTAAAGGCGATAGCGCTTCCGGTGTAACATCTCTCGGGGACAATCCTGTTCCGCCGGTAAAAATCACCAACTGATGATCTTTGGCGAAAGCCTTCGTTTTTTCCTGAATAATATCTAATTCGTCCGGGATAATTTCATAATGCCCCGTTTCAACTCCATAAGAAGTTAATTTTTCAACTATAATTTTTCCGGACTTATCTTCTTTATCACCTGCAAAAATAGAATCAGAGCAAACAAAAACGGCTGCTTTGATTACATTTGGGAATTTATTTTTGAAAGATGATTTTCCACCTTCTTTATTAATTAATTTAATAGTCGAAATTTCGATTTCTTTATCAATTGGTTTTAGCATATCGTACATTGTTAGTGCTACTATCGACGCACCATGCATTGCCTCAACCTCAACTCCGGTTTTATAAACAGTTTTTACGTTGAAAATAATTTCAATTGTAAGACCTTCAACCTTATATTCAACCGACGTAAATTCGATTGGAATCGGGTGACAATCCGGAATCGATAAATGGGTATTTTTTACCGCAAACAATCCAGCCGTTTTGGCCATTTCAAATACATTCCCTTTTGGCACGATATTATTCACCACGGCATCAATTGTTTCCTGTTTACTCACTTTTACAATTGCTGTAGCCGTAGCTGCCCTTAGAGTACTTATTTTATGTGTAATATCAACCATTTGTATTTTGTTTCCAGGTGAATGTATCGTTTTCAAACATCTCTTTACCAAAAATGGGCACGTCAGTCTTTATCCAGTTTATAATCGCTTCTGTTGCTTCATAAACCTGCTTTCTCCGCATTGCCGAGACAAATACAAACAAACAAATTTCACCTGCTTTTACTACCCCTAAACTATGATAAATATGCATGCAGGTTAGATCGAATTTGGCAAATGCTTTTTCACGAATTGTATATAACGCTTCGTTTGCCATATCAGTATAAGCTGAATAATCTATTGCAACAACCGTATTATCATGAATTACATCAGCGCGAACCTGGCCTAAAAAAATATTATGTGCACCAATTGTGTGTTTTGATTGGTGCTTAGCAATCGATTCTGCTATAAATTCAGGAGCAATTGGCCCTTCTACAAATACATTTTTACTCATTTTCTTTATTTTTTTGCCACAGATTAAAATGATTTTTCTTTTGCCGTGAATTTTTTTTACACAATCTTCAAAAAAATCCTTTCAATCTGTGTAATCTGTGGCTATACTTTTTCTTTTTTTAATAATTGATTCAATGCTAAAGCTCCGCCAACAATACTTTTTATGCTTTTAAATTGATGTTTGTGAAGCAATTCTGCCGCAATTTTACTTCTAATTCCGGATTGACAAAAAACGTAAATTGTTTGACTTTTATCCAGTTTTTCAATTTCATTTTCTAAATACAATAGCGGAATCTGAATTCCATTTTTGAAATTAATTTCAGGAACTTCATCTTCATTTCTAACATCAAGAAAAAGAACCTCATCATTATCTATTACATTTAAAATACTTTCAGCATTAATTTCTTCAACTTCATTTTCAGTACTTTTATATTTTTCCTGAAATATTTCCAAATTCAGCACAACATTGGTATTCTTTTCAAAATCATACTTTTGCTGTTCATTATTCAAAATATTATATACCAGAATTTTACCATTTAAAACCTCTCCTGTTTCAAGAATCATTTTGATGACTTCGTTTGCCTGAAGCATTCCTATAATGCCAACCGTAATTCCAATCACGCCGGCATCAGCGCAACTTGCAGATTGTGTGTTTTCATCCGGATACAAACATCTGTAAGTGGGTCCGCTTTGATAATTAAAAACCGAAACCTGGCCCTGAAACCTAAAAATTGATCCATAGACCATTGGTTTATTTGTTATTAAGCAAGCATCGTTTATAAGATATTTTATGGCAACATTATCTGTTGCATCAACAACAATATCGTATTTTTCGAATAAACCAATTGCATTATTAGCAGATAATCTTTCTGCAATTGCGTTCACTTTCACAGAAGGATTCAATCCTGTAATCATCAACTTGGCTTCGTCGACTTTATATTTTCCCACCGCCAAGCTTTTATAAATCACCTGACGGTGCAAATTCGAAATTTCGATAACATCATCATCGACAATTCCAATTTCGCCTATCCCGGCCGCTGCTAAATATGGTAATACAGAACTAGCTAAACCTCCTGCTCCAATTACCAGAACTTTGGCTTTAGATAATTTATACTGACCGTCATTTCCTATTTCAGGAAGAATAATTTGTCGGTCATAACGAGTTTCTGTATTCATGTAATTGATTTTATCCTCCCGCAAAAGGAGGCAATAAGGCAATGATATCATTTGTTTGCAACTTACAATCAGTTGCTTTTGGTACTATTTTTTGATTGACTGCAACACTAAAAGACAGCGAATCAAGTTGATACTTTTCTTCCAGATCCTGCAATAATTCTCGCAACGATAATTCAGAAGAAGCTCTCTTTTCAAAACTACATTTCGTCTTTTCGGCTACAGCTCCAAAATATTTAATCTCAATCATTATTTTAAATTTAAATTCTGAAAAATAAATTCATCATCAAAATGTTCCTGAAAATAAGAACTCAATCCAGCTGTATTTTTCACTACTTGCCCGATGACAATAATTGCGGGTGATGAAATTTTATTTTCAGTTACTATTTTTTTAATTGAACTTATGGTTCCTATCACTTTTTGTTCGGTATTTTTAGTTCCGTTCTGAATTATCGCGATTGGTAAATCGTCTTTTCTGTTTTCCTGATAGATAGCAATAATCTCTTCGAGTTTATGCATGCCCATCAGGATAACGACTGTAGCATTTGATTTTGATGCTAAATGCACATCTTTCGATAATTCATGATTCGAAGTTGTTCCCGTAATAACCCAAAAACTATCTGCTACCAAACGTTCTGTCAAACTTATTCCTACTGAAGTTGGTACACCCAAAGCAGATGAAATTCCGGGAACGACTTCTGTCGCTAATCCAAATTTTTCAACATATTCGATTTCTTCGCTTCCTCTCCCAAAAATAAAAGGATCGCCTCCTTTGAGTCGTACAACATGGCCATAAGATTTTGCCATTGAAACTATTAATTCATTAATCTGATCTTGTGTATATGCGTGACATCCTAAACGTTTACCCACAAAAACCATTTCTGCATTTACGGCATATTTCAACAGTTCTTCATTAACCAAAGCATCATATAAAACAACATCAGCTTTTTCTAAGGTTTTTATTGCTTTTAATGTAATCAAATCAGCATCCCCCGGACCTGCACCTACAATTGTTAGTTTTGGCGTTTTAAAATCTTGCATTGCACTCAGCTTAAATTAATGTTCAGGTCGTTTAATTCGTCAACGGAATTAATATTAGTTAAATGAAAATTTTCACTCTCTTCTATCCTGATGATTTGATGCGGAACTTTTGCTATTAAATTCATCATTTTTAAATCATCCCTATCAATTGCATCTTTGATAATGGGTAATACTTTTTGAGAATAAATCCCAATTAACGGATGCATTTTACTTTCGGTAGCAAAAACGGTAATCTCTGCTTCCTGATTATGTTTCGAAATTAATTCAGATAATAATTCGGTCGAGATTAACGGAATATCACAGCTCAGAATCAAATTAAATTCTGTTTCTGAATTTACCAATGCCGTGTATATCCCTCCCAAAGGCCCTTTATCAGTAATTATATCGGGTATTTTTTGGTACGGTAAATAATCGTATTCTTTATTATTCGTTATTAATTTTATAGTCGATGTAATAGGTAAAACTGCTTTAATAATATGTTCAATAAATGGTTTGTTCTGAAACAGAACCAATCCTTTCTCTGATTGCATTCGGGAACTTTTTCCTCCACAAAGAATAAATACTGTTAAAGCTTCCATATCAAATCATTTATAATTATAGCTTTTTAACGCATAAACAAGTTTTTCAGACCGTTTAAAAATCGTTTCACTCTCATCAAGACACACTATGTGTGATAACCTGTTATCCTTATTACTTTTCGCAAACTACAAAATCTATTTCGAAGCTTTGGGATTGTGTGTTTAAATTTAAACTCATTTTATGGAAAAATCAATTTTACACTTGCCATTAATATCACCACTCCCAAAACCATTTTTAATGTTTTATTAGAGAAATATCCACTTCCGTAAAATCCGCCCAAAACTCCTCCAATTACTGCAATCGGAACCAAATAAAAACTTTCCATCGGAATCGTTTTTCCTCCTAAAAAGAACCCTAACATTCCTGCAAATGAATTCACAAAAATGAACAAACTCGAAATTGCAGCAGATTCTTTTACAGTTGCCCATCCTAAAAACAATAAAATGGGGCTCAAAATAATTCCGCCTCCAATACCTAACATTCCAGACAGTAAACCTATTATAAATCCTATTGCTAATGCAAAAGGCAATTTAATCTCAACAGTTTCTTTTTCTTTAAAATTAAATATCCCAAACAATCTAAGTGCCGCAAAAACCAATACAATCCCTAGAATTATTTTATAAATTGTATTATCTAAAGTTACAAAACCTCCAATAAATGCAGCCGGAACTGAGGCAATAGCAAACGGATAAAAAAGCTTTGGCTTGAAATAATTCTTTCTGTAATAAAACAAAAACGATATACTTGAAACAAATAAATTCAATAGCAAAGCCGAAGGTTTCATTATGGCCACCGGAAAAGCAAAAATAGTCATCAACGCCAAATAGCCTGATGCACCGCCATGTCCAACACTAGAATACAAAAAAGCAATTACAATTAAAGCGAAGCTGAATAATAAAATATTTTCGGAACTAAGAAGGCTCATTTTTTTATTGTTTAATCGTTTATTTGGTTAATTGTCTAATCGTTTTTGTTTCAGGTTTTCTTTGTTTCAGGTTTCAAGTTTTAGCTATATGTTTAAATTTACATACTGCATTCTACAATTCATTTCCAAATTATCACATTATCTAATTCTAATCGATCGGCAACAAAGTCACCAATTGTCCTTTTTTTATTGATTCTACATCATGTGGCACAATTAATAGACTGTTTGCAATCGCAAATGTATTTAGCATTGCCGAACTTTGACCTTCTAAAACCGTTACATGGGTTTCATCGTACAACGCTTTTAAAAACAATGTTTTTCCGGTTGTATTGGTAATGCTGTCATTTAATTTTCTAAGCATTTTCTTTAAATGAATATCAGAAAAGCCCATTCTGTTTTTTATTGCAGGATATACATAAATATAAAAATTAGTTAATGATGAAGCCGGGTTTCCCGGTAAAGCAAAAACTAAAGTATCATTTTTAGACCCAAAAAACATTGGTTTCCCAGGTTTTTGATTGATTTTATAAAAAAGTTCCTCAACCCCATTACTCAACAATGCCTCTTTTACAAAATCATAATCTCCAACCGAGATTCCACCTGAAATTAAAACAATATCGAATTTATTTAAAATCTGCTTCAAAGCTTTCTTAGTCGCTTTTAAATTATCTTTTACTTTATAAACCTTCGTTTTTTTTATCCCGATGGTTTGAAGCGCTGCTTCCAGCATTACCGAATTACTCTCGTAAATTTTGCCTTTTGGTAATTTTTTTCCTGGTTTTACCAATTCATTTCCGGTAACTAAAATGGCTACTTTTGGCTTTTTGTAAACCTCAATTTCAGTAATTCCTAAACAGGCTAAAAAACCAATGGCAGCTGGTGTAATTAAAGTATTAGCATCAAAAACAATTTCCTCTTCTCCAATTTGTTCTCCCTTATTACGAACATTGGCAAATTGCTCGGGCATTCTGGTAATCAGAATCGAATTTTCAGAAGCCATAACATGTTCCTGCATCACCACAGTGTCGGCATTATGAGGGACAAAAGCACCGGTAAAAATTCGTATTGCTTCGTTTTCTTTTAATTTTCTTTTTGAATGATCCCCAGCCTGCAAAGTTCCTACTATATCATATTGGTGTTTCCCGCTATGAATAAAAGCATAACCATCCATTGCTGATTGCCTAAACGGAGGCATTGCCATTGGAGAATAAACTGTTTCTGCCAAAATATATCCGAGTGATTTACTCACCGGAATTTTCTGAACTGGCATATTATTGCTATTCTCTGCAATAATTAATAAGGCTTCTTCAACTTGAATCATGGTGGCTATTTTCTATATGCGCTAAAATACCTATTATAAAAACAAGTACTTTTACTTAGTTAAAATCATTGCTGATCTAAAATTTTTAAAGAATATAAATTTAAGCTTAATTCCTCATATACTTTCAGAAAAAAACGATAAATAGCTTTAAGATTTTTTTATAGAGATAAATTAATTATTTCTTTTTAAAATTTCCTGTTGGTAAATAATACAGCCATGCAAATCCAATAAAGAATAATATCGCAGAAGCTATAAAAGCAGGCAACAATATTTCTTTATTATTATCTAATGCATTATTTAGGGAAGCATACAGTAACCAAATTTGAATGCTCACATTTAAAATTAAAACAACAATGAGCGTAGAAAGTATAGTGTTAAGCTTATTGGGATTTGCGCGATTCTGACTTCTTCTAAAAGTACTCATAGCTTATTGAATTTAGGATTATAAATAGATGTCTTTGTTTTCTGTCATTGCTTTTACATAAACGGCATTGTCTTTAAAAAACACTTCTAATTGCGGTAAAGCTCTTGGCGGTGGCCCGGCAATTACATCTCCGGTCATAGCATCAAATGAGCCCTCATGACAAGGACAATGAATAATTCCGGTTCCGGGTTTGTAAAATACAGAACAGGACAAATGGGTGCATTTTTGTTCATATGCTCTAAAATCCCCACTTTCTAAATGTATTAATATATAAGGAACTGTACTTCCTTCAATTACAAATCCTCGTGTTCCTCCTACCGGAACTTCTTCTTTATTACAAATAAAATGTTCTCCCTGAACGCCTTCTTTTGGCAACAAATACGATTTGGCAGCGACAAAACCGCTTCCTACCATTAATCCTCCTGAAACAAACGTCAGAAACTTAGCAAAGTCACGACGGCTTACCTGCGTCGATTCCAGTTTTTTTATTGGGAAATCTTTTTTCCAGTTTTGATTTAAATTATCTTCTTTTGACATGGATATAGATTTAATATATTCTTAATTCAGTACTTCCCTTAGGCATCATGATATTCACTTTGGTATTTACTGTTTCTTTACCAAAAATGAATGTATTGATTGGTGAGCTATTTGGTCTCATTTCTTCGATTTCTGCTCTTGTTCCGTAAAACAAAGCACCACTTGGGCATACAGTTGCACACATTGGTTTTTTACCTACACTGGTTCTGTCGTAACACATCGTACATTTCATCATCAGATCGTATTCTTCCATTTTTTTAGGAACTCCAAACGGACATGCCATTACACAATTTGAACACCCAATACATCTTTCGGTATTCGCAGTATGAACAACACCAAATTCGTCTTGTGAAATTGCATCAGCAGGACATACGTTCGCACAAACCGGATCTTCACAATGCATACAAACCTGTACGGTAGTCTGAATTGTTGAAGAACGTTCTACATAATTTACGCTTATTAATGATTCCTGACCATTCGTTTCACATTCAGCACAAGCCATTTCACATGCTTTACAGCCAATGCAACGTTGCAGGTCTACAAAAAACTCTTCGTTTTTATTGAAATTAGTTAAATTCATCGTGTCATTTTTTTATAGATTAAACACTTGCATAAGCTTCAGATTCATTAGATGGCGGTGCTATTGTTCCTTGCGGGTGTAATTCACACGCACACACTTTAAATTCCGGCATTTTAGAAACCGGGTCTAAGGTGCCTATCGTTAATTGATTTGCTGATTTTATTCCTGGCCAGTGGTAAGGGATAAAAACAGTATCTTTTCGTATAGTCTCAACAATATTGGCAGGAAAAACACCTTCGCCTCTTCTTGTTGCTACACGAACTAATTCTCTTTGTTTGATTCCGTATTTAGCAGCAAGTTCCGGATGAATTTCTACCATTGGTTCAGGAAACTGATCTACCAGCTTGCCTATTCTTCGTGTTTGCGTTCCGCTTAAATATTGAGAAACTACTCGTCCTGTAGTAAGCGTTATAGGATATTCATCGTCGGTAACTTCACTAGACAATCTATAAGGCGCAGGATTAAAATGCGCTTTTTTATCCGGAGTAGCAAATACTTTATCTTCCCATAATCTTGGGGTTCCCGGATGATCATCTGTAGGACAAGGCCAGAAAACGCCCATATTGTCTTCTATTTTTTTATACGAAATACCAAAGTAATTTGCTGTTCCGCCTTTAGAAGCTACACGTAATTCGTTGAAGATAGCTTCACTGTTTTCGTACGTAAACTTATCTTCTTCACCTAATCTTTTTGCTAACTCTAAAAATATCGACGTATCTGTTCTGGCATCTCCCGGAGGTGTTACAGCCCGACGAATTCGAATAACGCGTCCTTCCGCCGAAGTTGTGGTACCTTCTTCTTCTTCTTGTAAAGATCCTGCAAGAACAATATCTGCATGACGTGCAGTTTCATTCAAAAAGAAATCAATACACACATAAAACTCCAATTTTTCAAGTGCCTCACGAACATAACTATTGTTTGGCAATGATACTAACGGATTGAAACATATAGAAAGTAATCCTTTAATTTCTCCTCTATGAATAGCATCAATAATTTCATAAGCAGAGAGCCCTTTTCCAGGCATATCTTTTTCATCGATTCCCCAAACTTCTGATATGTATTTACGATGTTCCGGATTTTCAATATCTCTGTTACCAGGTAATTGATCGCATTTATGACCATGCTCTCTTCCTCCCTGTCCATTTCCTTGTCCGGTTATTGTAGCATATCCGCAATAAGGTTTACCAAGTCTGCCTGTTGCCAAAACTAAATTGATACAGCCTACAACATTATCAACTCCTTTAGTATGTTGTTCAATTCCACGTGCATGAAGTAAAAAACTCGTTTTTGCTTTCCCCCATAATTCAGCAGCAGCTCTAATCTTTTCCTTATCGATACCTGTAATCTCTTCTGCCCATTCTAAAGTATTGTCTTTTACAGCATCAATTGTTTCCTGAAAACCTGAAGTATAATTGTCTATAAAATCATGATCCAGCATATCGTGATCCACAAGATATTTCAGCATAGCACCATATAAAGCAGAATCTGTTCCGGGTTTTACATCTAAATGAATATCTGCAGTTCTGGCCAATGGAATCATCCTTGGATCGATAACAATTAATTTTGCTCCGCGATCTCTCGCTTTCCAGATCCAGTGTGTTAATGTTGGAAAAGTTTCGCTAATATTTGCTCCGGCAACGATAATTACTTCAGCATGTTCTAAATCAGAATAATTGTTTGAAGCACGATCTAAACCAAAAGCTTTTTTATTTCCGGCCCCGGCACTTACCATACAAAGTCTTCCGTTGTAATCCAAATTTCTTGTTTTTAATGCTACACGGGCAAACTTTCCTACCAAATAACTTTTCTCATTTGTTAGCGAAACCCCTGAAAGCATTGCAAAGGCATGTTTACCGTATTTTTCCTGAATTCTTTTGATTTCAGATACGGTTTTATCCATTGCTTCATCCCAGGTAGTTTTTTCGAAACCTTTTCCTTCTACTCTTTTTAGGGGATGCAAAAGGCGATCGGGATGGTTATTTTGCAAATAACGCTGAACTCCTTTTGGACATAAACGTCCTTCATTAAAAGGAAATTCCATCCAGGGTTCAAAACCTACTACTTTATTTTCTTTTACTAATAATTGAATACCACATTGCATTCCGCAAAAACAACAATGTGTTTTTACTACGTCATCCGGTTCATCTCTACCAACGTAACCGTCTTTTGGAGCATAATTTAGGTGCGGTCCAAAATCTTCAATAATCTTTTCGGTTGATACGGGTAATTTTGCCATGTCTTTTTTTGTTTCAGGTTTCTTTTGTTTCAGGTCTCAAGTTTTTACTGTGACTGAAAAACTGAGACTGAAAACTTTTTATTTTTTATCCAAATAAGTTTCCGCCGCTATCTAATCTTGCTTTTAGGTGTGCTTTTGCCAAACGGGATCTCTTTCCTTCAGGACTTAAATCGAGGTGCGATGTGCCATCTTCATGTGTGAAATCAAAACCTAATTGTCTGGTCACAATCTTCAAATCACTAATATGCAACTTAGTAGCAAATTCTTGTCCTGTATGCGGGCAAACTGCCATTCCCATTTTCATCCCTTCTTTCTTATAAATATGAGCTCCAATCTGGGCCGGACGCTGAATAATATGAAAGAATTTTCCAAACGGAATCCATATCAAAAACATAATTACAGTTACGGCATGAATTACAGCCAGGAAATCATACGCAAATCCTTTCATAAACTGATAAGAATAAGTAAGGCATAAACCGGTAACTGATATTGCAATCAACAAGATCAACGGCAATAAATCTCCTTCAAAAGTTTGTGTTGCAATTAAACCCGGATTTGTCAGTCTTCTTCTTAAATAATAAACGGATCCAAATATTACTAACCAGGAAGACCAGTTTAAAGCATGAAAAATCAAAAACGCCATTACAGATCCAATTTGAAAATCCATCATTTTAAAGCCAAAAAAATGAGCTTCATAAACAGATATTGAATCCTGTGCCAATGTGAAGTGAATCCACCCAAATGTAAGCGGGATTGTTATCGCAAAAGCAGATAAACATCCTAACGCAATACAAAAGTGCGCCGCCCAACGGTATTTACTTCTAGGATAAATGAATTTTTGAACGACGATATTTTCTACCGTTTCTTTTCCTAAAAACCACATATGAGAAAATATTTTTCCCGTAAAAAGAAATTTAAGGCTTCGTTTGAAATACATCCATGTTGGCGGGCGCTGCAGCCAAACTGAATATCGGTATACAATTCCGAAAAAAGCGAATACTGTACCAAACAAATAAGTTATTAGGGCAGCATCAAAATTTTGCAATTGTCTCGATCCGTAAAATACGAGTATTATTGTTAATACGGATACGAGAGTTGCAACAAGTAAGGCTTTGGTATTAAACGTTTTATTTTTCATCTTAAATTTAATTTAATGATTACTTCTTAACTTGGTTTCTCACAACCTTTACGATTATAGAACCACCAATTGATACCTGTAGCTAATATAGCAAAAAAAGCAACGCCAATAAAGAATTGATTTACAGTACCATTAGCAGAAAGATTATTTCCAATTAATTTAGAAAAAATAAATGGCCCAAATGCTGCGATCGCTGCTGTCCACCCGATAACTCCGGCTGCCTGACGTTGGTTTTCAGCGAAAATAATTGGATATTGTCTAAAAGTACCTGCATTTCCAATTCCTGTAAAGAAGAACATTGCTAAGATTACGGTTACAAACATTGGAAACTGATCCATACTTGTAGGCGCCACTAATCCTTGCGTTACCAAAATAATTGAACCTGCCAAAATTCCTAAACCGGTAATTGTGGTAAGAATAGCACCTCCTACCTTATCAGCAACAAAACCAAAAGCGATTCTACTTGCCGATCCAATAAAAGGGCCATAGAATGCATATACTAAAGGATCCGGTGCGTTAGGAAAATCACCATATAAGAACTTGATCATCAACGGAAATGCTGCTGATAAACCTGCAAATGTTCCAAAAGTCATAACATAGGTCACTGTACAATACCAGGTATGTTTGTTAGAGAAGATATCCATTTGTTCTTTTACAGAAGCTTTCATAGGAATACTTCTTAAATAGAACCAACTTATAATAGATAATAGAATTAAAAATGGAACATACCAAAATGCTGCTGATTGTAAGTATATTTCTTTATTTTTAACAGCACTATTCTCCGGGCTAATATCATTTAAAATTTTCTCAGCCAGTTTTGGATTTGCATTTGCAATCGCTTTGGCTTTGGCTTTTACAGGTAAAGAAGTGAATAGAGCTACTTTATCATCTGAATTTATGGATGTTGTAACAGAGTCAATTACATTTTTCTTTACGTTTGATAAAATCTTAGTCTGGACATCGGCATTAAGAGCTCCAAAAACCTCTTTTTGTTTTTGTACACTTGCATTTTCGAAAAGTGTAATGGTTTCTTTAGGATCAATACTGGTAAAAACCGAAGCGGCGCCGTAAATACCTACACTAAGAACAAGCGGCGTAACGAATTGCGCTACCGAAACCCCAAAATTTCCAATTCCTGCCTGTATTCCAAGTGCTGTACCTTTAAGTCTTTTAGGAAAGAATAAATTTGTACTTGGCATATAAGAAGAGAAGTCACCTCCACCAAAACCAGTTGTAAAGGCTAAAACTGCAAATACCCAAAACGGAGTACTTGTATCCATTACTGCAAAACCAATTCCAATTACAGGAATTAATTTAATTGCCGTTGCAAAAGAAACGACATGTCTTGTACCAAAAATTGGTAATATAAAAGTGTGTATGATTCGCAGAAAACCTGCTGATAAACCAGGAATCGCTGTTAACCAAAAAAGCTGGTCTTTCGAAAAATTAAATCCTAATCCCGGTAATTTAACGGCTATTACGCTCATCATAAACCAGGAAGCAAATGATAGCAACAGTGTTATAGTTGTTATTGTTAATGTTTTCCAAGCAATTTTACTTCCGGTAGAACTCCAAAATGCATCATCTTCGGGTTCCCATTTGTCTAACCAAGTTTTCATATTTGTGTATTTATTAAAATTATTTGTTACTAATGATTGTCTTCTATATGTCTTGTAAAATTTGGAGATTTTGTTCGCATAACATTGATGATTGTTCTATGCATCCACAATAAACAAAGAACAGAAATGACGAAAATAAATATCCATGAACTGGTCCAGAGCCCAGTATAATTAAGTAAGTAACCAAAGATGATAGGGCCTACAAATCCGCCCAAACCACCAATTAGACCAACCATTCCGCCTACTACACCTACTTCATTAGGAAAGTATTCCGGAATATGCTTATAAACAGCAGCCTTACCAATTCCCCATGAAATACCAATAAGAATTACCAAAACCACATAAACCCAAAGATTTGCGCTAAACTTGATTTGTGTTATGCCCTGCGCCAATAGTTCCTTCTTTTTTACTTCCTGATTTTGTTTTACAACAATTTCCTGCCAGGAGTTTTTCACCGGAAAAATAGCGGTATCATCATTTTCTGAAGTCTCTTTTTTATTAATGTGATGTACTTTACCATTTACTACTATTGCATCTGCAGAAACTTCTGTAACTACACCATTACTGGCTGCCAAAACCCCAGGTCCTGCCGTAAAAATTTCCATTTTAGGAAACATCAGTAAAAAGCTAATTACTATTGATGAGCCCAAAACCCAATACATTACTTTTCTTGCCCCAAATTTGTCTGATAAGTAGCCTCCAAATGCTCTAATAACTCCGGACGGTAAACTAAACATGGTAGCAAACATTCCTCCCATTACCAGTGAAGTATGGTATACATTCATGAAATTTGGTACTAACCATTGCGAATAGGCGACAAAACATCCGAAAACTAAAAAATAGTAAGCGCCAAATCTCCAAACCCTGATATTTTTAAGGGGAGACATTAATTCTTTCATTGTTTTTGAAACACCAGGATTGGTTTTATTTTTAGCAAAAACAATAAAAAGTATTCCTATAAGTACCAATACAGAGGCGTAAATAACTGGTAACATTTTCCATCCATTAACAGGATCCGTCTCCGAGAAGTTGTTTAATAATGTTGGCGCAATAAAAGTAGTAATCGCAGCACCGGCATTTCCCATTCCGAAAATACCTAAAGCCCTGCCCTGCCAATTTTTAGGATACCAAATTGAAGTATATCCAATTCCAACAGCAAAACTTGTCCCTACCAATCCGAAGAAAAAACTTAGAATCGCAAAACTCCAAAAAGAAGCAGCAAAAGGAAGAAGAAAAAGCGGAATTGAACATAATAATAACAAAATAGAAAATACTATTTTACCACCATATTTGTCTGTTAATATACCTATAGGCAGTCTAAAAATTGAGCCAGATAAAATAGGGATTCCTAATAACCAGCCTGTTTCAACAACGGTCCAGTTAAATATTCCTTTATCAACAAGATAAGTGACCAGAACACCATTTAAAGTCCAGCAGGCAAAACATACCGAAAAGGCAAGTGTATTTAAAAATAAAATTTTGTGAGATTGAGATAGATTATTCATATAAAAATATTAAAATATCTAATTTTAATTATTAATGAGTACTTACTTCCTCAATTACAAAGCAAAATTAGATCGTTAGATTCTTACAAAATATGATATATATCATATTAAAAGATATTCTTATCCTTAATACAAAACAAACACTAAATAACTAATAAACAATTATTTAAAAACTAAAAACAATAGTATACTTCAAAAAAGAGGCGTTTATGATTAAAATCAATATGTAAGAATGATTCTAATTTGTCCTAATCCTATATTTATTTCCTGCAATCTGATTATTATTAATAAAAAAGAAATACTATAGTTTATCTGGCAGTGAAATTTTAACACAATAAAAATAGGAAAAATTTTCTAACTAAAACACTAATTGTTAAGCATTTAAAAAATTAACCATAGAAAAATCATCTTTTTTAGTCAGAAAAGTCTTTTTTTTAAACGCGATTAGCTCATTAAGAGGATTAAACCTGATCTGAAAAAGGCGTTAGTAAAGTAAAAAACTGAATATGAAATAAAAATTAGTCAATATTCGGCGTTTTTGTAAAGTTTTTTATTTTGCTAAGTTTTTAAATATTAGAAAATTAAGTATAAAATACTACATTTAAACCTATACTGATATATTATTTTTAACATATTTTATGGTTACTCAAAAAACATTAATTAATTAAAAACCAATACATTAAACACAAATACAAAACATAATAAAACTTATTATTCTGATTTATAAAAAAAAAATGAACAAATTTTTGGTTTTTATTATATTAAAATTAACTTTGTCTATAGGATTAGTAGAGTATAAAAGTATTTGAAACCATAAAGAATTATATTTTGAAAACAACCGAAAGCATAGCGTATTACATTCTTCCTAAAAAATATACTTATAACAATTTTTGTTATATGTGCTTCTGTTGCTAATTCTTAGCATTTCTTTCGTTTGCGTTCGACACTTCCTTTTTGTCGAATCGACTTAAAAGCGAATCCATAAAAAAAATCATAAGATCATTTACTGAAAATACAAAAGTCCGATCGATACCTTCATTTGTATCGAAAAGATTGCCCAAACTGTACGCATAAACTAAAAAGAAAATAACTAATAACTAAAAAAATTAAGATGAAAAAGATGCAAAGTTGTTGCTGTAAATAAAAAAAGCCATTTCTGCGGCAACAGAAATGGCAAGGCTTAAAGAACATTTATCACTAAATCAAGAATACCATTTGAGAGTTGAAAAATCAACTTTCAAGGCCTCTTGTTAATTACTTAAAACCAATACAAAGAAATGAAAAATTTTTTAAAAATAAACTCATTACTATTTCTCCTGCTTGTCACGGCGGGAATTAATGCGCAAAATACAACGCCGCTTATACAGTCTAAGCTTGATGGAACCGTTGTAGATGATGTTACAAATCAACCTATTATAGGAGCTTCTGTGATCATAAAAGGAACAACACACGGGGTTCAGACAGATGCTGAAGGAAAATTTTATTTTCAAACCGGCCAAAAATTTCCTTATACTTTAATAGTAAGTTATATTGGATATAAAAAAGCTGAAATAGTTGTCGATAAAAATCCTATTACAATTAATTTAAAGGAAGAACGTCAGGAACTAGATGAATTAGTTGTTGTTGGATACGGCTCCCAAAAAAGAAAAGACATTACAGGTTCTGTAGCATCTGTTCCTAAAGCCAATTTATCTCAGGTTACCTCATCTGCAGATAACCTATTACGAGGGGCAATTCCCGGAGTGGTAGTTACACAAAGTTCGGGGCGTCCAGGAGCTTCTTCAAGTGTACGTATCAGAGGAGGAAACTCGATTACAGCCGGTAACGAACCTCTTTATGTAGTAGACGGAATATTGATTTATAATGATAACAATAATAGTACAGCCGGAGTTACAAATGCCGGTGCGACTGTCAATGTATTATCTACTATTAACCCTGCTGATATTGAATCTATTGAGGTATTGAAAGATGCATCAGCAACTGCTATTTACGGATCACGTGGTGCCAATGGTGTTGTTATTATCACGACCAAAAAAGGAACTAAAGGACAGGATAACATTTCTTATCAAGGGTATTTTGGATTCCAGAATGTTTCGAAAAAACTGAATTTAATGAATGCCAGCGAATGGGCAAGCTTGCGAAATGATGTTCAGGCCAGTATTGGTCAGGCCCCTTCTTTTTCTCCGGCACAGATAGAGGCTTTCAAGACATCGGGAAGTTATGACTGGCAGGATGCTCTTTTTAGAACTGCAGCACCTGTACAAAATCATCAGTTATCATTTTCAGGCGGAGATGAGCGTTCCAGATATGCCATTTCAGCAGGATATTTTCAACAGGACGGAATTGTAATTGCATCTGATTTTAAAAGAATTTCACTTCGTGTTAATTACGAAAGAAACTATTCTCAGAATTTTAAATTTGGTGTAAATGCCAACTATAGTAATTCGATTTCTAATGGTATTGGTACCAATGGCGGTGCTGCTGCCGGAAGATCTCCAAACCCATTAGTTGTAGCTTTGTATCAGCCACCTGTTGTACCCATTAAAAATGCGGACGGGAGTTACAACTTAACCAATAACCCTTATGCAACTGCGGTTAACGGTATAATTCCAAATCCTATTAATGATTTGGTTAGTACAACCAACGAAACTAAAATAAACAGAATTCTAACCAGCTTATTTGGTGAATATAAGATCACTAAAAAACTTACCGCAAAAGTAGCAGTGAGTGGCGATGTAATCGATACAAAACAAAACTATTACGCTCCGTCGACCACTACTACGGGAGCAGGAACAAAAGGACTAGCTTCTGTTGGAGACCGTCTGGTGAGTTCTGTACTGAATGAAAACACCTTAAATTACAATACCACTTTTGGAGAAAACCATAAATTTTCGGCTTTAGGAGGATATACACTTCAATATACGAGAGGCGAAGTCGTAAATGCAGGCGCCAATACTTTTGTAAATGATGCTAATACTTATAACGCTCTACAAGATGGTGTTGCTGTAAAACCTTATAGTGATGCATTCGAAAGCGTATTGAAATCATGGCTAACAAGAGTAAATTATTCTTATAAAGGAAAATACAACTTTACATTATCTGCACGTGCCGATGGTTCATCAAGATTTGGATCAGAATCACTTTGGGGTTATTTCCCGTCAGCAGGTTTTTCATGGAATATTACCGACGAAGATTTTGCTAAAAATATTAAAGGTGTAACCGAAGCCAAACTTAGAATTACAGCCGGAACAACAGGAAACCAGGAAATTGGAAACTACTTGTCACTTGCCCAAATGGGTTCTGTAAATTATTCTTTTGGAGGAACATTACAAACTGGTCTTGCTCCTACCCGATTGGCCAATCCGGATTTGAAATGGGAAAAAACAAATCAATATAATGTTGGTTTAGATTTATCCCTGCTAGATAGAAAAATCAACTTTGTATTTGATGTTTATTACAAGAAAACAAATGATTTATTGATCAACGTACCTATTCCGCTTACTTCAGGTTACGCTACAGTTCTTGAAAACATTGGAGGTGTTGAAAATAAAGGTATTGAAATTGGTTTAACAACAGAAAACGTAAAAACAGAAAATTTCTCTTGGAACTCCAATGTGGTATTCTCTGCCAACAAAAACAAAGTAGTTTCAATAGGAAATGGAGTGGATCAGTTTTTTCCGGTAGTACCAAACGGTTCTTTATTGCAACAACAACCCGTAACCGTAAAAGTAGGATTACCACTGGGAACTTTCTGGGGATATAAAACCAACGGAATTTTCCAGACTCAGGAAGAAGTAAATACGCAACCAAAAATAAACAGTTTAGCCAACACAAAAGTAGGAGATCGAAGATATGTTGATACTAATGGAGATGGTGTAATTTCAGCTGCGGACAAAGGAAATCTTGGAACTTCCCAGCCAAAATTTGTTGGAAGTTTCAGTAACACAGTTTCTTATCATGATTTTGATCTTAATTTCTCTTTTCAGGGATCTTATGGCGGAAAGATATTTAATGCTCTAAATCAACAATTAGAAATTTCTACTCTTGGAACAAATGCAAATACTACGCTGAATGATCGCTGGACGCCAACAAATCCTAGTAATGAAATTCCGAGAGCAACAAGTTCTCCTCTTGGAATCGTATCAGAACGTTATGTCGAAGATGCTTCATTTTTAAGATTAAAGTTAATCACTTTAGGATACACGTTGCCTAAGAGCACTTCTCAGAAATTTGGTGCCAAGAGCATTAAATTCTACGTCTCTGCAGAAAACTTAATTACATGGACAAAATACACTGGTTACGATCCAGAAGTAAGTTCTTATGAACAAAACAACTTATATCCGGGAATTGATTTTGGTTCTTATCCAAACTCAAAAACATTTATTTCCGGCCTGAACATAACTTTCTAAGTAAAAAACATACACAATGAAAAAGATAATAATAACAATCCTATTTAGTGCCGGTTTATTTACATCGTGCGCGGATTTAGAGGTAACACCTACCTCTTTTGTAACCGAAGATAATTACTTTAAAACACAAGACGATGCCATTGCGAGCGTAACGGCTGCTTATGCTTCTTTAAGCCTTGACCCGGGAGAACAAAGTTTATTTGGAAGGAATTTATATTTCTTAACAGATATGGGATCTGATTACGCAGCTGCAGGAGTTTCTGCAACAAATCCTCAGGTAAGAGCTATGAGCAATCTAACCCATGATGCCACTTCTGATCGTGTTCAGGTCGCATGGCGTCAAATTTATAACGGAATAAACAGGGCCAATGTTTCTATAGATAATATACCAAAAGTAGTGGGTACAGAAGCCGTAAAAACAAGATTGATTAATGAAGCAAAATTTATCAGAGCCTTATTATACTTTCAGGCAGTTCGTCTTTGGGGAGGAGTTCCAATCGTATTGCACGAACCAACTTCTATAAAATTAGAAAGTTTAAAATCAAGAAGGGAAACTGTTGATGCTGTATATACACAAATTATTTCAGACCTTAATGCTGCCGAAGCTTTACCTGCTACTTATCCTGCAAGTGATGCCGGCCGTGCTACTTCAGGAGCTGCAAAAGCAATTTTAGCCAAAGTATACTTGACCAGAAAAGATTATCCAAATGCCATTTTAAAAGCCAGGGAAGTAATCAATGGAGGATATGGTTATGGACTTTTTGAAAGTTTTCAGGATATTTTTACTAAAACAAAAAAGAACGGAAAAGAACACATCTTCTCTATCCAGTTTGAGCCTAATCAGGCAGGAAACGGATCCAGCGGAAATAATTTTCAGGCTACCTCATTCATTGGTTTCACAGCAACAGAGCCAGCTGATATTATTTCTGATGTAGCATTATTCTATGACATATATGCTGCCGGAGACACAAGGAGAGATGTAAGTTATGCCAAACAATTACCAATTCCCGGAACAACAAACATTTATACTTTCCCAAAACCAATCTTTAAAAAGTACATCGATTTTACCAATTTGGCAACACCTGGTAACGTAGCCATTAATTTTCCAATTATTCGCTATGCTGATATTCTGTTGTCTTTGGCGGAAGCTATAAATGAGCAGGGAGCGCCAACTCCGGAAGCCTACGAATTAATCAATCAGGTAAGAAGACGAGCTTTTGCAAAACCAATTACAACGCCTGATCCTTCAGTAGATTTATCGGGATTAAATCAGGTAACATTTAGAGCTGCCATTCAGGAAGAACGCAAAAAAGAATTTGTTCAGGAAGGACAACGCTGGTTTGACTTGGTTCGTTGGGGAACTTTGGTTACAGAAGTAAAAAAAGTAACAGCTAAAAATTCTGTTTCAGAACGCAATAATCTGTATCCAATTCCGCAAAGCGAAAGAAACATTGATCCGGTTGGTTTGCCACAAAACCCGGGATATTAATAAAAGGCATACATACGAATAAATAAAATGATTAAAAAACTGTTCATTCTCGCCCTATTGTTTGTTGTACCATTTCAGCTATTTGCCCAGAAAAAACAACCCAACATCATCGTCATTTTGGCGGATGATTTAGGTTTCTCAGATATTGGTGCTTTTGGCTCAGAAATTAAAACACCAAACCTGAATAAGCTAGCTAAAAACGGGCTTATTATAAAGCAGTTTTACAATGCAGGACGTTGCTGTCCTTCGCGGGCTTCATTGCTTACGGGTTTATATCCACATCAGGCAGGTGTTGGTGATATGGTTCAGGACAAAGGTTTTCCGGCTTATCAGGGATATTTAAACGAGCATTGCATCACGATTGGGCAAGCACTTAAACAGGCAGGATACAGTACTATAGTTTCAGGAAAATGGCATGTTGGATTAGTTCCATCAGCATTGGCAGTGAATCGCGGGTTTGATGATTCTTTTACTTTACAAAATAATGGAAGCAGTTATTTTAACTCGCAACCTTTGTATAACGACGGAAGAAAAGTCACTTTTTTGAAAGGCGATAAAGAAATTATCCGCACGGATACTTCTACTTATCTGACTCAGGAGATCACCAATTTTGCTATTCGTTCTTTAGAAAAACAGCGAAGTCAGCAAAAGCCTTTTTTTCTTTATGTAGCTTACAATGCTCCGCATTGGCCCATTCAGGCGTTGCCGGAAGACATTGCAAAATACAAAGGCAAATATATAGAAGGCTGGGATAAGTTGAGAACAAACCGTTTTAAAAAATTAAAAGAACTGGGAATCATTGATAAAAACTGGGACTTATCAAATCGCTTTGACAAAGTACCGGATTGGGAAAAACTAACTGCCGAAGAAAAAGACAAATGGGATACCCGAATGGCAATTTACGCCGCGATGATCGACCGAATGGATGCCGGAATTGGAGAAATTCTGGAAAAAGTCAGGTCATTGGGAGAAGAAGATAATACTCTGGTCCTGTTTCTTTCTGATAATGGCGGAAGTGCCGATGATGTTAAAAACTGGAATTATGTTACACAAAAAAATGGAACACCAGGATCGGTTGCTTCGATTGACAGTTACGAAAGTCCGTGGGGAAATGTAAGCAACACGCCTTTTCAATTATTCAAAAAGAACACTCATGAAGGCGGTATTGCATCCCCTTTTATAGCTTATTATCCAAAGCACATTAAAGCCGGAACCATAAGCAACAGAGTAAGTCATTTGATTGATCTTTTTCCAACTTTTCTGGAATATGCCGGTTTTGAATATCCGGATACTTTTCAAGGAAAAAGTCTAACACCTTTAGAAGGTATAAGTTTAAAAAAGGAATTTGAGGGACAACAATCTGACACACATGAAGCCTTGTTTTGGGAACATGAAGGCAGCAAAGCAGTACGAAAAGGAGATTGGAAAGCAGTAGCCGAAAACAATCAGCCCTGGGAATTATACAATCTTGCTACAGACCGTACAGAAACCAAAAACCTGGCAAAATCAGAACCAAAACTGCTCCGAACCCTGATTGAATTACATCAGCAATGGGCAGTAAAAGTAGGTGTCGAAGATTGGAATAAAATAAAATAGTTAAACAGTGATTACGCATTAAATAATTTAAAATTTAATCTAATGAAAAATTTCAAATTTAATAGTACCATCAAAAGCTCACCAAAAAAAGGGCTTTTGATTACTGCATTGCTTATTGCACAATTTGGTTTTGCACAAAATAAACCAGAAGAGTTTAAAGGTGTTATTGGTAAAACATTAGCAGATTCTAAAGAATATTGGCCAGATCCGGTAAAAGCTCCGGAAGGTGCACCCAATATCATTTGGATTTTGTTAGATGATGTAGGATTTGGGGCTTCAAGTGCTTTTGGTGGTTTGATTCAGACCCCAACATTTGATCAGTTAGCCAATAATGGTTTACGTTATACCAATTTTCACACAACAGCTATTTGTGCCCCTACCCGTGCAGCTCTTTTAACCGGAAGAAATTCAGGAAAAGTACATGTTAGCGGATTCTCGCACACCATTATGTCGGCAGGTTTTCCGGGTTGGGATGGTAGAATTCCGTCTGATAAAGGAACCATTGCCGAGATTTTAAGAGATAAAGGATACAACACTTTTGCCGTGGGTAAATACGGACTGACTCCTGATGAAGAAGCTTCAGATGCAGGACCGTTTGACAGATGGCCAACAGGTAAAGGGTTCGAACATTTTTTTGGTTTCTTAGGATCACAAACAGATCAGTACAAACCAGATTTAGTAGAGGATAATGCGCACGTTACACCGGACGGAAGACATTTAACAGATCAGATCACTGATAAAGCCATTAGTTATATCAACAAACAGCATAAAGCGGCTCCAAATAAACCTTTCTTTTTATACTATGCGCCCGGCGCTGTTCATGCACCCCATCAGGTAGCTGAATCCTGGAGCGATCAATACAAAGGAAAATTTGACAAAGGATGGGATGCCTATCGTGAAGAGGTACTAGCCAACCAAAAGAAATTGGGTGTCGTTCCTGCCAATGCTATTTTACCGGAACGCAATCCGTTGATTTCAGATTGGAAAAAACTAACTCCGGATCAAAAGAAAGTATATGCCCGTTTTATGGAAGTGTATGCAGGGTACTTAACCTATACTGATCACGAAATAGGAAGAATTATCGAGCATTTAAAACAAACCAATCAATTAGAGAATACCCTAATTTTTGTTGCCATTGGAGATAATGGAGCCAGTAAAGAAGGAACTTTACAAGGAACCATCAATCAAAGTTTGTTTTCTCAGGGAGGATCTGACGAAGAAAATCTTCAAAAGAATTTAGATCATATTGGAGAAATTGGTACTGCAAAAGGTTTGAATACCAATTATCCTCTAGGATGGGCTCAAGCCACAAATGTTCCGTTTAAAAACTGGAAACAAGATGCACAATCCGAAGGTGGAACGCGTAACCCATTGATCGTTTTTTATCCAAAGGGAATCAAAGAAAAAGGCGGTATCAGGAATCAATACAGTCATGTAACCGATTTGCTTCCAACAACATTGGATATCGCCGGAATTAAAGCTCCGGAATATATCAGAGAAATTAAGCAGGATGCCATTCAGGGATCTACTTTCTATGCTTCTCTAAATGATGCCAAAGCAGAATCTTTACACAAAATTCAGTACTACTATATTTTTGGAAACAGAGCGATTTATAAAGACGGATGGAAAGCCGGAGCAGCACATTTACCGGATTCTTTCGCTGTAAAAAAAGCTTTAGGTAAAAATGAAAAACCACCTGAAAGCAATTTTGATAATGATGTTTGGGAATTATACAATCTTAATGAAGATTTCAACGAGCGTAATAACCTGGCAAAAAAATACCCTGAAAAATTAGCCGAGCTTAAACAATTGTTTGATGAGCAGGCCAAAGAAAATAATGTTTATCCGCTAATCGACTGGCAAGATGTGTACAACAGAAGAATACACAATACTGGCGCAGATAAAGGTAAAACGTTACAGGATTTAGTAAGACAAGTAAATAAACCTGCGGGAAGTACAAACTAATAATTGAATCTGTTATTACAAACACATAAAAACATAGGTTTTAAGCGTGAAATTAAGGATGCCAAAAAGAAACACATTTCTTTTCACATAGCCAGCCAGCTCTATGTATTTTAAATAATTGAAACGCCTTTTCTAAAAGATCACAATCTACGTTTCTATATGCTAAATAATTAGACTCAATATTTATAATCGACTCTCAGAAATTCAATTTTATAACCAATGAAACAATTCAAAAATAATATAGCAAGCATCAAAAGTCCCCAAAAAGGGCTTTTGATTACTGCTTTGATACTGGCGCAACTGGGTTTTGCGCAAATAAAACCGGACCCTAATTACAAAGGTGTAATTGGAAAAACCTTAGCCGATTCTAAAGAATATTGGCCAGATCCGGTAAAAGCTCCGGAAGGTGCTCCAAACGTAGTCTGGATCTTATTAGACGATGTGGGTTACGGAGCTACAAGCGCTTTTGGAGGCTTGATCAACACGCCTACCTTCGAGAGTTTGGCTAATAACGGTTTGCGTTATACCAATTTTCATACAACAGCCATTTGTGCCCCTACCCGCGCGGGATTATTAACAGGCCGTAATGCACACGCTGTTCACGTAGGTGGATTTTCGCACACAGCAATGTCTGCCGGTTTCCCCGGATATGATGGTAGAATTCCGTCTTCGGCAGGAACAATTGCTGAAATTTTGCGTGATAACGGATACAACACTTTTGCCGTTGGAAAATACGGAGTTACGCCAGACGAAGATGCTACAGATGCGGGTCCGTTTGACAGATGGCCAACCGGAAAAGGTTTCGATCATTTTTACGGATTCTTAGTTTCAGAAACAGATCAGTACAATCCTGATTTGGTTGAAGATCAAACCTGGTTAAACGGAAACACAAGACTCAACAATTCAGGAAAAGATAAATCTAAAAATGAATTTACAGCAGATTTAAAAGGGAAACACTTAAGTGAATTGATCACTGATAAAGCCATTACCTATATCGATCGCCAGAAAAGTGCAGCACCAAACAAACCTTTCTTTTTATACTATGCACCCGGAGCAACACATTCACCTCATCAGGTGGCCAAAGAATGGAGCGACAAATACAAAGGAAAATTTGATGAAGGCTGGGATGTTTACCGCGATAAAGTAATCGCCAACCAAAAGAAATTAGGTTTAATTCCGGCTGATGCCAAATTGCCAACGCGTGATTCATACGTAAAAGCATGGAATACCTTATCTCCGGATGAAAAGAAATTATACGCCCGTTTTATGGAAATCTACGCTGGATATCTTGAATACACCGATTATGAAGTAAGCCGAATCGTAAATCACCTGAAAGGAATTAATCAGTTAGACAATACTGTTTTCTACATTGTTTTAGGCGATAACGGAGCCAGTAAAGAAGGGACAGAATCCGGAACAATCGATCAGCCGTTGTTGAAAAAACTATTCGGAAATAATTCTAAAGAAGCGGATTTAAAAGAAAACCTTGCCAAAATTGATCTTCTCGGAACTCCTGAAGCCGTAGAAGGAAATTATCCTTACGGATGGGCTTTGGCAGCGAACACTCCGTTCAGAAACTTAAAACAAGATGCACATTCTGAAGGAGGAACCCGTAATCCGTTGATTGTGTATTATCCTAAAGGAATTAAAACTCCCGGGATTCGTAATCAATACGGTCACGTAATCGATATTTTACCAACTACTCTGGAAACTATTGGTATTACAGCTCCAAAGCAAATCCGCGGAATTGCCCAGGATTCTATTCAGGGAACTTCACTATTGTATTCGTTTAAAGATGCAAAAGCACCTTCAAGACATAACATTCAATATTATTACATCTTCGGATCCAGAGCTTTGTACAAAGACGGATGGAAAGCTGCGGCACCTCATCACCCTGATTTTATCGATATTGTTGACAATGGTGCTTTGGCAAAAAGTACTGGACCAAGTACCTATGACAATGATGTTTGGGAATTATATAACCTGAATACCGACTTTAACGAAAGAGTAAATCTGGCTCAAAAAAATCCTGAAAAACTAAAAGAACTTCAGGCTGCTTTTGACGATCAGGCCAGAAAAAACAACATCTATCCTTTTATCGACTGGCAGGATGTTTTGAAACAACGCGTTCACAAGAAAAATAAATAAAACCCCGTCAGAGCTATTAAATGTTTTAATGGCTCTGATATTAAAACAAGTAAATTATGGCAGCAACAAAACCAATTTTGAAAAAAGGCCTATTTGCCTTGATTCTTGTAGTAATTGCAGTAAGTTTTTACTACCTCACGATTTGGGTAACTCCTTATTATGTGCAAAAAAAGTTTGCAGAAAAAAGTCTGGGCGTCGTCAATACTCCTCGATTTGGAGATCAGCCCAATGCTGAAAACAGCAGAGTAATTCCGTTACCAAATCCTGATTTTTTGTATTCTACAATTAATTATGATCTGAAAGAAAATGTGTTGAAAATTTCAGGAATTGTTCCGGATTCAACTTACTGGTCCATCTCAGCCTATCAGGAAAACACCACTAACTTTTTTGTAGAAAACGAAGAAAAAGTAAAAGCCAAATTCGAATATTATCTAGCGCCTGAAGGAAGTACATCAGAAGCATTGAAAAATATCCCAAAGGAAAAAATCATTTACAGCCCGACGACAAAAGGATTGATTCTGTTTCGCTATTTGGTTTCAAAAGCCTATCCGCTAAAAACATTGGCGGAATTGCAACATGGTGTAACGGTAGAGAAATTAGCGAAATAAGCATTTCGACAACTTTATCAAAGTTTAAACCCAAAGTTTGTCATTCCGAGGAACGAGGAAACTCAACAAGTAACTCTACAAAGATTGGCAATTACTAGACGGAGCTACTAACGAAGATCCCTCGTTCCTCGGGACGACAAAAATGAGGGAAGTATTGAGAAGAAAATAAAACATTCAACTTAAAAAAAATAAAAATGGCTTTAAATCAAAAAATTAAAAAAATAGGACTTGCAGTAGCACTGGTCATTCTGGCTATTGTATTCGGAAGTGCCGTTGGTGTTTACAACATCAAATCCGGCAAAAGCGATTCGCAACGCATCATTGGCAACTGGCAAACTGTCGATAAAGACAAAGATCTCAACTCGGCCGATTTGCTAACCATAGCTCAAGTGGCAGTTTACGGACCTTATGCTTTGACTAAAAAAGAAGTAATCTATTTGAGTACAAGTACTGATAGCGAAGGAAATCCTCTAGATCCTAAAGCTGATTATGTAATTAGTGGAAAAAAAGTAGATGCTAAATATTGGAGTATTACAGCCTATGACGAAAATGGTTTTTTAATTAAAAATCCAATTAACAAATACAGCTATAATCTGGAAGATGTAAAATATGAAGCCGATAGTACTTCATATAAAATCAATCTTTCAGGAACCGAGAAAAAAGAAAACTGGCTGCCCATCAACGACGTAAAAAAAACAAGTCTCATCATTCGCTTGTATTTGCCTTCAGAAAAACTTAGGGACAATTTAACGGTTGAAACGCTGCCAACCATTCAAAAAGTAAAATAATAATCAATCTGTATTATAACAAATATTGAAAAAATCAATAAACAAAACTCTACTAAATCCATAGAATTAGAAGTTTATTTTATTTATTTTTACGTTTATCAAAAAACACTGATTTTCAATAGCATTATAAACATAAAATTAGAAATCATGAAACGAGTAGACTATGAAATTATAGGAAAAAAAATCATCGTTGGAGCGATTGTTTTTTTAGTTCCGCTAGTCATTTTGGCGGGAGGTTTAGCATTAATTAGTAATTTTTTAAAATAAAATAAGATATCATGGCAATAATAGATCACAATTCAAGAGGCAGATTAATAAGAGATTTGAGTATTAGTTTTTTAATATATTCACTACCCGTAGTAGCAATATTCCTTTATTTTAAACTAACAAATGGTGTTATAACGCAATCGCACCTTACTCTACCATCCTTTTTAGAATTTACAAAACCCGCTTTCGAAAACATTCGTACCTGGGGGTTAACTGTTTTTATGCTGGTTTTAGGAATTATAGAATTTACGGCAGGTTTATACGATGACGAATGGACAGGCGAAGAACGTAAAGTAGATATCGTTTGTTTTTTAGCGCCAAAATTACTTTTACCACCGGTAATCGCCTTTTTCAGCTTAACAGCATTACCTTATTTAATCCCAAATTTGGCTAACTCACTTTCATGGGTTCCGTTCTGGGGAGGATTTTTCCTCATCGCAATTGCTGATGATTTAACGCAATACTGGTACCACCGTTTACACCATCAGGTTCCGTTTTTATGGAGATTTCACAGAACGCATCATTCAGCTCCGTACATGGGAATGGCGATGGCGTCGAGACAAAACTTTATTTATACAGTTTTCTTTTCACAAATTTACTTAACAGCTACCTTGACGTATTTAGGTTTAGGATTACCGGCATTATTTGTTTTGGTGATCAAAAGTTTCATCACTCTTGGGGCACATTCAAGCATTAAATGGGATAAACCATTTTACAAATACAGAATACTACACCCAATCGCCTGGGTCCTTGAGCGTTTAATTTCTACTCCTGCAACGCATCATGCGCATCATGCCGATACCAGCGGAGATGGTGTTGGACATTTTAAAGGAAACTTCGGGAACATGTTTTTTATCTGGGATGTAATTTTCGGAACGGCTTTGATCACCCGCAAATATCCAAAATCATACGGAATGAAATCATACAAACAAGAAGAATGGTATGCACAATTTTTATGGCCAATATTCAAATCCAAAAAAGAAGGAAGTGCTTTGGCAGAAGGTGTCTTATCAGTTCCATTAAAAGCAAAAGCAGAAACTGTTTCTCCGGGTCCGGTATATTACGAGCAGGCTCAATCTTAAAACATCATGAAAAAAAATAAAATAACGACGCTTTTAATAGGTTTCATCATTGTTGCCAACGCACAAGCGCCAAAACAAGCGTCAACTTTTACCCAAAAATCAAATGAGGCAGTATATTCAAAGTTAAACTTTGATGATACTGCCGATTTTACCGATGCCAGGAGAGGTTTTATCGCTACTCTTGCCGACGGTAAAATTCTTTCTAAAACCGGAAATGTCGCTGTAAACCTAAATGATTTTGCTTTTATAAAAGGAAAATCACCAGCCACAGTAAATCCTGCTTTATGGCGTCAGGCACAACTCAATAACATCAACGGATTGTTTAAAATTACCGATGGTGTTTATCAGGTCCGTTCTTTTGATGTAGCCAATATTTCGTTTATCGAAACCAAAAATGGTTATGTTGTTATTGATGCTTTGACCATTGGCGAAGCTTCGACAGCAGCTTACGAATTGGTCAAAAAACATGTTGCCAATAAACCTGTTTTGGCTGTAATTGTTACCCATAGTCATGGTGATCATTATGGTGGCCTGGAAGGTTTGGTTTCAGCCGATGATATTAAATCAGGTAAAGTAAAATTCATAACGCCAAAAGGATTCTATGAAGAAGCCGTGAGCGAAAATGTACTTTTAGGAAACGTTATGCGCCGAAGAGCCGGATATCAATTTGGATTAGGTTTAGAAAGAAGTGCTACTGGTCAGGTAGATGTAGGATTAGGAAAACCGTTTTTAAGCGGAGGTTCTTCCTCTCTTTTACAGCCTAATTTCGAAGTGGAAAAAACAGGACAAAAAATTACTATTGATGGTCTGGATCTTGTTTTTCAGCTTACGCCGAATTCTGAAGCTCCTGCCGAATTAACGGTTTTTGCTCCTGCCCAGAAAGTGTTCTTTTCTGCCGAAATTGCCAGTCATACCTATCATAATGTTCTTACGCCTCGTGGTGCCAAAACCAGAGACGCCAAAGCCTGGGCGGGATATCTGGATGAGGCCATTGATTTGTTTGGAGATAAAACCGAATTTATAGTTCCGTCGCATACCTGGCCGGTTTACGGACACGATAAAGGCATTACTTTTCTGGAAAAACAAAGAGATTTATACAAATATGTGCACGATCAAACCGTTCATTTAGCCAATAAAGGCCTGAATAAAGATGAGATTGCCGAAGAAATAAAACTTCCGGCTGAATTAAGCAAAGAATGGTACAATCGTGATTTTTACGGAACAGTAAAACACAATGCCAAAGCAACTTATCAATTCTATTTAGGCTGGTGGGACGGAAATCCTGCTGATTATGATAAACTGCCACAGGTAGAATCGGCTAAAAAATATGTAGAATGGTTTGGCGGTGAAAATGTTGCCTTGAAAAAAGCAACCGAAAGCTACCAAAAAGGCGAATATCGTTGGGTTGCCGAAGTCCTAAAACATGTAATCTTTGCCAATCCGGAGAATGTTGCTGCCAAAAATTTACAAGCCGATGCTTTCGAACAAATCGCCTATCAAAGTGAATCCGGAATTTGGAGAGATTTATATTTATCCGGAGCCAAAGAACTTCGCGAGGGTGTAATTGTTCCTAAAAATCCGGTGAATCGTACTGCAGGATTTTTGTCTGCACTAACTCCAGAAGCTATTTTCGATTATTTATCGGTTACCGTAGACGGAAATAAAGCGGCCGGAAAAGACGTAAAATTGCGTTTCATTTTCCCGGAACTCAATAAAAACATTCTGGTTTATCTTAAAAACGGCGTTTTGCACCAAAGTCAAACCCGACCGAATGATAAAGCCGAATTTACTCTAACCATTCCCAAAGCCAAATTTGTCGCCTTACTATCCAATCCCGAGACCGCACGAGAGATTCTAACATCCGACGGTGTAAGTTTTGAAGGCGATCCGTTTAAATTCAGAGAATTGGCCAGCACTTTCGAACCAGCAAATCCGTATTGGAATATTGTTACACCTTAAAACTAAAAAATCATGAAAAATAAAATATTCAAGAATAGTATTGCAGCCGCAATTCTGCTTTTTACTGTTGTAGGTTTTTCTCAACAAAAAAGTTCAAATACAGTTTCATTAGACGTGTTTTATTCTAAAATTCAAAGCCAGAAAAATCCACAGATCATAGATGCCAGAGGTGCTGAAGAATTTGCGCTGAACCATATCAATGGCGCTCAGAATTTTAATCTGGAATCAAAAGATTATGACAAACGTATCGCCGCTTTAGACAAATCAAAACCTGTATTTACCTATTCGATTGGTGCAGGAAGAAGCGTTTGGCTGGCTGATGATTTATTAAAAAAAGGTTTCAAAGAAGCATATAGTCTTGAAGGCGGAATCGCCAACTGGATTGGAAACGGAAAACCTTTTTATGCCAACTCAAAAAGCAAATTAACACTAGCCGAATACAAAAAAATCATCGCTGAAAACAAAGATATTTTGGTAGATATTGGATCTGTTTATTGTGGGGCTTGTAAAAAAGTAAAACCTGTTTTAGAAACCATTAAAGCACAATATGGTTCTAATTTAAAAATCGTCGAAATTGATTTAGAAGACAGCCCGCAAGTAATCGCTGATCTCAAAACAATAAAAGTTTTTCCAACTTTGATTTTGTACAAAGACGGAAAAATTGTGTTCAAAAAAGAAGGTTTAGGCGATTTGAAAAATGATGTTGATGTGGCCCTGGCCGCTAAATAAACGCATGCTTTGTCATCCCGGGAATCTCAATCGTAACCCGAAGATTGACGATTCAGTTTACAGAATTTATCGTGGAGATTGCTTTGTCAGTTTGCTATCGCTTGTCTCCTCGTTCCTCAGGATGACAAAGATGCAAATACAACTGTGAATGTAAACTTTGTCAAAGTTTAAAACTTTGACAAAGTTCTCACGTCATTAAAATTTTACCCACATAGCACTATCAGCTTTATTTAAATTCAATCATCTCTAAAAAGTAGATTCTATGTGATAAACAATTGCCTTCCAATTTATATTAAATCCAAAAAACATGACATTATCAAAAGCTAAAAAAATTATTCTTCCAATAGTTATACTATTTTTTCTATTGGCAGTATTTTTATTCTGGCCCATCAATAATGATGGAACCCTAATACAGCCAGACAAAAAACTACTAGAAGGAAAAGCAGCATTTTTATCCGAAAAAATTGCCCCGGACAGCTCCTTCAAAAAACCAAACATCATCATCCTTCTTGCTGATGATTTAGGAAAATATGACATCTCCTTATACGGAGGAAAATCGACACCCACTCCTCAAATAGATTCTCTTGCAGCATCAGGAGTTACTTTTCAGGACGGTTATGTTTCGGCTTCGATTTGTTCGCCCTCTCGTGCCGGAATTTTAACAGGCCGTTATCAGGAACGTTTTGGCCATGAATATCAGCCTGGGGATCGTTATCCAAAAAATAACCTCGAATATTATGGTTTTAAATATTTAATCAATACCAATAACTGGAGACTGAATGATAAAATCAATTATCCAAACGAAGCCTCGATTGCCACACAAGGTTTGCCAAAATCTGAAATTACATTTGCCGATCTGGCCAAAAGAGAAGGTTACAGCACAGGAATTATTGGAAAATGGCATTTAGGGCATAACAAAGGATTTTTTCCTTTAGACAGAGGTTTCGATTATCATTATGGGTTCTATCAGGCATTTTCGCTTTACACGCCTGAAGATGATAATCCGGATATTATCAACCATCACCACAAAGATTTTACCGATAAAACCATTTGGGGAAATGGACGTGTTGGAATCGGACAAATTCGTCGTGATACTACTATCATTCACAATAAAGCTTATCTGACCGAAACTTTTGCTGATGAAGCAGAAGCTTTTATCGACCGAAATAAAAACAAACCTTTTTTATTGTACGTTCCGTTTAATGCACCACATACGCCATTTCAGGTCCGCAAGAAATACTACGATCGTTTTCCTAATGTAAAAGACGAAAACAAACGTGTGTATTTTGCCATGATCAGCGCCTTGGATGATGCGGTAGGAAGAATCAGGGCAAAAGTTAAAAAAGAAGGTCTTGAAGATAATACGCTGATATTTTTTGCCAGCGACAACGGTGGAGCCGATTATACTTTTGCCACAACAAATGCACCATTAAAAGCAGGGAAGTTTTCTCATTTTGAAGGTGGCGTAAATGTTCCGTTTGCACTTTCGTGGAAAGGAAAAATCAAACCTCACACCATCTATAAAAGTCCGGTAAGCACATTGGATATTTTTAGCACAATTGCCGCTGCGATCCATTCTGACTTGCCAAAAGACAGAGTGTATGACGGTGTTGACCTTGTCAGTACAGTCAATCAAAATAAAGAAGCGCACAAAACTTTATACTGGCGTTCCGGCGACGCAAAAGCCATCAGAAGTGGTGACTGGAAACTAATCATAAGCGGGAAAACGCATGAAGAATGGCTTTATAATTTGGCTTCAGACAAATCTGAAACTACCGATCTGGCTCAAAAAAATCCGGCAAAAGTGAAGGAGCTGCATCTTGCCTTAAAAAACTGGGAAAAAGGTCTTGTTAAACCCTTATGGCCAAATCTGACACACTACGAATTTGATTTTGGCAAACAAAAATACTTTGTCGATTTGTAAAAGAAAACAAGAACATTTATTGACCATAATAAACGTTTTTGATCATTAATAACCTGTCAATACTAACCAAATAAATGAAAAAAAACTGTTGTAAATAAAAAAACCATTTCTGCTCAAACAGAAATGGTGAGGCTAAAAAAGAATACTCATATCTAAATGGAATGCAAAAAAAACGTCTAAATCTATTTGCATTCGTCCTTTATTAAACCAAAACAAAGTAATGAAAAAAAAGTTATATATATTTTCATTCCTCTGCATATTTATGATTTCGTTAGGAATTAATGCGCAGGAAAATACCCCGCTTATCCAATCTAAACTAGAAGGAATAGTTGTAGATCAAATAACCAATGAACCGGTCATAGGAGCTTCTGTAAATATCAAAGGCACAACGCATGGCGTACAAACTGATATCGATGGTAGATTTTATTTCCAGACAGGACAAAAACTTCCTTATACATTAATAGTAAGTTATATGGGTTACAAAACAAAAGAGCTAAGTGTCACTGATAGTCCTGTTCATATTAAATTATCGGCTGATGTCCAGGAGCTGACTGATGTTCTTATTGTAGGTTATGGTACTCAAAAGAAAAAGGACTATACGGGTTCTCTTTCCTCTATCCCAACTGAATTAAAATCGTTGCCAACTTTATCAGTAGACAGATTGCTTCAGGGCGGAATTTCAGGTGCCCAGGTTACACAATCCAGTGGCCAGCCCGGTGCCGGAACTTCTGTAAGAATCCGTGGAGGTACTTCGATTATTGCGGGTAACGAACCTCTTTATGTAATTGATGGTTTCCCTGTTTATAACGGAGACGGAGCAGTTGATTCAGGTGTAACCAGCGGAGCAAGTATCAATCCTTTATCCAGTCTTAATCCTGCTGAAATTGAATCAATTGATGTTTTAAAAGATGCATCAGCAACAGCTATTTATGGATCTCGTGGCGCAAATGGGGTAATCTTAATTACAACCAAACGAGGTAAAAAAGGTCGATTGGCCATTACATATGATGCCTATTACGGGGTTCAAAAAGTCATTAATACAATTCCGATGTTGAATGCGGAGCAATGGGGATATCTTAAAAATGATGCATTACGAGATTCCGGAAAAGCGCCACTATATACACAAGAACAACTTGACCAGTTAGGCGAGGGTACCAATTGGCAGGATGAAGCATTTACATCAGCCCCTATACAAAGTCAAACCATCTCGGTTACTGCCGGTAATGAGAGTACAAGACTTTTAGTTTCAGGGAATTATTTTAAACAAGACGGAGTTCTTATCAATTCCGGTTTTGACCGTTACTCCGGAAGATTGAATGTTGATCATGACCTGACTTCAAAATTCAAACTTGCATTAAGTTTAAGCGGAAGTATAACACATGCTGACGTGGCTCCTGACGGTGTTGTGCAAAACATATTGGGTATGGTTCCGGTCGTTCCGGTACGCGATGCCAATGGAGAATTTACTTCAAACAGCAGTTATGGTTCGGCAGTAGCAAATCCAATAGCAACAATGACCAAACAAATAAATGAAACCAATACTGCGAGGTTTTTATTCAACGGCTTTGGAGAATACAAAATACTTGAAGGATTAACGGCAAAAATATCACTGGGAACAGATATTATTGAAAACAAGCAAAATAGATATATTCCCTCTACACTTTATGAAAGCCCTGCCGGAGGAAGTGCTTCAAAAGGATCATTATCCTCTCTTGGCTGGTTAAATGAAAATACAATAAGTTATAAAAAGATATTTGGCGAAAAACATTCATTTGATATTCTTGCCGGATACACACAACAAAAAACAAAATCAGAAGTATTCCGTGCAGGATCTTCCAATTTCGCAAGTGATGAGTTTACCTTTAATAATCTTGCATCAGGTACTGTCATCACAACTCCGGTATCTTCTGCAAGCGAATCGTCGCTTCAGTCTTTTCTAACCAGAATTAATTACGGATTTGATGAACGCTATCTTTTTACTTTCACAGTCCGTGCCGACGGTTCCTCCCGATTTGGTAAAGATAACAAATGGGGTACATTTCCATCGGCAGCATTTGCCTGGAATATTTCAAATGAAAACTTCCTGAAAGATGTAGAGCCAATAAGTGCATTAAAACTTCGCATAAGTGCAGGTCTAACCGGAAATCAGGAAATCAGTCCTTATCAATCTATAGCTAGACTTTCTTATTATCCTTACGTTTTTGCAAATACACTCGTACCTGGTTTTGCTCCCGGTAGTTTTGATAATCCTGATTTGGGATGGGAAACCACAACACAATATAATTTGGGTACAGATTTATCCTTATTCAATAATCGAATCAACGTGACTGCTGATATTTATTATAAAAAAACCGAGGATTTATTGTTAGAAGTACCAATTCCTTACTCTTCCGGACTCGAAAGTGCTTTTCAAAACTTAGGATCGGTAGAAAATAAAGGTATTGAACTAAGTTTGAAAACCCTGAATTTTGTAGGCGATTTTGAATGGACCAGTAACTTAATTTTTTCAGCTAACCGAAATAAAGTACTAAGCCTTGGTAACGGAACTGATTTTTTTATTCCGGTTAATCCGGCAACCAGTACAACACCTTCGGGAATTGTAAAAGTAGGGCAACCTTTGGGATCATTCTATATGTACAAATTTGATGGCTTGTTTCAGGAAGGAGATGACTTTAGCAACTCTCCGTTGGCCAACACAAAAGCCGGAAGTCAGAAATTTAAGGATTTAAATAATGATGGAAAAATTACACAGGCTGATGACAGAACAGTTGTAGGAAATTCAGAACCACTCTTTTTGGCGAGTTTTACCAATACTTTCCGCTATAAAAATTTTGATTTGGTTATTTTCATCAACTCTTCTTACGGAAATAAAATTTTCAACAGATCAGCTGCCGATTATGAATTAGGAACTGGTTTTACAGGAGCTTATGCCACATTGCTCAACAGATGGACCCCTACGAATACCAATACCAATATTCATCGTGCAGTCGAAGATCCTTCTGCCACATTATCTGATCGTTATATTGAAGATGGTTCTTATATCCGATTTAAGAACATTTCTTTAGGATATACTCTTCCTAAGAAAATTGCCTCCTATCTCACCCTTAGCAGTGCACGCGTTTATGTTGCCGGTCAGAACCTCATCACCATGACCAATTATTCAGGTTATGATCCTGAAGTAAACCGAAACGGGCAAGCTGCACTTAACTCAGGAGTAGATGTGGGTGTTTATCCCGGAACTAAAACAATTTTAGGCGGCATTAGTGTCACTTTCTAAAATTAATAACTTAAAGAATATTCAAAATGAAAAACATATATATTTTACTTATTGCTGTTTCACTGGGTTTGGCAGCTTGTACCGGGCTTGACGAAAATCCGGAATCCTTTATTTCACCCGGACAATTTTACAAAACATCGAATGATGCAGTTGCAGCGGTCAATTCTATCTATTTTCATTTAAATCAAAATGATATTGTCGGACAGCCTATATATAACTCGCTATACAATACCGGACTGGATTTTATGACGGATGATTTGAGTGCCGGCCCGGGCTCACCAAACCCCGATGTCAGATCATTATCTGCTTTGACCCACTCTTCTACTTTAATTCGGGGAAAAGAAAGCTGGCAGCAACACTATTCAGCAATAAACAAAGCTAATGTAGCTATTGAAAGAATTCCTGGAATTGCAATGGATGAAAAATTAAAAAGCAGATTACTTGGTGAAGCCCGATTTTTACGTGCTTTCTATTATTTTGATCTGGTCAGACAATTTGGAGGAGTTCCGTTACTATTGACAGACCAAACTCAGCTTCCAATTGAGCAGCTACAGGTTCCCCGTAATCCAGCAAGCGAAATTTATGCGCAAATAATCACAGATTTAAAAGAATCCGTAAACTCTTTTAAAGCAGGATCGACCGGAGAATCCGGACGCGCTACAGAAGGTGCTGCCAAATCGCTATTATCAAAAGTATATCTTACCCAACGGGATTGGGCAAATGCCGTAACCACCGCAGAAGAAGTAATCAATGGCAGTTATGGTTATGTACTGCTAAACGATTATGCACAAGTGTTTTTGCCAGCCTATAAAAACAGCAAAGAACACATCTTTTCGGTTCAGTTTAATGCCGTTGCCAATATAACAAATGCAGTAACCTCGCGCGATATTGCAACCGGAATACCTGGTTTAAAAGGTTCTTATGGTGATCAGTTAACCTTTTATACCAAAGGATCTGATAAATATTTCAGCATTTATAAATTATACTCGGCCAAAGATAAAAGACGAAATGTAAGTTTTGTAACCAGATATAAAAGTCCAACAAACGGAAAGTGGTATGGAAATTTGAACGATGCTAAAGTTCCCGGTGATTCTGTCCCATATATCAACAAATATTGGGACCCCAACTATGCCAGTACCGGAAAATCAGAAGCCAATGCCAATATAATTCGCTTTGCAGAAGTATTATTAATTCATGCAGAAGCTGAAAATGAACTAAACGGTCCTACTGCAAAAGCATATGCTTCGCTTAACAGAGTACGAAAAAGAGCCGGCTTAGATGACCTTACGCCAGACTTGACGAAAGATGAGTTTCGTGAGGCAGTATATCTTGACAGAAGATTAGAGCTTGTGGGCGAATATCAACGCTTTTTTGACCTCATCCGTCAAACCGGAAGCGAAGCTACCGGTGTTGGACCTGAAGGACGGGGTACGCTGCTTAAAAATCTCCAGGCAGTGGGAAAAACAAACGTATCTGCAAAACATTATTTATTTCCAATTCCACAATTTGAAATTGAACGAAATAAAAAACTAACTCAAAACCCAGGATGGGAATAACGAAGATTTATCAAAAGAAAAAACATATACCATGAATATAAAAAAACTTTTAATTGCAATAGTAGCTTTATTAGGAGTACATACTAGCCTGATAGCACAACATCAGCCTATTCAGCCCTTTCAGGGAAAGGTTGGAAAAACACTTGACGAATCGACTCAGTGGTGGCCTGAAAAAGTAAAAGCCAAAAAAGATGCGCCAAATGTATTATGGATTTTGCTTGACGATGTTGGTTTTGGCGCCTCGTCAGCGTTTGGTGGTTTGGCAGAAACGCCAAACTTTGAAGCCCTGGCTAACGATGGTCTGCGTTATACCAATTTTCATACAACCGGAATATGCAGTCCCACACGAGCCGCATTATTAACCGGACGAAACCATCACAAAGTAGCGATGGGACATCATGCCGAATTGGGAATTGGTGAACCTGGTTATTTAGGTGAAATTCCATTGGAAGCAGGAACAATTGCCGAAATTTTTCGTGAAAATGGTTATAATACCTATGCACTGGGTAAATGGCACGGTATACAACCAGCTCAGCAAAGTCTGAACGGTCCGTTTAACCGATGGCCAACAGGACGTGGATTTGAGCAATTCTACGGATTCACCGGTGGTTCAACAGACCAATGGCATCCACAGCTTATTGATGGCATCAATGATATCAACATTGAACCTAATACCAAACATCTGAACGAGTTATTGGCAGATAAAGCCATTTCATACATAGCAAATCAAAAATCAACCGATCCGGAAAAACCATTTTTTGTGTATTATGCTACCGGTGCAACTCACGCCCCACACCACGTTGCCCAGGAATGGAGAGATAAATACAAAGGTAAATTTGATAAAGGCTGGGATTGGTACCGTCAGGAGGTATTCAACCGTCAGACGGCTCAGGGATTATTACAAAAAGGAACTGTTTTGCCTCCGCGTCAGGCAGGCGTTCAGGAATGGGATAGCCTGTCGGCTGATGAGAAGAAAGTTTTTGCCCGTTTTATGGAAAATTATGCCGGTTACCTCTCCTATACCGACCACGAAATCGGACGTGTAATCGACTTTCTGAAACGCTCGGATTTGCTTGACAATACAATTGTTTTTTTAATTATTGGCGATAACGGAGGCAGCAAAGAAGGAACTTATAGCGGCTCGCTGGGCATAGGAGAACGCAGCAGTACTGGCAACATTCCATTTTTGTTAAGTAATTTAGATAAAATCGGAACAGAAAACTCAAATCCAAATTACCCATTAGGATGGTCTCAGGCTTGTAATACTCCTTTCCGCTACTGGAAAAGTGATGCTAACAGCGAAGGAGCAACACACAATCCGTTGATTGTTCACTGGCCAAAAGGAATAAAGGAAAAAGGAGGTATCCGCACTCAATACAGTCATGTTTCTGATGTTTTACCTACAACAGTTGAGCTTACAGGCGTAACCGTTCCCGAGGTTATTAATGGCTATCCGCAATGGCCTATACAAGGAACAAGTTTTGCTTTTTCGCTAAACGATCAAAAGGCACCAGCACGCCACAATGTTCAATACTATGAGCTTCACGGTGGTCGTTCGATTTATAAAGATGGCTGGAAAGCAAGTGTTTATCATCCGAGAAATTTTTCAGGTGAAGTTAGCGCAGATCCTAATTTTAACCCACGACCTTTTAGTCAGGACAAATGGGAACTTTATAACCTTAATGAAGATTGGAATGAAATCAATGATCTTGCTGCGAAGTATCCGGAAAAACTAAAAGAACTTCAGGATTTATTTGACAGCGAAGCCAAAAGTAATAATGTATATCCTTTGCACAGTTATCAGGAAGGATTGGCCGCACCTGTGATTAAGCCAAGAACAGTAATTCTTGAAGGAACTTCACAAAAAATTCCGGTTCAAATAGGAAAAGGAGCCCTAAGCATTACAACCAGTATCGAGACTTCTTCGAAAAAGGACGATGGTGTACTATTTTCAAACGGAGGTTTATTGGGCGGATCAAGCCTGTATATCAAAGGGGGAAAATTACAATATCTTCTTAACAATCGAGTTAACCAAAAAATCCTAACGTCATCAAAACCAGTTCCCGTGGGCAAAAATACCATCAAACTTGAATTTACCGATTCGAAAAGTATTGTATTGTTCCTGAACGGCGAAAAAGTGGCAGAAGAAAGCAACATCGTCCGTGCAAAATACATCAACAGTATATCAGGTGAAGGAATTAGCGTTGGTAAAGATTTAAATTCTCCGGTAACCAAATCGTATCCCGCTCCATTTGCCTTTAAAGGAAAAGTTACAGGAATTGTCATTGAACAAAGCGTGCAATAATTATTTGAATAAACTATAACTTTTACACATATGAAATCAAAATATTCATTCATTGCAGCCTTGTTGCTATACAGTGTTACAATCTTAGGTCAGAACAAACCCGAAACCGATTTTTTTAATGGCAACGAACTGTTTTCAACCGTTCAGAAATTTGTCTCGCTTGGCGAACACCGCACCGGAACTCCAACCGATCTGGCTACTTCAGATTGGTTAGGCAAGGAACTCGTTTCTTATGGATACGATGTAAAATATCTGGAATTTCCAATTAGGCAATTTTTCCCGGAAAAAGTATCGCTATCAAGTGGAAAAGAAACCATAAAAGCCTTCCCGTTATGGTGGGTAAACGAAAACATTAACCGAACTGTGACCGGAAACCTTGTTGAAGCAGGTGAAGTAAAAGCATATAACAAAAGTACTATTGCATTAATTCATCTTCCGCTGAAACAAAAAAAGGCCAATCCCAAAATTTATATTGATTCGATTATTAATCTGGGGGTTAAAGGTATAGTTGCCATTACAGACAATCCTTCGGGAGAAATTGAAGCCTATAATACCAACAAGGATCAGCAGCCCTGGAAAGTACCCATAATCTTAATTGCACCCAAAGACAGTGCTAAAGCGCTCGAGTTTGTAAAAAATGCGAAACCAGTTACTTTAGCCATTAATGGTACTTTTAAAGAGGTTAAAGGCCGTAATGTTTATGGCACAATTGGTAACGGCGATCAGTACATTGTCATTTCAACTCCCATAAGTGGCTGGTTTACCTGTGGCGGAGAACGCGGCTCGGGTATCGCCATCTGGTTATCATTGGCCAAATGGGCTGCTGCACAAAAATCGAAGTATACTTTTGTGTTTACTGGTAATTCGGGTCACGAGCATGCTTTTAAGGGAGCTCACGAATTTTTGGAACGAAATGCACCGCCAGTAGAAAAAACACATTTATGGATTCACTTTGGTGCAGGCGCGGCGACCTTAGAATTTAAAAATACTGCCTCAGGATTAGTGAAACAAAACAATGTAGATCCAAAACGTACATTTTTCTATAACGATCCTGTAAAAAATTCATTCAACACAGCATTTTCCGGAATTAACGCGGTGAAGGTTTTGGCCAATGAAAATCCGGGGGGAGAACTTATTTATGTGGCAAAAAAAGGATATAAGCGATTTGCAGGTGTAGCCTACGTTCATCCGTTTTTTCATGTAAATACAGATGATGCCAATACTACTTCCCCTGAAATTTTAGAAGCAACAGCAAAAGCCTTTAGGGATTTCATTACAGAGGATATAAAAGTTCAACCCAATTAAAATATTTATATGAGCAATTTTTCACAAAAGGGAAGCCTGGTCATTTTAGCTTCTCTCCTATTCATAAATACTTATGGACAAAATCCATCACAGCCTGCCTCAGAGTTTAAAGGCAAAATAGGCAAAACGCTTGCTGAATCTCAGGAATATTGGCCCGAAAAGAAAAAAGCTCCTGCCGGAGCACCAAACGTAGTGGTTTTTCTTATTGATGATGCCGGTTATGGCACCTCAAGTGCTTTTGGGGGCTTAATGCAAACTCCCGTATTAGACAGTTTGGCCAATAACGGACTACGCTATACCAATTTTCACTCAACAGGTGTATGTTCCCCTACCCGTGCAGCGTTATTAACAGGTCGAAACCACCACTCTGTACATATGGGAACGCTGAATTACAGCTCTAGCGGATTTCCCGGATATGATGCTATTATGCCCGGAGATAAGGCGACAATTGCTGAAGTCTTACATGAAAATAATTACAACAGCTTTGCTGTGGGCAAATATCATGTGGCTCCACTTAATGAAATTACTGCAAATGGGCCTTTTGACAGATGGGCCGTAGGGCGTGGTTTCGACCATTTTTATGGATTTCAGCTCGGTCATACAGATCAGTACCATCCTAACTTATATGAAGACACAAAAGTAATTGACATTGAACCAAATAAGAAACATTTAAGTACCTTATTAGCCGACAAAGCCATCAGTTACATTGCAAATCAGAAATCAATAGAACCTGAAAAACCGTTTTTTCTTTATTTCGCCACCGGTGCCATTCATTCTCCTCATCAGGTAGATAAAAAATGGAGTGATTTATACAAAGGAAAATTCGACAAAGGCTGGGACTGGTATCGAGAAGAAGTGTTTGCACGCCAAAAAAAATTGGGTGTAATTCCTGCCAATGCTATATTGCCGGATCGCGATCCAACTGTAAAAGAATGGAATAGCTTAACACCGGAACAGAAAAAAGTATATGCCCGTTTTATGGAAGTCTATGCCGGCTTTTTAACGCATGCAGATTATGAATTTGGCCGTATTGTAAACTATTTAAAAGAAATTGGACAAGCAGATAATACGGTTATTCTGGTAAGTATTGGAGATAACGGATCCAGTCATAGCCCTACTAATGGAAGTCTGAATGGTTACATAAGCAGTCTGGATGAAGAGAAACAAGTAGCAGAACTTTATAAAAATATTGATAAGCTCGGAACAGAACATTCGTTTCAGGATGCTCCTTCTGGCTGGACCCAAGCCACAAACACCCCTTTCCGTTTGTGGAAAGCCGATCCTAACAGCGAAGGAGGAACACACCAGCCGCTTATTGTGTACTATCCAAACGGAGGGTTTAAAAAAGGTGAGATTCGTACGCAATATGGCCATGTAATCGATATTGCCCCAACTATTTATGAACTAACCGGTGCAAAAATACCAGAAGTGATTAAAGGTTATAAGCAACAGCCAATAGAAGGTACCAGTTTAGTCTATTCATTTAAGAATGCTGATGCACCAAACCGTCATACCGTACAGTATTATGAACTTTTCGGAAAAAGAGCTATTGTTCAGGACGACTGGAAAGCTTCCGTTTTTCACAAATCAGGAACCGATTTTTCTAAGGATGTCTGGGAACTCTACAATCTTAAGGATGATTTTAACGAGCGCATCGATTTGGCCTCTAAATTTCCCGAAAAAGTAAAAGAATTACAAGCCTTGTTTGATGCCGAAGCAACGAAGTACAATGTATATCCATTAAATGACTATGCATTGGGACACAGTGCCGGCGGAAGAGAACGTACTCAGTTTGGACTCAAAAACAAAATAGTTTTGTATCCGGGCATTGATCAGCTTCTTACTTACAGCGGACCGCAATTTCAAAATGATCCCTTTACAATTACTGCCGATGTAGAGCTACAATCAAAAACAGAGCAAGGAGTTCTCTTTGCTTCCGGTTCTGAATTCGATGGTCTGAGTTTGTTTATTAAAGAGGGAAAATTTATTGTAGCACATAACACCGGAAGTATCATTAAACATTTAGAATCAAGTATTCCGGTACCTGTTGGAAAATCAAAACTAAAATTTGAATTCAATTATATTGCTCCTCCAAAAGGCAATAAAGACCGCAATCTTATTGCCGGAACAGAGTCTATCTATATCAATGACAAAAAAGTTGGAGAAAGACAAATTGTGGCATCAGAAGGCAGAATTGCCATTTATAAAGACGGTATTGATGTAGGTGCAGACCGAAATTCTCCCGTATCAGATAAATACAAAGTTCCATTTAATTTCACTGGAAAATTGAATAATATTATCATAGAATATAAATAAAATACAAAACGATCAGTTCAGTTATGAATTGGTCGTTTTCTGTTTTGAAAAACAAATAAAGAATAATTGTAATCCGAAACAGACTAACATTCTTTAAATCAGAACATATCAATAAACTAAACAATAAATATTCATTAAAATGCCACAACAAACCAAACCATTCGCCATTCACGAAGACTGGACCGTCGTAATTCTGGGATTTATAATCATCGGGATTTCTCTTTTTGTTTTTCTTCCTGAAGTTCCCGTTTTCAAGTGGTCTGCCGGAACAGATTTACTTCATGATGTATTCGATTTAGAAAACCTGAAAATTATCGGATTGCAATTTTTATATCTTATTTCCATCGGAACATTAGGCGCTTTTTTAATCGGTAGATCAGTAAAATATTTTTTATTGGTTTTTCCCGTAGTTTATTTCCTGACTATTCTGGCTTTAATCATTGCAGGAAATACCAAAGTAAAAGGACTCAATCTTGAAGCTGTCATTTTCAGTTTGGCAATTGGTTTAGCAATTGGAAATTTCTTTACACTTCCGGAATGGTTCAAGTCAGCACTTTCTACAGAAGTATTTGTCAAAATTGGGTTGGTTTTATTGGGAACAAGCGTTATTTTTTCAGATATTCTAAAAGCCGGTTCTTTAGGATTAATTCAGGCTTTGGTTGTGGTATTATCAGTTTGGTATTTTGCTTTTTGGTTGTGCAAAAAGTTAAAAGTCGATGACGAATTGACGATGATGATTTCGAGTGCCGTTTCTATTTGTGGGGTTTCTGCCGCTATTGCCACTTCGGGCGCAATCAAAGGCGATTCTAAAAAACTATCTTATGTAATCTCGATTGTATTGGTAACCGCAATCCCCATGATGATTTTCATGCCCATAATTGCCAAATACTTCAATTTCCCGGAAGAAGTTACCGGAGCCTGGTTGGGCGGAAGCATCGATACATCCGGAGCCGTTGTAGCTTCTGGATCTTTGGTTGGCGAAACCGCTTTGAAAATTAGTACGATTGTAAAATTCTCCCAGAATGTCTTATTAGGAATTGCCGCTTTTGCCATATCAGTTTACTGGACATACACGCACAACAATTCGGCAGAAGCCATAGCATCAAAACCTACATTAAGCGTTATCTGGGAACGTTTTCCAAAATTTGTTATTGGTTTTATTGCTGCTTCCCTGCTCTTCTCTTTCCTGCTTACTGCTGAAACCAGAGATGGCGTAAAAGACAGCTTAAAGAATATACAAGGCATTTGGTTTGCCCTGGCGTTTACTAGTATCGGATTAGAAACAAACTTTAAAGATTTACTGAGCAACAACAGCCGAAAACCTTTGTATGCCTTTTTAATCGCGCAATTATTCAATGTGATTATCACCCTGATTATTGCTTTTTTATTGTTTGGTAAATAATTTAATGGTTAGCGCATAATTTTTTAAATACATAGAGGCATAGCTCTTCGGAGAGTTTAAAACAGTCGTTTCACTCATAATAAAACACATAGCTATGTGAATGTAAAGTCAGATTTTGGCCTCCGGAACTTTGACAAAGTTATAATTCAATGATTTAGACAAAAGTAACCACAATAATTGTCATCCCGAGGGACGAGGGATCTCCGTGAGTAGCTCGACAAAGATTTGTCATTTCGACGAAGGAGAAATCTTCGCAAGTAACTCGACTACGATTGTCACGATTCTTTGCGGAGTTTCTTACGGAGATTCCTCGTCCCTCGGGATGACAAAAATGCATAAAAAATATTAGTATAAACCTTGTCAAGTTTGAAACCTTGACAAAGTTAAACCCAATAATTTCGACAAATTAAAATATCAACAATAATGAAAAAAACACTTTTTACATTAAATCTTCTACTTGCTGTAGTGGCTTTAAATGCACAAAACAAAACAACTTCAGAAAAATCCAATATCATTTTAATTATGGTCGATGATATGGGCTACTCTGATCTGGGAAATTACGGTTCCGAAATTAAAACTCCCAATCTGGATAAATTAGCCAGCGAAGGTTTACGCTTACGCGAATTTTATAATAACTCGATTTGTGCGCCAACCCGGGGATCTTTGCTCACAGGACAATACCAGCACAAAGCCGGAATGGGATTTTTTGATGTCAATTTAGGATTACCGGCGTATCAGGGTTATTTAAACAAAGAATCTCTGACATTAGGAGAAGTTTTCCGTTCCGGTGGTTACAGCACTTTGCTTTCCGGAAAATGGCACGTAGGCTCTGAAGATCAGGCGCAATGGCCAAATCAGAGAGGATTTGATAAGTTCTACGGAATCTTAAAAGGAGCATCCAACTATTTTGATACCAAACCTTTGCCTTTCGGAAAAACACCTTATCCTGTAAAACTGATTCGCAATAATGAAGAATTGCATCCAAAAGACGATTCGTATTATTTTACAGATGAAATCGGGAATAATGCCGTGACTTTTCTTGACGAACAAAACAAAGAAAACAAACCGTTCTTTTTGTATTTGGCATTTACGGCTCCACATTGGCCATTGCAGGCAAAACCGGTCGACATTGCCAAATACAGAGGGAAATTTGATGAAGGCTGGGATATTTTAAGAGAAAAAAGAATTGAAAAACTAAAAGCAAACGGTATCTTACCCGCTAATCAAACCGTTTCTCCTAGAGATCCTGAAGTGCCGGAATGGAATAAGCTAACCTATGACGAAAAACAATTCTGGAAAGCCAAAATGGAAGTTTACGCTGCCATGGTCGATAATATGGATCAGAATGTGGGGAAAGTTTTAGAGAAATTAAAAGCATTGAAGAAAGATAAAAATACACTGATTATTTTTATTTCAGATAATGGTGCGCAAGGTGGTTTTAATACTTATAATCCATTAGGACGTGGTTTGGTTCGAAATGACGGACCTGTTGGAACCTCGGGATCGTTCGACTATCAGGAACAAAACTGGGCGTATTTATCGAACACCCCATTACAACAATATAAAAATAATATGCACGAAGGCGGATTCAGTTCTCCGTTTATAGCGTGGTTTCCATCAAAAATAAAAGCGGGCAGAATTGATAAAGGAACGGGACATATTATTGATCTTGCCCCAACTTTTTACGAATTGGCCGGAATTGAATATCCCAAAGTATATAATGGTGTGACGACAAACCCTTTGGTTGGAAGCAGTTTGTTGCCTGTTTTATTTAATAATGTTTCGCAGGTCGATAGAGGCGCACCATTATTTTGGGAAAGAGCCGGAAACAGGGCCGTAAGAGATGGCAAATGGAAACTGGTTTCGACCTATCCGTCATACGAATGGGAACTTTACAATATCGAAACAGATCGTGGCGAAACCACAAATGTGGCACAGCAAAACCCGGGTATTGTAAACCAACTTTCGGCTGCTTATTTTGACTGGGCTGATAAAACCGGCGTTGTAGAATACAGTAAATTCAAATTAAAAACGGAGGTGATGCCTGGTGGTGCAGCATTAAAAAAGTAAATGGTAGTAAGCAAGAAATTTGCACGCAAAGACGCAGAGGCGCAAAGTTTCTCTGGATAGATTCTTTTGAATTTTAATTTAAAACACATAAAGACTTACCTAAATAATTTACTTAAAAGAGAACATTTCATTCTCATAAACCCCTTAAAGACAGAAAAATAAGTATAAATATTTAACGTATACTTATTTTTTTGTTTTTTTTATTTAAGCAAAATAAAACTCAAATAACTAAAAATCAATGAATTAAATAAAATATAATTTCACATCTTACCTCCTTGCCTCTTACTTTCTCAAATAAAAATTAAAAAACTTTTGGTTTTTATTATATTAAATTTAACTTTGTCTATAGAATTAGTAGAGTTTAAAACCAAAAGAACTACATTTTGAAAACAACCGAAAGCATATCATTTTACATTCTTCCCAAAAAATATACTTATAACACCTTTTGTTATATGTGCTTCTGTTGTTAATTCCCTCACATCCTTTTCGTTTATAATTGATTTTATCCAAAGAATCAGGAATTAAAAAACGAAATTTCTTAAACCTCAACGGTTTCTTATTGAATATTATACAATCATTTTGATGCGCTTTATGCTTCAGGAAGGAGTATCACGCATAACTATAAATCATCCAAAAACAATAACTAAATACGAACAAACATGACACAAATACCACTACAAAATTGCACCTAATATTTCTGCGGCAACAGAAATGGCAAGGCTTAAAGAACATTTATCACTCAATAAAATAATGCGCAAGACATCCAATCTTCCGGCATTTTTTAATTACAAAAAATCAATAACCAAGAATGAAAAAAAATACAAAACTTATTTTATGGATTAGCATTTTGTTGATCTCCATCGGAATAAATGCACAGAATACAGAACCCACTATTCAATCTAAACTAAACGGAACGATTGTAGATCAAATATCCAATCAGCCCATTATTGGTGCTTCGGTAAACATCAAAGGAACTACACATGGTGTTGAAACCGATATTGATGGAAAATTTTACTTCCAGACAGGTCAAAAATTTCCTTATACTTTAGTAATCAGTTATATCGGTTACAATTCTAAAGAAGTCGTAGTAGACGGAAGTCCGGTGGTCATAAAACTAACGGAGCAAGTGGAAAAACTAGACGAAATAGTAGTTGTAGGTTACGGAACATCGGCCAAAAAAACCTTTACAGGATCTACTTCTAAAATTGATGCACAGCAAATTGCCAATCGTCCGGCTCAAAGTTTCGATCAGTTATTGGGCGGTCAGGCAGCAGGTTTAAACATCGTTCAGCCCAGCGGATCTTTGAACAATACACCTGTAATTAGAATTCGCGGCCTCAATTCTATCACAAGCTCACTTTATCCTTTAGTTATTGTCGATGGTGTAACCGTTTTTACAGGAACAGCCGGAGGCGCCATTGGTAACAACCCGTTATCAGACATTAACCCAAATGATATTGAATCGATCGATGTTTTAAAAGATGCTTCGGCGGCAGCAGTTTATGGTTCCCGTGCAGCAAATGGGGTTATCGTGATTACGACCAAAAAAGGAAAAAAAGGAAAAGTAAACGTCAATTATGATGTTTGGGTAAGCTGGAATAAAGCGTCGAACCTGCCAAAACTTTTAAATGCCGAAGATTATGTAAGCATTAAAAATGAGGCCAGAACCAATGCAGGACTTACACCTGGTTTTGCTTTAGGTCAAAATGCCGACGGATCGACAATAGGAACCAATTGGTATGATGTGGCGTATCATACGGGAGTTTCACAAAATCATAATTTAAGCTTTTCAGGCGCGACAAATTCTACCAGTTATTTTATTTCGACCAATTATTCTAATCAGGAAGGGATCCTAAGAACTAACGAATTTGTACGAAAAGGAATCCGATTGAATTTTGAACATAAACTCAATAATTCGCTTACTTTAGGAACTAATTTTTCTTATAACAATTCCTTAAATTCAGGACCAAATTCAGGTTCTTCGACACCCAACTCAGTCGCATCTTCAGCAGGAAATGCAGTCAATACGCAATACATCGGTTTACAGCCACTTGGCCGACTTACTTATATTTTGCCTTCAAACGTTTCGGTTTACAATCCTGATGGATCTTACAACATTAATCCGAGTAACGGAAATATAGGATACGGTGCAAACAGCCCTACCTTAGGTGTTTTTAATGCCTACAACCTGCAGACCATTTTAGATCTGGATAAAAACACTTCTGAAAACAACACTTTTATCGGAAGCATTTATGCAGAACTTGAAATCATCAAAAATTTAAAATTCAAAACGGTTTACGGAATTAATAATTTTGTGGTAGAAAACAAAGAATTCAGAAATCCGTACAGCGGAGATGGTTTTGCTACTAAAGGTGCAGCTACAAATTCCAATACCAAATATTCCAGATCAAACTGGACCAATACCCTTACCTACTCGACTGTATTTGATCAAAAACACAATTTCAAAGTGCTTTTGGGACAAGAAAAAAATGTTCGCGAAATTGACGGTTGGGGAGCAATCAAAACCGGTTTGACAGATCCTTATTTCACCAGTTATCAAGGCGGATTTACAACCATTGCTCCTGGTCCTTCGGTTCAGACAGAAAATGTATTGCTTTCTTATTTTAGCAGTATTGCTTACGATTATGACAAAAAATACCTGCTTAATCTCAACTTTAGAAGAGACGGATTATCAGCATTGGCATCCGGAAATAAATGGGGAAATTTTGGTGGAGCTTCGATAGGATGGAATGTATCTGAAGAAGATTTTTTCAAAGGTTCATCGATAAAAAATGTTTTAAATGCTTTTAAAGTTCGTGCCAGTTACGGAATTGTGGGTAACAGCGAATTAAACGATTATGCCGCTTTATCACAATATAACGCAGGTACTTACGCAGGAGTTCCAACCCTTAGTTTTGGACAATCAGGAAATCCGGATTTAAAATGGGAAACGAGCAAAAAGTTTGATTTCGGAATCAATTTTGGACTGTTTGACAACCGCATTACTGTTGAAGCTGATTATTACAAAAACAACATCAACGATTTGATTTTGAATGCTCCTCAGTCTTTATCACAAGGAATCCCAAACAATTCTATCGCAGCAAACGTTGGGTCTTTATACAACAAAGGATTTGAGCTTTCGATTAATGCGAACATCATAAATGACAATGATTTTCAGTGGAATGCAAGTTTCAATTTATCAACCATCAAAAACAAGGTAACATCATTAGGAGGTTACGGAGATATTTATCCAACCGCTTTAAGCACTTTCGGAATCCAGAATATTACCAGAGAAGGTTATTCTGTAGGGTCTATTTTTGCCGTGCCAACCACCGGAGTGAATCCTGAAAACGGAAACCGTGTTTATGTCAACGCCAATAACGAAGAAGTACAATACAACGCCCTTACAAAAGCTTTTACCTATCTCAATGGAGCTACTGCTCCCGCAATCGACAACTATCGTGACGGTCGTATTCAGGGTCCCTCGTTACCTACTTATTACGGAGGTTTGAACAACAATTTATCGTACAAAAATTTCGACTTAACGATTGGTCTGACTTTCTCCGGAGGAAACAAATTGTACAACGGAACAAGATCTACTTTATCTGATCAAAGATTCTTCAACAACGGAACTTTCATCAAAGACCGCTGGACAACTCCGGGTCAGGTTACAGATGTTCCTAAGCTAATTTACGGAGACAGTTTTTCAGGAGGTTTCTCGTCAAGCAACTCTGCTTATGTAGAAGACGGATCGTATCTAAAAGTAAAAAATATCATTTTAAGCTACAGAATTCCCGTGAAAAACGAATTGGTCAACAAATACATTTCATCTGCAAAAGTATATGCGCAGGGCTCAAATTTATATACCTGGACAAAATATCGCGGTTCAGATCCTGAGATTTCAATCAACGGAAACTCCATCAATTCAGGAAAAGACCAAAACGTGCCGGCCAATTCAGTAGTATTCACTTTAGGACTTAATGTCGGTTTCTAATCATTCGTCTTAATTAAAAATAAAAAACATCATGATTTTCAATTATAAAAAAAGCATACAAAAAGCCTTCATCATTACGCCATTTCTAGCCTTATTATTGGCCGGCTGTAGTGATAATGCTTTAGATACTGTTCCTGAAACGAGCATTTCTACAGAAACCGCTTTCAGCACACCAGCCAAAATTTTAGGTCAGGTAAACGGACTTTACGGTCAGTTTAGCAATCCTTCTTTTTACGGTGGCCGATTCATTATTTTCAATGAACAAAGAGGCAATGAATTCAGCCAGAATGATGGAAACAATTCAACCGGAGCCAACGTTTGGAATCAGACGATAACGGCATCAGGAGATTTTGTAAACTCAGTTTGGAGCGTTGCTTACACGACTATTAACTTCTCGAATATTCTGATCGATAATCTAGCTACTTCTACTGTTTTAACAGAGGATTTACGCAAGAATTATATCGCAGAAGCTAAGTTTGTAAGAGCTATTTCGTATCTAAGTTTAGTACAAACTTATGCAAAACCTTATGCTCAAAATAGTGCTGCACTGGCACTTCCGTTACGATTAAAAGGAAATACTTCCGGCGGACTTAATGACTTGGCCTTTAGTAGTGTTGCTGACATCTACACTCAGATTTTAAAAGATCTTGACGAAGCCGAAGTTGATTTACCGGAAAGTTATGCAACAGGAATTCTTACGGCTTCAAGAGCACATAAAGCATCAGCCATAGCTTTAAAAACCAGAGTGTATTTAAGCAAAGGCGATTATGCCAAAGTAATTTCCGAAGCCAGTAAACTGGTTCCTGAATCAGCTCCATTTCAATATGTTTCCGGAAGTTTAACACATCGCCTGGAACCTAATGTTGCTACCGTTTTTGGAGGTTCTTATGTAGGGAATGAAGCCATATTTTCAATTCCGTTTACCACTGCGGCAGAAGCTCCGGGATTGCAAAGTGCACTTAGCGCAAATTATCTGACTCCGGTTATTTATTTTAATACAGCCGGAATTATTGCAGATCCTGTTTATGCTTCTGCAACTTCTGCAGATGCGCGAAAAAGTCTGGTAATAACCAACGGAACCGGACAAAAGTTACTAAACAAATTCAAGAAAAACGGAGCGCCTTTTACAGATTATGTTCCCGTGATCCGATACGCAGAAGTTCTTTTGAATTATGCCGAAGCTGCAGCTCAAAACGACAATTTGCCTCTAGCCAGAACGCTATTGTCTGCAGTTCGAAATCGTTCTGATGCTGCTTATGTTTTCACAACAGGAATTACTACAAAAGAAGAATTGATTGCTACCATTCTAAACGAAAGAAGAATAGAGTTGGTTGGCGAAGGGTTCCGTACACCGGATTTATTGCGAAGAGTTCAGCCGCTTCCTGCCAAAACAGGAAATGCAGGTGCTGCACCGGAAGTCTTGCCAACAGCGGCCAATTATGTTTGGGCAATTCCAAGTAATGAATTAGCATATAATAAACTGGCTCCGAGATAGTATCAAAAATTTATAAAATATCAAAACAAACAAAAAATAACGAAATGAAAAGTAACTTAAAATACCTGGCTATAATTTTTGCTGCAACGGTAATCCATGCACAGCAGAAAAATGCTGCCGAAAAGATTTTCATCAACGGAAACATTATTACTGTTGATGCCAAAAACAGCACCGCGCAAGCTATTGCCGTAAGCAATGGCAAGATTCTGGCTGTTGGAACCAATAGCAAAATCGAAAAATTAAAAGATAAAAATACGGTTGTTGTCGACCTAAAAGGAAAAACGGTCGTACCCGGATTTATTGACGGTCACAGCCATTTTATGGGTTTATCAAGATCGACAACGGTAAATGTGGGTTCGCCGCCCATGGGTGATGTTAAAAACATTGCCGATTTGGTAAGCCGTATCCAAGATTTTCAAAAGAAAAATAATATCGCTCCAGGCGAATGGATCGATGCTTACGGATACGATCAGGATCAACTCGAAGAAAAAAGACATCCAAGTAAAGAAGATCTTGATGCTGCTTTTCCAAACAATCCTGTAACGATTACGAACATCAACGGGCACATGTCGGTTTCGAATTCGTATGCCTTAAAACTTTCGGGAATTGATGCCACTACGGCAAATCCTCCAGGTGGTGCGATCGAAAGAAAAAAAGGTACTAACGAACCTACAGGATTATTGCAGGAAAATGCAAGCCGATTATTGAAAAGGCCAGCAAAACCAGCTCCAACTTTAGACGAGCAGATCAAAGGGTTAAAAGAGCAGCAATTGTTTTATGCGAGCAACGGAATTACCACCGCTCAGGATGGATACTCGAGTTATGAATCGGTTGAATTATTGCACAAAGCAGCAGAAAGAAATGAGTTGTTTATTGACATCGAAGCTTTGCCGGGTTATCCCACTTTAGAAAAAGTATTAAAAAATCCTGACTTTAAGTTTGGTGTATTAAAAAACCACTTAAAACTGGCAGGTACCAAAATGATTGCCGATGGTTCGCCACAAGGTAAAACCGCTTTTTTCAGTAAATCGTATTTAGTAGAAGTTCCGGGTTGTAATCATGACGAATGTACTGGTTTTCCTAACATTACGCAGGATCAGTTTAATGATTTGGTGATTAAAGCATTCCAGAATAATGTTCGCCCATTTGTGCATTGCAACGGAGACGCCACTATTGATATGTATCTAAAAGCGATAGAAAATGCGAATAAAACCTTAAACACTAACAGTAACGATCGCAGACCGGTAACTATTCACTCTCAGTTTGTAAGACCTGATCAGTTAGATGATTATAAAAAATTAGGTATCATCGCCGCTTTCTTTAGTAATCATGCCTTCTTTTGGGGCGATGTACATCTTCGCAACTTAGGTCCGGAGAGAGCTAATTTTTTAAGCCCTTTAAAAACGGCCATCAAAAAAGGTGTTGTCGCTACCAATCATACGGATTATCCGGTTACACCATTAAACCAGTTGTTTTTGTTGTGGACCTCTGTCGAAAGAAAATCCCGTTCAGGTCAGGTTATTGGTCCTGATGAAAGACTAACTCCTATCGAGGGGCTGCGTGCCATCACGATCAATGGTGCTTACGAATATTTTGAAGAAAACAGCAAAGGTTCTATCGAAACCGGAAAACTGGCTGATTTAGTAGTGCTTTCAGATGATTTAACCAAAATAGATCCTTCTAAAATAAAAGACATTACGGTTCTGGAAACCATTAAAGAAGGAAAAACAGTTTTTAAAAAATAATAACAAAAAACTCAAAAATATGAATCAGATAAACCTAAATCCCGCACCTGTTGTATCAATGAGAATAAAAAATACAGAAATATCCTGGTTGAGTGAAGCTGATAAAAATGCGCAGGACAACAAGAATAAAAATTTGAAAAAGAGCTTAAAAAAGAAGAAAAAAAATGATTGAAGGTAAAATTGAAACAGTAGCCATTAGAACCCCGGAAAGAATCGCAGAAATTTCCTGGTTCAATGACATTATTGGTGGAGATACGGAATATTTAGGTGTATTGGATAATGATCGTCGAAGCAGTTACGAGCATTGTCGCGACATTACGCTGGAAGCAGAAAAACTAGGTTTTAGCAACATTTTATATCCATCAGCGTATACCGTAGGACAGGACGGACTGGCTTTTGCAGCAAGTGTTGCGCCCGAAACGAACAAAATTACATTTTTGCTCGCGGTTCGTACCGGAGAAGTGCATCCGCCCATGCTGGCGCGAGCAATTTCTTCATTAGACCATATGCTGAAAGGGAGATTAATATTAAATATTATCAACTCTGATTTACCGGGAACCCGGGAAGATCCGAATTTAAGATACCAACGATGTTCTGAGGTGATTCAGATTTTACAGCAAGGCTGGACACAGGACAGAATCTCGCACAAAGGCGAAATCTATCAGTTTGATTTGCCTTCAGATCCGGTAAAATCCTATCAGCAAAACGGCGGTCCATTATTGTATTTTGGAGGAACTTCCCCTGGTTCCAGAGCCGTTTGCGCAAAACATTGCGACGTATTTCTAACCTGGCCGGAATCTGAAGAATCGATGTATGCCACTTTGAAAGAAATGAGCGAACGTGCTGCTGCCGAAGGAAGAACGATAGATTTTGGCTTAAGAATTCATGTCATCGTTCGTGAAACGCAGGAGGAAGCGAGAGCTTACGCAAAAAAACTAATCTCAAAATTCGACGAGAAACGAGGATTAGAAATCAGAAGCCGTGGCGAAGATTCACGTTCGTTAGGTGTTTTAAAACAAGATGAATTAAGGGAAACTTCGGATGAAGAGGGTTATGTAGAAGATATCTTATGGACCGATATAGGTAAAGTTTTCTCCGGCTGCGGAAGTGGTTTGGTAGGAAGCGCCGATCAGATTATAGAAAAATTAAACCGCTATATGGATATGGGTTTCAGATCTTTTATTTTCTCCGGCTTTCCTTTGATTGAAGAAGCCAATTATTTTGCAAAACTGGTTTTGCCACGTTTGCCGAATGCATCATTACCTCACCTGCAAGGAAGAATTCCAAAAGAAACGCCCACAACACCTTTAACCAATGCCGAATTGGTTTAGTTATAAAAACAAAAAATTAGAATGTCAGAAATAGAAAAAAAACAAGAATATAAAAGAGAACTCGGTCTTGCCGATGCAGCCTTATTGGTTGCCAGCGGAATGATTGGTTCTGGAATTTTTATTGTGAGTGCCGATGTTACGCGTAATGTGGGATCAGCGGGCTGGCTAATTTTAGTTTGGTTGATTGGCGGATTCATGACCCTGATTGCCGCTGTGAGTTATGGTGAGTTAAGCGGAATGTTTCCAAAATCGGGAGGTCAGTATGTTTATTTAAAAGAAGCTTATAATCCGCTTGTGGCATTTGTTTATGGATGGAGTTTGTTTACCGTAATTCAAACCGGAACCATTGCCGCGGTCTGTGTATCGTTCTTTAAATTTCTGGCGTACTTTTTTCCTTTATTTAGTGAAGATTTGGTTGCTTTTAGAATTGGGGAATCCTTTACCGTTTCTCCGGCACAGCTCTCCTCTATTGTTTTGTTATTTATCTTAACGTATATCAATACCAAAGGCGTAAAACTCGGAAAAGTGATTCAGAAATTTTTCACCGGAACTAAACTGATAAGTTTACTAATTCTAATTGTCTTTGGGTTTATCTTTTTCAAACCCGAAGTCTGGCAGGCAAACTGGACGAACCCATTTCATTTACAAAAACTAAATCCGGATGGTTCCTTTTTGCAGTATACCAATACTCCTGCTTTTTGGGGCGCGATTGCTTCGGCTTTAGTAGGAACGGTAATTAGTTACGATGCCTGGAATAATGTGACGTTTGTTTCGGATGAAATAAAAAATCCAAAACGAAATATTGGTTTGAGTCTGCTTTTGGGAACTGCCGTAGTAACCATCATATACGTTTCTTTAAACATCATGTTTACCGCCGTTTTACCCGTTGAAGCTATTGGAACTCCGGAAAAAGACAGGGTTGGAATTGCCGCTGCGCAAGCTATTTTTGGCTCAAGCGGAACTTCGATTATTGCATTAATGATTCTGATCGCGTCTTTTGGTTGTGCAAACGGAATGATTTTGTCAGGTGCGAGAGTGTATCAGAGTATGGCAAAAGACGGTTTGTTTTTCAAAAAAACAGCCATTTTAAATAAATATTCAGTTCCGGCAAATGCGCTTTGGATTCAGTTTTTTATGGCAGTCATTTTAAGTTTAAGCGGCCGATACGGAAATTTATTAGACATGATTTCATTTGTAGTCGTTCTGTTTTATGTTATCACCATAGCCGGAATTTTTGTTTTGCGCCTTAAAAAGCCGGAACACGAAAGACCTTATAAAGCTTTTGGATATCCGTTTTTACCCGCCATTTATATCCTCATGGGATCAGCGTTCTGTATTTTATTAATCATTTACAAACCTACTTATACCTGGCCGGGATTAATCATCGCAGGAATCGGAATACCTGTTTTTTATATCAGGGAGAAATTTTCAAAAACCAAAACCGAAAACATTTAATATGCTTTAGAATACCATTCAGATTAGTTGATTTCGCATAAAGATGTTAGTTATGAACCTAAAAACAATTTATTATGAATTCATTTTATCAGGAAATAGCCGATAAGCACCAGAGTTTACTGATCCTTCCTCAAAAAAAGGTAATCCATCAGTTTATTGAAGATTTATTCTCTGTTTTATTTTCGAACACCTCAAAATCGTATGGGCATTTGCCTATTATAGCCCACAAATTTCAGGTTTTAGAAAAACAATTTAATGAAATCGTAATCGACTATACGTCTGAAAAAGACAGCAGTTTCGATGAAACAAAAACTTTTTTTGAAGCGTTGCCTAATCTGTACAAAAAAACACTAAACGATGCCGAAACGATTTTTAAGAAAGATCCCGCCGCCAAATCTATAGAAGAAGTTTTATATGCTTATCCCGGATTTTTTGCCATAGCCGTTTATAGGTTTTCACATCAAATATGGGAACAGGATTTAAAGCTTTTGGCCAGAACTTTTTCAGAATATGCGCACATCAAAACGAGTATCGAAATTCATCCCGGTGCCCGGATAGGCAATGATTTTGCAATCGATCACGGCACCGGAATCGTAATTGGCGAAACGACTATTATTGGCGATAATGTACAAATCTATCAAGGTGTTACACTGGGCGCTTTGAGTGTCAAAAAAGAGGAAGCTTTTATAAAAAGACATCCCACGATTGAGAACAATGTTATTATTTATTCGAACAGTACAATTCTGGGCGGACAAACTGTAGTTGGAAGAGATTCGATCATTGGAGGAAATGTCTGGCTCACATATAGCATTCCTTCAAATTCAGTAGTGTATCATAAAAATGAAATCAAAGTGAAGGATAATAATCCGTTTCCGGAACCTATTTTTTATTCGATTTAAAATGTTCTTTTTAAAACCATATAAGTTACATAAGAGCATATAAAAAGTTTTTGTAAAGTTTGTCAAAGTGTTGACCGTATAGTTTGTCATCCCGAGGAACGAGGACACGAGCGATAGCGAACTAGCGAAGCAATCTCCGTTAGTAACTCGACAAAGATTGGCGATTTAGTTTGCGGAATTTATTGCGAAGATCCTTCCTACGTCAGGATGACAAACTAGACGAAAATACTGTTATGAAAATGATTGCCCTAGCCCCGATAGCAGTGAAAATCCTTTTGTTCCGGTCCCGAGGCTTCGGGAGGAACAAAAGATTGGAACGCATAGCGGGATTAGCTCCTAAAAAAAATAGAAATCGGAATGTATCTAAGTATAAAAAAAACAACGGATCTAAAACTAAAATGAACTTACATTACTTATATGGTTCAAAAAACAAAACATCATGAAATATCAAAATATACTAGAAACCATAGGAAACACGCCCCACGTAAAACTCAACAAGATTTTTCCGGAGCATCAGGTCTGGATCAAGATCGAAAAGTCGAATCCGGGAGCGAGTATCAAGGACAGGATTGCACTGGCCATGATTGAAGATGCGGAGGAAAAAGGACTTTTGAATCCTGATTCGATCATTATAGAACCTACTTCAGGAAATACAGGAATCGGACTTTCATTGGTCGCCGCGGTAAAAGGGTATAAAGTGATTCTGGTCATGCCGGAATCGATGAGTATCGAAAGACGTAAAATTATGAATGCCTATGGTGCCGAATTTGTTCTGACTCCAAGAGAAAAAGGAACTTCTGGTGCTGTCGAAAAAGCTAAGGAATTAGCACTATCAACTCCCAATTCGTTTTTGCCTTTTCAGTTTACAAATCCGGCAAATGTGGCAATTCATGAGAAAACAACCGCTCAGGAAATTCTACAGGATTTCCCTGATGGAATTGATTACCTCATCACGGGAGTAGGAACAGGCGGACATATTACAGGTGTTTCTAAAATTTTGAAACAGCATTTTCCTAATCTTAAAACTTATGCTGTTGAGCCTGCCTTATCGCCCGTTTTAAGCGGAGGTTCTCCTGCCCCGCACCCTATTCAGGGCATTGGTGCCGGATTTATTCCGGAAGTTTTTAATCGGGATTATGTCGATTTGGTGATTCCGGTAGAAAAAGAAGATGCTTTTTATTTTGCTAAAAGATTACCAAAAGAAGAAGGCATTTTTGCCGGAATCTCAACCGGAGCTTCTTTGGCAGCGATTTCAAAACAAATCAATAAAATCCCGAAAGATGCGGTCGTTCTGACTTTTAATTATGATACCGGAGAACGATACCTTTCGGTAGATGAATTGTTCGATCCGCTTTCATAATTCTGTAATACAACAAATTACATCTTATTTTACAATAAATTAAACAGCAAATATTTCTGATCTTTTTATTTTTAACATAAATTTACTTATACAATAAAATGGTATTTTTTACGAATAAAAATTCTTAAAATATTGTGCCAAAAATAAATTAACCACTAAACCTTTAAAGCCATGGCTGAACAAAAACAACAACAGACAGCATTAGGAGATGTTGCAGCAAGACAATTAGCAATTGCAACCCGTACAGTTCCTCAAATCGGAACAATTACACCACGTTGGTTAACGCATCTTTTGCATTGGACACCAGTAGAATCAGGCGTATTTCGTTTGAATAAAGTGAAAGACGGAAGCCATATCGAAGTAGATTGTTCTGCACGCGACGAAAGAGTTTTACCAAATACTTTCGTAGATTATATCGATAATCCAAGAGAATACAATCTTGCAGCGGTACAAACTATTGTAGATGTACACACAAGGGTTTCAGATTTGTACAGCAAACCATACAATCAAATTTCTGAGCAGCTTCGTTTGGCTATCGAAACCATCAAGGAACGTCAGGAAAGCGAATTAATCAACAACAAAGATTACGGTTTGCTAAGCAACGTTGCAAAATCTCAAATTATAAAAACCAGAACCGGCGCACCAACTCCGGACGATTTAGACGAGTTATTGACAAAAGTGTGGAAAGAACCCGGATTTTTTCTGTTGCATCCTTTAGCGATTGCTGCTTTTGGCCGTGAATGTACACGTCGTGGTGTTCCGCCTCCTACTACATCATTGTTTGGATCCCAGTTTTTAACCTGGAGAGGAATTCCGCTTATTCCGTCTGATAAATTGCCTATCGTAAACGGAAAATCAAAAATTATCTTATTACGTACAGGAGAAAGCCGTCAGGGTGTTATTGGACTGATTCAACCCGGATTACAAGGCGAGCAATCACCTGGATTATCGGTTCGTTTTATGGGAATCAATGAAAAAGCAATTGCATCTTACCTGGTATCTCTTTATTGCTCATTGGCAATATTGGTAGACGACGCCATCGCAGTTCTTGAAGATGTAGAAATAGGAAAGTACCATGAGTATAAATACTAACCACAACGGTTTACCCAACATTGAGGATTTGCAAAATTTGGCGAACGAATTGTTCAGGACATTGCCTAATGAGTTTCCTAAGGAAATTTCGCTAAGCCCTGATCGCAATGAACATCCGCGTGCTACAAAAATTGCAGAAACCTTGTTGAATGCCGGTAACTTAAGCGGCAATAACACAACTCCCCTTCCGTTTCAGGATGTAGCGGTTTCACCTTCCGCTGCGCCTGCGTTTAGCGGTTTTGGAGTTTCGCCAACTGTTGCCAATTATGGCTCGGGAGCTTCGGCTTTGTATCCAAATGCCGGAGCCGGATTTGATCCTCAAAGTGGCGTTTCTCCATCAGGAATTCCACACGGAAATAATGTCAATGTCAACAATCCGCAAACGGGCTTTCACGATGTCAATTTCAAGAATGGAGGAACGGCACAATCAAATGAAGAAACGTTTTTTTCGAAATTGCTTTTGAATAATGATTATCTGCCTTTTCAAACCGAAAGTTCTTCTTTTGAAACTGAATTGAAAGCGGCCTTAGCTTTGGTGGATACCCAATTTACAAAACGCGTAGATTTTCCGTTAAACGGAAATGAAATTCCAAATTCGTATTATTTCTTAGAACAAAATCCTTTTGCCTTTGATCAGAGAAATTCGAATTTAATTGTGGGGAATACTTTCGAAAAATCAGATTTCGGTAACATCTCAGGTTCTCGTTTTGATGCTAATGTGATCAAAAAAGATTTTCCTATTTTGAGAGAAACGGTAAACGGAAAACCTCTGGTTTGGTTTGATAATGCGGCTACGACTCAAAAACCACAATCAGTTATCGATCGTATTGCGTACTTCTACGAGCATGAAAATTCGAATATTCACCGTGCGGCACATGAACTTGCTGCTCGTGCCTCTGATGCTTATGAAGCGGCCCGCGAAAAGGTAAAAACATTTCTAAATGCATCTTCCGTAAACGAAATTGTATTTGTTCGCGGCGCAACAGAAGGTATCAATCTGGTGGCTCAAAGTTGGGGAGATCATAATCTGGTTGCCGGAGACGAAATCATTGTGAGTAACCTGGAGCATCATGCGAATATTGTTCCGTGGAAACGATTGGCCGATAAAAAAGGGTTGAAACTAAGGGTAATTCCTGTAGATGACGACGGACAAATCTTGTTAGACGAATACTCAAAACTGCTGAATTCAAAAACGCGTTTGGTTGCTTTCACACAAGTTTCAAATGCGCTCGGAACCGTCACGCCGGCTAAAGAAATTGTAAAAATGGCACACGCCATTGGAGCAAAAGTATTAATCGACGGTGCACAATCCGTTTCGCACATGAAAGTCGATGTTCAGGATTTAAATCCGGATTGGCTGGTATTTTCAGGACATAAACTCTTTGGCCCAACCGGAATTGGTGCTTTATACGGAAAAGAAGATTTGTTAAACGAAATGCATCCGTATCAATCTGGCGGAAACATGATTCAGGATGTAACTTTTGAAGAAATCAAATACCACAAAGCACCTAATCGTTTCGAAGCAGGAACCGGAAATATTGCCGATGCCATAGGTCTTGGAGCTGCGATAGATTATGTTACCAAACTGGGAATTGATGCTATTGGACACTACGAACATGAGTTGTTGGAATATGCAACAAAATTACTAAAAGAAATTCCGGGTGTTCGATTGATCGGAACGGCAAAAAATAAAGCCAGTGTACTTTCTTTTAATTTGCAGGGCTATACCAACGATCAGGTGGGTCAGGCTTTAAACAAAGAAGGAGTTGCAGTACGAACCGGGCATCATTGTGCTCAGCCTATTCTGCGAAGAATGGGAGTTGAAACTACTGTGCGTCCGTCTCTGGCTTTTTACAATACTACAGAGGATGTTGATACTTTCATCAAAACATTATGGGAACTTAAAAAAGTTAGATTTTAAAAAATAATGTAGAAAAATGTCTGGTACATTTTCCCGAAGAAATAATTACTTTTTTTGATATTTTAAGTAATTATAACCAAAAGCGATTGTTCTCTGAACAGTCGCTTTTTTATGTCTGGCTGAATATGGTATCACACAATAATCAAACAAAACAAAGAATACATATCATTCAATCAATAAAAACGTTAAAACATCGCCACAACTACAATTAAAAAATCAAGACTATTACGGAATAAACAATAAAGGATATTATTTTTTATAAAAAACAATAAATTTTAATGCAAATGTTATAATTAAAACAAAAATAAACACATATGTTATATTTAATGTTAAAAAAACACAAGTAATTAACATATATTTAAGACATTTGAAAGAACTAATCCAAACATTTAAACAAAATGAAAATTAACTTAAAGCATTTTTTATGGCTTTTGTTGGTATTATTTGTGCAACTAGCCAATGCACAAGGAGGATCTATCTCTGGTAAAGTTACAGACGCAAAGCGAGTACCAATTCCGGGAGTAAATATTGTTCTAAAGGGGACAAAAATCAGCACACAGACTGATTTTGACGGAAATTTTAAAATAGCTGCCAATAAAGGAGATATTTTAATTGTGAGTTATGTAAGTTTTGCTACAATTCAGGTTCCGGCTTCCAATTTAATGACAATTGAATTAGTTGAATCCCAAAACGAACTTGAAGCTGTTTTGGTTGTAGGTTATGGAACACAAACGAAAAGAAACTCAACCGATAATATTGCCAGGGTAACGGCAAAAGATATTCAGCAAATCCCCGTATCTAATCTTCAAAATGCTTTGGTAGGTAAACTTGCCGGCGTACAGGTTACCCAAACAAATGGTAAAGTCGAAGGAGGAATCAACATTAGGGTTCGTGGAGCTGCCAGTATTAGTGCAGGATCACAACCTTTGTATGTACTAGATGGTATCCCTCTAATTGCTGACGATGAATCCAGCAACGGAGCTCCAACCAACCCACTATTAACTTTAAGTACAAGCGAAATTGAATCGATAGATGTATTAAAAGACGCATCTTCTGCGGCAATTTATGGGGCGCGTGGTGCAAACGGGGTGGTAATTATTACTACTAAAAAAGGAAAAGAAGGAAAAGGTACTTTCTCAATCAATTTTTCACAAGGAGTTAGCGAAGCCACTCATACAAAAAAATGGTTAAATGCTAAACAATATGTAGAGTTGTTACAGGAAGCCGGAAGAAATGTTAACGATTTAGAATCTGTAGAAGATGAGTTAGAATATTTATCGCAAGGAACAGACTGGAGAAACGGAGAAGTAAATACAGACTGGCAAAAAGAAGCTTTAAAAACAGGCTATACAACTGATGCTGATTTTTCGGTATCAGGAGGTGATGATAAAACAAAATACTTTTTCTCGGGCTCTTACAATAAAACAATCGGAATTGTAGACAGCAACAGCTTAGAAAGACTAACTGCGAGAAGCAATTTATCGCACAAAGTATCCGATCGTTTTACCGCCGGAATGAACATTGGTTTTTCAAGATCATTAATAGACAGGGTTCAGGATGATAATTCTTTTACAACTCCGCTACAATCAGTGGCCCAGGCCCCAATTTCACAAGCCAGATTAGCAGATGGAACACCAAATCCTAACACAGAATATGCTAATTATCTTTTAGCTAAAGACAATACTTTCTGGAAAACAATCATGAGAAGGGTAACCGGAAAAGTATTTGGTGAATTAAAAATTTTAAAATCCCTGAAATTCAATTCTGATTTTTCATACGATCTTTTAAGCCAGACCGAAGATTACTGGCAGGGCAAAAATGCTCCGTTTATGGCCACTGACGGAGCCGTATTTGCAACTTCTGTAAATACTGAAAGTTATGTTTTTAGTAACTACTTTACTTTTGATAAAACTTTTGCAGAAAAACATACTATAAATGCTGTTGCAGGTATGGAATTCAATAAATACAACCGAAGATATCAGGATGTAAACAGTATATATTTCCCTAACGATAATTTCCAGACTGTTGATGGAGGAGCAGAAGTAAACGAAGGTCACGGAAGTCAGACTGATTATGCCTTTGTTTCTCAATTTGGAAGATTAAATTACAGCTATGACGGTAAATATCTTTTTAAAGCAAGTGTACGTCGTGACGGTTCTTCCCGCTTTGGGAAAAACAACAAATTTGGAGTTTTTCCTGCTTTTTCTGCTGGTTGGGTAGTCTCTCAGGAAGAATTCTTAAAAGACAATCCTGTTTTAAGTTATTTAAAAATAAAAGGAAGCTGGGGTAAATTAGGAAATGCCGAAATCGGAAACTTTGCTTCACGCCAATTGTACCAGACAAATCCGTATAATTTAAAATCGGGATTAACTTTTTACCAACCCGGAAATAATGATCTTACCTGGGAGAAATCAACTCAGACTGATGTTGGTTTCGAAATTGGATTCCTAAACAAAATTTCGTTTGAAGCAGATTATTATCAAAAGGATACAGACGGATTACTTTTTGATGTACCGCTTCCTAAAAGTGCGGGTGCCGGGACTACCGGAACAATCAGCAAAAATATAGGGCAAATAAGAAGCAATGGTTTTGAGTTTACTTTAAACACAAAAAACATTGAAACAGAAGAATTGAAATGGAATACCAGTTTCAATATTACCACCAATCAGTCTAAAGTAAAATCTTTGCCAAATGATAATACAGATATCATTTCAGATTATACGATCAACAGAGTTGGTGAAAACATTTCGTCTTTTTACCTTGTAGAATATGCAGGAGTCGATTCAGAAAACGGAGACGCTCTTTTTGTAAAAAACACTAAAAAAGCCGACGGAACTATTGACAGAAGCACAACAAGTGATTACAGCGAGGCGAAAAGAATTATTGCAGGAAATCCGTTTCCTACTTTAATGTCCGGTTTAACCAATACAATAATTTACAAAGGCGTTGATTTTACCTTTACTTTTCAGGGAGAATGGGGAGCCAGTATTTATAATTCAGCCGGAATATATCAATCAGCAGCAGCGGATGTATTCGATAACCAGACTATTGATCAGTTAAATCGCTGGCAAAAACCTGGCGATATTACAAATATTCCTCAGGCAAGGTATGGAGGTTCAAACGGAACGCAGAATTCAACACGTTATTTAGACAAATCAGATTTTGTTCGTTTAAGAAATATAACATTGGGATATTCTTTGCCTAAAAAAACAGTTAGCGACATGGGAATGAGCAACTTGAGAGTTTACATTACCGCTGTGAACCTGCTTACTTTTACCAATTATGAAGGAACTGATCCTGAAGCAAGAAGAGATGACACGAGCAGAACCAGTCCAAGAGCAGGAGAAGATTTCTACTCTGCCCCGCCAGCGCGCACAATTGCCATGGGAGTAAATATTAATTTTTAAAACGAACAAAATGAAAGCAAATAAAATAATCTTATATATATTTTTCGTAGCCTTTTTTGCAAGTTGCGAAAATGAATTAGATATAGATCCTAAGCAAACAGAAGATGCTTCTGTCACGCTTAGTACAGAAGCCGGTATAACAAATGTACTTACGGGTACTTATGCTCTAGCAGCAAACGGTAACGCTTATGGCGGCAGAATTTTACTCTACGCTGATTTATTAGGTGTTAGCGGCGCACTCAATACAACTGATCTCAGATGGAGAGGCACTTTTCCCGAATTGAGACAGATGTACTTAAAAACAATGTTTTCAGACAACGTAATTATCGAAGGAACTTATTCCAGAGCTTACGAAATTATCAATGCGGCAAATACCGTAATCGAAAACATAGATAAGGTCAAAGACCCTGCGAAACAAGCCAGAATGATTGGTGAAGCCAGTTTTTTAAGATCGCTGGCCTATTTTGATCTTGTTCGTTTTTTTGCAAAACCTTATGTAAGTGGTCAGGCCAATACTCAGTTAGGAGTTGTCATCAGACCCAATGCGATTTACAATTTTAATGTTGACCTTTCAAAAGAAAGAAGTACCGTTGATGAAGTATATAAAGTAATTATAGATGGTTTAAATGTTGCTTACACCAATCTTCCTGCCGAGAACAGCTTTTATGCTGATAAATACGCTGCAAAAGCACTATTAGCAAGAGTATATTTACAGCAAAGCAACTATGCTGAAGCGAGAGATGCAGCCAATGATGTCATAGAAAACAGCGGACACGGATTATCTTCAACCTACGCCGCAGCTTTTAACCATGATACAGATCAGACTGAAGATGTATTTGCAATACAAATTACCAAACAAACCGGAGTGAATGATGCCAATACTTTTTACGAGTCTGAAGACAATGGCGGCCGTGGCGGAGATTTCTCTATCAGAGATCATTATTTAGAAAAATTTAGCGATCCTGATGACAGAGCAACTTTTAATTATGAAAATGAAGCAAACGGACGAATATTGACTTCTAAGTTTACCAATCAATTTGCCAATGTGGGTATTATTCGCTTGGCCGAAATGTACTTAATAAGAGCAGAAGCAAATCTTAGACAGGGAACAGCGGTTGGAAATACGCCGCTTGATGATATCAATATTATCAGATCAAGAGCAAATGCAGACAATCTGCCAGCCGTTTCCGTTGATGATATTTTATTAGAACGCGAATTAGAATTAGGAATGGAAGGTTTCTTAATTCACGATATCAAAAGAACCAAACGTTCTATTGATATAAGTGAGAATGGCGATGGGTCAAGTTTACTGCTTTATGATGCGAACAATCTGGTATTCCCTATTCCGCTGAGCGAAACTGATACAAACAAAAAAATTACTCAGAATCCGGGATATAATAATTAATATAAAAATAGCCCTATATGAAAAAACCATTCCGCTAAAACGGAATGGTTTTTTGTTTTTACGTTTGAGCGTAATTTATATTAATGCTTCAACAGCTGGCGACACTACTAATTGTGAATCAATAATTGATAAAGTAAGTTGATCTGAATATCCTAAGAAAAAAGTATCTAATATTTCCTGAAACACAGGATGAGCTCCTTCGACCTGAGAAAACAGCGTCATAGACGAACATAATTTACGGGCACCTAGATCTCCTAAAATACCTTCGGCAGATTTTCTTTTAAAAGTTAAGAGTAGTTTGGAAATTTCTATAAGATGTTTTGCTAAAACAGGATGATCCAGAAATTCTTTAGCTTCTTTAAGATCAGCAATAGCATAATACTTAGATATATTGCTTGTACCTAATCCTTGTATTTGCGGAAAAATAAACCACATCCAATGCGTTTCTTTTTTTCCTTTCTTTATCTCAGAAAGAGCAGTAAGATAAAGTTTATTCTGTGCATCTAAAAAACGTGTTATGTCATTATTTGAGTAAGCCATTATTATAGAATTATATTTTATAAAACCCTTTTCGGTCTTTGTTATTTTTCTTTCATTAAAAATGAATTAAAAAATACTTTTTCAGATTTATTTTAATTCGTTTTCAAAGACATTCAAAACTACTTCTCAAGTCGCTTAAAAAAATTATACAATTCATCTGCTTTGTTATATAATTTATAGCACGGGGTGCAGGAAATAGTTTTCAGTCTCAGTCTCAGTTTTCAGTTTAAGACCGAAACTCATACCAGGACTGAAAACTGAGACTGAAAACTGTGACTGAAAACTGTGACTGAGACTGCGACTGTGACTGCGATTGAAAACTAAACAAAAAAAGCTGCCCATCTCTGAACAGCTTTTTTAGTTTAAATTTAAAAGATACTTAATCTCTAAAATCGTTTAATGATTTCTCGATAATTGCAAGGCATTCCTGAATCTGAGCTTCAGTCATTACCAATGGCGGTGCTAATCTGATTTTATTACCATGAGTTGGTTTTGCCAATAATCCGTTATCTCTGAACTTTAAGCAAATTTCCCAGGCAAGATCTGAATCTTCACCACAATTTATTACGATGGCATTTAGCAATCCTTTTCCGCGTACAAGCGTAATTAAATGATTTCTCTCTGCAATTTCATTCAAACCTTTTCTTAGAATAATTCCTAAACGTTCTGCATTTTCAGCCAGATTTTCATCTTTAATTACTTCAAGTGCCGCGATTGCAACTGCCGCCGCTACAGGATTTCCACCAAAAGTCGATCCGTGCTGACCCGGTTTAATTACATTCATGATTTCGTTATTACACAAAACAGCCGAAACCGGATAAACTCCTCCCGAAATGGCTTTACCCAAAATTAAAATATCAGGCTGAACATTTTCATGATGTACGGCTAATAATTTTCCGGTACGTGCAATTCCGGTCTGAACCTCATCGGCAATAAACAATACATTATGTTTCTCACACAGCGCTTTTGCTTTCGATAAATATCCTTCAGAAGGTACATACACCCCCGCTTCACCCTGGATAGGTTCAACTAAAAATCCTGCTATATTTTTTGATGATGCTAAAGCTTTTTCAAGAGCTTCAAGATTATCGTATTCTATTTTTATAAATCCTTCTGTAAAAGGTCCAAAGTTTTTACGGGCACCTTCATCATTAGAAAATGAAATGATCGTAGTCGTTCTTCCGTGAAAATTATTCTCGCATACAATAACCTGCGCCTGGTTCTCCGGAATACCTTTTACCTCATAAGCCCATTTTCTACACACTTTAAGGGCAGTTTCAACAGCTTCTGCACCAGTATTCATAGGCAAAACTTTATCAAAACCAAAATATTTGGTTACAAACTCTTCGTAATCACCTAATTTGTCATTATAAAAAGCACGTGAAGTCAAAGTCAATTTTTGCGCCTGATCTACCATTGCTTTCACAATTTTTGGGTGGCAATGTCCCTGGTTTACGGCAGAATAAGCAGATAAAAAATCATAATATTTCTTTCCGTCTACATCCCAGACATATACACCTTCTCCTCTTTCTAACACAACCGGAAGTGGATGATAATTATGAGCTCCGTATTTATTTTCTTTTTCAATCAAAACTTCTGATTTTGATGAAAGGGATTTTTCAGTATGAATCATGATCTATTTGTTTTTAAAGTGCAAAAGTAGCAAAATTTATTCATTATTAGCCTAAAAATCATTTGTTTTGACTTTTTAAAACCATATTTAAGTCAAAAACAACAATTTTAACCTCGCAAAAAATCAAATCGCATTTATTTAATAAGGGTGCGATGTTCCTAATTTATTCAAAAAAATAATTACTTTTATAAATCTGAAAAATGAATTTAAACTCAAGATAAAAGAATGGATATATTAGACGAATTTGATATCAGTATTATTAAAGAATTGGAAAAAGATGGCCGAATGGCTTTTTCTGCAATTGCTGCCAATTTGAAGATATCAAACACTATGGTACATCAGCGTATTAACCGTATGATCGAACAAGGTGTCATTGGCGGAATAAAACCCATTATTCAGGAAAAGAAAATTGGTTTTGACTGGGCTTCTTTTACCGGAATTACCCTAAATAAAGACTCCGATTCAGATCGAATTATCGAAGCGTTAAAAGATATTCCAGAAATTACAGAATGTTATTACGTAACCGGTTCGTTTACGCTTTATATCAAAATTGTGGCAAAGAATCACGAACACATGCGTAAAATCCTTTATGAAAAAATCGATAATATCCCGGGTATCGCCAAAACCGATTCGATTATTGAATTAGGTTGCGCTTTTAAACGAAATATTAGCTTGTAATCATTTTCTAATTTACAAAATATGCGTTTACGAATACTGCTTTTGTTTACATTACTTTGCTGTAAATCATTGTTGTTTTCGCAGACGACCGTTCAAAATCCGTATAAAAGTGATTTCTCTCCGGCATTAACTATTTTAGCGTCAGATTCGCTTCAAGGTCGAAAAGCTAATGGCAGAGGCGGCAGTTTAGCAGCTGATTATATATCATCCAGAATGCATTCTTACAAGATGAAAGCTTATAATGATTTCGAATATTATTATCAGATATTTGAAATTCAGGAACATACCGTAAAAAAAACTACTTTACAAATCAAAAAAAGAAATCATAAAACCATTTCTCTTTCTTCTGAAAAAGATTTTGAAGTTACTCCAACAACAAATTCCATTCAAAAAAAACAAGTTGAGATAGTTTTTGCATCTTATGGTTTAGATTTGCCAAAAGAAAACTACGACGATTATAAAAAATTAGACGTAAAAAATAAAATTGTAGTGGTTTTAAGCGGATTTCCAGGCGATCAGGATAACACTTCTTCAACCTATAAAAAATTCAAAAACATATTTCCGGAAGAAAATGATTTAGAAGAAACAAAACTAAAAACTGCCATTAACAAAGGTGCCATTGCTTTAATCATTATCGAAACAGGAGAAAATTTTAAACCTCAAAATAAAGGAAATGAAGTTTTTCATTCTTTAGAAAATACAATTACAACGTCGATTCCTGTTTTTAGAATTAATAAAAAAACAGCAGAAAATCTTTTTTCAAAAAACGATATTCCGTTAAAAAGTGCCCCTACTTCTATTCCATTAAAAAATGTGAAAATCAATTTTTCAATAGAATTAAAACATGAAACATCCTCTGTGGCCAATGTTTTAGGTTTTATTCCGGGAAAAGACAGTACAAAAACTATAATTGTTGGCGCACATTACGATCATTTAGGAATTAAAAATGATTCGATCTATAACGGGGCAGATGATAATGCATCCGGAACTTCGGGTATGCTGGCTTTGGCTAAAAAATGGTCAGAATCAAACTTAAAACCCGAGTATAATATTCTTTTTGCAGCATGGACTGCAGAAGAAATGGGACTTTTGGGAAGTGAATATTTTGTTCAGAATTTAAAAAATCAAAAAATCCTGCTCTGCATTAATATGGATATGATTTCGAGAAGTGCTCCCGAAGATAAAAAACATCGAATGCTAAGCATTGGAACCCAAAAGGAAGCCGAATATTTAAGGAAGATTGCTATCGAAAGCAACAATAAACTTCAAAATCCGTTTACGCTGGATTTATGGGAAACCAACGGGCATTCCGGAAGCGATTATGCATCGTTTACTGCAAAAGGAATTCCGGTAATGACTTTTTTCAGTGGTTTTCACGAAGATTATCATACGCCTCGGGATATCGCTTCAAAAGTAGATTTAGATAAAATACAAGATGTTTTATTTATAGTCAACAATTCTCTATTAAGATTTATAGAAAGTCAGCATAACTAAACCAAAATAACCATGAAAAACCAGCTTCTTTTTAGATTTTTATTTCAGAAATACTGCTTACTTATATTCTTGTTCATCGGTTATTTTATACAGGCACAGAGCCCCAAAGGAAAACTTTTTATCATTGGCGGCGGTGATCGTTCTGACGATTTGATGAAGCAGGTTTTAAACGTAGCAGATCTGGCTAAAAAAGATTACATCGTGGTTTTGCCCATGTCGAGCGAAGAACCCGATAGTTCCTTTATTTTCTTTAAAACACAAATGGTAAAATTGACTTCTAACGCAATTGTGATGCTTAATTTTAATAAGGAAACTGCCCAAAATAAAGTACTGACGGATTCGCTGCAAAAAGCAAAACTCATATTTATAAGTGGCGGTGATCAGGTTCGTTTTATGAATGTGGTACAAAATACCCCTATAAAAACTGCGATACAAAAAGCGTACGAAAACGGAAGCACGATTTCCGGAACAAGCGCCGGAGCTGCAGTCATGTCTGAAAAAATGATTACGGGAAATCAGAAATTACAAAAAGAATATTCAGGAACTTTTGATAATATTCGATACAATAACCTTGAAACTTCTGAAGGTTTGGGATTATTGAAAACAGCCGTTATAGACCAGCATTTTTTAAAAAGAAACCGTTACAATCGTTTACTTTCTGCTTTGGTTGAATTTCCAACGCTAACAGGAATTGGAATTGATGAAGCAACAGCAATTATAGTTCGAAACAATCAGATAGAAGTAGCCGGAGAAAGTGAAGTAATCGTAGTCAGGAATCCAAAAGGAATTCAAAAGGCAAAAAAGACCAATTTGATTTCGATCGAAAGTCTTCAAATGAGTATTTATATGGCCGGACAAAAATTTAATATCAAATAATCATGTTCAAATACCATAAAATAATACTATTCATCTTTGTATTTTGTTGTGTCAACTTTCAGATTTCCGCACAAAAAAACAATGCAAAAGAAATTGTTCGTCTGGAAAAATTAGCCCAACAGGTTTCGATTATCAGGGACAAATGGGGAATTCCGCATGTATACGGAAAAACAGATGCTGATGCCGTTTTTGGATTACTGTATGCACAATGTGAAGACGATTTTAACAGAATTGAAATGAACTATATCGAAAAACTGGGGCGTCTTTCAGAAATAAAAGGACAATCGGTTTTATACAATGATTTAGAAATACGCTTATTGATAGATACAGAAGAAGCCAAATCCGATTACAAAAAAGCTCCGGTCTGGCTCAAAAAACTACTCAATAGTTATGCTGACGCCATCAACTTTTATTTGTACAAACATCCTGAAGTAAAGCCGGCACTTCTAACTCATTTCGAGCCTTGGTTTCCGCTACTCTGGACAGATGGAAGTATTGGCGCTATAAGCACTGCCGATCTTTCTACGGCAGAATTAAAAGCTTTTTATTCCGGCAACAATGACAAAGTAGCCTATGTAGAACGAGAAAAAAATGTACAAACCGGCTCCAATGGTTTTGCTTTTTCGCCTTTTAAAACCGCAGATGGAAATGCCATTTTATACATCAATCCGCATACAACGTTTTATTTTAGACCTGAGGTTCAAATCACAAGCGAAGAAGGCCTGAATGTTTACGGCGCCGTAACCTGGGGACAGTTTTTTATTTATCAGGGTTTTAATGACAATTGCGGATGGATGCATACCTCATCAAACGTAGATGTAGCTGATATGTATGCGGAGAAAATCACCAATAAAAACGGGAAATTATTTTATGAATTCGATAAAAAACTATTGCCTGTTATCGAAAAAGAAATTGCTATAAATTATACCGAGAAAGGGAAATTAATCCCAAAAAAGTTCAAAACTTATTTTACCAACAACGGTCCTGTTATGGCCAAACGTGACGGAAAATGGATTAGTCTAAAATCAAACAATCGCTCGATGACCAGTTTGATTCAGAGTTGGGTAAGAACAAAATCAAAAAGTTTTGAAGAGTACAAGAAAGCGATGGACCTGAAAGCCAACACATCCAACAATACCGTTTATGCAGACAGTAAAGGCAATATTGCTTACTGGCATGGTAATTTTATCCCGATACGAGATAAAAGTCTTAATTGGTCAAAAGTAATCGACGGGTCTGTCTCAGCAACACAGTGGAAAGGGTTACATGAAGTCGACGAAACAGTACATATTTATAATCCGGTAAACGGCTGGTTGCAAAACTGCAATTCAACGCCTTATTCTGTTGCCGGAGAAAACAGTCCGAAGAGAGAAAACTACCTGCCTTATATGGCACCGGACGGAGAAAATTTTAGGGGAATAAATGCTGTTCGTATTTTTAGCAAAGGCGATCACTATACTTTAGATAAGGTAATTGCAGACGGATACGATACTAAATTATCTATTTTTGAGATTCTGATTCCAAGTCTGATTACAGTTTTCGAAAAAAACATAAAGCCCGGTGATGCTGAATATGCTGAGTTGAGCGAACCTGTTTCAATCTTAAAAAAATGGGATTATTATGCCAAAGAAAATTCAGTAGCGACTACATTAGCAGTAGAATGGGCCTACAAATTAGATCCTATAATCTTAAAAGCTTATATTGATGAAGGCGAATTAGATCAGGTGGAAAACACTAAAAATTTTGCCAAAAATGCAACGGTACAACAAGTCATTCCTCAATTGCAGGAAGTTATAAAAGAATTAAAATCAAATTGGGGAACCTGGCAGGTAGCCTGGGGCGAAATCAATCGGTTTCAGCGTTTAAGTGGTGATATAGACCTTAAATATGACGATTCAAAACCTAGCTTACCCATTTCTTTTGGTCCGGGTTCGTGGGGAAGTTTGCCTTCTTTTAAAAGCAACTACCAAAACGGTTCGAAAAAAAGATACGGATACAACGGAAACAGTTTTGTCTGCGCAGTCGAATTTGGTTCAAAAATAAAAGCGAAGTCATTACTCGCAGGTGGAAATAGCGGTCACCCGAATTCAAAACATTTTGAAGATCAGGCTGAAATGTATCAAAAAGGACAATTTAAAGAGGTTTTATTTTACAAAGAAGATGTCATTAAAAATGCCGAAAAAACCTATCATCCCGGCGAATGATTTATAAGCTATAAATTAACTTAGAAACCTTGGAAGAAATATCTTTCGAGGTTTTTTTGTAACATAATATTTCAGATATTTGTTAAAAATTGTAAAACTATGAAAAATTCAGCCCTACTCTTATTTGCTACTATATTGTTCTCTAACACTATAAATGCACAACTAAAAGCTGTTAAATATACAGACGGTCCTCAGGCATTAAATGGATTGTTCGCAAAATCTGCCAAAAAAAGCAGCCAGAATCCGGGTATTTTGCTTTTACCTGCCTGGTTAGGAATCGATAAAGCATCAAAAGATATTGCCGAAAATTTATCAAAACTAGGCTATAATGTTTTCATCGCCGATATTTATGGTGAAGGCAATTACCCCACAAATACTGCCGAAGCCGGAAAACAAGCCGGTTACTACAAAAAGAACTACGAAATATATCAAAAACGTATCGATGCAGCCTTAAAAGAATTAGTAAAATTAGGAGCAAATGCAGATAACATTGTTGCTATTGGTTATTGTTTTGGAGGAACAGGCGTTCTTGAAGCTGCGCGTGGGCATTTGAATGTAAAAGGAGTAGTTTCATTTCACGGAGGTTTGGGTAAAGATGCAGCACGTGCTGTTGAACCAATTACAACAAAAGTTTTAGTTTGCCATGGTGCTGATGATCCGTTTGAACCTGCAGCAGAAATTACTGCTTTTCAGCAGGAAATGCGTGATGCAAAAGCCGACTGGCAAATGATTTATTATGCTAATGCGGTACACTCTTTTACTAATCCCGAAGCCGGAAACGACAATTCTAAAGGCGCTGCTTATAATGCAGTTGCAGCAAAAAGGTCTTTTGAGCATTTACAGCTTTTCCTGAATGAAGTCTTAAAAAAATAACACTTTTTGAATACACCACAGGTTTAACAAATTATACAGATTCAGACTGTTTTTTTTATTTTTAGTAAATTTAAAATTTGTACTAATTTGTAATTCGTGGCAAAAAAGTACCTATAAAAAAGCATTCGAACATTTTTAATCTGTATCAAAAAAACCAGTGCAACCTACTAAAAACCCGTAAAATCCGTGAGCAAAAAAAACAACAACCAAAACCAAACCAACCCGTAACCAATGTCACACAGTCCGATTAGAAAAGACAAAACCTGCCTGAATTGCAGACATGTTGTTGAACAGAAATTTTGTCCAAATTGCGGGCAGGAAAATACCGATTCACGAAAAACATTTCATCACTTATTTATTCATTTCTTTGAAGATTTAACGCATTATGAAAATGCATTTTGGCGTACCATTAAAAATCTTTTATTTAAACCTTCTTCTTTAACCAAAGAGTATCTTTCAGGAAAACGATTATCTTATTTAGCTCCTGTACGCCTTTATATTTTTATCAGTTTTATTACTTTTCTTTTAATTGCCATGTTTCCTAACCACGTAAGCGAAAGCCTTAGCAGTAGTGAAAAGCAAATCAATGACGAAATAACAAAAGCAGCTAAGAAAGCAGATAAAGAGAACAACGACAACCAATATTTTCATTTTAAGTCAATGAAAGAAATTGATTCGATACAAAAATATGGTAATGAAAGAAATAAGTTAAATGCACCTACTTATTGGACTTATGAGAAAGTGGTTCATATTACTGAGAAGTATACAAAAAAGGAGATCATTGAAAAATTCATAGAATCTTTTTTTCATAATCTCCCAAAAATTCTTTTCATTATTATGCCATTTTTTGCCTTTTTCTTATGGCTTTTTCATAATAAAAAAAAATGGTATTATTTTGATCATGGAATTTTCACATTGCATTACTTTTCATTTCTATTGCTGATTTTTCTAATCATGTTTATTGTCAATCATCTCATTGGCCTTTTGGGAGAAGACAGTCCGATGAGTTTTATATCTGCGATTGTCAGTTCAGTAGGAACAATATGGATGTTTTATTATTTTTATCCTGCACATCACCGTTTTTATGGCGAATCCAGAATGGTTTCTTTTATTAAAAGCGTATTTTTATTCCTTATAAATTTATTATTTATAATATTTTTACTAACATTATATGTTTTATACACATTCATCAATTTACATTAAAAAAAAATGAAAAAAATTGTAATTTTATTATTAATTGGTTCTGCTTTTTCATGCAAAAATATGCAGTCAGTTGCATCAAAAGACAATTCAGATCCTACTAAATACATAAAAGCCATCAAGGAGAAAGACTTAAAAGAAATGCTGTATGTTATTGCTTCTGATGAAATGGAAGGTCGCGAAACCGGATCAAAAGGACAAAAAAAAGCGGGTCTTTATATGATCGAGCAATATAAAAAGAATGGAATTTCTTTTCCTAAAGGCGCAACTGATTATTACCAACATATTCCTGCCGCCTTTCTAAATGCAAGACGTAACGAAAACTTACCGGATTCAGAAAATATCTGGGCGTATATAGAAGGTTCTGAAAAACCGGATGAAGTCTTAGTAATCTCTGCCCACTATGATCACGTAGGAATAAAAAATGGTGAAGTTTATAACGGAGCCGACGACGACGGATCAGGAACTGTAGCGGTAATCGAAATGGCAAAAGCGTTTGCTAAAGCTAAAAAACAAGGTCACGGACCAAAACGTTCTATTCTTTTTCTGCACGTAACAGGTGAAGAGCACGGTTTACATGGCTCACGTTATTATTCTGAGAATCCTTTATTTCCAATAGCGAATACCATTACAGATATCAATATCGACATGATTGGTCGCCGCGACGTAGAACATGCTCAAACAAACAATTATGTTTACGTAATTGGTGCCGATAGATTATCAACAGATTTACACAATATTGTAGTAGCACAAAACGAAAAATACACTAAAATAGATTTAGATTTTAAATTTAATGATCCTAAAGATCCAAATCATTTTTACGAGCGTTCTGATCATTACAACTTTGCAAAACACGGAATCCCTGCTGTTTTCTTTTTCAACGGAGTTCACGAAGATTACCACGGAAAAGGCGACGAACCTCAAAAAATCGAATACGATGCTTTGACCAAAAGAACAAAACTCGCTTTTGCTGTTGCATGGGATTTGGCCAATAGAGAAAACAGACCTGTAGTTGATAAAAAGTAAGCTTCTGAGTCTCTGAGTTGCTAAGATTTTTCTTTATAGTTAAATCTACAAACTACAATTTGGTCATATTTACCCCATAAACCATAGCCCAAGGTTAAACCTTGGGCTATAATTAAACATGATATTTGATAACAAAAAAGAAAACCTCAGAACCTTTGTAACTTTGAACCTTTGCCCCTATCCTTAATCATTCATAGAAATCAAAAACTCTTCATTGTTTCTTGTTTTCTTGAAACGTTCATTTACAAAGTCCATAGATTCTACCGGGTTCATATCTGATAGATATTTACGCATGATCCACATTCTTTGTAATGTTTTCTCGTCTAATAATAAATCATCACGACGTGTACTTGACGAAGTAAGATCGATTGCAGGGAAAATACGTTTATTGGCAATTTTACGATCCAATTGAAGCTCCATGTTACCGGTACCTTTAAATTCTTCAAAGATTACCTCATCCATTTTAGAACCGGTTTCAGTCAATGCAGTTGCGATGATACTTAATGAACCTCCGTTTTCTACATTTCTTGCCGCTCCAAAGAAACGTTTTGGTTTTTGCAATGCATTGGCATCAACACCACCACTTAAAACTTTTCCTGATGCTGGCTGAACAGTATTATAGGCTCTTGCCAGACGTGTAATCGAATCTAAAAGAATCACTACATCGTGTCCGCATTCTACCAAACGTTTTGCTTTTTCAAGAACGATATTCGCAATTTTTACGTGCTCTTGTGGTTCTCTGTCAAAGGTAGAAGCAATTACTTCTCCGCGCACACTGCGTTGCATATCTGTAACCTCTTCAGGACGCTCATCGATCAAAAGAACGATAAGATAAACTTCAGGGTGATTGGCAGCGATTGCGTTTGCAATGTCTTTTAATAACATTGTCTTACCCGTTTTAGGCTGAGCGACAATCATACCACGCTGTCCTTTTCCTATAGGAGAAAATAAATCGATAATACGGGTTGAAACTGAACTGCCTTTTTCGGCTAATTTGAATTTTTCAGAAGGAAAAACTGGTGTCAGGTGTTCAAAAGAAACTCTGTCGCGAACAACCTGTGGATCGTGACCATTGATTTTAAGTACACGAACTAATGGAAAAAACTTCTCGCCTTCTTTTGGAGGACGAACCACTCCTTTTACAGTGTCTCCGGTTTTAAGACCAAATAATCTGATTTGTGAAGTCGATAAATAAATATCATCGGGAGAGGCTAAATAATTATAATCTGATGAACGTAGAAAACCATAACCGTCCGGCATCATTTCAAGAACACCTTCACTTTCGATAATTCCGTCAAATTCAAAATCTGAATCCCTGAAATTGTTCTTTTTATTTTTATGATTTAGATTTTGATTCCCGTTATTCCCATTTCCGTTCCCATTTGCATTTGTATTAGCGTTTGGATTAGAATTCTGATTTGGGTTTTGGTTGGGATTCTGGTTTGGATTTTTATTTTGGTTCGGATTGACCTTTTTAACTAAAACTGGTGCTTCTGTTTTTTCAGCAGTTGAAGTTTCTGCTACAGCTTCGCCTTCCTGAACGGGTTCTTTTACGGCTTCTTTTTCTTTTTGCAAAGCGACTTTTTTCTCGTAAGCTGATTTATTAAATTTTACGATTTTCGGTCCTTTTTTCTCTACTGCCGGATTTTCCTGAGCTTCTGATTTTTCAGGAGTTTCAGTTACTTCCTTAACTTCTGCATCTGTTTTCACTACCGGCGTCTGTTTGGCTTTAGGGGCTATTTTAGCCGATGGAGCTATTTTAGCTGCCGGGGTTTGTTTTACAGCTACCGGAGTTTCTGTTTTTTCAGGAGTTTCCTCTATTGTATCAAATTCCAGAACGGGAGCATTTTTACTAATAGCCGCTTTTTTCACAGGAACAATCCTTGCTCTTTTAGGCTTATCATCAATATTTTCCTTTTCAGTTACAGCACTAGGAGACGGTGCTACAGTGGCTTCCTGATGTGCTAAAATCTGACTAATTAAGGTCTCTTTTTTGACACCGGTAAACTTTATAGTTTTAGCTAACTTAGCTATTTCTTGAAGCTCAGAAAGCTTCATTTCTTTTAATGCAGAAATATCAAACATGAATGTTCTATGAATTTAATTATTTTAAAGGAAATACTGTAAAAAGATAGGTAGATAATTGTTTTCAATTGACCGCAGTATGAAGTGCTTACGGTATTATGATGCAATAATACGAATAAAATTTAATCATACAATAGTATTTTAAAAAAAGAAAATATATTTTTGTAAAACAATTTTAGACCATGATACAACGAATTCAGACTGTATATTTAATTCTTACCTTTTTAATTACTGGGGTATTGCTGTTTTTTATTCCACTTTGGACATTAAGTGACGGTAAAGCATTTTATTTTATGCAGGATCAGTTTTACACGATCTTGTTAGGATTAAGTACTATGCTTACTATCATTAGTATCATTTCATACAAAAAAAGACAAAATCAGTTTGTCATGGGCAGACTGAACATAATATTAAATTTAATTTTATTAGGATTGTTTGTATATCGTTCTCTAAATTTATCTGGAGAAACACTAGCTGTTTCTGAGAAAGGTATTGGGATGTTTCTACCAATTGTTGCTATCGTATTATTAGTTTTAGCTAATAAGGCCATCAAAAAGGATGAAGATCTTGTAAAATCTGCAGACCGTTTGAGATAAACCTATAAACTTAAGTTTTTTGTGCGAAGAGAACCCGAATTGTATGATTCGGGTTTTTTTGTGATCAGAATTTTACAATTTCGTTCAGCGCCAGTTAAAACAGAGAACAAAAAACAACTTTGTAAGATAATTTTTTCATAAATTTGCTTTTTCAGTTCCAAAACAATCATGACACACAAAATAAGGATACATCTTGCTGATGATCATCAAGTACTTATCGATGGCCTTACCAATTTGCTGCAAACCGTAAACAACTTTGAAGTGGTGGGCAAGTCATTGGACGGAACCACCGTTTATGATGATGTCGTTCAGACCAATGCTGATATTTTAGTTTTAGATATTAGTATGCCCAAAAAAGACGGTATCGAAGTATTAAAGGAATTTAATCAAAAAGAATTTCCCTGCAAAGTCATTATACTATCCAGTTATGATGATTTAAAAATCATAAAAGAAGTAATGAAATTGGGCGCTAAAGGCTATCTCACAAAAAAATGCGCCGGCGAGAACATTATAGAAGCCATTGATGCTGTTTATCAGGGTCAGGAATATTTTTGTGATGCTGTCAGAGAAAAAATATTCAATAGTTTTACACACAATAATCCAAAGTTAAACAAGCCACTTTATGTAGAAAATCCCATTTTGAGTGCACGTGAAATAGAAATCATCACCTTAATTTCACTTGAATATAGTGGTAAAGAAATAAGCGAACAACTTTTCATTAGTATGAATACGGTCGAAACACACCGAAAAAACATTATGAAAAAACTTCAGATCAAAAATACCATTGGACTTGTAAAATACGCACTTAAAAACAACTTAATAACCCCATAGGTTTTATTTTAAAAAAATCGAAACTATTTTAATTCATGGCTTTACTGAGAGTTTTTATACTACTTCTATTTCTTTCCTTTGCTGGCGAACATACCGCATTTAGCCAACAAAATTATGTTTTGACTGCTCTGGAAACCAATAAAGTATCTCAGGAAAAACCAAACAAAAAAAGTTTTTCTGAGATTCGAAAACTCGAGCAGCTCCGAAATAAAAGAGTAGTAAGTTTATCAATTGTACTGATCATAATACTCTTCTTTTTGTTCTATTTTTTTTATCAGAATAATAAATTAAAAGAAAAAATTAAAAGAAAAGATACCAAACAAAAAATACTCCTTAACGTTATTAATGCCGGTATAGACAGTCAGGAACTTGAGCGCAAAAAAATTGCCTCTTTTTTGCATGATAATATTAATTCTTTGTTGTCTTCGGTAGGTTTGCATTTGAATACTTATACCGCCCAAAATAATCTGAAATCTGAAGAAATTCAGAAAGCCAAAGCCATCCTGCAGGAAGCACATGATCTTTTAAGAGATATGTCGCATGAGTTGGTCCCTAGTCTTTTGGTACGTTTTGGTTTGATTTATGCTTTGGAAGATTTATGCGAAAGAAATACGAATTCAAGTATTCAATTTGAATTTTCAAGTACGATTCCGACTGATAAAAGATATATTGAAAAATTCGAAATGAAGGTTTATTTTATCGTTTCTGAACTTTTTAGTAACATTATAAAACATAGTAATGCAAAGAAGGCCCAGATTTCATTGCACGAGACCAATCATCAGTTTATCATTACCATTTATGATGATGGAAAAGGTTTTAAAACAGAAAAACTAAACGAAGCCGAAGGTTTTGGTTTAAACCGAATCAGGGCCCGAATTAAAAAATACAAAGGAAGTTTGTCAATTGTTTCTAAAGTCAACGAAGGAACTTCGATAAAAATTAAAATTCCGCTACCTCATTAAAATTATTTTTTCCCGATTTCTACAATCTCCAGATCTTTTATTTTATCGTCATCGATTACAAATCGCAGCATGGTTCGTACCTGATGAAATCCGCTTTTTCCGGCAGCACCGGGATTCATATGCAATAAATTATTCTTTTTATCGAATATTACTTTTAAGATATGCGAATGTCCGCAAATGAATAATTTAGGCGGATTCAATGCCATTTCTTCTCTAATGGCAGGATTGTATTTTCCGGGATAGCCGCCAATATGCGTGATCCAAACCGAAACGTTTTCGCATAAAAAACGATTGTGCAACGGGAATTCTAATCTTGCCTGCGCATCATCAATATTACCATAAACGCAACGTAAAGGCTTCAGTTTTTTTATCGTATCGGTTACATGCAAATCTCCTATATCTCCGGCATGCCATACTTCATCTGCCTGATGTACATATTTTAAAATAGTGTCGTCAATATGGCTGTGAGTATCAGAAAGCAGGAGAATTTTTTTCATTTTTTTTAGGCGCAAAGGTTAAGAATGGCAAAGGTACAAAGGTTTTTTTTTAAAATAGGGACAAAGATACAAACGGAAAAAGGTGCAAAGATTTTCCTTTACATTATTAGATTTCTCTGTAGAGGTGCACAGCAGTGCGTCTTCCTGTATTCAACAGCAACCTGTCGCGTTTATAGAATAATAAATCATATATTTTTGAACATTCTGTTTTTATCAACTAGATGTTAGACGCACTGCTGTGCGCCTCTACGATTTACAATATGAAAAAACCTCTGAACATTTGTCCCTTTGCAACTTTGAACCTTTAAAAAAAAACTCAGCATCTTAGCAACTTAGAACCTTAGTAACTTCAAAAAAACCTTAAACGCACTGCTGTGCGTCTCTACCATTTACAATATGAAAAACCTCTGAACCTTTGTCCCTTTGCAACTTTGAACCTTAAAAAAAAAACTCAGCATCTTAGCAACTTAGAATCTTAGCAACTTCAAAAAAACCTTTGTACCTTTACCTCCTAGAACCTCCGCACCTTCAAATGAGATATTTTATTCAATTCGCTTATAACGGAACACATTATCATGGATGGCAATTTCAGCCTAACGCCTCTTCTGTACAGGAAACTTTAAACAAAGCACTTTCGGTTTTATTGAGCGCTCCCATCAATGTTATGGGTGCCGGAAGAACGGATACCGGCGTTCACGCTCAGGAAATGTACGGACATTTTGATTTTGGTACTCCTCTTGATGTTCCGGGTTTGGTGCATAAGCTGAATTCGTATTTACCAAAAGATATTGCGGTTTTTGATATTATTTTGGTTCACGACGAAGCGCATTGCAGATTTGACGCTACAAAACGAACGTACGAATACCATATCAATACTGTTAAAAATCCGTTTTTGGAGGAATTGAGTTGGTATTTTAACCAAAAATTAGACGTAGCTTTGATGAATGAAGCCGCTGGGATCTTACTAAAACATACCGATTTTCAATGTTTTTCGAAAGTAAATACGGATGTCAATACGTTTGATTGCACGATTTTTGAAGCATACTGGAAACAAGAAAATAATAAACTCGTTTTTACTATTTCGGCAAACAGATTTTTACGAAATATGGTGCGTTCGATTGTGGGAACTTTGGTAAACATTGGCTTACACAAAATTTCCCTAACCGATTTTGAAAATATTATTGCGAGTAAAAGCAGAGAAAAAGCCGGGTTTTCGGTTCCGGCACACGGATTATATTTATCCGAAATTGATTACGATTACATCATAAAATAGCCCTGATTGCAGTGAAAAGCTTTTTTGAAAAAAATGTAGTTTTTGTAATTTTTATGGAGCGACCAACGGAAGCTTTATAAAAATAATACAAAAACATATTTTTGAAAAAAACTTGTAACGAAAAGCAGGAATAGCTCCAGAAAATAAAAATGAAAGCAAAAGCATTTGATACCGGATTATTCAAACGAATTTTAACTTATACTAAACCTTATAAATGGCGCTATTATGGCGTTATTGTTTTTGCTGTATCCCTATCGGTTTTTGCAGCACTTCGTCCCTATTTATTAAAACAAACGGTCGACGGCTATATCAAGACCCACGATAAGGAAGGTTTACTGATGTATATCATTTTGATGGGAATTGTTCTTTTGATGGAAGTTTTCTCTCAGTTTTATTTTGTATACTGGGCCAACTGGCTGGGTCAGGATATTGTAAAAGATATCAGGACGAAACTTTTTAAGCATATTTTGAGTTTTAGAATGAAATATTTTGATTTGGTTCCGGTAGGGCAATTGGTAACCAGATCAGTATCAGACATTGAATCGATTGCACGTATTTTTAGCCAGGGATTGTTCATGATTATTAGCGACCTGATGAAAATGCTGGTAGTACTGATTTTTATGTTTTATATGAATTGGAAACTCACCTGGATCGTTGTTGTTGCCATGCCTATCCTGGTTTTTATTACCCGAATTTTTCAACGTAAAATGCAGGTAGCTTTTGAGGAAGTGCGTACACAAATTGCCAACATGAACTCTTTTGTACAGGAGCGTGTTACGGGAATGAAGATTGTGCAGCTTTTTAACCGTGAGAAAATTGAAGCAGATAACTTTAAAGTGATCAACGACAAACACAGGGTCGCCTGGATAAAAACCATTTTATATAACTCGATTTTTTTTCCAATTGCTGATATTATTTCATCAATTACTTTAGGATTAGTTGTCGTGTATGGCGGATTTAAAATCTTGAACGGAGATCATTTTACGACCTTTGGGGATTTATTTTCGTACACGATGTTTATTGGGATGCTGTTTAATCCTTTGCGTCAGATTGCGGATAAATTTAATGAGATGCAATTAGGAATGATTGCGGCTAATCGTGTTTTTGATATTATCGATACTCAGGATCATATTCAGGACACAGGAACGCTTGAAGCTCCGGTATTTGAGGGAAGTATAGAATTTGCAGCTGTCCGTTTTAGTTATATACCGGAAGAAGAGGTGATCAAAGGTATTGACTTGTCTGTTGCCGCCGGGCAAACCGTTGCTATTGTAGGCTCCACCGGTGCCGGAAAATCGACTATTATTAATTTACTGAATCGTTTTTATGAGATCAATAGCGGTACTATTTTTATTGACGGTCATAATATCGAAAACTATACTTTGGCTTCGTTACGAAAACAAATTGCAGTGGTTTTACAGGATGTCTTTTTGTTTGCTGATACAATTTACAATAACATCACTTTGCACAATCCGGAAATTACACGTGATCATGTTCTTGATGCTGCAAAAAAAATTGGCGTACACGATTTTATCATGAGTTTGCCGGACAATTATGATTTTGATGTCAAAGAACGCGGAGTAATGCTTTCGTCAGGACAGCGCCAGTTAATTGCGTTTTTGAGATCGTACGTAAGTAATCCGAGTATTTTGATTTTGGATGAAGCTACATCGTCTATAGATACGTATTCTGAAGAATTGATACAGCGTGCTACCGAAACAATTACCAAAGGAAGAACTTCTATTATCATTGCACACAGACTCGCTACAATTGTCAATGCAGATAAAATTGTAGTAATGGATAAGGGGCTCATTGTAGAACAGGGAACACATCAGGAATTACTGAATAAAGTCGACGGATACTACAAAAACCTCTACGACTCGCAATTTTCGGTGGCTAATTGAAATTTGAAATGCTAAAAAATTTCTTAAAAAAGTTAAATAAGCGTTATAGGAATCATAAAACTGATAGTTCGCAGCTGTTGGGATAGTATTATTTTTTTTTGGATTATTTATCTTTGAGAGACAAAATTCAAATGAAAAAGAAAATGCCACAAAATAGATTTTATCCAAACGAACAGTTCAAAGAAATAGAAATAAACGCCTCATTACAACTAAGATATGCAATTTCAAACAAAGGCCGGTTGATTAGCTTTTCAGATGAAATTCAAAATGGTCGCCTCCTGAAAGGCGGTTTAAGTGATGGTTATCCAACTTTTAGATTTAAGGTTAAAAAAGACGACAAAATCGTTAATAAATATCTTTTCTTATACAAATTAGTTGCCCAGTATTTTATCCCAAAAACATCAGAAGATCAAACTTATGTACTTCATCTGGACTACAACCGTAGTAATGACGATGTAAACAACCTTCGTTGGGCAACAAAAGCCGAGATGATGGCACACAGCCGCAAGAGCCCGCGTGTGATTCAGGCAAAAAAGAACCTGATCGAACACAACTTAAAAGCCGATGGAAGAAAATTAACGACTACGAAAGTAATGCTAATCAAAAAAATCCTGGCCCGACCTGAACAAAAAACACGTCTGAAAATGATCGCCAAACAATTTGGTGTAAGCGAAATGCAGATACGACGTATTGCCAGCGGTGAAAACTGGGGACACGTTAAAGTATAATTGTTTTTTTTTAAAATGTAAAAAGTAAAATGTGAAATGTGAATCCAAATTTGGGTTTCATCTCACATTTTACTTTTTTTATTTTCACTTTACAAAGTTGCATTTCACATTTTACAATGAACATTTTACATATCTAAAGTGTTTTTTAAAATAATTCCTTAAATTCGCAATCACAAATAACAAAAGAATAAATCGAAAAATGAGTTTCGGAATTAAACTTCATTATTCGGTAGTAAATACTAAAAACCAAAAAGATGAAATACGACGTTATTGTTTTAGGAAGCGGTCCTGGCGGATATGTAACAGCTATTAGAGCTTCACAATTAGGCTTTAAAGTAGCTGTAGTTGAAAAAGAAAACCTTGGTGGTGTATGTTTAAACTGGGGATGTATCCCAACAAAAGCATTACTAAAATCAGCTCAGGTTTTTGATTACTTAAAACATGCTTCTGACTACGGATTAAAAGTTTCTGAATTCGATAAAGATTTCCCTGCAGTAGTACAACGTAGCCGTAGTGTTGCTGACGGAATGAGCAAAGGAGTTCAGTTCTTAATGAAAAAGAACAAAATTGACGTTATCGAAGGTTTTGGAAAACTAAAACCAGGAAAAAAACTTGATGTTACTGATAAAGACAATAAAGTTACTGAATATAGCGCTGACCATATTATCATAGCAACAGGAGCTCGCTCTCGTGAGTTGCCAAACTTACCACAAGACGGAGTAAAAGTAATTGGATACCGTCAAGCAATGACATTGCCAACTCAGCCAAAATCTATGATCATTGTAGGTTCAGGAGCAATTGGGGTTGAATTTGCACATTTCTACAACTCGATGGGAACTGAAGTTACTATCGTAGAATTTATGCCAAACATCGTTCCTGTTGAAGACGAAGACATTTCTAAACAAATGGAGCGTTCTATGAAAAAAGCGGGAGTAAAAATCATGACCAACTCATCTGTTGAAAAAATTGATACTACCGGAACTGGCGTAAAAGCGACTGTAAAAACAGCTAAAGGAGAAGAAATTCTTGAAGCTGATATCGTACTTTCTGCAGTTGGAATTAAAACGAACATCGAAAATATAGGATTAGAAGAAGTTGGAATCGCTGTTGACAGAGATAAAATCTTAGTAAACGCTTACAACGCAACTAATATCCCTGGTTACTACGCAATTGGAGACGTTACTCCGGGACAAGCTTTGGCTCACGTAGCTTCTGCAGAAGGAATTAACTGTGTAGAGAAAATTGCAGGTTTACATGTAGACCCAATCGATTACGGAAACGTTCCGGGTTGTACTTACGCAACTCCTGAAATTGCTTCTGTAGGTTTAACAGAGAAACAAGCTAAAGAAAAAGGATACGAATTAAAAATTGGTAAATTCCCATTCTCAGCTTCAGGAAAAGCAAAAGCTGCCGGTGCTGCTGACGGATTCGTAAAAGTAATCTTTGATGCTAAATACGGAGAATGGTTAGGATGCCACATGATTGGAGCCGGAGTTACTGATATGATTGCTGAGGCGGTTGTAGCACGTAAACTAGAAACTACAGGTCATGAAATCCTTAAATCTATTCACCCTCACCCAACAATGAGCGAGGCTGTTATGGAAGCTGTGGCTGATGCTTACGGCGAAGTAATTCACTTGTAAAAAATATTGTATCAGTGCAAATGCAATGATGCGAGTTACATATTATTTTCAATTTTAAAATCCGGTTTGTGAAAACAAGCCGGATTTTTTTTGTGTACTTTAAAAAACACACTGAATATAACCCTATTATATCAGAAACTTGTCTTAAAGTGGCTTTATTATTCGTAATACAATTCTTATTTTTATTTTATTCAGATGCTACAAATTAGCCTGAATAATTACTAACTAAAAACATACAAAATGAGAAAAAAAATGATGATCATCGCATGCGTATTAAGCATCGTAGCAGTATCTTGTTCAAATGACCATAACAATGAAAATACGATACCACCTGAGACAACAGGCACTAAATACTTAACTACAATATCCGACAGTATTTCTGCCGCAAACCTGTATAATGTTATTGCCTATGATAATGATATGAATTTTAAAAGTTATACCAATTTTTCGGGAGGCTCAAAATCCGGAAATCCATTTGTAACAACGTTACAATATACTAACAATAAACCCACAGCCATTTTAACAGGTGCAAAAACAGATGGTTCAGATGCAACAGTTTTGTATGAATTACAAAATAATACCACGGGACAGATTGAAAAAGTAGTACAGAAGAAAAACCTATTGAGCAATGTAAAACAGGACTCTTTAGTTTACAATAAAGAAGGATACATTACAGAAATTTATCATTATGGCGAAAATGGTATTGATGACGTTAAGTGGCTAACCAGCATTGAAAAGTTTACTTGGGAAAACAAAAATTTGGTAAAAGTAGAAGAAGAATTATGGCAGCTGGGGGTAAAGCTTTCGCAAAATTACGTCACTACTTACAGCTATGATGAAAAAATAAATCCGCATAAAACCGTACCTCAAATAGCAGCATTGTACAGCCAAATGGAAACCGGCCCCTACCTCTATGGTAAGTTGCCTTATTATGCTTTTGCTTCTCAAAATAATCCGCTTATCATAACGTCAACATTTTATACTTTTGAGCCGGGAACAGGAATGACAGGCAGTTCTGCAAAACTAACTTACAAATATACCTATACAGAAGATAATTATCCGCTAACGCGCTATTACGAATATACTGCAACGGAAGGTAATGATCCTGTAGAAATTGTAACTCAAAAATATTCATACACTATAAAATAGTTTAAAATCATTCTTAAATTTTATAAAAAAGGTTCTTACCATTTTTCAATTTAAAATCCGGTCAGCGAAAGCAAGCCGGATTTTTTTGTGCCGGTAAAAGCCGGAAGAGCATAAAACATTCATAAAATCAAACAGTACTTTTTTTCCTTTCTGACAAAAAAATTATATTTACGTACTAAGAAATAATTATTCTAAAATATCAGTAATGGAAAATACACCAATATTTTTTGCAGACGGAGAAAGTTCAAAAATGATTGACGCATTCAAAAAAGCTCAGGAAACTTTTAAATATTTCTGGAGAGAACTATCATGGGAATATAGAAGAATTGTTCCTGCACTTGATGTTGCCTGTGTAAAATTGGCATTTACTCAGGAAATAAACAATGAGACTGTTGTAGAACATATGTGGATCAATGAGATCAATTTTGATGGCGAAAAAATAAAAGGCATCCTGGTAAACGATCCTAACGAATTGACAAATGTACGCAATGGCGAATATGTCGAAATTCCAACAAATCAAATAAGCGACTGGTTGTTTGTTACTCAGGATAAGACGTATGGAGGTTTTACAATTCAGGCCATGCGATCAGAAATGAGCGAAACAGACAGAGAGGAACATGACGCAGCATGGGGATTAAATTTTGGCGACTACAATGATATTCTGATTGCTTACGAACAAAAAGAAAAACCAGAAAACTTAATTGAACATCCAATGAGCCGAAATATGGAGGAGAGTCTTCTTGAATTTATTAAAACAAACCCAAACGAACTTACCGCTCAGGATGAACTGGGATATACTTTTTTGCACCGCGAAGCTATTGCAGGAAACGGCACAACGGTAAAAGTATTAATAGATTCAGGTGCAGATGTAAACACAAGAACACACAACAATAAAACTGCCTTAGATTTTGCCGAACAACTTCAATGGGATCATTTAATTCCAATCTTAAAATAACAATATCAAAAAATCCGATTTGCTTTCACAAATCGGATTTTTTAATAATAACGCTTATCCGTTAATTTGCTTTTAGCTCCTTAAATTGTTCCGTATACATATCTTTTACTTCTACTTCGGTATTATCTTTTAACCTGCGTATTTTATAGGATATTGGTGCAGATGACGAAACAAGATCCGAAGAACTTGGAGCTTGTAAAAATTTTACAAAACTATTGTAGTCCGTTACTTTGCCTCCTAAATCTATTGGTCCTCCAACAATCATAACCTTTACTTTATTTTGCGCAAATAATTTTTTAAACTCTTCAGAATAACTTACATCGACTCCAACATCTACAACTTTTAGAGCCACACCTACAGATGCTTTAACCATCATATTGCTATAAGATTCATCTTTAGCAGTTTCAATCAATATATAAGCGACCCTTCCATAATCAACATTACTAACATAAAGAGGTTCATGAGTTCCAAAATTGTTTGCATTAATATCGCCATCAATCCAGTCTGTATAATATTTCGGGTCAATATTCATGCTATACAAACGTTGCCTTACTTTTACCATTACATAATTCCTCAACGTGCTTGAACCGCTATTTTGCGTATAACCAAAATTTGCTTTTACCAAACCGCCCAATACATTTACATTTAAATGCGCATCGAGTGCTTTTTTAAAACTGCTCTCAGTTGTAATTTCGTCGCTTTGATATTCATAATATGTGGGTATAGCATTATAATCAATCAGATTTTTATTTTTGTTTACTAAAATATTTGTAGCATTTGTTATCTCGCTATATACAGGAAGGATGTTCGCACTCACAGACAAATCGCCTCTTAGTGACATCGATAAAGTAACAGGTTTAAAAGCATTTTTAAGTACTAACGGATCATAAGTTGCATTCATAAAACTCGAACCGCGCAAAATACTTCCCGGATAAATTACATCCAGATTGGTCTCGTTTATAATAGACAAAGGCGAAAGCGTTGTTTGTTTCTCTATTTCAGTCAAATAAACATATTCATTATTACCTGTAGTAGGATTGAGTTCCTGTACACCGGTTTTTTTAGAGCTTAGTACATTATCCGGTTTAGCTGCAAAAACTACAGTTTGTAATTTATCTAAAGTAGCATTATTATTTTCATCGTTTTTATTATCATCACTACTACAAGCAGTAAATAATGCTGCACCAATGGTGAGCGCAAAAAATACATTTTTTTTCATTTTCTCTTTCGTGTTAATTATTATTTCTGTTTAATATTCAAATTATAATATGAAATGATGTTATCAGGTTCGTGATTTCTTTTTTGAGTTATTTTAATTTCCGTTAGTACCCAGTCAGGCACTATTTGTGGGCCTTTTTCAGTATTTACTTTTTCGCTAAAAGTCATTACTTCGTTTATGACAATGTTTCCTGCATATTTTTTACCATTGTATAATGCCAAATAAGTATTTTGCTTCGTATCACTGTCAGTTAAATAAGTATCATTTGACTGATCGCCATCATCTATAATAAATTCATAAAAACGACTGTGTTTTGAACTCGAAAACATACTCGAACTACTTGTTTGCACGTTTCGGGTGTAAACTTCAATTTTTACTGCCGAGAACAGCATTTCCTGTGTCGATCCGGCAACATATTTGTTTGATCGCATCTTGCGAAGTTCATATTGCTGAATAAAATTTCCCGGTTTTAAAACCGAAACAAAAAAGGAAGAATTTGCTTTTTTAAGGATAATACTATCTTGTGTGTTTTTTACAAAAATACTATCCATTAAAGAGGGAGACATATTTGGAGAGGGCACTTTTATTTCCTCCTGAAAGTTATAGTCAATTTTGTTTTGTTGATGTTTAGTAGCATCTGCAGTTATTGGTTTCAACACATATACTACATCAGCTGAAGAATCAAAGTTTTTAATTTTGATATCAAATTTCAAACTTTCTCCCACCTGAATATTGTTCCAAACTATTCTTTCATTATTTTTAGATAATGTAAAGTTGGCTTCATTATGCTGAATAATTTCTGTTGAAGTATTATCCTCACTACATGACGCAAGCACAATAAGCAAAATTACAAGTGTAAGATATTTTCTCATGGTTTATTTTTTTTTCAAAGAAAAACATAAGAAATACTCTAATTATCCTCTATAGGTTTTTTTTATTATAAAAAAGGGTTAATTGAAAAAGATCAAAATATACTTTTAAAACTAAAACTGAAATTAGCTTTATGCTAAAATTTTAAATAAAAAAATCCGATCTGTTTTCACAAATCGGATTTTTGAAATTGTTAATAAGATTGTTGTTTGTCAATTTATAATATGACAACATCCTAAACTATTCGTTAGACATTTGGTTTATTACAAATCTTCCGGTTTTGTCAATTTCGACAAAGGAGACTCAAGCGATAGCGAACAGACGAAGTAAATCTTCGCAATTAGCTAGATACATTGGCTATTACTAAGAGTTTCTATATTGGCAGCTTTTTAAGTTATGGAGATTTCTCCTCTTTCAGAAATGACAATAGAACTTCTTAAAAATCATAGCTTTTGAATTAACATTATAAAAATGCAACAATGAATAACTCAAGAAAACTAAAAATTCATACAAAACTAAAAGCTGGCCGTTATAGTCCGACAAAAATTCCGGTAATCAAACTTGAAGGCAAATGGCTCAAAAAATTAGGTTTCAATGAAGGGCAAATGATAAGCGTAAAACAACAACAAAACAAGTTGACAATCACTGTTCAAAAAGAATAGAAATCTATATCTTCAATTAAATTTTAATAACTTTATGCCTAAATAATAAAGTAATGAAAGATGTATTTATAGTCGAATTTCCCTCTAATTTAGGCTTAAAAGAACCTCAACCGTCGAAAGAGCCAGGAGTAAAAAAACTACCTGACTGGTTTTGGAGACATAATCTGCATAAAGCTATCAATCACAAAGATATTCTGCGACTTGATCCGCCACGATATACAAACGTACGAGAAACCGAAACCAATATACTCAACGCAAATGCATTAGTCGATTATGCCCGCGAACAAGCCTATTTAATAAACAATTTGCTTTCGCAAAATAAATTTCCGTTTATACTCGGCGGCGACTGCAGCATATTGTTAGGATCAGCCATTGCATTAAAACAAAAAGGAAATTATGGCTTATTTTATCTCGACGGCCATACCGATTTTATGGATGTTTCCTTGTCTGAAACCGGCGGTGTTGGCGGAATGGCCGCCTCGATCGTAACCGGAAACGGACATCAAAAACTAACCAATATTCTCAATCTGTCGCCTTATATCAAAGAAGAAAATCTTTGGTGCGTGGGTAATCGCGAATACGACGACGGGTACGAAAATCAAATAAGGAATTCTTCTGCCACTTACCTAAGTCTTCAGGAATTGCGAAAACAAGGCATTTCAAATTCTATTCAAGCATTTCTAAAACAAGTTAACGACAAAAATCTCGACGGTTTCTGGCTGCATATCGATGTCGATGTACTTAACGACTCGATAATGCCCTGCGTAGACAGCAGAACGCCAGATGGATTAACTTATAAAGAGTTTGATGAACTTACCTCCTATTTGTTTCAAAACGAAAAGTTAAGCGGACTCGAAATCACAATTCTCGATCCTGATTTAGATCCAACAGGAGAATACACCAGAGATTTTGTACATCATATTACCACTACTTTCAATGCGCATTTTAGATAATCAGCCTTATAAAAAACAGAAAAAATCTACATTATAAAATATAAAAATCCTAAATTTTCTTTTTAAATTAGACCAACTAATATCTTTTTTTACAAAAAGGATATTTATAAAGTTGCAAATTAAAACCAGAAAGTATGACAGTAGACGAATACAAAAAACAATTCTCAGAAGACGATGCTGTAGGCTGGTTATCCATAGATCAGGAATTCGATCGCCTCTATCCCAATCAGGAACCCAAACATTATGTGCCGCCAATACATTATATGCTTGGCGGTACAGATCCGCTTGACGGAATAAGCATTTACGAAAGTAAAAAACAAACAGACCACTATCATTTTGTCACCTACGGATTTTCTGAATTGTATTATGACGAGTCAAAAATAAACGACGAATTCAGCAAATGGGGATTCGAACTTACTTTTAGGCTAAAACCTTTTGCAGCAGACAACGGAAATCCAGGCTGGGCAATAGTCATGCTGCAAAATATTGCCCGATATGTATATGATAGCGGCAATTGGTTTGAAGAGTTTCATTATATGCCGGCCAACGGACCTATCAGACTGGACACAGACACTGATATCACAGCTTTGATAATTGTTGCAGATCCGGAAATCGAAAAAAAACAAACCCCACATGGCGAAGTTTCGTTTCTGCAAATCGTAGGCATCACTTCTGCCGAATATGAACATTTAAAAGAAAATCCCGAAACCGCCGAAGAATTAATCAATAAACTCAAAGAAAATAATCCTTTGCTGATTACCGATCTCACCAGAAAATAATTCCAAAATCCGATTTATGAAAGTAAGTCGGATTTTTATTTGGGCGTTACCTTCGGCCGGGCTGTCCACTGTATCTTTTATGGTGTCCCCAAGCTTCAGGGACACCATAAAAGGATGCCGTTCCCATCCCTAACGCAAATACCGGTTTTCATAAGAACATCCATTTCCAAATCAAATAATAAAATAAAAAAGATTATTTTAGCTTAGTCCAAACACAAAAACAAAACATACACAATCAACCAGTTACAAATATTAAAAGCGTATTATTATGAAAAAAGAAATACAGGATTATAATAATTTGCAGAGCATTTCAGACAAAGAAATTTGTGATCAATTGGTTAAAATCATCAATGAAAATCTTCCCGATGCCGAAAATAAAATCTGGCACGCACATCCCGTTTGGTTTCTCGACGGAAACCCCATTGTGGGTTACAGTAAATTAAAAAACAGCATTCGTTTACTATTCTGGAGCGGTCAATCATTTGATGAAGAAAAACTAGTTAATGAAGGTTCTTTTAAAGCCGCAGAAACCCGTTATACCACCGCACAACAAATCAACAAAGAAGATCTGGAACGCTGGATCAGAAAAGCACAGGAAATACAATGGGATTATAAAAATCTAATCAAACGAAAAGGAATATTAATACGATTAAAATAATACTTTTATCGCTTGCCATAAAATCAATAAGCATGCTGTATTGATCAACCGAAGACATAAAAAAATTATGAAAATTGTACCAATACAAAAAGAACATTACGATATTTTACGCAAACTGTTTTTAAAAGAAAGACAGAATACTTTCTCGTGGATAGATCCTTCAAAATTTAAATTAAACGATTTTGAAAAACATATCAACGGAGAACTGGTGCTGGTGGCTCTACACGAGGAAATTCCTGTTGGTTTTATTTCGATCTGGATGCCTAATAATTTTATTCATCATTTTTATGTCGATCATAATTATCAGCACAAAGGTGTTGGAACCCTATTACTACAAGCCGCCATTCGCAAAACCAATTTTCCTGTCACCTTAAAATGTTTAGAAAAAAATATAAAAGCCGTTGCCTTTTATAGAAAAAAAGGTTTTATCGAAAAAGAAAGAGGGCCATCAGAACATGGCGATTATATTTTGTTTGAGTTGTCAGAAAATAGTAATTAAAACATGGCAATAAATAAATGAGTAATTCGCAAAAACAATGTTTAAAGGTAAAAAAATAGACCAGTCAATTTTGTGAGTAGTTTGAAAGACGGTTTACAAAAATTTCACAAACAAAGAAATAACTTACTTTTATTTTCTATTTTCGCTTTTCTAAAAGCTCTGAATCGTAATTAAAAAATAAAAACATAAAATGGAAGCAACATTACCTGAAAAATCAGTTTTTGAAGAAATACCAACAGAAAAAATCTACTCCGAAAAAGCAATTCGTGTCGGGACTTTTTTAGGAGGCCCGATAGTTGCTGGTTATTTTATAGCAGAAAATTTTAAGGTTTTTGGCGATTTTACCAAAGTAAGAAACACATGGATTATATCCATCATTTCAACAATACTGATTTTCAGTTTAATTTTTATGATTCCTGAAGACATTAACATTCCTAATGTCCTATTTCCAATTATTTATATGGGTATTGCAGCTTATTTTACAAAAAAATATCAGGAGAAAGATATCGCTCAGCACATCGAAAATGGCGGCGAAGAATTTAATTGGTGGCGAACAATAGGCATTTCTATTATTGGATGTATCCTTACTATAAGTGTACTTTTGGGAATCGCTTTTTTTAATGATGCGGCAAACGGAGCACTTACCGAATCAACAAAAACATATGGCGCTATGAATCATGAAATTGCTTATCAGAATAATATCAATGAAAACGAAGTAGACAAAATAGCCCAAGCTTTTGAAAAAACAACCTTTTTTGATGATGCCATAACCAAATATGTCTATCTGAAAAAAGTAAATAACGTCTACGAAATATCTATTTCCTGCAACGAATCAGTCAAAGATAATGCAGAAGCTGCCCAGCCTTTTGTTGACTTAAGAAACGACATGCAGAAATATTTTCCGGATAATAAAATCATTTTTAAACTTGTTGTGAATGACCTTGAGAATGTAGTGAAAACTATTGAGTAAAAACCAAATTATCATGCAAAGTCTTTGTGCAAAAATAGAAGAACAGAAGATATAAAATGAGCGTAAAAAAAAGTGTTTTAGAACAAAAAACGAGTATACAATTAGAAGAATATATTAAACCTGAAAGCAGGTTCGTGCCTCAAGCTGTAAAATTTGCTTTTGAAATCCTTAAGTCAAGAGGTAGAGATTTCTCTGAAGATGAAACAGAAATAATCAATTCTTTAATAAATAAAAAGGAAGAAAAAGTAAAAATCGTAATTCATGAAAACAATATAAAATCATCAAATTTGATGTTTCTATCTGCTTTCCTGGGTTTACTAAACTTTCTTTTATCTGGTGATGCGATGATTAAAGCAGGTATTAGGAGCGCTATATTTTCTCTTATTTTTATTATTTTTCTAAGTGTTTTAATTAGAAAAGGTTATAATACACTAAAATATATATTATTAGGTTTACTTTTATTAGGTTCAATATTTTCTATTCCATACATGATTTATGATTTAAATAATTTTCCAATAAACGGAATCATAAGTGTATGTCAATATATTGTCCAAATCGCTTCGGTTATCTTATTATTTTTGATTCCGAAACAATTTTCCGTTAATAAGGCTAATTAAAAAGAGTTTTATAATATAAATTCAAAGGGTTTATTTCTTATAACAGCAAAAACCTCTACTTTAGCCCCGATGGGAGTGACATCCTTTTTCTTGCTTCTTTAGCAAGAAAAAGATATAGCGTACAGCGGGACAATTGGTTCTTTGAAAACAGTTCTTTTGCTCCATAAAAAATTAATTACATTCTCAATCTTCAAGCAAAAAAATGTAAATAAAATCTTATATTTGTTTTTTTTTATTTAAGATCATGTCTAATATTTTATCCCTTTTGATGCTTTCCGTTCTCTTATTATCGTGCGAAAATAAAGAGATCACATCAGAACAATTACCTAAACATCATAATTTAATTTATTTTAATACAACTACTGTTGCTGAATTAGGTGATAAAAAATGGTTCGAGCTTTTGCCTAAAATGAATGATAAAATAAAAGTGGAATATATTGATGATATCATCTTTGCGTCTCAGCTTATTGACGTAAATGCATGCAGCGGTTATGCGGGAGATATAGAAATAAAAAAAGATTCCATTTACCTGATTCACAAAGTACTTCCAGGTGATGCATGTACCTCAACCATGATAGACAAGGTTACCTACATTATCAAAAATCCCCAAATGAAAAGGTATAAAATGGCTATCAGGCATGAATAAGATAATAGTCTCATTTTTGATTGTAGCGTTATTCTCGAGCTGCACGAAAAACGATGAAAATAAAGACCGCTTTTCTAACTATGAATTACTTAGTACAAAGGAAGAGATTATACCAATAAAGCATATCAAATGGGCCGCTACAGACCGGCCAGGTTTTGTAACGCAAGAAAATTACAATGCCAAAAAGAATGATGATTCCCTGATTGATTATTGCTTTTATCTGGATACTAAAGAGGACCGCGTTCAGGGTTTTTCAGAAAAAGAGCATCAAAATTTACAAAACGGAAGAACAATTCGCGTATCAGGAAAATTCTATAGAACCAAAAAGTTTGACGCTGTTTTTCCTTATAAAGAATTCTGCCTGTATAGTTTTACACCCAAAAATGGATACTTTATTGTTTTTGTATATGATACTGTTTTATAAATTTTGTCCGAAATACCCCTTTTAATTGTCTTATAAAAACCTAACTAATTGACTTTTAAAGAATAAATTTGATCTACTAATTTCTAAAATCATATTATATGAGTACAACAGATTTTACCACAACTATAAAAGTCGACCAATCTCCTAAAGAAGTTTTTGATGCCGTTACCAATGTTCGGGGTTGGTGGTCTGAAGAAATTGAAGGCAACACGGCTCAGCTTAACGATGTATTCGATTATCATTATGAAGATGTTCACCGCTGCAGAGTAAAACTGATCGAAGTAATTGAGAACAAGAAAGTCGTTTGGCTGGTCGAACAAAACTATTTTAAATTTACTGAAGATAAAACAGAATGGACAGGTACTAAACCTACTTTTGAAATCTCAGAAAAGGACGGAAAAACCGAACTTCGTTTTACACATTTTGGATTAACCTCAGAATACGAATGCTTTGAAATATGCCAGGGCGCCTGGACAAACTACATTGAGAACAGTTTAAAAAAACTGATTACCACCGGAAAAGGAGAACCTAATGCAACCGGAAAACCACAGACCGAAAACGAAAAAAAGCTATCTGAGAATTGAACTTCTCAGATATTTTAGACTACGACAAAAATAGTTTTGGCTAAATCTGCCTGATGGATGTTATGCAACTTTGTACTATAAAAATAGATACAAATGAAAATTACAATTACAGGTTCGTTAGGGAACATCAGCAAGCCATTAGCTCAGGAGTTAGTGCAAAAAGGACATCAGGTGACGGTAATTAGCAGTAATACTGATAAACAGGCAGAAATTGAAGCATTAGGCGCTTTGGCAGCGATTGGTTCTGTTGAAGATACAGGTTTTTTAACCCAGGCGTTTACAGGTGCAGATGCGGTTTACTGTATGATTCCGCGTGCAAATTATTTTGATCCAAATCTGGATCTGGACGCTTTTACGCGTAAAATCGGGAATACTTATGCCGAAGCTATCCAAAAATCAGGCGTAAAACGTGTGGTGTTTTTAAGTAGCATTGGCGCGCATTTAGAGCAAAATTCAGGTATCATCCAGCGTTATAATGAGATCGAGACGGTATTGAAAAAACTGGATGTTTCGATTACTTTTATGCGTCCGGTTTCTTTCTTTTATAATTTGCTGGCTTATATCCCTGCAATTAAAAATCAGGGTGTAATTGCAGCCAATTATGGTGCTGATGAAATAATTCCGTGGGTTTCTCCAAATGATATTGCAACTGCAATTGCTGAGGAAATCACGACTCCTTTTAACGGAAAAAGAGTTCGTTATGTAGCAAGCGAAGAAGTAACCGGCGATGAAACTGCCCGTATTTTAGGCGAAGCTATAGGACAACCTGATTTGAAATGGCTTTTAATCAGTGATGAAGAAACATTAAATGGTCTGGTAAAAGTGGGTATGCAGCCTAAAATTGCCAAAGGTTTGGTCGAAATGTATGCCGGACTTTACAATGGCGTATTAGGTGAAGATTATTACCAAAACAGACCTGCTGTAATGGGAAAAACAAAACTGGCAGATTATGCCAAAGAATTTGCTGCTATTTATAATCAGAAATAAGTACCTTAGACTATGGCAAATCAGCAACCACACCGCATAAAAACCATAAGCGAATTTCATGACTTTAGAGATTTGCCAAAACCGGAACATCCGTTAGTGAGTGTTTATAATTTTGAGGATCTTAAGCATTTAAACGAAGATGAACCCAAAAGTCTGATGCTTGATTTTTATTCGATTGCATTAAAACGTCATGCCAACGCAACCATGCGTTACGGTCAGCAGGAATATGATTTTAAAGAAGGTGTTTTGTTGTTTATTGCGCCAGGTCAGGTGTTTTCTATAGAAGGAAATGCTGAATTACAACATACAGGATGGTCATTACTTGTCCATCCTGATTTTTTATGGAATACGCCTCTGGCAAAAAAAATCAAACAATACGAATATTTTGGCTATTCCGTTCATGAAGCTTTGCATCTTTCTGATAAAGAAGAAAAGATGATTATTGGTATTATCAAAAATATTCAGCAGGAATATCAGTCCAATATTGATAAATTCAGTCAGGATGTTATTATCGCGCAAATCGAATTATTGCTTACGTACGCAGAACGTTTTTACAATCGCCAGTTTATTACCCGCAAAATAAGCAATCATCAAATTCTGGCTCGATTAGAAAACTTACTCGAAGAATATTTCAATAATAATTCTCTAACCAAAAATGGTTTACCCACAGTTCATTATATTGCCGAAACCCTAAATGTTACTCCCAATTATTTAAGCGGATTGCTAAAATCTCTTACCGGACAAAGTACACAACAGCATATACATGATAAACTGATTGAAAAAGCCAAGGAAAAACTTTCGACAACCCAATTATCTATAAGCGAAATTGCTTTTGAACTGGGTTTTGAACATCAGCAATCTTTTAGCAAGTTATTTAAAACCAAAACAAATGTCTCTCCTTTAGAATTCAGGCAATCTTTTAACTAATACAATCTATAATTTTCATAAATTCGTTTACCTAAAATCAAGTTTATGAATCCTATTTTTAAAAATACCTTGGCCGTTATTATCGGTCTTTTTGTTGGAAGCGTTGTCAATATGGCTATTATTTTAATGAGTGGTTCGGTTATTCCTCCTCCAAAAGGTGCCGATGTTACGACTATGGAAGGGCTAAAAGCCACCATCCACTTATTTGAGCCAAAACATTTTATTTTTCCTTTCCTTGCACATGCTATTGGAACTTTTGCCGGTGCAGCAACAACAGCTGTAATTGCTGCTAATAACAAAACAAAGTTAGCCTTAGTTATAGGGGCCTTCTTTTTATTAGGAGGTATTGTCAATGTTTTCACATTAGCTTCACCAATTTGGTATAATATTATAGATGTCGTTTTTGCTTATTTACCAATGGCTTATTTGGGTGTAAAACTAGTAGTTTCAAAAAAATCTTAACCGTATAATTTTTCAAAATGAGCGAGAAATCAATTACCAGAAAACCTGCAAAAATGTGTTATGAACATATTGGCGGAAAATTGGGTCAGTTATTGGTAGAAAATTTTACTGATAAAGGATGGATTGCCAAAAACAAACCAACCGATAAGCATTTTTATATTACCGATTTGGGACAAAAGGAATTTGAAAAATTAGGTATTGACCTCACTCAAATTAAAGAAGAAAAATTATAAAACTTTTACAACTAAAAAAAGATAATAAATTTCTAATTGTTCTTATTTCAGACACTTATTTCATAACTTAGTTAGCTTTTTAAATTTTAAAATCATGACTAAGAAAGAAATAGCCCAGGACTTTTTAAAACTCGCTGCAAAAGGGCATTCCCATGAAGCATTTCGTTTGTATGTTGGTGAAAAATTTAAGCATCATAATGCTTATTTTAAAGGTGATGCCGATACTTTGATGCTGGCAATGGAAGAATCGACGAGGACCAACCCAAATAAAGTTTTTAAAATTCATCATATTCTTGAAGACGGAAATCTCGTTGCCGTACATTCGCATCTAAAACAAACTCCTGTCGACTTAGGTTTTGCGGTGGTTCATATTCTTAAATTCAAAGAAGATAAAATCGTCGAACTTTGGGATTTAGGACAACCCGTTCCTAAGGAAACAATTAATAAAAATGGAATGTTCTAGTTCGCAGTCGCAGTGAATAGTAGCAGTCACAGTCGAAGTAAACAGTTTACAACCGGGACTGAAAACTGAGTGTTCACTGAGACTGAAAACTGAGACTAAGACCGAAACCTCAAACTTGAAACAAAAAAATAAAAAATGACTTCCAATCTTCGAATTACCTTTATATTATCCTTTATTCTATTATTTTCTAACAGTTTTTCATTCGCTCAGAAAAAAAATAACTATGGCTCTCAGATTGATAGTTTAATTAGTGTCAGCGATCCATTATTTAACGGGGTTGTCCTTATTACTAAAAACGGAAAAAGCGTTTACAATAAAGTATATGGATTTACTAATTTTCAAACCCGAAAACGTTTAAAAGCAGACAGTCAATTTGAAATCATGTCAAATACAAGACAAATCACTGCTGTTTTGATTTTAAAAGAAGTAGAACAAGGCCGGATTAATTTACTGGCACCTATAAGAAAATACTTACCCCAATTAAACCAAAGCTGGACTGATTCTGTAACAGTTCATCAACTTTTAAATCATACTCATGGAATAGTGGACCTGCAAAAGCCCCTTTTATTCAAACCGGGAACTGATTTTAAATATGGGGATTTAGGATACAGTTTACTGGGAAAAATAATCGAATCGGTTACTAAAAAAAGCTATGCCGAAACAGCAAATGCCTTTTTTAAAGAGTTAAAGATGAAAAATACGCTTTGCTTTTCTGCAGCACCACTAAAAAATTTAGTTTCAGGATATATCAACAACAATAACTCTTTTAAACTGGTATCAAGATCGATGATTACTATAGAAAGTACCTCATCAAACGGAATTGTTTCAACTGCCAATGATTTAGCGCTTTGGAATGAAAATCTTCATAAAGGAAAACTGCTGAAACCGGACAGTTATCAATTAATGTTTAAGTACACCATATCTGCCCAAAACAGTCTTTTTGGAAAAGAAAAAGTCGGCTACGGATATGGTTTTAGAATTGTAGATAAAGAACCTATAAAATATGTGGGCCACACAGGTCTGGGCGATGGGTTTTCTTCTGTAAATTTGTATTTTCCTCAAAGCGATGTAAGTTTAATTATTCTGGAAAACCAAATGAATCAAAATCGTGATTTGTTTTATGCTAATGAATTGAAAATTAAAAATATTCTAATGAAAAGCAATTTGCTCAATAAAAAATAAAATACAATGGCAAAAAATAAAACGACCGAAACCAATGCAAGTATTGTTGATTTTATAAGCACTTTTGTTGAAGATGAAAGCAAAAGAAATGATGCTTTTGAACTTATTAAAATAATGCAGCAAATTACCCATTTTGAACCCAAAATGTGGGGACCAAGCATTATTGGTTTCGGGAGTTATCATTATAAATATGCCAGCGGTCACGAAGGCGATGCACCTCGTGTGGGTTTTTCTCCAAGAAAGGCAGCCATTTCGCTTTACATCTATACTTCGCCTGAAAACAGAGATGAATTGTTATCTAAACTAGGAAAACATAAAGCCTCAAAAGGCTGCATTTATATTAAAAAATTAGCCGACATTGATGTTGAAGTTCTAAAAGAAATGATTTCAGTTTCTTTAGAAGATTTAAAAAAATTATATCCCTCAAATTAAATACCACATGATCCTGACTATAATAATTCTTTTGTTCGCCATTCTTATTTTCGTTTCGCAACATCCAAGATATGGTAAAAAGCCATCGGGAGAAAGATTGGCTTTAATACAAAAATCACCAAACTATAAAAACGGAAAATTCGAAAATCAAAGCTTTACTCCTGAACTTGCCGAAGGTTATAGTTTCTCTAAAGTTTTCTATGATTTTTTATTTAAGAAAGTCGATCGCAAAATTCCAACAGATATTATTCCGTCTGTAAAAACCAATCTGCATGAACTTCCTATCGATCAGGATGTTTTGGTTTGGTTTGGGCATTCCTCCTATTACATTCAGCTTGAAGGAAAGCGATTTTTGATAGATCCGGTTTTTAGCGGCAACGCCTCTCCTATTTACGGAACCACAAAAGCATTTAAAGGAACTGATATTTATACCGCAGATGATATTCCGGAAATTGATTATTTACTGATCACACACGATCATTATGATCATCTTGATTATACAACCATCATGGAATTAAAACCAAAAATTAAAAAAATAGTTTGTGCACTTGGTGTAGGTTCTCATTTTGAATTTTGGAAATTCCCTAAAGAAATTATCATCGAAAAAGACTGGAACGAAAAAATAGAACTCGATCAGAATCTGACACTTTACACTACTCCATCCCGACATTTTTCAGGCAGAAGTATCGACCGCTGTAACACACTTTGGACATCATTTGTATTAGAAGCCAACAATTTTAAAATGTATTTGGGCGGTGACAGTGGTTATGATACGCATTATGCTGAAATTGGCAATAAATTTGGACCTTTTGATATTGCTCTTCTCGATAACGGACAATACAATCCTGCCTGGAAATACATTCATAATCTTCCGGAAGATCTAATTAAAGCGATGAAAGACATAAAATCGAAAAGAGTGTTTCCGGTTCATAATTCAAAATTTCCTTTGTCTCTTCATTCCTGGGATGAGCCTCTGATAAAAGTAACCGAATTAAATGCCGCTTCACAAAATCCAATTCCGTTAGTAACACCAAAAATCGGAGAATTAGTCGATCTTCGAAATGAAAATCAGGAATTTAAGCAATGGTGGAAAGGGGTTAGGTGATTTTTGATTGGAGATTTCAGATTTTAGATTTCAGATTTTAGATTTTAGATTTTAGATTGAAAACCGAGACTGAAAACCGAGACTAAAAACTGAGACTGAAAACTGAGACTGAAAACTGAGACTGAAAACTGAGACTGAAAACCATGAACCAAAAAATATACCTTTTAGCAATTGCTTTTCTCATTACCTTAAATAGCTTCTCCCAAAACACTTACATCTTTCTAGGAAGTTATAACAGGGATCTTACTGCAGAAGCTATTCAGGTGTATCAATTAGACACCATAAAAGGAAAATTAACCAAAATAACCTCAGCAAAAAATATCATCAATCCATCGTATTTGACTGTATCGCCAAACGGAAGATATCTTTATGCCTGTACCGATACCAAAACGCCCAATGCTGGAAGTGTCAGCAGTTTTGAATTTAACCCTGAAAATAAAACACTGACTTTTTTGAACAAACAATCCAGTGGCGGCGAAAATCCGGTTTACGTTTCGGTTCATAAAAATGGAAAATGGCTGGTAAATGCAAATTATACCGAAGGAAGTGTGTCTGTTCATCCGTTATTAGAAAACGGAAAAATAGATTCTATTGCACAGAACTTTCAGTATACTGACGGAAGTATTAACAAAGAACGACAAACGAAATCGCACGTTCATTCGGCTGTATTTTCACCTCAAAATGATTATTTATTCCTGCCCGATTTAGGTGCCGATAAAATTCGTTGTTATGGTTTTGATGAAACACAAAAACAACCATTAACAGAGACAAAAGTTCCATTTACCAAAACAGATTTAGAGGCCGGACCAAGACATTTTACCTTTCATCCCAATCAAAAATTTGGATATTGTATCGAAGAAATGGCCGGTGCAATAAGTGTCTATGCTTATCAAAGTGGTACTTTAAAACCAATTCAACACATTAATACACATCCTGATAAAATCAAGGAAGGTTTTGAAAGCTCAGACATTCATATTTCGCCCGACGGAAAATTTCTATACGCTACAAACCGCGGAAAAGAAAACAATATTGCCATCTTTTCTATTGATGAAAACGGACTTCTCAAAAACATTGGTTACCAATCGACTTTAGGAAATCATCCGAGAGTTTTTGCACTCGATTCAAGCGGAAAATTTTTAGTCGCTACCAATGTCAATTCGGGAAATGTGGTTGTTTTTAAAAGAAATTCAAAAACCGGATTGCTTAAAAAAGTGGGAAAAGAAGTTAAAATGGATAATGTTTCCTGTGTTCAGATTAAAACCATATAAAATTGCCCACGTATTTTTACGGATTGAGCGGGTTTTCGCAGATTTTTTTACTCACTTTTTTTTATCCTTTCGATCGAAGAAGACAAACTTTACGTATAAAATTATTTATAATCCTGTAATCTGCGGCAAAAAACTCCAGCCCTGAAAACGAAAGTCAATTTTTTATTTTAAATTCGTGGTTCTTCGTCAAATTAGTGGCAAACAAAATTTAAAACTTAAAAATGGCAAAATCAGCATTCAATTTACAACCAGAAATTTTAGAAGACGACATTACAAAATTAGTTCCGCTACAGGAAAGTGATTTTGATGCACTTTTTAAAGTAGCATCTGATCCTTTAATTTGGGAGCAACATCCAATGAGAGACCGATATAAAATAGAAGTTTTCAGGCCTTTCTTTGAAGCAGCAATCAATTCAAAAAGCTCTTTTTTGATTGTGGATAAAAAAACCAATGAAATTATAGGCAATACACGTTATTACGATTATAATCCTGAGAAATCCAGTATTGCAATTGGTTATACGTTTATTGGCCGAAAATTCTGGGGCGGATTATACAATAAATCAAATAAAAAACTATTAATAGATTATGCTTTGCAACATGTAGATTCAGTACTTTTTCATATTGGTACAGCTAATATACGTTCGCAAAAAGCAGTAGCTAAATTAGGCGCTGTAAATATTGGAGAAGTCAATAGTATAGGAAATATTCCGGTCAATTTACCTCATTTTGAATATGAGTTAAAGGCTGAAAATTATAAGTTATAAATAAAAAGTTATGAGTTATGAATTGTAAGTCTGAATTTTTAATTGGCTTTTTTTGAAAATTAGCTTTGAAACGTGCCTTTTAATCTTTGATTGGCATGACTAACTTCTAATATTTAACCCTTAACGAATAACTTTTAACTCATAACTTTTAACATATACAATGAAAAGAATTACAGTTTTCTGCGGATCAAGTTTTGGTACCGAAGAAATTTACAAAGAACAGGCAACATTGCTGGGACAAACCCTGGCAAAACAAAATATTGAATTGGTTTACGGCGGCGCAAATGTAGGTTTAATGGGTGCTGTAGCAGATGGAGTTTTAAATGCAGGCGGAAAAGCAATTGGTGTTTTACCCCACTTTTTAAGATCGAAAGAAATTGCACATTTAGGCTTAACCGAATTGATTTTGGTAGAAAGCATGCACGAAAGAAAAACCAAAATGAATGATTTATGCGATGGTGTAATCGCGCTTCCGGGTGGTTTTGGAACCCTGGAAGAACTTTTTGAAATGCTGACCTGGGCTCAATTAGGTTTACACAAAAAACCAATCGCCATTTTAAACATCAACGGATTTTATGATGCTTTGATCGAATTAACGAAAGTTATGGTAGAGAAAGGTTTATTGAAAGAGACAAATCAGCAAATGCTTTTGGTAAGCGATAATATTGATGATTTATTAGATCTGATGAAAAATTATGTAGCGCCAACAACCGGAAAGTGGATTAATAAGGATAAAGTTTAAAATAAACCCATTTAGTACAATTGTCCAAATTGTAAAACCCCATAATCGAGCTCCAGCAGAGCGACATATTTATAGAAATGTATTATGAAATTCTAAAGTAAAGCTTAAATCAAGAAAGTAATTAGAAAAATCCGTTTTTATCAGCGTTTTCGCTTTAGCGAATCAGTAAAATCAGCGTCTAATTTGACGCGGATAAAATAGATTTACTTCGTAAAAACGCAGATAAGAACAGATTTGATTTGCAATAATTTTAATTTTTAAATGCTTAACTTAATGACATTGCCCTTTGAGGCTTATAATTAATTTCATCGACTTTAAATCATACTCTAATTCTTAAATTGCTTTTTATAGTCACTCGGATTCAATCCTGTATATTTTTTAAACAATCGATTCAGGTGACTTGCATCGCTAAAACCAAATTCGTACACAATTTCATTGATCTGCATATTCGTAAATTTCAATCTCGTTTCTATCAGTTTTATTTTATAGGCAATCGTGTATTGTTGTATACTTTGTCCTGTTTTGGTTTTAAAATATTCGCTGACATAAGTTGGCGAGACATTAAATGCTATCGCCATTTTAGTTGCTTTTAAAGCTTCGGGCTGATAGATATTGTGATGCACATAATTTAATAAATCAAGACTTTGTTCTGTACTAGATGGAGCAAAGGCAACTGGCGAAATAAGCGAAATATTTCTTGCAGCAATGGTAATAATAGTGTTCAGAATCTGTTTGATTACTTCTTGCTGCTGCGGAAAAGTACTCTTTTCTTCCCTGATCAAAGCCTCGATCATCGCTCTTAATAAAGGTTTGTCTGTTACTGTTTTTAAAATACAGCCCGGCAAATGATTGTGGTTATGAAAGATAAATTCCAGTTTCTGAATCCAGTCGCTGCTTTGTGTTTTAAGATAACTATCGTGAAATCTTATAAAGAAAAACTTCGTTTTTTCGATCACTTCAAAACTGTGTGTATCCTGCGGAAATATCAAGAATAGTTTGTCGCAGGCATAAGGCAATCGGTGATCATTGATAATCTGAATTCCTTTTCCTTCTAATACAAAAACCATTTCAAAAAACGTATTTCTGCGTTCTTTGGCCTCATATTCTGAAACTTCCAAAAACTGAAGTTCAAAAGGATGGTATAAATTTCTAATTTCCATCTTTCAAAAATACAAATTATTCCAATGATTATACAAATTAAAGAAAGCCATTCTTCTCAACTTTGTACTCTAAAATCATACAAAATATGGAAACAACTTCTTTTTTATTACTGCGCCTTGCCATCGCGATCAGCATGTTTGGCCACGGATTGGTACGCCTGCCAAAACTAACTGCTTTCAGCAACTGGATGATTGGAAGCTTCGAAAATTCTATGCTGCCTAAGTTCATCGTAACGCCTTTTAGTTATATTTTACCTATAGCCGAATTCGTTATTGGTTTACTTTTACTACTAGGATTATTTACAAAACCATCTTTAATTGCCGGAGGTTTCGTAATGTTAGCCTTATTATTTGGGACATCCATGATAGAAAACTGGGAAGCCATTCCGTCGCAATTAATTCACGTGGCTTTTTTTGCTTTGCTATTGCATTTTATCGATCATAATAGCTGGGCTATTGATATTTTAATTAAAAAATAACCATCATGAGTTCAAGAAGAAATTTTATCAAACAAACCGGAATTATTGGAATGGTGGGCATGATGAATCCAATAGAAACATTCTCGGAAGTATCCAAAACCGAATCTTTTTTGGCACCACAAAAAACAAAATGGGCAGATGGTTCGAGATTAGTAGTGTCGATTTCGATGCAATTTGAAGCCGGCGGACAACCTGATAACGCCGAAAGCCCATTTCCTCAAAACATACAAAAAGGCTATATTGATCTTCCCGCAGCTACCTGGTACAATTACGGTTATAAAGAAGGAATTCCAAGAATGTTAGACAATTGGGACAAACTAGGTGTAAAAGTGACCTCGCATATGGTGGGAACAGCCGTTTTGAAAAATCCTGAACTGGCCAAAGAAATCGTACAACGCGGACACGAAGCTGCAGCACACGGCATGAACTGGAGCACACAATATACAATGCCTTACGAAGAGGAAAAGAAATTCATAAAAGATGGTGTTGACGCTATCAAAAATGTAACGGGTTTTACTGCTATCGGCTATAATGCGAACTGGCTACGTCGCGGAAGCAATACACTCAATATTTTACAAGAATTAGGTTTCAAATATCATATAGACGATATCAGCCGCGATGAACCTTTTATTATTCAGGTAAAAAATAAAGATTTTGCCGTTGTTCCGTATACGCTTCGATGCAACGACATTGTTCTGATTGAAGGAAAAAACTTTTCTGCAGATCAGTTTTTGCAACAAGTTAAAATGGAATTTGATCAATTGTATGCCGAAAGCGAAGCCCAACGCCGACAAATGTCGATTAGTTTTCACGATCGTATTGGCGGAACTCCACAGATGGTCAAAGCCGCAAATGACCTTATTCGATATATGCAACAGCATAAAGGCGTGAGTTTTAAACGTAAAGATGAAATCGCCGAAATGGCGCTGCAGGACAAAACGACAATAAGAGAATAATAGAAACATTTTAGATTTTAGATTATAGATTATACAATCCATACGGGTGAAAACTTGTGTGGATTTTTTTTATTAAATTAGGGGTTCAAAAAAAGTATCAAGTTTAAACCTAATCTTGTCATTCCGAGGAACGAGGAATCTCCGCAAGTAGCTCGCCAACGATTGACTATTCTTTACGGAATTTCTTGCGGAGATTCCTCGTTCCTCGGAATGACAAACTAAGCGTTTTTTTGGGGTTAAAACTTTACTATATAAAAATACAAATCAAACATGAAAGCAGAAAACAACCACTTCGCAAAAGCCGAAATGCTGATCAGAAAACCTGTTTCAGAAGTTTTTCAGGCTTTTACAGATCCGGAAATTACCCGTAAATTTTGGTTTACAAAGGGTTCCGGAAAATTAGAACAAGACACCAAAACCGAATGGAGCTGGGAAATGTATGGTTTTTCGTTAACCGTGACAACCCATGTTTTGCAGGAAAACCATAAGATTGTGATCGAATGGGGAAATCCCGATGAATCGACTTTAGTAGAATGGATTTTTAGTCCATTAAACGAAAATGAAACTTTTGTGAGCATTACCAATTCAGGTTTAAAAGGTGATGCTGATAAAATAATCGATCAGGTCAGAAATTCTACTGAAGGCTTTACATTGGTTTTGGCCGGAGCAAAAGCATATTTAGAACATAATATTCAGCTGAACTTGGTTTTAGATCGATTTCCTAAGGGACTTGCATAAAAGAGTTTTAAGTTTATTTTGTTTCAGGTTTCAAGTTCACACAAAACCTGAAACTTGAAACCTGAAACTAAAAAACAAAAAAATGGATACAAAGAAACCTGAAAATATCGACGAATATATTGGCGCATTCCCTAACGACGTTCAGGAAATTCTGGAGAAAGTCAGGGTAACAATTCAGAAAGCAGCGCCGGACGCCAAAGAAAAAATAAGTTATTCGATGCCAGCTTTTGAACAAAACGGAATTGTGGTGTATTTTGCAGCTTTTAAAAATCATATTGGTCTCTATGCTTTACCAAGCGGTCATGAAGCTTTTAAAGAAGAGCTTTCTAAATACAAATCAGGAAAGGGTTCTGTACAGTTTCCGCTTGGTGAACCAATGCCATATGACCTCATTACTAAAATCGTAAAATTCAGGGTAAAAGAAAACCTTGAAAAAGTAAAAAAGAAATAGTTTTAAATGGATTTAACCCAACATTACAATCAACTTTATACCCAATCTTCCGAGACAATTTTGGCCGGAAATTACAAATTAGATTCACAAATTAATAATCCCACAGATTCCCGATTCGGTATCACGTTGCTCATTCGCCCAGATGAAACCATTAAAGCAAATATTCAGTTGTTTTTGAACGAATTGAAGGCCATCGGGCCCAATCAGTATTATTATCCTGATTCAGATATCCATATTACTGTTATGTCTATTATTTCTTGCTATGAGGGATTTACTTTAAACAAAATAAACATTCAGGAGTACATCGATATTATTCAACAAAGTTTAGTGCATCTGGATAAAATCAAAATTGAATTTCGGGGCATTACAGCCTCGCCATCGGCCATAATGATTCAGGGCTTTCCAACAGATGAATCATTGAATAATTTCAGGGATAAACTTCGTGAAAATTTTAAAAAATCATCTTTAGAACAAAGTATCGATAGCCGCTATAGCATTGCAACAGCGCATTCGACTGTAGTGCGATTTCAGGAAAAGCTTGAAAACCCGAAACAATTAATGCAAATTATAGAAAAATATCGCGATTATGATTTTGGAGAATTCGAGGTTGAAAATTTAGAGTTAGTTTATAATGATTGGTATCAGCGAGAAAAAAATACCATTCGTTTAGCCGAATTTAGAATTTGATTTTTTCGCCACGAATTTATTTCGTCTGTTCTCTATGGCTCGAATCACGAATTTTACTAATCGAAATTATGGGGAATAAAAAACTTTGCGCCTTTGTGTCTTCGTGGCAAAACTCTTTTATTTATTAAACTTTCCAAAATGCCATAAAACACCGGACGGATCGTGTAAAAAACATTCGCTTCCCCAATCTAAATGTCGGGTTGGCGTTAATTTTACACCATATTTTTCTGTTAAGTTTAAAGCCAATAACTGATCGTAATACTCATCGACATCTTCTACTTCCAGGAAAATCATGGTATTTTCGTTCCAGCTTTTATCATAATAATCCTGAAGATAAAAGGCTAAATCGCCTATTTTAAAAACAGAAAACTTCGGATCTAAAACTCCCTCTTCAAAACCTAAATCACGGTAAAAACTTCTGGAAACTTCAAAATCTCTGGCTCCAATAAATGGTCGGATGGATAGGGCTTTGTGGTTCATGGTATTGAGTTTTTAGAATTGACCTTTATATTCTATCAAATTTAAGCAAATCATTCAATTCTATTATTTTTTTTATACAAACAAAGCACTACAATACTGTTTTCATCCTCCTGTACTTCGATTGATTAAGTAATTCCCTCTCATTATTGAGAACATTTACAGTAATAAATTCTTTGTCAAATTGAGATTCAAAAAGCAGTTCTTTCTCTTTTATTGCTTTTTCACTCCATAAAGTGATATGAATAAAACTTTCTTTTATTTCAATTTTAAACTTAATCGGAAATGGCAAATTATTTTTTATTCGTAAATCTTTATAACCATATACAATTGTTGCATCACAACCTAAGGGTGCAAATCTTGTTTCATTTGTATAAATATCAACAGAATGATTGTGTCTTTCTAAAATTTCTAAACCTGCAATTAAACTTATCTGGTATATAATTCCCGAGACCTGGCACATACCTCCGCCGTTCTCTTCTACGAGCTGACCGTTTACCAAAGTTCTGCTTTTCTTAAAATCCTGATTTGGATTTCCTACCACCTTAAAAAAAGAAAAAATTTGATTGGGTTCCAGAACATATCTGTTAATTCTTTTTGAAGCCAGCAGTATGTTATGCAGCTTATTATCAAAAGTCTGACTGGGTTTTATTTCCTGTGTTAATGTTATCGCATATTGGAAGGCAAAATCATTTTGGCATTTTTTTGAAAATCGAAACAAATCTTTGCTCAACAGATCCTTTTTAAATCTAAGAAATAATTTAATGCTAATCTTAAGTGGTCTCAACATATTCATTTCTTCTCTAATTCTATAATTAAATAAGAACTGTATTCTTTCAGGAATGAATTTGCCAAAAATGAATCTAGCGGCAGTAGAAATTTACGGCAAAAATCAGGAAATCTATGAATTGGAAAAAATAATAATCCGTAAGTTCTTTTAATGATAAAATCCGGATTTACTTTTACATCAGCAATGCTTAAGCTACTCGCTCCATGCCAATTTGCTTTTTTATAACCAAATAAATTTCGTCTTTTTCGCGACGGGATATCAAAGATAATCCTGCCATTTTTCTTTAAAATCCGATTGGATTCTTTTAATACCTGATTGATTTTATTTTCATCCAGATGCATAAAAAAATGAAAACTGATAATAGTATCAACAGCATTATCACCCAAAAGAATCACATCGGCTTCATTGTGAAGAAACTTTTTTTCAGGAAACTTTCGTTTGGCAACTGCAATCATTTCAGCACTTGCATCAACACCTATCGAAGCATAATTTAATAATCTTCCGGTCCCGCAAGCCAGGTCCAGAATTTGTTCTTTTTTATCAGTCAATAATTTATCGAGAATTTTTCGTTCCTGCGAATCGATAAAGCTTCCATACGAATTATCAAATCTATCGTGATCATAAGTACTGGCCAGATCATTATAATACTGTACTATTTCGTTCATTTTTAATTTTTAAAACAAAACCAAAAATAATAAAAATCTTACTCGAAAAACATTTTTTATCCCTTCTTCAAAATATTCCCCAAACCTCTACCAATTTGCTCAATGGCTTCAAGACCTTTTGTCAAAGGCGTTGCAGTAAAATCTTCATAAGCATCCATAGAAGTTCCTTTTCGGTCTTCATGTGCATAAACCAAAATCAGATTATTATCATTGAATGATTTTTCGAATTTCTGAGGCAATTTATCAAAAATCGACTGATATGAAACAGAACCTTTTCTGGATAGATTAAACACAATCAAATCAGTTGGCTTAATTTCATCAGAGATCGATTCAAAATCATCCCAATCCATAATACTTTTGAAGCCTAATTTGGCATTCAATTTCAAATTAGCAGCAATTTGCTGAATGGTTTGGTGTGTTTTATACTCGGCATAAATTACAATCGGAATGCTTAGTTCTTGCGATAATCGGCAGATTTTTTGCAATAGAAGATGAAATCCAACTCCTCTTTCAGAGAAAGGCGGACAAATAAAAACCAGTCTTTTTTCTTCTATAAAAGTCTTTTGAAATCGGCAGATGAATAAGGTTTTATCTACATTATTGATGATTGAATCTACATTTTCTCCAAAAATTTTATCCAGGAAACCAGTTTTTCTAGGCCATCCCACAATCACAATATCCGACATGATTTCTTTAGAAGTTCTTGCAATTCCACTCGCAGGATTATGATCAATTCTGGCAATGGTATTTATTTTTACTTCTGAGGCAGATCCCTGAATTACAAATTTATCAACCGCTTTTCGATACTTTAAAATATTCTTTTCAGCCTGATCATTATTAGGTACAATGGTCAGCAAAGTCACCGGATTAGCTGATTTTTTATCTTTAATTAAAAGAGCAAAGTCTAATAAAGTGGCGGTTGCAGAAGTTTTGGCTAACGGAATTAAGATATGTTCATCAAGAATCTGATCACTATGCGCATCCTCATGAGAAATTTCTTCTTCGCAAATAGCAATTTTTTTAGCCGCTTTTTCAGTCGCAAAAGAGGCTACGATGCACGTAATTAATATTAAAATAATAGTTCCGTTTAAGATATTTTCATCAAGAATTTTTGCTTTAAATCCTACCAAAATAACCGCCAGCGTTGCAGCAGCATGCGCACTGCTTAAACCAAAAATAAGTTGTCTTTCTGTCTTGGTATATTTAAAAACAATCTGGGTAAAAAACGCTGCAATCCACTTTCCAAAAATAGCCACAACACTCAAAGTTCCTGCTACAATTAATGCCGTTGGTCCGCTTAGGATTACACTAATATCGACCAGCATACCAACCGAAATCAGGAAAAACGGGATAAACAATGAATTCCCGATAAATTCAATTCTGTTCATCAATGCAGACGAATGCGGAATTAAAGGATTTAATGCCAAACCGGCAACGAAAGCACCAATAATAGGCTCTACTCCTGCAACTTCGGCCAAAAAGGCTGCAAAGAAAACCACAGAAAGTACAAAGATATAATGAGCGTGTTTTTCGCTTTCCAGTTTTTTAAAGAACCATTTGGCAATTCTTGGAATAACCACAAACATAATGGCGGAGAAAATCGCCAGTGAGACCGTCAATTTTATCCAGAAAGCCTGATTTAGATTTCCCTGGCTGCTTCCCATAATAACGGCCAGAATGATCAAAACAGCAGTATCGGTTAAAATTGTTCCTCCAACTGTTATGGCTACGGCCTGATTTTTTGCGATGCCTAACTTACTCACAATTGGATAAGCTACCAACGTGTGCGTGGCAAACATACTGGCTGTCAGAAAGCTGGCATTAAAATCATATTGCAATAAATAATAACAAACCGGAAAACCAATGGTCAAAGGAAAAATAAAAGTGAAGAATCCGAACAATAAACTCTTATTTCGATTGGCTTTAAACTCATTCATATCGAGTTCCAGCCCTGCAATAAACATAATATAAAGAAGGCCGATTGTCGAAAATAAATCTACTGCTGAATTTTTGGCCAGAATATTAAGTCCGTGCGGGCCAATGATAACTCCTGAAATAATAAGTCCGATAATTCCCGGAATATTTATTTTTTTTAGTAAAATAGGTGACAAGAGAATAATAAAAAGTATCAACGAGAAAATCAATACTGGGTTGCTAAGCGGTAATTCGAATTCTTGTAAAAAATGCTTGAAAAATTCTATCATAATGTAATTTTATCTTCTTCGTGGTATTTTAATTTTTCGCAAACAGAGGTGTTCAAATTAAAATGAAATCTCAGAAGTTATGGTTACCGATTTATTTTAGAACTAAAAAAAAACCGGATTCTTTAGTGATTGTTCATTACAAAAATACCTAAAAAAACTACCAACTTTTCACGAAAACCGCATATTAAGCAATAAAATTTGTTTCGTTATCAAATTATTAATATTTAATATTTTTTTTAACAAAACTGCAACATTAACAAACGAAAATAAATGTTCATTGCATTATTCAATTATCTTTGTCTTAATAAATATTGCACAATGGAAGAATGTATCTCTGTTTTTGATATGCTTAAAATTGGCGTTGGTCCCTCAAGTTCGCATACTTTAGGGCCTTGGAGAGCCGCAGAACGTTTTTTAGAAGAGTTAAAAGACGAATCAATTTTAGACCAGATTAAACGTGTAAAAGTCGATTTATACGGATCACTTTCTTTAACCGGAAAAGGTCACGCCACAGATTTATCTGTAATGTTAGGTTTAAGCGGGCAAGATCCTGAATATATTCCCGTTGATAATATTGCCGGAATTATTAAAACGATCGAAGATAACAACGAGATTATTCTGGCCAACGAATATAAAATTCCGTTTTATTTCCTTCAGGATATTGTCTTCAACAAAGAATTCCTTCCCTTTCATGCCAACGGGTTAAAATTCACTGCCTATAAAGAAGATGACTCAGAATATGAATCTACTTTTTATTCTATTGGAGGAGGTTTTGTCGTAAAAGAAGAACGTACCAATGCCAAAATCAAAGAGGTCATAAAATGTGCCTTTCCCTTCCCTATTCAAAATGCCGTTGAGCTTTTAAATTATACAGTTTCAGAAAACAAATCCATTTCGGAAATTGTTTATGAAAACGAAAAATCGATGCGTCCTGAAGCTGAAATTCACTCCGAATTAATGCGTATCTGGAACACGATGTTAGAATGTATGTATATTGGATGTCATACCGGAGGAATTCTTCCAGGCGGGTTAAACGTTCGCAGAAGAGCTTTTGACATGCACCAAAACTTAATAGGTTTATCAAATTATTCTGATCCGCAAAGCTGGCTGGAAGAAATCAGAAAAACCGAAGTAAAATTTCGTCAGATCCTGAAATGGGTAAGCTGTTTTGCACTTGCCGTGAATGAGGTAAATGCTTCTTTAGGCCGTGTAGTTACCGCTCCTACAAACGGAAGCGCAGGTGTAATTCCGGCGGTTTTAATGTATTATCTGGTGATTGAGAACCACAATGCAGGCGAAAAAGAAATCAAACAATTTTTGATGGTTGCCGGAGAAATTGGAAGTATCTTTAAAAAAGGATCTACAATTTCAGCCGCAATGGGTGGTTGTCAGGCCGAAATTGGTGTTTCATCCTCTATGGCTGCCGCAGCGCTATGCGAACTGATGGGCGGAACTCCTGCTCAGGTCTTAATGGCTGCCGAAATCGCAATGGAACATCATCTTGGTTTAACCTGTGACCCTATTGGCGGTTTGGTTCAGATTCCGTGTATCGAAAGAAATACTATGGGGGCAATAAAAGCCATAAACGCTGCAGAGTTAGCCCTTGAAACAGATTCTAAAAATGCAAAAGTACCTTTGGATAAAGTAATCAATACGATGTGGCAAACGGCAAAAGACATGAACTCTAAATACAAAGAAACCTCTGAAGGCGGATTGGCAATTGCTGTAAATATGTCGGATTGTTAAAAATAAAAGTGCCACAAATTGCACAAATTTGCGTGAATTTTCTATTTATAGTGCATAAATTCAAATACTAATTTGTGCAATTCGTGGCAGAAACTCTTCCAAAATATATTCCATGAAAAAACATTATTTTCTTTTAGCCCTATTATTTTGCTCTTTTCTAATACATTCACAAGAACGCTATTTCCTTAATTCAGATACGCATTTGTATACTTCTGCTACTACCTCAGCTGAGTTTTTAGGTTATTTTAAATATGGTGCCGAAGTGCAATTATTATCCGAAAGTAAAAATGGCTGGTATAAAGTAAAAGCTGATAATTTATCTGAAGGTTATATTCCCGAAAAATACGTTGCCACGAGATTAAACGCCAAAGATGTTAAAGTGCGAGACAATGAAAATCCCATACTCGAAGGTGGCGATAATTATTATGGAGGCAATCATCTTTTCGTAATAGTGGCTGGCCTGAAGGCACGTGCACAACCTGATAAAAACTCAAAAATTAAAGAAATCCTAAATACAGGAGATCCGGTTGCAATAAACTATCTTCCAAAAAATCAGGAAGACTGGGTAAACATCAGCGGTCAATTTAGCGATGAATATGCGAAATTTACGTTACGAAAATTTGTTGGTAAAAGACCTGATTTCAATACTTTGGTAAAAGACTTTGACAAACTGGATGTGGCTAATATCTCAGAACGAAAAACTATTGGTGAACGACTTGTAGAACTGGCATGGAATAGTGAGAACACAACATTGGCTCCTGCATATCAGAGATATTATGAAGTGGTTAAACAATTAAACGACCCTAAACTTCTTGCTGATACAGAACTTAATATGGCGATTGCCAAAGGTGTAGCTAAACATAAAAAACCGGAAGAAATTTTGGCTTTCGTTAAAAAATCAGAATTTATTTTAAAAGGAATCAAAACCAAAGCCTGGTACTTAACTCAAAAGGATCTGGTAAAAACATTTGGAAAACCTCCTAAAAAGGCGAATGTAAGTGATGAGTGTGGTGTTTACTTAAGTGAACTTTTTTACTATTATCCAGACCTGGAAGCTTCTGTTGATGAACAAAAAAATCAGGCTGAAATTACAAAGGTTTTTATTAATGAAAACAACAAACTGGTTTTAAACCCTAATGCAATCTTAGACCATACCTTGTCTGAAAAAACATTTATCGAAAAATACGGTACATATATTGGTGCTTCTATAAAAGCCCCGCATATTTATTCTATACAAATAGAAGACAGCGAATTTAGGTTAGAATTTAAAGATGGAAAGTTATTTACCATCGAAATATTCTTCTATTGCTGATTTCAATCTATAATTATTCAATACTTTTACATCTTCAAAAAAAAACAAAATGTCAGTAGCAAAAAAAGATTATAAAAGAATCACGACAAAGTCATTAATCGAAATGAAAAGCAACGGAGAAAAAATCTCTATGCTTACAGCTTACGATTTTACAATGGCTAAAATTGTCGACACCGCAGGGGTCGATGTGATTTTAGTGGGAGATTCAGCATCAAATGTTATGGCGGGTCATGAAACGACATTGCCAATTACCTTAGATCAAATGATATATCATGCTTCATCTGTAGTTCGCGCTGTAGAAAGAGCTTTGGTTGTGGTAGACTTACCTTTTGGAAGTTACCAGTCTGATCCAAAAGAAGCTTTGCGTTCTGCTATCAGAATCATGAAAGAAAGCGGCGGACATGCCGTAAAACTTGAAGGAGGAAAAGAAATTAAAGAATCTATCAAAAAAATATTAAATGCAGGAATACCGGTTATGGGACATTTGGGTTTAACTCCTCAATCGATCTACAAATTCGGAACCTATAGTGTTCGTGCCAAAGAAGATCAGGAAGCTGAAAAACTAATCGAAGACGCAAAACTGCTTGAAAAAGTAGGTTGTTTTGCTGTTGTTTTAGAAAAAATTCCAGCCGATCTGGCCAAAAAAGTAGCAGACAGTATCTCAATTCCGGTTATTGGTATTGGTGCCGGAGGCGGCGTTGACGGACAAGTTTTGGTAATTCATGACATGTTGGGAATGAATAATGAATTCAGTCCACGTTTCTTGCGTCGTTATTTAAACCTTTACGAAGAAATGACAAAAGCAATTGGTCAATATGCTGCTGATGTTAAATCTACTGATTTTCCGAATTCGAGTGAACAATATTAATTTAGACCTGCTTAGACTTCTTAGATTTTTAGACTAGCTTAGATTCTATTCTTTTAAAGTAGTCAATCTAAGAAGTCTAAGCCAGTCTAAAAATATAATTAATCTAAAAATGCATCAATTCAAAGAGCTTTTGATTTGGAAAAAAAGCAGATTATTTTGTTCTAAAATTTATAGTGCAACAACTGCTTTTCCAAGTGAAGAAAAATTTGGAATAACAAATCAATTGCGAAGAGCTTCTGTTTCCATTCCTTCAAATATTGCTGAAGGTTCTTCAAGACATTCCAATAAAGATTTTGCAAGATTTTTAGAGATTGCAATTGGTTCTGCTTATGAAGTAGAAACGCAACTTTTGATTTCATCTGATCTAGGATTTATCAATGAAGAAAAAACAATTGAATTAACAAATATGCTGGAGGAAATCATTAAAATGACATCAAGATTTAGAGCCACTTTATTATAGTTTTTTTTAAAGAAAACGAATCCAAAAGGTCTAAAATATAAAAATATAAGTAAGCATTACACTCTAAGAAGTCTAAGTCAGTCTAAAAAATCTAAGCCAGTCTAAAATGAAAATAATATCAGATAAAAACAACCTCCAAATTCTCCACGAAGATAACCATATTATTGTGGTCAATAAACGCGTAGGCGATATTGTACAAGGTGATAAAACAGGAGATAAACCCTTATCTGATGTTGTAAAAGAATACATAAAAGACAAATACAACAAACCTGGCGACGTTTTTCTGGGCGTAATTCATCGCTTAGATCGTCCTACAACCGGAATTGTGGTTTTTGCCAGAACAAGTAAAGCATTGACGAGAATGAACGAAATGTTCAGCAATCGTGAAACTCAAAAAACGTATTGGGCAGTTGTCAAGAATAAACCAAAGGAAAAAACTGCCAAATTGGTTCATTATCTTAAAAGAAACGAGAAAAACAATACTTCAAAAGCCCATTTAAAAGAAGTACCGGATAGTAAACTGGCGAGTTTAGATTATACTGTTTTTAAAGAACTTCAAAATTATGTTGCTCTGGAAATCAATCTGCATACAGGTCGTCATCATCAAATCAGGGCACAATTAGCCGCTATTGGATCACCTATTAAAGGGGATTTAAAATATGGTTTTGACCGAAGTAATCCTGATGGCGGAATTCATCTTCATGCCAGAAAACTAGTTTTTGTTCACCCGGTTTCAAAAGAACATATTACTATTGTCGCTCCAACCCCTGATGAAACAATCTGGAATGCGATTTGATTTTATGATACAATTGTTAATTTTTTAATTTTTATCGATTAACTTGCATGGGCAAAATTCAAGCGAATCATAAAAATGGACTATAAAAACGACATCGGATACAGAAAAGAAACGCTAAAAAAATTGTTGTATAACATTCAAAAAAGCGAAGACTTAATTGTAAAAGCTTTGTACGATGATTTTAAAAAGCCGGAATTTGAAGCGGTCTTAACCGAAACCAATTATGTTATTTCGGACTTAAAAGACGCGATCAAAAACATTCATAAATGGGCAAAACGAAAACGTGTTTTTCCATCACTACTCAACTTTCCTTCTACAGATTGTATTTATAAAGAACCGTACGGAAACGTTCTGGTTATTGCGCCCTGGAATTATCCTTTTCAATTGGCTTTATGCCCTTTGATTGCTGCAGTTGCTGCTGGTAACCGGGTTGTTTTAAAACCTTCGGAACTTACACCAAATACATCTGAAATTATTGCAAAAATTATCGCAAAAACCTTTCACGTCAATCACGTTGAAGTTTTTGAAGGCGGTGTCGAAGTATCTAATAAACTATTGGCACAACGCTGGGATTATATTTTCTTTACCGGAAGCGTTGCTGTTGGTAAAGTGGTAGCCAAAGCCGCTGCTGAAAACTTAACTCCCATTACACTCGAACTGGGCGGAAAAAACCCTTGTATTGTAGATGAAACTGCCAACTTAAAATTAGCCGCCAAACGAATTGTCTGGGGTAAATTTATTAATGCAGGACAAACTTGTATTGCTCCGGATTATATTTTGGTCCAGAAAAACATGAAGGTCAATTTTATTAGTTTTCTGATCGAAGAAATCATAAAAGCCTATGGTAAAAAAATGGAAAAATCTCCCGATTTTGCCCGCATCATCAATACCAAAAACTGGTTACGACTGGCCAATATGATCGAACCTGAAAAGGTTATTTTTGGAGGAGAAACCGAAGCTAACAATCTCTACATTTCGCCAACTTTAATTGAAGAACCAGCATTGGACAGTCCGGTGATGAAAGAAGAAATTTTTGGCCCCATTTTACCTATTCTTATTTATGAAACACAAGAAGACATTCACAACGTAGTGAGCCGTTATGAGAAACCTCTTTCATTTTATATTTTTAGCGAAAATAAATCATTTGCAAAAAAAATAATTAAAACTTATTCTTTTGGCGGTGGTTGTATCAATGATACAGTAGTTCATTTTTCTAACAAAAGGCTGCCTTTCGGCGGTGTTGGACATAGCGGAATTGGTGCATATCATGGCCAATTAAGTTTTGATATTTTTTCGCATCACAAAGCCATTGTAAAAAAAGCAAACTGGCTCGATTTGCCCATGAGATATGCGCCTTACAAAGATAAACTAGCCTCAATTAAAAGGATATTAGACTGGATATAAAAGTCAAAAAACAATTTCTTAATGTTTTCTGGATTTTCATACACATTTGATTAAAAATATTATATTTACGTCACATTATTTATCCTAAATCCCAGAATATAAAACAATTCTACTTTTACATAAAATGAAATCTACACTTGATCAAATCAAAGATATTAAGAATCACGGCTATACCCTGGATTTTTCAACTGTCTTTAATAATGCTTTTGAAAACTATAAAAAAATAGCCATTTATGCGGGGTTAATATTATTAGTGTTTTCGATACTTTTTGGTATTATTGCCTATACTGCCCTCGCACTAATTTTTGGAGTAGATAAATTAAGCAATCCTTCTTTTTTTAATATCCAGCCGATACACTTATCACAAATTCAGCTCTTATATTACATCCTCGGGACTTCTCTTTTTTCAGCAATCTTAGCTCCTTTCAGTGCCGGATTTTTAAAAATGGCCGACTGTGCCCAAAAAGATGAAGAATTTAAAGTTGCAACCATTTTTACCTATTACAAAACAAGTCATTTTTTACAGTTGTTTATTGCAACTATGATAATTTCGTTATTCAATGCCGGTATATCTACATTACTTGAAATTCAAAAATTAGGAAATTTAGGCCTTTTGTTTTCTTTAGCACTTTCTTATTTTACGTTTTTAACAGTTCCATTAATTGTCTTTGGAAATTTAAACGCAATTGATGCAATAAAATCAAGCTTCATTCTTATTGCAAAACAGCCCATTGTACTTTTAGGATTAATGATCACCGTTATTGCCGGACTAATTATTGGCTTTATGGCGCTTCTTATCGGAATCCTTTTTACTGTTCCACTTAGTTATTCAATGACATACGCGATATATTATGCGATTTTTAAAAGTGATAAAGAAGATCCAATTGACTCAATTGGGCAATCGGATTTAGAATAAAAAAGAAAGTTCCGGCTAAAAACAGAGCCTAACCTACTCTGATTTAGAATTTTCAAAAAAGTATTTACTAAACCAAACATACCCCAAAATCTATGGTAGAAAACTATAGTTTTTTCAATTCGTTGATTTCAGGAATTGCCAGTCTTGGTAATGCCCTAAAATCAATTATTGCGAACTGGTATGTTTTTACTTCGGATATTATTTTTTACAACAATCCTAAGATCATTCTTTTAGGATTAGCACTGTTTGGTTTATTGGGAATTCTCGTTTATCAATTCTTTAGAATCAAAACCCGAATTGGCTATTTTATAGAAAAAAAACTAGAGACCGAAACGGCTAACAGAGAATATCAGCTATATATTTTATTTTTTGGTATTGCCGTTATCGTCATCGAAATCATCAATGAACTTTTTAAAATAAGACCAAAAAGCTTATTAGTGATAAATGTTTCCATTGGCTTTTTTGTTCTGTTTATTTATTTCGTCACCAATAAAATAAAATATTTGCGTGACAGGGTCCAGCCCATATTTATATTCTTTTTCTTTATCTATATCACGTATATCGGGCATAATATTATTGTTCTTTCTAATGATGTTATTCCCATTATTGTCTTTTTAATTTCGTTTTTCTTTTCTTACAGTATTTTAAAACCCATAAAAATATATTGGTTCTTTGTTGGTTTAGTTTTTACTTTTCTGATTATAACCGTTATTTTTCATTTAATTTCTTTAAAATCATCCATACTATTAATCAACTTTTCTATTCTTATTTTTATTATCAATCAGGTAAAATATGCCGTTTTATTAAGTAATACAGATAATTTTAGGTTTACGAATGAAATTGTACATAAGGGAAATTCACTAACAATTGCTACCAATAAAAAAAATGAAGTACTGTTTTGCAGCGAAACCATTACATCAATTTTAGGCTATTTACCAGATGAAGTAATGGGATTGAAATTTTGGAAATTAACCAAAGAAACTGATTTTATTGAAGACATAAAAAATTTAAATCCAGAGGAAAACAAACTTTATATTCGAAAATTAAAAAGTAAAAATGGCGAATACAAATACATTCAATGGAAAGACAAAAAATTCTCTGAAGACTTAATTATCAGTATTGGTCAGGATGTTACGGAACAAATTAATGTTCAGGATCAATACAAAAACCTAATTCAGACTGCGACTGATATTATCTTCGAAATTGACAGTGAGGGTTACTTTACTTTTGTAAATGATTTTGGATTTTCGATTTTAGGTTATTCTGAAAACGAGATTATATCACAACACTATTCGAATTTTATTCATGAAAATTATCTTAGAAACGCTGTCGATTTTTATGAAAACCTCGATATCAATGAAAACAATTTCCCTACAATAGAAATTCCGATTGTAAAGAAAAACGGAAAAACATTATGGATTTCTCAAAAAATCATAATCCGTAAAAATGATTTAGGCCAAACCATTGGTTTTGCCGGTATAGCCAGGGATATTACCGATATTAAAAATATAGAAAACGAAAAAAAGAAGCGCTTAAAAAAAATCGAAGCATACAATAATTCTACAAAAAAACTATCTACAACAGATTTTAGTAAATATGACAATTTAGATACCGTTATTGATTACATCATCAAAGAAGCTGCGACAGTAACCAAAACCAACCGGGTAAGTTTCTGGAAATATGACAGTGATTTGATTACATGCCAAAACTTATTTAGCGTTGATAATCAAAACGTAAGCGACAAAAATATACTCGACAAAGAATCTTATCCTATTTATTTTGAGACTTTAAAAAACAAGGCCATTATCAATGCGCCTGATGTTTTTAACAAATTAGAAACATCTGAATTTCAAAAGCTTTATTTTACTAAAAATCAGATCAAATCAATGCTTGACGTTCCTATATTTTTGAGCGGACAGCTGGGAGGAGTGGTTTGTTTTGAAAGTACTGCGGAAAAAAGAGATTGGGACAATGAAGATATCAATTATGCCAGAACAATATCAGATGTCATTTCGTTGGCCATTTCCTCTCAAAAACGCCTCGAAGCTGAGCGAAGACTGGAATTTAAAAGTCAGTTATTATCGGCACTTTCTTTATGTACAGAGAAATTTTTGCTGAGCAAAACCACTCACGAAATGTTTCAGGAAACTTATGAAATTATTGGCAAAGCGGCCAAAGTAGATCATATGTATTACTACGAAAAAGACTTTAAAACCAATACCATTTGCCAAAAATACAAATGGTCACGAAAAGGAATAGAACATCAGATTACAGAATTGCAACAACTTACAGAAGACAACTTGCAGGAAATTTGTGAAGCAGCCAAAAACAGAAAAATTTTAAACAAGTTAACACGTAATCTTGACGATACTTTTTTTAAAAAGCTCTTAATCGACAACAAGATAAAATCTATTTTGATTTTGCCTTTGTTCATCAACGATATTTTTACCGGTTTTATTGGTTTTGACGATTGTACCAATGAAAAAAAATGGTCTGAAGAAGAAATCTATATCTTTCAGGTCCTTGCCAATAACATTTCATCGGCATTGGAGCGAAATCGAAATGAAACCAAAATTCTCGAAAGCGAAGAAAAATTTAAACTGATTGCCAACAATATTCCGGGAACCGTTTATTTATCAAAATTTGATGCCTTCTCTACCAAAATTTTCCTGAACGACGAGATTTTGAATCTAACAGGTTATTCTAAATCAGAATTTATTGAGAATAACTTATCTTTTCTGTCACTGATACATCCTGAAGACAAAGACGAAGTCATCAGTAATCAGATTGATAATTTACAAAACGGAAAGCCTTTGCATAATATCTACAGAATTCAACGCAAGAGTGGCGAATACATCTGGATAGAAGAATTTGGAGATGTTATTAAAAGAGGGGACGAAATTGAATTTGTGGGTGGAATTTATTTTGATATCACGAACAAAAAAGAAACCGAAGATGCGATAAAAGCCAAACAATTGGCCGAAGCCGCAAATAAATCCAAATCAGACTTTTTAGCCAATATGTCTCATGAAATCAGAACTCCTTTGAACGGTATTATTGGTTTCACTCACTTATTGATGAAAACTGATTTAGAAGAAATTCAGGAAAAATACATGACCACCATCAATCAGTCAGCCCATTCATTGTTGGAAATTATAAATGACATTCTTGATTTCTCAAAAATAGAAGCCGGAAAACTGGAGCTTTTTATAGACTTATATGATATTAAAAAAGTGTTGGGACAGGTTTTTGATTTAATTGTTTATGAATCGAACCAGAAAAATCTAAAACTCGAATTAAATGTAGATCCGGACGTTCCAAAATACATCTGGACAGACATTGTCAGAATCAAACAAATATTAATTAATTTATTGTCAAACGCGGTAAAATTCACCAATGAAGGTTCTATTAAACTAAATGTTTCGGTTTTAGAAAAAAACAAAAGCAACAATTGTGTTATTCGATTCTCTGTTATCGATACCGGAATTGGAATTTTAGAAAAAAATCAAAAGAAAATTTTCAAAGCTTTTTCGCAAGAAGATAGTTCTACAACGCGAAAGTTTGGAGGAACCGGTTTGGGATTGACAATTTCAAATCAGTTACTGGCTTTAATGGAAAGTCGTTTGCAACTGGAAAGCAAGATTGATATTGGCAGTAATTTTTATTTTGATTTGAATCTAAAAACCAGCAACCAGAGTATCAACGAAAAGTACAATGCTGAACTCAAAAAAATCAATCTGGAACTAAGTGCTAACAACGGGGGCGCCAATCATAAAAACATCACTTTTTTGATTGTCGAAGACAATAAGGTAAATATGCTATTACTAAAAACTATTATTAAAAATCTGTATAGCACCGCTTATATTTATGAATGCGAAAATGGATACGAAGCCGTAAATCAATTTGAAAACATCAATCCTGATCTTATTTTTATGGATATCCAGATGCCAATTATGAACGGTTACGAAACAACAAAAGCAATTAGAAATACTATTACAGGCAGAGATATTCCTATAATTGCCGTAACAGCCGGAGCAGAAAAAGACGAAAGAAACAAATGTTTAGCTGCGGGGATGGATGATTATATTTCTAAACCTATCATAAAAGGCACTGTAGAAGAAGCCTTATCAAAATGGTTAAAATAGTTAAAACTAAATTGTTTCATTTTAACAATAATTCCCAAAAAATATATAAATTCGTACAACACAAAATACAATAAGTTAAAATACAATATAATATGAAATGGCAAGGAAGAAGACAAAGTGATAACGTAGAAGACAGAAGAGGACTTTCTGGCGGAAAAGTAGCTCTTGGAGGGGGAGTTATTGGTATAATTATTTTGTTGTTAAACGTATTTGGAGGTGAAAACGGCCAAACTATAGGGAATGTATTAGAACAGATGCAGGGTGGCCAGCAAACACAAACTGAAGCAGCCGCTCCGTTAAGCAAGGAAGATGAAGAAATGGGCAACTTTGTCAGAGTTATTCTGGCCGATAATGAAGATATTTGGGGTAAAATATTTGCTGAACACGGAATGACATATAAAAATCCAAAACTGGTACTTTTTAGAGGATCTGTAAATACTGCCTGTGGAGGTGCGTCATCTGCATCAGGACCATTTTATTGTCCCGGCGATCAAAAAGTATACATGGATTTAGGCTTCTTTGAGGAACTAAAAACTAAATTTGGTGCCAAAGGTGGCGACTTTGCTATTGCGTATGTTATAGCGCATGAAATTGGCCATCATATACAGACTTTATTAGGAACCTCTGCTAAAATGCGTCAGGCACAAGAAGGAAAAACCGAGGCTCAGGCCAATAAACTTTCTGTCGCCCTGGAATTGCAGGCTGATTTTTATGCCGGTGTATGGACACATTACAATCAGGAAAACCTCGATACAGGAGATATAGAAGAAGCTTTAAGTGCAGCAAATGCCGTTGGGGATGATGCTATCCAGAGCAAAATGCAGGGTCATGTTGTTCCTGATTCCTTCACGCACGGAACATCAGAACAACGAATGTACTGGTTCAAGAAAGGTTTTAAAACTGGTGATATCAAACAGGGAGATACTTTTGCAGAAATACGATAATTCATTAAACCAAACTATAATAACCAAATGAGCATGACTTAAACGTCATGCTTTTTTGGTTATAAGTAATACCTTCTTTAGCACAAACAATTGGATTTAATAATTTAAAGCATTTTTTAAAACCTTATTTTTATTGTGCTCGATAATGATTTTAGCAACTGTAAGCATATTGGTAAATTCGACAAGCTGTGTTGTTATTTTTTGCTTTTTGAACAGCAATCCTACCGTTGCCATTTTCATCGATTCGATTCTATTTAATATTGTAACAAAATCAGAACCTCTGCTCGCGTAGAAAAACGTCATCATGGTTTGAAGTTCTTTTTTCAATTTTACAAAATAATTAGAATCTCTATCCATTAAGGGTTCATCGAATTTGGACATCATTTTTTTTGATGAGAAAGACAATCCATCAATAACACCATCGATATGATCCGAAGCCTGGTGGGCAAAAACCAAAGCTTCTAATAAAGAATTTGATGCCAGTCTGTTTCTTCCATGCAAACCTGTTCTGGAACACTCACCTATAGCATATAGATTCTTTATATTGGTTTGCGAATTTTTATTTACACTAATACCACCACATTGATAATGAGCAACAGGAACAATAGGAATTAAATCCTTTTCAGGATGCAATCCAATAGTCTTGCAATAGGCTGTAATAGAAGGAAAATGAGCATAAAATTCATCCAAATCAAGATGTCGGCAATCTAAATAAACATGTTGTTTTCCAGACGTTTCTATTTCTTTGGTTATTGCCTGAGACACAATATCCCTGGTAGCCAATTCTCCGCGAATATCATCTTTGAAGATAAAGCGTTTTTGATCTTCATTGATAATATGCGCTCCAAAACCTCTTACGGCTTCTGAAATTAAAAAAAAGGGATTTTTATTTTCTTCATACAATGCCGTTGGGTGAAACTGTATGTATTGCATATCCTTTATTACGGCTCCGGCACGATAAGCTATAGCAATTCCGTCACCGGTTGCAATCTCAGGATTTGTCGTATTCTTAAAAATCTGACCACATCCTCCTGTACTTAAAACGATGGTTTTAGCACGCAGGTATCTGACTTTTTTATTGATCTTATCACAATAAAAAGCGCCTGTACATTTGGTCTTTGCTTTACTTTTTTTAGTATCGACATCAATAACCAAATGATCTTCAAGCAAGGTAATATTAGATAATTGTTTTATAGCGTCAATTAGATTTTTTTCTATTTCTGCCCCGGATATATCTTTATGATGCAAAATACGATGCTGAGAATGTCCGCCCTCTAGCCCTAAGTTCCAAATTCCGGATTTGTTTTTATCAAAAGAAACCCCAATATCAATAAGTTCTTTCAATCGTTCAGGTGCCTGATGTATGACCATTTTTACAATTTCTTCATCACATAAACCTCCACCGGATTTTAATGTATCCTCTATATGCTGTTCAAAACTATCCTCTATAGAGTCGGTAACCACAGCAATACCTCCCTGAGCCAGTTGAGTATTAGAATTTTTGACCTTGTCTTTGGTCATAATTGCAATGGATAAATCTGGTCGTTTTTTTGCAGTTTTTAAAGCAAAAAACAATCCTGCTATTCCGGAACCAATTATAAGTATATCAGTTTTTTTCATTTTGATTGACTTAGATGTTTATGACAAATTGAGCATTCTGTTTATAGGTTTTATGGCTTTTAATCGTAATTCTTCATTGATAGCAATTTCGGGTCTTTCGTTTTTGAGACATAAATAAAGTTTTTCTAAAGTATTCACTTTCATAAAAGCACATTCGCTGCAGGCACATGTATTATCTTCGTGTGAAGGTGCTGGTATAATTGTTTTTTGAGGAGCATCCTTCGAAAGCTGATGCAAAATTCCTGCTTCTGTAGCCACGATAAAAATAGTAGCTGCATCATTTTTAATAAAATTGAGCATTCCGGATGTTGAACCAATATAATGTGCTGTCTCGAGAATATGTCGTTCTGATTCAGGATGTGCTACAATTTTAGCCGTTGGATTTGCATTGTAAATTTCGATAAGTTTGTCTAATGAAAAAGCTTCGTGAACAATACACGAGCCATCCCAAAGCAGCAACTCACGGTTTACTTCTTTTTTTAGATACATTCCTAAATTTTTATCCGGAGCAAAGATTATTGCCTGCTCCTTAGGAATAGCTTCTATAACTTTTTTTGCATTAGAAGAAGTGCAGACCCAATCACTTAAAGCCTTTATTTCGGCCGAAGAATTAATGTAAGTTACTACCACATGATTAGGATGAAGTTCTTTTAATTTTCTGAAATGCTGAGGATCACAACCATCAGCCAGGGAACATCCGGCGTTGATATCCGGCAGGAGCACTTTTTTATCCGGATTTATAATTTTTGCCGTTTCAGCCATAAAATACACTCCGGCAAAAACAATCATATCAGCATTGGCAGAAGCTGCTTTTTTAGACAACTCAAGACTGTCACCTACAAAATCGGCAATATCCTGTATGTCTTTATCCTGATAATAATGAGCGAGGATAATCGCATTTTTTTCTTGTTTGAGTCGGTTGATTTCAGCAATGAAGAATAACTTATCCATACGGTTCTTTTTATCGATATCCTTAAATTTTACTTTTAGAATATTCGGATTATTTGTTTTTTGAAACCTGATTTCGTCGTAAAGATATTATAGGACTTAATCTTATTTTATGATTAAAATCATGAAAGATTATTTTTTAATTTAACATATTAAAGTGCTAAATGACTTAAGTCCTGCTATTTTCTTCAGAAGATTTAATCAATGAAGAGGTAAATGATACAAAGGGGAGCGTAATTCATATAAACGCTTTTTGCTTAATTCCTAATTTGCCTAAGCAGGTATTATCGATTGTATTGTCGTCTGTATTGTTCCCAAGGTTGAAACCCCGGGCTATGTGGAAATGAAGAAAAACATAGCGAATGGTTTTAACCATTTGGACAAAATTCGTGTTGATCCTTAAAAAATTAGCATTTTTAAATTAAGGCCACAAAAAAAGCCTTGAATTTCTTCAAGGCTTTAAATTTCTGGGTGGCTGACCGGGTTCGAACCGGCGACCCGCGGCACCACAAACCGCTACTCTAACCAACTGAGCTACAACCACCATTTTTGCTTAGCGAGTGCAAATATATAACAAAGGTTTACTTCTACAAAGAAAAAAATGAAAAATTTACATCAAAATTACATCAAATTTTCTAAGCTATTGACTGCCAAACATCTTTCTACAGTAAAACCTTCTGCAAAATCTTTACCAACTAACCTTCCTAAGTCCTGCGCACGGTAATTTAGACTTTCAAAAAAGTTTTTACTTGTAATTGGTGTTACGGGTTCTGTTGAATTTGGATCGTAAAACTGAGTCTTATACGCCATAATGGCTTGCACTTTTTTATCTTCAAAGCCGGTAATATCAACTACAAAGTCAGGCTGAATGTTTTTCCACTGAATATAATGATACACTACTTTTGGTCTCCAGGCTTCCTGGCTCTCTCCATCTACAGAGGTTTCAATTTTCATCAATCCCGATAGGAAACAAGCATCAGAAACTAATTTACTTCCTTTTCCGTGATCAATATGGCGATCGTCGATTGCATTACACAATACAATCTCCGGTTTATATTTTCGAATCATTTTAATAACTTCCAGCTGATGCTTTTCGTCATTTACAAAAAAACCATCGCGTAAGCCTAAATTTTCGCGCACCAAAACTCCTAAAATCTTTGCTGCATCTTTTGCTTCCTGATCTCTGGTTTCGGCCGTACCACGTGTTCCTAATTCACCGCGTGTCAAATCAACAATACCTACTTTTTTTCCAAGAGATATTTCTTTTAAAATTGTTCCTGCACAACCCAATTCTACATCATCAGGATGTGCACCAAAGGCTAATATATCTAATTTCATTGTTTTTGTTTTTATTCACAGTTTACAGTCGCAGTATTCAGTCTCAGCAAAACTGAAAAACTGCGACTGTAAACTTATATTTAAGCTATTTTCAATACTCTCTTCATCGTCATTGATTTATTGACGCTTTCCTCCCATTCTTTTTCAGGAATACTTTCTTTTGTAATGCCGCAACCCATATATAGAATGGCTTCGTTTTCCTGAATTTGCATGCTACGTAAATTTACAAATAAATCAGAACTAATCTCATTATTTGCAAAACTGCTGTTTAATTCGCCCAGGAAACCGGTATAAAAAGTCCTGTCGTAATTTTCATTTTCTATGATAAACGCTTTTGCTTTTTTCTTCGGCAAACCACAAACTGCGGGAGTTGGGTGCAAAGTATCAATTACTTCTTCAAGCGTCGAATTATCATTTAATACTCCCGAAATATCTGTTTTAATATGCCAGATCGATCCTGCTCTCAAGCTATAAGGTTCTGTAACATTAACCGAAGCAGCAACTTCACGCAATCTTTTTACAATAAAATCGGTTACGTATTGTTGTTCGTCTTTTTCTTTTTGCTGCCAGAGAATTTCAGTTTCTAAATTTGCTTTTTGAGTTCCTGCCAAAGCTGTAGTTTCAAAAACATTTCCATTCGCTTTTAATAATTGTTCCGGCGTTGCTCCCATCCAAAATCCAATTTGAGGATGAAAAAAACAATACGAAAAAGTAGTGGGATACAATTCGATCAAATGCTGAAAAGTAGCTACAAAATCAAATTCGGTCAAATCAACCTTTTCACTTCTCGACAAAACCACTTTTTTGAATTCTTCGTTTTTAATCGCTTCAATTCCTTTCACCACTAAATCTTCATATTGATTCTTAGCAACAGCATCAAAACCTGAATCTTCAATTTCAATAGTTTCAAAAAAAAGTTCTTCCTGTTCAGTCGTTATAATTTCAGCTTCATTCTCCGGAATCAAAATCAGTTGTTTTTCATCAAAAGAAGCAAAAACAAAACCTTTTTCTTTATAATCGGAGATTGTATGTAAGGTGTCATTTTGCTGTAAAAGCCCAAAAATACTTCTGGAATTAGGCTTAGAATACATTACAAAGGGCAAATGCTTTTCGTAATGTTTTTTTATTTTAGAAAAAAAGTCATTCATGTTCTATGCTGTTTTCTTTCTTTCTAAAACCATATTCGTCAGCTTGCAAAGCGAAATCAGATTTCCGGCTTCATCGGTAATTTTTATCTCCCAAAGATGAATACTTCGTCCTTTATGGATAATTCTGGCCGTGCCAAAAACCCAGCCTTCACGAATACTTTTTAAGTGATTGGCCGAAATTTCAATACCGCGTACTTCTTGTTCTTTTGGATCAATAAAAAAAAACGATGCCGCACTGCCCACACTTTCTGCCAAAGCTACAGAAGCTCCTCCGTGCAAAAGTCCCATTGGTTGGTGAACGGAAGGATTTACAGGCATTTTTGCCGTCAAAAAATCTTCGCCGGCATCTATATATTCTATTTTTAGCGTTTCCATTAGCGTGTTTTTAGAAAACTCATTGCAACGCGCTAAAATCTGCTCTTTTGTATAATTCATTAAAATGGAATTTAAAATCGTAAAATTAAAGAAAAGAAGAGATACAAATTCGAAAATGCAATTCTAAATTAAAAATCAACTTCAAACATGTAAGTTTTTTGTTATTTTTACACAAAACAATCACTATTGATCTTTGGCTAAAACGTAATGTTTTTTTGCCAAAGATTGCACAGATTATCACAGATTAAAAACCTTATAAAATCTCTTTTAATCTTTTAGATCAGTGGCAAAAAACAAACCGATTCAAATGCGTCAATACTTTATACTTTTTATTTTTGGACTACTAATAACTTTCAGCTCTTGCCGAACTGATTTTGATACCGTTGCCAGTTCCGGAAATTTAAAGTTTTCAAGAGACACCGTTTATTTAGATACTGTTTTTAAAAATATTGGCTCGGGTACTTACCAGCTTAAGGTCTACAACACAAGTAAAGATGATATTTCGATTCCCACAATTCAACTGAAAAATGGTTTAAATTCTAAATACCGAATGACGGTTGACGGAATGAGCGGCAACAATGGCAAGATCTTTAAAGAGGTAACACTTTTAGCCAAAGACAGTTTGTACATTTTTATAGAAACTACGGCAGATATTACAGACGCTGATCCCACAGATTTTTTATACACAGATCAAATTCAGTTTGACAGCGGCGCCAATCTTCAGGAAGTAGCTTTGGTAACACTTATTCAGGATGCCATTTTTTTATATCCAAAACAAAATCCTGACGGAAGCAAAGAAAAAATAAAGATTGACGGAAAAGATGTTGATGGTTTTTATTTGAATGAAAATGATCCTGTAAACGGAAACGAATTGCTGTTTACCAATCAGAAACCTTATGTTATTTATGGCTTTGCAGGTGTTCCTGAAAACAAAACAGTAACTTTTCAAGCCGGAGCACGAATATATTTTCACGCTAATTCCGGACTTTATGTAGATAATCAAGCTTCATTACAAATTAACGGAGCTGTTTCTACAACTACTAAACTGGAAAACGAAGTTGTTTTTGAGGGTGACCGATTAGAATCTCTTTATGACAACATTCCTGGACAATGGAATTCGGTTATTCTTTCAAAAGGAAGTAAAAATCATTCCATCAATCATCTTACTTTAAAAAATGCCATTACAGGTATAAATATAAAAAGCCCCGACAATAGCGCCACAATTCAAATTAAAAACACACAGATATACAATTGCGCCGAATACGGAATCTTAGCTCAAAATGCATATATAAACGGAGAAAATATTGTTATTAATTATGCTGGTTTAGCCAGTTTATCCTGTGTTTATGGCGGAAATTATGTTTTCACGCATTGTACCTTCAATAACAATTGGCAAAATTCTTCACATTTTGCTGTAAATCTCAGCAACAGTCTGGCCGGTGCAACTCCTGAAACAAACCCTTTAACCCAGGCAACTTTCAACAATTGTATTATTTACGGATCAAGTTCTAACGAATTTAATTTGAGTAAAAACACGAATGCCGCATTTGTGTACCAATTGAACAATTGTCTATTAAAATTCAGCAGCACAAGTACCAATCCGGATTATCAGTTTAAAACCGATACCGAACATTACAATCAGATTATCTTAAATGAAAATCCTAAGTTTTATAATGTTTCTCAGAATAAGTTTAATATCGATACTAGTTCTCCCGCTTTCGCGAAAGGGAATCAGGCGTATATCATTCCGCTGGATATTATAGGCAAAGCCAGAACTTCTCCTCCTGATTTAGGCGCTTATCAGAGTGCAGTATTTCCTAAATAAAAATTTGCCACGAAGGCGCTAAGACGCAAAGTTTTTTTTTAAAGTAACTATTTAAACGTGCTGTTTGTCAATTTCGACAGAGGAGAAATGACAAAATACCGTAAAAAACTTTGTGTGATTAAAAACTTTGCGTCTCAGTGCCTTCGTGGCAAGAAAAAAACAACCGTAAGAAAATTTTTCTAAAATTAAAGATCACTTAACGTAGTGCATTCCTAAAAGTAGTATTTTTGATACAATTAATAAATTAAAAACCTATAATTCAATTTATTAAACCCTAAATCTCAAACTACTTTTTATGAAAAAAAACTACTTTTTACTCTTACTGATGTTTACTGCCGTTGGTTTTTCTCAAATTCCTTCCGGCTATTACAACACGGCAACCGGAACGGGTTACACCTTAAAAACACAATTGTACAACATTATCAAAGGCCATACAGATAACGGATATGCCGGTTTATACACCACCTATCAAACCTCTGATGTAGATAATTTTTATGAAAATGACGGAACAGTTTTAGACATGTATTCCGAAAATCCGTCCGGTACAGATCCTTACAATTACAGTACAGGAAGTACTCAACGATGTGGAAATTATTCTGTAGAAGGCGATTGTTACAACAGGGAACACATTATTCCTCAATCGGTTTTTAATGAGCAGTCTCCCATGGTGGCTGATGCTCATTTTATTACACCAACGGATGGAAAAGTAAACGGAATGCGTTCTAATTATCCGCATGGAACTGTAAGTTCAGCAACATATACTTCTCAAAACGGAAGCAAATTAGGATCAAGTTCTGTGTCTGGATATTCGGGAACTGTTTTTGAACCTGTAAACGAATTTAAAGGAGATATTGCCCGAATGTATTTCTATTTTGCAACCCGTTACGAAAATACAGTTGCAGGTTATTCTTATGCAATGTTTGATGGTTCTGGCAACAAAGTTTTTACAACTGCTTTCTTAAATATGCTACTAGCATGGAATGCTCAGGATCCGGTAAGCGCGAGAGAAATTGCAAGAAATAATGCCATCTACGCACGTCAGAATAACCGAAATCCGTATATTGATCATCCGGAATACATAAACCAAATTTGGGGTGGTACTGCTCCTTCCGGAGATACTCAGGCACCAACTGCCCCTACAAGTTTAGCTTCGACAGCGACAACGGCAACTTCGATATCTATGAGTTGGAATGCCTCAACAGATAATGTTGGTGTAACAGGATATAATGTTTATGCAAATGGTGTTCTAAAAAATACAGTTACTGCTTTAAATTATACTATCACAGGATTAGCTGCTTCTACAAATTACAACATTTATGTTACGGCGAGAGATGCAGCAGGAAATACTTCTCCGTCAAGTAATACTATTTTGGCTATGACTACTTCAAGCGGAGGAACCGGAGGAACTGCGACAGAATTGTTATTCTCTGAATACATTGAAGGATCCGGAAACAATAAAGCTTTAGAAATTGCCAATAATACAGGAAGTTCAGTAAGTTTATCTGCTTATACCGTTAAAAAACAAACCAATGGTGCCGGAGCATGGAGCACAGGTTTGGCTTTAAGCGGAACATTAGCGACAGGAAGTAAATTCGTAATCGTAAACAGTTCTATGTCTTCTAGTTGTTTTGCTACAAGTTCAGCTAATATTTCAACAACTGCAACCGAATTGACTTTTAACGGAAATGACGCAGTAGGTTTATTCAAAAACGGTGTTTTAATTGATATTATTGGCACTTTTAATGGCGGAACTGCCAATTTCGCTGCGGATGTAACTTTACGAAGAAAATCAACCGTTAATTCTCCATCTGCAACATTCAATTTAAGCTCACAATGGGATTCATTTTCTGCGGATACCTGTTCCAACTTAGGCGCTAAACGAGCAAATATAGCATCCATTGAAGCAGAAGAAGCAACTTTTAGTGACTTAAAAGAACTGGTTTTATATCCAAATCCAACCAATGGAAACTTCAACATTTACTTTAATACTATTAATTCACCCTATTCTATCGAGATAATTTCATTATTAGGTCAGAAAGTATTTGAGAAATCAAACACCACAGATTCATTATCGACGATAAATAATTTGCCAAAAGGCATCTACATTGTTCGTATTAATCAGGATTCTGAAACTTTTAGCAAAAAGATCATAATCAACTAATTAAAACGAGTGCTTACTAAATTAAAAGCGGCAATACTGCCGCTTTTTTTTGTTTTTTAAAAATGTTTCTTTTACCATATAAGTGATATAAGTTCATTTAATTACTATGTGAATTTTGCTCACAAAGTCGCAAAAACATAAAGTTTATTCTCATTTTTATGTCATTTCGACGCAGGAGACAAGAAAGATAGCGAACAGACGAAGTAAATTTCCGCAACGAGAATCTAATCTTTGTCGAGCTTCTCACGGAGATTTCTCCTGCGTCGAAATGACAAACAGTACGATTAATCATTACTTTAAATAAAAATTTGCGCCTTTGCGCCTTTGTGGCAAAAAGTTTAAAAGACTTTGTTTTCAAATTTGCGCTTGCTATTTATTTACACTAAATTTGCACCTCAATACAACAAACTACACAAAACAATGATCCATTTCTTTGAAAACCAAAGCAAAACTGTTTTTGCCGTACAAACGCAAAACGAAATTTCGGCTCAAGACATTTCAAAATTAAACTGGCTTTTTGCCAACTCTAATAAGATCGAAAAATCCGCACTGACGGATTTTTTTGTTGGTCCCCGTGCCACTATGATCACACCATGGAGTACAAATGCTGTAGAAATTACTCAAAATATGGGTATTCCGGGCATTATCAGAATCGAGGAATTTCATCCGGCAACGGAAGATTTTACTGATTTTGACCCAATGCTTTTTCAAAAATTCAATCAATTAGATCAGGAAATTTTCACTATCAACGTTCAGCCGGAACCCATTCTGGAAATCGATGATATTGCCACTTACAATAAAGTAGAAGGTTTGGCTTTAAGCCGGGAAGAAGTAGATTACTTAGACAATCTTGCTGTAAAACTAGGAAGAAAATTAACCGATTCTGAGATTTTTGCTTTCTCGCAAGCCAACTCAGAACACTGTCGTCACAAAATTTTCAACGGAACTTTTGTAATTGACGGCGAAGAAAAAGAGACTTCTCTTTTTAAATTGATCAAAAAAACATCACAGGAAAATCCTAACGATATTGTGTCTGCTTACAAAGACAACGTTGCTTTTGTAAAAGGACCAAAAGTGCAGCAGTTTGCACCAAAATCAGCTGATAAACCTGATTATTACGAAATAAAAGAATTTGATTCGGTTTTATCTTTAAAAGCAGAAACACACAATTTTCCAACCACTGTAGAGCCTTTCAACGGAGCTGCAACAGGATCAGGAGGAGAAATTCGTGACCGTTTAGCCGGAGGACAAGGTTCATTGCCATTAGCGGGAACTGCAGTTTACATGACTTCCTATTCTCGTTTAAACGACGACAGAAAATGGGAAAATGCTGTTGAAGAAAGAAAATGGCTGTACCAAACTCCAATGGATATTTTAATCAAAGCTTCAAACGGAGCTTCTGATTTTGGAAATAAATTCGGGCAACCGCTTATTACAGGTTCGGTTTTAACTTTCGAACATTCAGAAAACGACCGTAAAATTGGTTACGACAAAGTAATCATGCAGGCGGGCGGAATTGGTTACGGAAAGCTGGATCAGGCTATTAAAAAGAAACCGCAAGAAGGCGATAAAATCGTTATTCTTGGTGGAGAAAATTATAGAATCGGAATGGGTGGTGCTGCAGTTTCTTCTGCAGATACAGGAGCTTTTGGTTCAGGAATTGAATTGAATGCCATCCAGCGTTCGAATCCGGAAATGCAAAAACGTGCTGCCAACGCCATTCGTGGTTTGGTAGAAAGCGACAATAATCCAATTGTTTCTATTCACGATCACGGTGCAGGTGGACACTTAAACTGTCTTTCTGAATTGGTTGAAGAAACAGGAGGATTAATCGATTTGGATAAATTACCGGTTGGAGATCCAACACTTTCTGCAAAAGAAATTATTGGTAACGAATCTCAGGAAAGAATGGGATTGGTTATTGGTCAAAAAGATATTGATACTTTACAAAGAATTGCTGACAGAGAGCGTTCACCAATGTATCAGGTTGGAGATGTAACGGGAGATCACCGTTTTACTTTTCAATCACAATCAAATGGTTCAAAACCGATGGATTATGCTTTAGAAGATTTCTTCGGAAGTTCTCCTAAAACGGTTATGACAGACAAAACTATCGACAGAAAATATGCTGATGTATCGTATTCGGCAAATGATTTCGAAAGTTATTTAAAAGACGTTTTACGTTTAGAAGCTGTTGCCTCAAAAGACTGGTTAACTAACAAAGTTGACCGTTGTGTGGGCGGAAAAGTGGCGAAACAACAAAATGCAGGACCATTGCAATTGCCTTTGAACAATGTTGGGGTTATGGCTCTGGATTATTTAGGTAAAGAAGGAATCGCAACTTCTATTGGCCACGCTCCTATTGCTGCGTTAATTGATCCGGTTGCAGGAAGTAGAAATGCTATTGCTGAATCGTTATCAAACATTATCTGGGCGCCTATTAAAGATGGTTTAAAAGGTATTTCATTATCTGCAAACTGGATGTGGGCTTGTAAAAATGAAGGTGAAGACGCTCGTTTGTACGCTGCTGTTGAAGGTTGTTCAGATTTTGCAATCGAATTAGGAATCAATATTCCGACCGGAAAAGATTCACTTTCGATGAAACAAAAATATCCAAACGACGAAGTAATCGCGCCGGGAACGGTTATTATTTCGGCTGGAGGAAACTGTACAGACATTAGAAAAGTAGTAGAACCTGTTTTACAAAAAGACGGAGACTCTATTTATTATATCAATTTGTCTCAGGATGATTTCAAATTAGGAGGTTCATCTTTTGCACAAATCAGAAACACAATCGGAAACGAAACGTCTACAATTAAAGACGCTTCTTTCTTCAAAAATGCATTTAATACAATTCAGGAATTAATTGATGAAAACCAAATTTTAGCCGGTCACGATATCGGAAGCGGTGGTTTAATTACGACGCTTTTAGAAATGTGTTTTGCTGATGTGAACCTTGGAGCTAAAATTGATTTTAACGCATTTGCAGAAAAAGACGTATTGAAAATCCTTTTCGCTGAAAACATCGGAATTGTTTTCCAGGCAAAATCAGATGCAGCTGTTGAAGCTAAATTAAAAGCGAACAATATCGAGTTCTTCAAAATTGGATCTGTAACTTCTACAGAAACTTTAGAAATTGGTTCCGAAGCTTCGAAATGGACTTTAGACATAAAAAAATACAGAGACATCTGGTTCGAAACTTCTTATTTATTAGATCAAAAACAATCTAAAAACGGAAGAGCTCAGGCACGTTTCGAAAACTATAAAAATCAGGTTTTAAATTATACTTTCCCAGCTCACTTTACAGGAAAAAAACCAGAAATAGACAATTCTAAACCGAGACCAAAAGCGGCTATTATTCGTGAAAAAGGAAGTAATTCTGAACGTGAAATGGCAAATGCTATGTACTTGGCAGGGTTTGATGTAAAAGACGTTCACATGACGGATTTAATTTCCGGTCGTGAAACGCTTGAAGATATTCAGTTTATTGGTGCTGTTGGAGGATTCTCTAACTCTGATGTTTTAGGTTCTGCCAAAGGTTGGGCCGGGGCTTTCTTATACAACGAAAAAGCAAAAACAGCTTTGGATAATTTCTTCAAAAGAAAAGATACTTTATCTGTTGGAATCTGTAACGGATGCCAGTTGTTTATGGAATTAGAAGTGATTAATCCTGAACATGAAGTACATGGAAAATTATTACATAACGAAAGCCAGAAACACGAAAGTATTTTTACATCTGTAAAAGTTCAGGAAAATAATTCGGTTATGTTATCAACATTAGCCGGAAGCACTTTAGGAGTTTGGGTTTCTCATGGAGAAGGAAAATTTAATTTACCTCTTGCCGAAGAAAACTACAACATTGTTTCTAAATATGCTTATGAAGGCTATCCTGCAAACCCAAATGGTTCTGATTATAACACGGCAATGATGTGTGATAAAACCGGAAGACATTTGGTGATGATGCCTCATATTGAGCGTTCGACTTTCCAATGGAACTGGGCTTATTATCCAAAAGACAGAAACGACGAAGTTTCACCTTGGCATGAAGCTTTTGTTAACGCCAGAAAATGGATTGAGAAAAACTAAAAAATATATTTTTACTAAAAGCGCCCGAATTTATCGGGCGTTTTTTTTGTTTTCTGTTACCACAAATTTTCACAAATTATTCCTTTTTTAATTAGAAAAAGCGAGATTTAAAATCATTTTAATCTTTTAATCTGTGGCTATTTTTTTAAGATTACAAACTAAAAATTTGTGTAATTTGTGGCGAAAAAAAGTCACTAAATATTTAACAAATTCGTGGCAGTTGTTCTCCTACTAAAGGATTCACCACTCTTTTACCTCCAAAACTACTTTCTATAATTATTTTAGATGGATATTCATTCGTAACAAAACCAATTGCTGAGGCATTTGAGTTTACTTTCTGCAAAATTAGCAGAACCTCATCTTTAATTTCAGGTGCAGCCACACAAACAAAGATTCCTTCGTTGGCCACATACAACGGATCTAATCCTAATAATTCACAAGCGCTTTTTACCTGATTTTCGACTTTTATATCATCTTCAAAAATTGAAATCCCTAAATTGATTTCAGTGGTAATTTCGTGCAAAACAGAAGCTAACCCGCCACGGGTTGCATCTCTTAAAAAATGAATTTTGTCTCCAAATCGTTCAATTAAATCGAGTACAATATGATTTAAATTTGTCGTATCACTCAATATATCACTTTCAAACTCTAATCCTTCACGTTCTGACATGATTGCCATTCCGTGTGATGCTATTGGTCCGTTGATGATAATAACATCATTTTCTTTGATATTCTGAGTTTTTATATTAGCCTTCTCATGAACAACACCAATTCCGGAAGTGTTGATGTAAATTTGATCACCTTTTCCTCTTTCAACTACTTTGGTATCTCCCGTTACGATTTGAACATTGGCTTTGTCGGCTGCTTTTTTAATCGATTCTATAATCTGGGTAAACTCATCCAAACTAAAGCCTTCTTCTATTATTAAGGCCAATGAGAGGTATTTTGGCACCGCACCGCACATCGAAAGATCATTTACGGTTCCGTTTACTGCAAGTTCGCCAATATTTCCGCCCTTAAAAAAAACCGGAGAAACTACATAACTATCTGTAGAAAAAGCCAAATTTCCCTGTAGATTTAAAAACGCGCCATCATGGCGAACTTCTAAAATATCATTTTTCAGGATCTTAAAAATTACTTCATTCAGTAATTTAGTCATATGTTCACCACCACTACCGTGATGTAAATGAATCACTTCAGATTTTTTGTTCATCTCTTACAATTAAATCTCCTCGCCCATTTGCTTTAAAACCTCCATGGTTCTTTTTGCTTCGACCTCATCGATAATCCCTATGGCCGCACCTACGTGAACCAAAAGATAATCGCCAACTTTAGCCTCCGGAACAAGGGCCAAATTGACTTCTTTGATGATACCTTCAAAAGAAACATTTCCAATTCTGAAGGTTTCATCCAACTCTATTGTCACTTTTTCTAATCGTCCTGGAACTGCTAAACACATAATTATTGTTTTATAGATTGTGCCAAATAATCATACCAAGCCTGCAAACCTTCTCCAGATGTTGCAGAAACTTCGAAAAAGGTCAAATGCGGATTTACTTTTTTGGCGTATTCTTTTAGTTTTTCCAAATCAAATTTTAAGTAAGGCAACAAGTCAATTTTGTTGATAATACAGATTTGAGATCCAGAAAACATATCCGGATATTTAAGTGGCTTATCCTCTCCTTCGGTTACAGATATAATCACAATTCTTTTCAATTCGCCCAAATCAAACATGGCAGGACAAACCAGATTTCCAACATTTTCAATCATTAAAACAGAATCAGGAACAGGTTTCAGTTCTTTAACTGCTCTTGCAATCATTTCGCTGTCTAAGTGACAACCTTTTCCTGTATTAATTTGAACTACCGGAACATTTAATTTATGAATTCTATCTGCATCATTTGTGGTTTGCTGATCGCCTTCGATGACAGAAAAAGCCATTTTATCTTTCAGGTCTGCAATAGTCCTTTCTAATAAAGATGTTTTTCCCGAACCTGGCGAACTCACTAAATTGACGGAGAAAATATTTAAAGCTTCAAAAAAGCCTCTGTTTCTTTCAGCCGTTAGCTGATTTTTATACAAAATATCTTTTTCAAGCTGAACAATATTTATTTCGTGAGAATGACTGTGAGAATGATCATGGCTATGATGATGGTGATCGTGATCATCATGCTCGTGATCGTGATCATGGTGGTGGTCATGATGATGGTCCTCATGATGGTGATGATAATGCCCCGAGTGAGAATGGGAGTGTTTATCACCTATTTTGGTAAATCTTATTTCGTTTTCATCAGAACTGCATCCGCAAGTAGTACACATAATTCAGCTTATTTAATGATTATTTTTTTTATTTTTAATTCTTTACCAGCAATTATCTCTTTAAACGGACTATCGCAATTGGGACAGCTGTCAAAACTTTTGTCTATACGAAATTCTGTCTCGCATTCGGCACATCTGGCTTTGCCGGGAGTTTCTTCGATAAACAGTTTAGCATCACTCAAAACACTTCCATCAATACATTGTGGCCAGATAAAATAAAAGGAATCCATTTCTACTCCGGATAATTTTCCGATTTCTAAGTAAAGCTCCAATGCTTTTTTACCATTTATTTTATGTACTTCTTGTTGAACAATTTTCACAATTGAAGTAACTACAGAAAGCTCGTGCATACCGATTTATCTCAAAATAATTAATCACGCAAATTACTTTCAATAAACAAAGTAAAAACTGACAATTATCACATTTATATATCTAATATTTAAATAGTTTTGAGCCTTGTTTTATAAAAAAACGTAATACTTTTTCTATATCATTTTTCAAAATAAATTAAGCACTCTTAAAATACAACGAGTATGGAGGATAAAAACAAAGTCTATGAAACCTATTATAACAGTATTGAAAGACAAGGTTATAGCAGGAGAGATTTTTTAAAATTTGTTGCTTATATAGGAGCCTATATGGGGGTTCAGAGTTCAGCGATTGGTCAAATTACCAAGGCTTTAGAAAACACTCCCCGACTGCCTGTTATATGGGAGCATTTTCAGGAATGTACTTGTTGCAGTGAATCTTTCATACGTTCAGACCATCCTATTGTGGCTGACATTATTCTGGATAAAATTTCTCTAGATTACACTTTGACTTTAATGGCAGCATCCGGTCATCAGGCCGAAGCCGCTAAAAAAGCTACTATGGAGAAATACAAAGGAGAATACATTCTTTGTGTCGAAGGTTCAATACCAATGGGAGCTGATGGAAATTACTGCTGTATTGGAGGACGAAGTGCCATAGATATCCTAAAAGAATCTGCCGCCGGAGCCAAGGCTATTATCGCCTGGGGAAGTTGTGCTACATCTGGCTGTATACAAGCTGCGAAACCAAATCCAACTGGTGCAGTGCCAATTCATAAAATTATTACAGATAAACCTATTATAAATGTTCCGGGCTGTCCGCCTATTGGTGAAGTTATGGCCGGAATTATTGTGCATATAGTCGCATTCGGAAAATTTCCTGAATTAGACAGTGCCGGTCGTCCAAAGGCTTTTTATTCTAAAAGGGTTCATGACAGCTGTTACAGAAGACCCTATTTTGATGCGGGACTATTCGCAGAAAACTTTGATGATGAAAATGCAAAAAAGGGATACTGTTTGTATAAAGTTGGTTGTAAAGGACCAAGTACTTACAATGCATGTGGTAACATGAAATGGAATGGTGGCGTAAGTTACCCAATTCAGTCAGGGCATGGCTGTATTGGTTGTAGTGCCAAAGATTTTTGGGATGCAGGTAGTTTCTATTCCAGAGATTCCTCTATAACTCCGGGCAATATAGAAGCAAATGCTGATACATTAGGAAAAATTGCGCTTGGCGGAGTTGCGGCCGGTATTGCAGTTCATGCTGTTCTTTCTAATATCTCCAAAAAAGAAGAACTCAATCACAGAATAAGTCAGGGAACTGAAAACGAAAAACACTTAGAGGATTTATAATCTATAAAAAAATAAAATGGCAGAAAGAATAGTCGTTGACCCAATTACCAGAATAGAAGGTCATTTAAGAGCTGAAGTAGAAATCTCAGATGGTACTATACAAGAGGCATTTTTATCCTCGACCATGGTGAGAGGCTTAGAAAATATTGTAAAAGACCGAAACCCGAAAGACGTTTGGGCTTTTGTACAAAGAACTTGCGGAGTTTGTACATCGACTCATGCTACAGCATCTATCAGGTCTGTAGAAGATGCATTAGGAATCGTTGTTCCGCCCAATGCAGAAATTGTCAGAAACATTATGCTGGGTGCTTTGTATCTGCACGATCATGTAGTTCATTTTTACCATCTTCACGCTTTTGACTGGGTGGATGTTTTAAGTGGTTTAAATGCAGATCCGGTAAAAACTTCCCAATTGGCGCAATCTATCTCGAATTGGCCAAAAAGTTCACCGGGTTATTTCTCTGATCTTCAAACAAGACTGAAAAAATTTGTGGCCAGTGGTCAGTTAGGAATTTTTGCCAACGGCTATTGGGGACATCCGCAAATGAAATTACCACCAGAAGCTAATTTAATGGCAACAGCACATTACCTTGAAGCGCTTGAATGGCAAAAAGAAATTGTAAAAGTACATGCTATTTTTGGAGGTAAAAATCCGCATCCTAACTTCTTAGTGGGCGGAATGGCCTGCTCCATAAACCTTGATGATGCCAGCGGGTTAAATGCTGAAAGACTGGCTTTTGTGAGACAGCTTCTTGAGGACGGAAAAAAATTCGTAGAGCAGGTTTATCTTCCGGATGTTTTGACTATTGCCGGTTATTATAAAGATTGGGGCGCGATTGGAGGTTTCCATAATTTTATGACTTTTGGAGATTTTCCGACCCAGGGATATAATAATACCAACATGAATACCTTCAAATTCCCTTCTGGGGTAATTTTGAATAAAGATCTAACAAAAGTCCACGATTTGGATCTAAGAGATTTAAAAACCGTAGAAGAATATGTTAATAATTCATGGTACGATTATGAAGGAGACGGAAATGCCGGAAAACATCCGTGGAGCGGAGAAACCAAAATAAACTATACAGGTCCAAAACCGCCTTATACCCACTTAAATGTAGAAGAAAAATACAGTTTCATTAAAACACCAAGATGGAAAGGTCATGCTATGGAAGTTGGTCCATTGGCAAGAATGCTGGTAGGATATGCATCAGGAAGAGAAGAATTTAAAGAAATTGTTGATGGTGCTTTATCAAAATTACAAGTGCCTGCCGGAGCTTTATTTTCGACTTTAGGAAGAACGGCAGCCCGAGCTCTGGAATCTAAATTAGTTGCCGGATGGAATCTTGAGTTTTTTGACCAGCTGATTGAGAATATCAAAAAAGGCGATACCAAAATGGCCAATACAGAAAAATGGGAAACCTCAACCTGGCCAAAAGAATCACAAGGAGTTGGTCTTGTAGAAGCACCCAGAGGAGCTCTAAGCCACTGGATTGTAATAAAAGATGCGAAAGTAGCCAACTATCAACAAGTCGTTCCCTCAACATGGAATGCTTCTCCCAGAGATCCTAAAGGACAAAGATCGCCTTATGAAAGCAGTTTACTGAATACGCCCGTCGCCAATCCGGAATTACCATTGGAAATCATTAGAACCATACATTCATTTGATCCGTGCATTGCTTGTGCTGTGCATTTATACGATGAAAAGGGTGATATCATTAAAGAAGTAAACGACATTTCTATTTGCACTATTTAAATTCTCTATCATGTCAACAAAAACTAATGACTATAAAAGGGCTTATATCTGGCAGTTACCTATTCGTATTTTTCATTGGGTAAATGCCTGGGCGATTACGGGATTGGTTATAACAGGATTTATTATTGGCAATCCGCCTGGTATTATTTCTACGAAAGAAGCAACAGGTCAGTTTTGGTTCGGATACATTCGTGAAATACATTTTATGTGTGCTTATCTCTTAGTCGCGGTCATGATTCTAAGGGTTTACTTTGCTTTTAAAGGAAACAAGTATGCCAATTGGCGTGTCTTCTTTCCTTTTAAAAAAGAAGGTTTCAAAAGGATGTGGCACGTTATTAAATTTGACATTTTTTTACAAAACGAACACACAAATGGTTCACCTTCGGGCGCTGTTGGTCACAATAGTGTAGCGGCAGCCTCATATCTGGTCATGTTTGGTATGGGACTTATAATGATGGGGACGGGATTTGCTATGTATGCGCCTACTTCGACCTGGTTTTTTCCTAAAATGTTTGGCTGGGTGACCAATTTAGTCGGAGGAGATTTTAATGTGCGAACCATCCATCATTTCACCACCTGGACTTTCATTTTGTTTGCTATTGTTCATATCTATCTGGTATTCTTTCATGATTGGCTTGAAGGTTTGGGCGAAACATCTGCTATGGTAAGTGGCTATAAATTTGTTCGTACCGAAAGAGTTAAAAAAGAAGAAGATCTAAACAAGAAAGAACCTGTAAAAACAGACATAACAAATCAGGATCCACTCAAAACTACATAATTTCAAAATATAAATAAAGATGCAAGAAGAGATTATTACAAGAAAATTAGATGCTTTTCATTCTGATGGAAATGAAGTTTTAGTGCTTGGAATTGGTAATTACTTAATGGGTGATGAAGGTGTTGGCGTACATTTCATAAACAGAATCGACAAAACCCAATTTCCTGAAGACATCTCTTTTATCGATGGCGGAACTGGCGGGTTTACCCTAATTCCTTATATAGAAAATCATCAAAAAGTAATTATTGTCGATGCAACGATGGATGGCAAGGAAGAAGGAACAATTACACTTTTGAAACCTCGTTTTTCTGATGATTTCCCTATTTCTCTAAGCGGGCATAATTTCGGGCTTAAGGATATGGTCGAAATATTATCAATGCTGGACACTATGCCTGAAATTTATTTATATACCATCACAATTTCAAAAATGGAACCGATGTCTATGAAACTTTCTCCAAAAGTAGATGCAGCAATAGAAAAGGTGACAACACAGATCATCCAGCAAATAGAAAATTTTAAAATTAATACTTAGTTTCTTGAAACCTTCATTTCAAATAATAATTTCAGGTAGTGTACAAGGCGTTGGCTTTCGTCCATTTGTATACAATTTGGCTGTCAAATTCAAATTGAGAGGTTATGTCTCTAATAATGAATCTGGAGTTATTATCATAGTTCATGGAAACGCAAAAATAGCGATGGAGTTCTTAAATGAAATAAAAAGAAAACATCCTAAAAATGCAAAAATAAACAGCATACAGATTTCAGAAGTAACTGTAAAAGAAAAATTTGATTTCTTTTTTATAAAACCAACAGAGAAAAACATCTCTATAAATTCACCATTGACCCCTGATTTTGCCATATGCAAAAATTGCAAAGAGGAAATTTTAGATCCTGAAAATATCCGGTTTTACTATCCTTTCACTAGTTGTACATGTTGCGGGCCGCGATATGCTATTGCTGAAAAATTTCCTTTTGAAAGGGAGAATACAAGCATGAAAGAATTTAAAATGTGCGATACCTGCCTTGAAGAATATGATAATCCTACAAACAGACGTTTTCATTCGCAAACCAACTCTTGTCCGGATTGTGGTGTTCAAATTTCATTTACAGATAGTAAAGGAGTTATTATTTCAGGTTCGAATAAAGAAATTTTTGAAGGTATTTCAGAAAAATTAAGCGAAGGCAAAATAATTGCCGTCAAGAACACATCGGGTTATTTGCTGCTTTGCGATGCCACAAATCCCGAAGCTGTTCAGGAATTAAGAAACCGAAAAAAACGTCTGACAAAACCATTTGCCGTTTTATTTCCGGATACAAAACAAATTGAAGATCATTTATTTTTTCATAAAACAGAAAAAAATCAGCTTAAATCTACTCAGGCCCCAATTGTTATTTTACCGCTAAAAAAACAGCTGGACTTAGCGATCGAACAAATCGCCCCAAACATGAAAACGATTGGAGCCATGTTACCAAATTCCGGAATGCTGCACTTAATTGCTCATCTGTTTCAAAAACCTCTGGTAGCCACCAGCGCTAACTTTAATGGTTCTTCTATTTTTGCTGACGAAAATGAAGCTATAAAAACATTAAATCCTATAGCTGATTATTATTTGCATCATAATTTAGAAATCCATAATTCGCAAGACGATTCTGTAATTAAATTTTCAAGAAAAAATAAGCAAAAAATTATTCTTAGACACGCAAGGGGTTTTGCTCCTAATCTGGATGGTACTTTAGAAAATACTACCGAAAAAATACTCTGTTTAGGAGCCGCCTTAAAAAACACAGTTACCATTACTCCTAATCATCAGGCATATATGAGCGAATATATTGGTAACTTATTAAATTATGACACTTATAACCGTTTTGAAAAAAAAATAGACAATTACCAGCGTTTTTTTGATTTCTCTCCCAAAACCATTATTTGTGATCAGCATCCAAATTACGAAAACAATAAAATAGTTTCAGCATTTACAACTAAAGACAACACCGTTCAAACTATAAAAATCCAGCATCACGAAGCTCATTTTGCTGCTATTTTAAGTGAAAAAAAACTTTGGAAAAAATCTAAAATACTGGGAGTTATCTGGGATGGTGCCGGATTTGGAAGTGATACTGAAATATATGGAGGCGAATTTTTTGAATACGACCATAACAGAATAAACCGAATTGGAAGCCTGGAAAGTTTCTCATGGATTTTAGGCGATCAAATGGCTAAAAACCCAAAAATTTCTGCACTATCGATTAGTAGAAATAATACTTATTTTCATTCCTTCTTCAACAACAATGAACTAAAAGTTTATAGTAAACAAATTAAAAACAGTGCTGTAAAAACATCTTCTATGGGAAGACTGATCGATGCAGTAGCTTTTACATTAGGATTTCAGACGCCTATTCTATTTGAAGGAGAGGCTGGAATATATCTGGAAAACCTGGCCCAGCAAGCTTTTAATAAATCATATATAAAAGTAAAAGATTATTTAAAAGATGAAAAAATAACTGATTCAATCCCTACAAAAAAACTTTTATTACAAATAATCAAAGCAGTAAAAACGCAGATAGATCCTGAAACTATTGCTTTAAATTTTCACTTTACCCTCGTGAAATGTATTGAAAAAATAGCCTGTTTTTCTAAATCAAAAGAAATAACTTTTAGCGGTGGCGTTTTTCAAAACGCTGTACTTATTGACCTGATTCTTGATCACTTGAAGTCAAAATATAAATTACATTTTCACGAAATGCTTTCCCCAAACGACGAAAATATCTCTTTTGGACAACTCAATCATTATTTACATTTAAAAAAATAAGCTATGGATATTCTTGAATTATTAGGGCACATTGGTAAAACCGAAGAAAATGACAAAATTTCATATTCGGCCGGAGTTGTAATGGCTTTGAGCTTAAAAGATATAGGTTTTGAAGAAATAAAATATGACGATTATATAGACGGAATGAAATCTGTTTTTGAGAAATCTGCCGAAAAAATTTCGCCTAAACGTTCTATTGAAATTTTTAATAATTACGTGGCGCTTTTACAAGAAGAATTAAAAGTAAAAAATGCCGGGATTGGTAAAACTTTTTTAGAAAAAAACGCAAAAAAAGAAGGCATTATTACACTTTCAAGCGGTTTGCAATACGAAGTTTTAGTAGAAGGAAAAGGAGCAATTCCTAAAATTACCGATACTGTAAATGTTATTTACGAAGGTTATTTACTCAACAAAAATGTTTTTGACTCTACTAAAGAAACAGGACCTCAAAAAATGAAAGTGCTACAAACTTTAACCGGTTGGCAGGAAGCTTTGCAATTAATGCCGGAAGGTTCTCGCTGGAAAATTTACATTCCTCACGATTTAGCTTACGGCCATATCGGAGCACCACCAATGATTCAGCCCAACTCTACTTTGGTATTCATTATTGAGCTTTTAAATATTTTATAAAATGAAATACCTTTCTGAATATCGGAATCCTGATCTGGTTAAACATTATATAAATGAAATTCATAAGATAACAACACAACCATGGAATATCATGGAAATTTGTGGAGGACAGACCCATTCATTAGTCAAAAACGGATTACTGGATTTGTTGCCTAAAAATATCCGAATGATTCACGGACCAGGCTGCCCGGTTTGCGTTACCCCTATTTCATTAATCAACAAAGCAATTGAATTGATGAATCAGGGTGTCATTATGTGCTCGTTTGGCGATATGATCAGAGTTCCGGGATCATCCAAAAGTTTGTTGCAGGCCAAAGCCGAAGGTGGAGAGTTACGTATTTTATATTCGCCTCTGGAAGCGGTGAATATTGCTGCGAAAAATCCGGATCGTGAAGTTGTTTTTTTTGCAGTAGGTTTTGAAACTACAGCTCCCAGTAATGCGTTGGCTGTAATGCATGCACAAAAACTGGGGTTAACCAATTTTAGTTTATTAGTATCTCATGTGTTGGTACCTCCTGCGATGGAAGCCATTTTATCAGACGAATTTTGTACTATAAATGCTTTTTTAGGCGCAGGACATGTTTGTACAATTGTAGGGCTGGAAGAATATTACCCTATTGCCAAAAAATATAAAATTCCGATTGTGGTTTCAGGCTTTGAACCTGCAGATATGGTTCAGGCTATTTATCATGCGGTTTTGCAACTGGAACAAGGAAAACATGAGGTAGAAAACCAATATACCAGATTGGTAAAAGAGGAAGGAAACATAAAAGCCAAAGAAGTCGTAGATACCATTTTCACGATAGGCACACAGGAATGGCGAGGTATAGGAGCTATAGAAAACAGCGGGCTCGTATTAAGAGAAAACTACAAAATGTATGATGCCAATGTGAAATTTTCTATTGCCGCCAGCAATGAGAAAACCGATGAACTTTGTATTGCCGGACAAATCTTAACGGGAAACAAAAGACCCCATCAATGTCCGGAATTCGGAAAAAAATGCAAACCTTCTAATCCGTTAGGCGCACCTATGGTTTCTTCTGAGGGGGCCTGCGCTGCTTATTTCAACTATTTATAAAACACAAAAATGATCGGTTTTTTAATCACAATATATGCCGGATTAGAGCATGCTTTTGAAGCAGACCATTTGCTGGCCGTTAATAATCTGGTCACGAATAGAAGCAAAATCAAAGATGCGCTGAAAGACGGAATGTTCTGGGGAATTGGTCATACCTCAACCATCTTTATTGTAGGTATTATTATGATTGGTTTTAAAATTTCAATCAGCGAAAACATTTTTAGTTATCTTGAAGCTGTGGTAGGTTTAATGCTAATTGTTTTAGGAACTATTCGTTTGTTTAAGTTATTATACAAAAAAAAGCATTCGCATACCTATTATCATAATCATGAGCACACACATAAAAATGGTGTAACTCATACACATATGCACGCTCACACTTACGAACATTCTCATCCTATAGCCACTTTTCAGCATACTCATTATGACGGTACTGTCAATTATAAAACAGCATTTGGAGTTGGTTTGGTTCATGGTCTGGCCGGAAGCGGGTCTTTAGTTATTTTGGTCATTTCGCAAATGAAAACTCCATTAGAAGGATTATTGTACATACTTATTTTTGGTGTTGGATCTATTATCGGAATGTTTATCGCATCAGGATTGTTTAGTATTCCTTTTACAAAGAGCATTCTTAAATCGCAAAAACTTCAGTATACACTGATTATTATTTCTTCGGTAATCTGTATTATTTTTGGATTCAAAATTATATATACCAATTTATTCTAAAGGTTTAATTCCAGATACACCTTCAGCTTAAAAAGGCTCTAAGACTAATTTAATGATATCTTAAGGTACTTTAAGAAGCTGTATTTATTGGGATAAATATCTTTGTCTCATGAAAAAATGGAGACAAAACCTATCGCTTTCAATTATCTTATTTACTATAAGCCAATTTTCATTTGCACAAAATTCTTCTGTAAAAGGAACAGTTTCTGACGGAAAACTTCCTGTAGAATTTGCAGATGTCATTTTAAAAAATCTTGCCGATTCAACAAAAGTTGCGGCTTATTCCGTAACGGATGCTTCCGGAAATTTTGCTTTAGACAATATACTTGCGGGCGACTATCAGATACAATTCAAATTAATCGGATTTAAAACGAATTCTCAAAAGATTAAAGTTATCGGTGCCCAAATTGCTATGGGAACCATCACTTTGCAAAGCGATACCCATTTATTGAATGCTGTTGTGGTTAATTCTCAAAAGAAACAAATTCAGAAAACAGATGAAGGTTTCATTTTTAATGCCGTTTCGAATATTTCGCAATCCGGAGGAACAGCTACAGACATGCTAAAAAGTATCCCCACCGTTGCCGTTGATGCAGATGGAGGAATAACATTGAGGGGGAAATCTCCGATGATTTTAATTAATGGGAAAAACTCTGCCATTACCAATATGGATCAAATTGCAGCCAGCAGTATTGAAAGCATTGAAGTTATCAGTAATCCTACAGCAAAATATGATGCCAATGCCGAAAGTGGTATCATCAATATAAAACTAAAGAAAAACAATCAGAGCGGGATTAATGGGGCGGTAGTTCTGGGAACTGGCTTTGGGGCAAAGGGAAGATTAAACAGTTCGGTGCTTTTGAACCAAAAAACAGAAAAATGGAATTTTGGCCTTGGATATGACAATCGTTTTGCCGGTCGGACTAAAAAGATAAAAGGCGAAAGAACCAATAATTTTATTGATGATGAACATTTTATTTATCAAAACAGAAATGATCAGCGAACAGAGGGATTGCAGAATTTAAAACTGAATATTGATTTTTCGCCCAACGAACGCAATAGCTTTTCGTTTGAAGCTTTAGGAAATATGGAGAGTCAGGATAATGATGAAACTTTGTATACCCAGGTTAACACAAGTGCAAATCAGTTTTTTTCGAATAATATCAGGCATTCATTAGAATTAGAACGCTCAAAAGTTGGTGAACTGGCTTTCAGTTATGACCGAGAATTTGATGACGACCGAAAAATCCTGAACGCAAGCATTACCTCTTCTTTTAATAAACATAGAGAAAACACCGACATCGATACTTATAATTACGATCAGTATAATACGCAAATTGCCAATGCTTTTCTACAACGAACGCACAATTACGAACATGAAAATATTTCGAATGCCATTTTGAATTACACGCTTCCTGTTTCAGAAAAATCAATTGTAGAAATGGGTTATAAAGGAACATTCCGATTTTTTAATTCTGATTTTGAAAGTGCCGATAAAACGAATGATGAATATGTTGTAAATCCGCTTGCCAGTAATTCTTTTAAATTTAATGAACAGATTAATGCTTTTTACGGGATGTTTAATTCATTTATAGGTGATAAAGAAAATCCAAAGTGGAAATATAATCTTGGTTTACGTGCAGAAAATGTTTCCAACACCGGAGCAACACAAAATAATAGTGATCGCTTTAACAATAATTATTTGAAACTTTTCCCATCGGCATCATTACAAATGAATGTATCATCAGGCGAATTTTTAAAAATTGGATATAGCAAACGTATCAACCGTCCGGATTTAGATGATTTAAATCCTTTTATAGATATTACAGATGCTTTGAATCCTCATGGCGGAAATCCGTATTTGAAACCGGAGATCATTCATATTGCCGAAATGAGTTACAACAAAGAGTGGTCGAAATATTCGTTTTCTACCAATGCTTTTTATAGAAATGCGACTGACGCCATAAGACAATATGCCGAGCTACAGGATGATGGTGTTATTTTACTGCAGCCACGAAATATTGGCAGCACGATTACTTATGGCCTGGAAACGATCTTTAGTTTAAAACCAATCGGATTTTATGATGCCAATATTAGTGTAACCGCTTTTCAGCAAAAAATTGATGCTTCAAATTTAGCTCAGGATGTAGTAAATAATGCTTTTAGCTGGTACGGAAAAATCATTAACAATTTTGTGCCCTGGAAAGGCGGAAAACTTCAGATAATTGGCAATTACAACTCATCATTGGCTACTGCACAAGGAAAAAGAATTCCCGTTTATAATGTCGACATGGGATTTCAGCAAAAATTAGGCAAAGGAAATGCCCGCTTAGGATTGGTCGTAACTGATATGTTCGACACCTTAGAAAGCGGTTACAAAAACAATACTTTACTTTTTAGCAACAACAGAACCTCAAAATCTGATACCCGTGCTTTGATGGTTACTTTTGCCTATACTTTTAAATCTGATTTTAAAGAAAAACTACTCGAAAATCAGTTTTCTACCGAGTAGTATTTGGGCAGGAACAAAATGTTAAAAAAAAACTCATTCTTGTAATTTGGATTCATTTTTCTATAGAAAATTTGAACTATATTCGCCAAAAAAATTATGCCACTGATTTTTTTGCGTTTCCAAAAACACTTAAACCTACATAGAATGAAATCAATACATTTATTGCTTATTACCTTATTTTTTGTTGCTGCACCATCTCATGCTCAGGTTCATGTAGATCAAATTACCTACAACGGCAGAGATCATTATATTACGACTACTATTGGCTATCCTGTTCCGGGAACTTACATCCCTACAGGACAAAAAGCACCCAGTACAGTTTTAAATCCTGATGGTACCGGATTTATCCAGGCAGAAGATTTAAGCAAAAGCAAGATCAATTGGGGAATTGAATGTACAGATGAAGGGATTCCGGTTTTTAAAGAAGGCTTCAATAGTGCATCATATACATTTTGGTACAGAACCAATGATAGTGAGGCATGGATCTATTCTCAATTTTCTATTCATTTTGCCAAGAAAAAAATGTTTTTAATGGGAGAAAGAGTAAAAGAATATGTCGATTATAACGTTCAGTAAAACGGTCTTAAATTCCCAACGAAAATAAATTTTTCTCGATATTTCAAAAAATTACTACAAAAAAGAAAACGTTTTCGTAAATTTTATAAAGTACCTATAATTTTTCCCATAAAAATGTATAAATTTAAAAATCATACCTAAATTTTATTTAATTTGCGGTAAAATTCAATATATTAAACATGGTTTCAATCACACGCCTTTTTGATTTTCCCTATTATCAACAAGAAACTTACAACCTTCCGGTTGCCTTAGCAACTAAAAAAAATGGAGTCTGGGAAAAAACATCTAGCCAGGAATATATTGCAAAAGCTAATGCTATTTCAAGAGCATTATTACGTTTGGGCATTCAGAAAGATGATAAGATAGCCCTAATTACTTCGAACAATCGTACCGAATGGAATGTAATGGATATTGGTATTCTGCAAACCGGTGCGCAAAATGTTCCTATCTATCCTACAATTGCCGAAGAAGATTACGAATATATATTAAATCACAGCGGTAGTATGTACTGCTTTGTTTCTGATCAGGAAGTACTTGACAAAGTAAATGCCATAAAAGCAAATGTACCAACCTTAAAAGACGTTTATTCGTTTGATGAAATTGAAGGCTGTAAACACTGGACTGATTTATTGGCACTTGGTAACGATGAGAGCAATCAAAATGAAGTTGAAGCCAGAAAAGACAGTATTCATACCGATGATTTAGCCACAATTATCTATACTTCAGGAACAACAGGAAGACCTAAAGGTGTTATGCTTTCGCACAAAAATATTGTGTCGAATGTTTTAGACAGTGCACCAAGAATTCCGTTTGATCCGGGAAAAAGCACAGCGTTGAGCTTCCTGCCTATTTGCCATATTTTTGAAAGAATGATTTTATACATCTATCAGTTTTATGGTGTATCGGTTTATTTTGGCGAATCGATTGATAAAATCAGTGATAACTTAAAAGAAGTTCGCCCTACCGTTATTACAGCGGTACCAAGACTTTTAGAGAAAGTTTACGATAAAATTTATGCCAAAGGCGGTGAATTAACCGGTATTAAGAAAAAATTATTTTTCTGGGCTATCGATTTAGGTTTAAAATACGAACCATACGGAGCAAACGGATTTTGGTACGAATTTCAGTTAAAAATTGCGCGTAAACTTATTTTCAGTAAATGGAAAGAAGGTTTGGGAGGAAATCTGGAATTAATGGTTTCCGGAAGTGCTGCCTTACAGCCACGTTTAACAAGAGTTTTTGCTGCTGCCGAAATTCCGGTTATGGAAGGTTATGGTTTATCTGAAACATCTCCGGTAATTGCCGTAAACGACCAAAGAAATAAAGGCTTCAAGATAGGAACTGTAGGTAAACCCATTCGCAATGTTGAAGTTAAAATTGCCGAAGACGGAGAAATCCTTTGCAAAGGGCCAAACGTAATGTTAGGTTATTTTAAAGATGAGGAAAAAACTGCTGAAGCTTTGCAGGACGGGTATTTCCACACAGGAGATATTGGTGAAATTGACAGCGAAGGTTTCCTTAAAATTACAGACCGTAAAAAAGAAATGTTCAAAACTTCCGGCGGAAAATATATTGCACCTCAGCTTATCGAAAATGCAATGAAACAATCTCGTTTTATTGAACAAATCATGGTAATTGGCGAGGGAGAAAAAATGCCGGCTGCTTTTATTCAGCCTAATTTCGAATTTGTAAAAGAATGGGCCAGACTGCACAAAGTAACTTTAGGAACTACAGACGCATCCATCAGTGCCAATGCTGATGTAATAAAACGTATTGATGAAGAAGTCGAAAAAGTCAATGAAAAATTTGGTCACTGGGAAAAAATCAAACGTTTTGAGTTAACTCCTGATGTCTGGTCTATCGATGGCGGCCAATTGACACCAACTCTAAAATTGAAACGTAAAATCATTAAAGAAATTTATAAAGATCTTTACGCTAAAATATACGGTCAAAATTAAATCAAAATAATATAACCAAACGAAAACGGCTGCCTTGATAAGACAGCCGTTTTTATTTCACGAAGATTTCCTTCAATTGACCAATAACGTTTCCGCCTCCTGAAATTGTGATTTCTCCAATTTTATCAGCGATTTTTTCAACGTATTCCATCTCTTTCAATTTCCACAACATTTCGTTTTCTTCCATCAGCTTTGCTGTGTTTAATAAACTTCTTGTTGCAGCGGTTTCTTCTCTTCTCATGATACTGTTGGCCTGCGCCTTTTTCTCGGCCACCAAAACCTGATTCATGATCTCCTTCATATCTCCTGGTAAGATTACATCTCGAATGCCAGCGTCAGAAATCGTTAAACCTAAGTCTTCTGTTTTAGTGGTTACTTCTGCTAAAATCGCTTCGGCAATTGTATCTTTTCTGGCCAGTAATTCATCTAAAGTCAATCCGCCAACAAAAGCTCTTAAAGCCAATTGCATAGCTACATACAATTGTTTTTCAAAATCTTTATTGTCAAGCAAAGCCTTCATAATATCTACAACCTGATATCTCACAAAAAAGTTGATTCTTAATCCTGCTTTGTCCTTCGTTAGCAATTCCTGACCGGAAATTTCTACTTGCTGTTGTCTGGTATCAACCGTTTTAACCTCGATTGTAATCGCGTTATTCCAAAAGTAATGTGTTCCTGATTTCAATTCTTTTACAAAAGTTCCGTTTACAAACAACAACGCTTTGTCATTGCTTGCCACGATAAACTTTCTGGTAAAGTATCTCATTTTCGCATGTTCCAATAGATTCACTTTAATGTTTTCTGTGATTTCAATCTTAGACAAATCGGCTCTTGTAAATTCATTTTTTACAATTCCTTTCCAGAAAGCATATCTCCCTGGAATCAAAATCTCTTTAAAGTTTCCGTTTACAAATTGCAATACAATCTCATTATCAGCAACCTCTACAACTTCCAGCATTGAAGCCAGATCCTGATTCTGCAATAAAATATTCAACTCAAATGGAGCCTGAAAAGCTTCATTCATATCATAGATCAACACATTTTTGTTTCCAAAAGTCCAGTGCAAACCTTCTTGTAATACTGCAGCTAATTTTCTATTCTCAAAAAGCAAACCCACCTGATACGCTTCAATTTTAATTCTCTTTATCATTTCTTATTTTGTTTTAAGTTTCAAATTTTCTTTGTTTCGAAAATCTTTGTCTATATTCTTTACTCTATTTTCTTTTTCTAAATAAAAAACTTCATTGTCTCTCTCCTCAGAGCAAAACGGACGAACAGTTAGTGATCTGTTTACTCAAATTGTTTGCGATTGTTTTTTGTATCTCTGATCCTCAAATCATCTGTACAATCAAATCGAAAAGAAAAAGAGTATTCCAAAAAACATTACTTTTCGCGCTGGTTTTATCATGAGTGTGAAATCTCAGATTCTAAAATCTTAGTTTCACTGACAAAGACAAATCAGTTTTTTTCAATGATCATCTTTTAAAGAGTGATGGTCTCTGACTAACCACTTGTCTACCCGATCGAAATCGGTGCAGGATTCGAACCTACCTAAAAAATCTATTGCTCTACCGGATTAAGCTATCGCATTACTGCGAATGGGATTCGAACCCACAACACATAGAGTTGGTGATCGTTTTTTGGATAACCATCAAAACCTCCAAATCAAGTTGCATAGAAAAACATAATACGCTTTCGCGGAAAGTTCCCTACAATGGTGCTATACAGAAACACGCAACAGGACTTGTTTGATATTATTAATCAAAGCCTACACTTTGATGTATTTCATTTTATAAAAGAACTTATTTTTATTATCTGAGCAAATATTCAAATCATACTGCGCAATTATTTTGCGTAGTGTTTTTAATTTGCCACAAAGACACGAGGACACTAAGCTTGAATTTATTTTTTCTTTGCGCCTTTGCGAGAAAATCATTTAGCAATCTCAGTTTTTTATATTCTTTTCAATCTCTCGCAAAGTCGCAGAGTTTAGTGTCCAGTCTTTATTTACTCTCTTCAAATTCAAATGTTTAATTCCTAAATCAGATTTTCTTAATTTGAACATTTTGCTATCTGAAAATTTCCTTCAATTGGTACATAACCTAGCCACTCGAAAACCTGACTCTTTTTTCCGGATAGCTTTTCTGATCTCCTTTTTTAGAAAATAGAGTCGTGAAATTTGAGAATAGACTTCTTTGTCTCGAATGCTCTTCTGGCTTTTCATTTTTACTTTCACCAAAAAACGCAACTTCTCTCCTTTTTTTCTCTACTTCAACAACTGCCTTAGTTTTGTAGCTGCTTTCAATTTGTTTTGCATCTTCCATTCTACACATTTTATTAAAGTTTTTAAACGGACGCGGTTCAAAATCGACCATAACTGCCGCCAGATTTATAGCATCAATATTCGTTGGATCTGTTTCCCCTTTCAAGAACGTTTCAATAGGTCTGAACTTGTCTTTTTGATCCTTGAATTTTTTCTTTTTGGTATGGTCAAAATCTATAGAAAATAAATTTCTAAAAACATTTAAGTCATCCTGAGTCACACCATTCTCGAAAATAAGCCAACAGAAATCACGTAGCTTTCCACGGGAAGGACTGTACAAATAATCAAAGTATTCACCTTCTTTTTCGATCTCGTATTTATTTCTAATCGCTTTTTTGTATCTGTCTAATGTATTGTTGTTCATAATATTTTTTTTTAATTGGTTATTTATTGTTAATCTTAGGTAATTTGCCACTAAGGCGCTAAGTTTTTATTTTTAACTTGCCACAAAGGCTCAAAGAGACTAAGCATTATTTTTTTTATTTGCCTGATTTTGCATCTTTATAAAAAATCTTTGTGCCTTAGTGCCTTCCTGGCAAACCTTGTTTTTTAGACATAAAAAAAGCACCCGGTTAAAGGTGCTTCATGAGATTCAATAAGACATATCTATCCTACTGCCGTTCATGCACCTGTATTGTAAAACATCCCGAAACGAATCCCGGGGCTTGTAATCCTGCGTTATATGAGTTATATTTAAAATCCATTGTATTTGTTGTATTGTATATTTAAATCATTCTTGTTTGAAATTCTATCTTCAAATTTCTTCGACAAAGATATATTCGAAAAGATCAATTATCCAAATCATTTTTAATATTTATTTTACTGACAATCAATTAGTTATACTGAAATAAAAGCATAAAAATGGCTGTCCGCATACTTGTGCAGATTCTTCATTTGATCAAATGACTGTCTATCATCAGATTACTTTTCAAGAGTATATTTTGTTATTTAGTATTATCATGTAACATCTTGGTCAATTAATTTTTTGATTTCTTTTGGTCAAACGTTCTTTTTTTATCATTTTCTGTCATAATGAGTAATCTAAATTATCGCACTTCGACTTTGCTAAGTGGGACAAAACAAAAAAAGCGCCCCAAAAAGGACGCTTTTATATATTTATGTTGAGTTTGTAACTACAATTTACACTTCAATTCATTAAAATACATATCACATCCAGAACCTTCAGCAAGAGTAAATCCGGCTAAACGATCACTATATTGTCTTTCTGACACGTTGATATTTATGTTTTTCTTTTCCATTTCAGGAACAAATGTACAATATATTTTAACATTTCTATAGTATTAGAACTGAAATATTTATCAGACCATGACTAATTTTAACCAAAATTTTCACTTAAATAAACCCGCTATACCTGAATAATTTTATATTTTTGAGAATATACGCACACTTTAATTCAGTTTTTAAAATAGCATGAAAAAACATTTAAAATACATAGACGGAAATTCTGATAAGTTTTGGCAAATTGAAGTTACAGGATTTGAATTTACTGTAACGTATGGCAAAAACGGAACATCAGGAACCGCTCAAACCAAAACTTTTTCTACTGACGAAGAATGCCTGAAAGTGGCAGAAAAACTACTCGCCGAAAAAGTAAAAAAAGGATATTCTGAAACTGGTGATGTTACTGTGGCTTCAAAACCTAAAACTGCTAAAAACGCAAAATCTGATGAAGTTCTGGAAGAATATGAGACTATCATAAAATCTAAAAATATAGATTTGCTTTTGCCTTTTCTAAAAGAAAAATCAAAAGGAAATATCGAAGCGCTAAAAAAGCTGATCAGGAAAAGTAAACGTTATTTTATGACCTATACAGATCTTACCAAAGATCCGGGTTATGTAAAAAAAGACAAACACGATTATGGCTGGGGAACCCGCGGCGATAAAAAACAAAGTGATATTATTACCCTAAGTGCCATTGCCTTATTTGATAAATCAGATATCAATTCCTGGGATGAAGCTTTGAGTCTATTAAATGAATTAGACGAAAAACCTCAGGTTATGGAAGTTTTATTATGGGCAAAACCCAATTGGCTCGACACTTTTATTTTAGAGAAAGTAAAAAGACAAGATTGGGTAGGATTTAATTATTATACGCTGCGCCAACTCGAAGAACAGGATTTATTAACCTATAATCCCGAACTTTACGCTCTAACATTGGCCGCAACAAATGAGTGGCGCGCCAAAATGAAGACCAGAAGATTCATTAATAATGCATTAAATGATAAACTAACCTGGCAAAGGGATATTCCGGAATTGTTTAATTACGAAACGATTCTGCACAACAGTTTTTTCAGGGATAATGACAAACAAAAACACGATGAGTTTCAGACCTGGGCCATTATTTACAAATCTTTATTAGAAGAAAAAAAGATGGATCGTTCGTTTTTTATCGAAAATGCCATCCTCATTCAAACCAAAGAATGGAACAATAACCTGAAATCTTTCTTTAGAAAAAGAATCGAAGAATTTAATGTTACTGCCGATGAACTTATCCAATATCAAGAAAATATATTCTCGTATTTACACCATCCTTACCCACCGATAACGAGTTACGGAATTGAACTGATCAAGAAAATCTACGATCATCCAAAATTCAAAACCAAATCGTTTCTCGAGTGGCTCGAACCTTTAATGATGCGCAGCGATTGCAAAGCCGCCATTAAAAATGTGCTGCCAATTCTGGAAAAAATCACCAAAGCAAACCCTAAACTAAGCGCCTCAGTTGCCTCAATAATTGCCGATGTGTATGTCATTGCCGACCTAGCTTTGCAGGAACGCGCCAGCAAAATCATTACCAAAATTGCCAACGTAAAAGATAAGGTTCTGAAAGAGAAATTATCTTCTTACGTGACTTTAATGCAGGGAAATATAAAATCAGGATTGACCCAGTTTTTAGACGAAGATGCTCTGGTTGTTGATCATTCTGCTCAGGAAGAATATACATTCGAACCTCAACAAAAAGTATTGCTTACAGAAGAAGTTCAGCTGCCAAAGGATTGGAATGATGTTGTTTTTCAGTTTGGGAATTTCATCAATTCAGAAGAAACGGTAGATTCAGAAATTCTACTGAACATTTATATTTCGCAACGCGATTTATTTCCGGCAGATTATAGCGCGCAATTGCAGCCTTATGAAAAACAATTACAGAAAAGTTATTTTGAAGCAACTCACAAAAATTTCGTGAAGGCATTTTTACAATCTAAAATTGCCAACATCGATAACAAATTCAATAGCAAAGTCAATCATTATTCGAAGATTAATACCACTTTGTTAATGCAGCCTTTGCTTGAAAAAGTACAGCAAAAAATAGATTCTAATTCTGTTTTGCCTTTGCTCTCTTTTCCGAGTCACAAACCCTATTGGGTGGCTCCAAAGGTTTTAGTAGAAAGAGTTATTGCCTATCAAAACACCAAAGAAGAAATTGATTCAGTCGATTTGGCCATTGCCATCGCGCGTATGCCGAGAGAAAATATAGCCGAAGTCCTTCCGTTACTGGATAAGGTCGAAGGCGAACTAAAACAGCTTTTATCGTTCTGTTTGGGTGTTGACGAAAAATTAAATCTGGACTCGACTTCGTTGTTTTCGAAACTAGTGGCCACAATGGGCAAAACGACCAAAGAAACCGGAAACCTATCGCTTTGGGCAGTAGCCGCAAGAACATTTTATCCTAACGATACTTTTCCTGAATTTGAGAATACGTATTTAAAAGAGATTCCGTTTGTGGTATCTCCTTTTAAACCTCAGCTTCAGTTTAAAGAAAAATGGAACGAATGGACCAATTATCAAACCAAAGAAAAAGAGCGAACGCCATCTTGGTATGAACTAAGATTCGACTTGCCGAATTATGCTAAAATTCCAAATTATTTATTGTACAGTCTTGATGTATATCAGCGACCAAACAGCTGGGATTATTTAATAAATTATGCCGGAAACACCTATTATTGGCACAGTCTTACACCTCAAAACTCAGACGCGCTGGCTTTGACTTTATTGCAAAATTGCGGAACTGCCGACGGCTCAAAACCGGAGTTAAAAGGTTTTCTGGACGTCGTTAACCGACCTGAATTTCGATTCTCAGACATTAGTCTGCTTTTGTATGCCTGCTGTTTCTTTCAGGAAAAGAAAGATTTACGATTACTGGCTTCTGAAGTTTTGATTCAATTAATAGAAAAACAAGCTATTGATATTGAACTTTTTGCTGAGAAAATATCCTATCTCGCCACCGAAAAATATGGTGTGTTTGTAAGAATGGCCGACGGATTGATTGCCATAAAAGATGTTTCGCCACTGCATAACAATGCTTTGTTGCAATTGCTAAATGCTTTCTTTGCCAATCTTGATTTAAAAGAAAAACTGCCAACGAGCTTTAAGAAAATAGTAGAAAACTATCTTGATGTTTTAACCAAAACCAATCAGAAACCTTCGCCAAAAGCCATTGTTTTCTTTGAGCAATGGAAAGATAACGCCTCGCTTAAATCATTGATTAAGCAAATTTTAAAATAAAGAAAAATGACAGATCTCGAATATAATTATAAAGGAATTTCGACCTACACTAAATCGAAAGGCATTAACAATCTGGTTTTGGCGCACCAGACCGAAATTGAAGAAGTCAACAATATTCCGTGTTTTTTCTGGGGAAGTTTGACAGATCCTTATGTTACCGCAAAATGCTGGAGCACGATTGCCAAAGTAGTGCGTTCGAGTTTCGGGCCTATTCCGCCAAGTTTGCGCGATCCTATTGTTTCGGCGGGATCTGAGCGATTGCGTTTCGAAGGTTTTTCGTCCTGCAACGGCGTTTATGTGCGACTGGACATGAAACCGGAAGCCATCGACGGCGAATTTATTGCCAACGGAACTACGAATGTCGATTTTAATGACCCAATGCTGAATGCTTTAAACGCGATTCAGAAAAACGAAAAAGTAACCCTTGCCGTTGGTCAGCAGGATGTTCAGGTAATTACCAGCAAAGCAAAAGTGACGGAGAAAAAAGTGACTTTGCCGATGCGCTGGATAAAAGGTTTAACGAGCGTACAGTTGTATCTCGCCGATATGGATGTGAAGTTTGAACTGAATAAAATTCAGACGATTCAGTTGTTTCAGAGTTTGCCAAAAGGAACCGTAAAAGGCGATTTTTTCATTACCAAAAGAGCCGGAAAATTTATGTTTTCGACTTTGGCTACAGCCGATAGCGTTAGAATTGGCGGTGTACAGCGTTTGCGTTTGTTAGAAGGAATTTTGGCTATTGTCGATAAAATTTTCATTTACGAATCGTCGGACAAACAAACTTGTGCGATTGTGGCTGAATTTGGAAAAATGCAGCTTCTCATGGCTTTTTCTCCTGATTCGTACCGCGGATTTTCGGGCGAAGGAAATGTACTCGAAACCATGACCGAAAATTTACCTATAGAATGGGTTTACGGATTAAACAGTTTATTAAAATCTAATGAAACGTTTGATCCTACGATGCTTTCTATCGAAAATGATATCGATTTTGGCACGATGGACAATCTGACTTCGAATTTATCCTCAATGGGATTATTGGGTTATGATTTAAGCGAAAAAGCCCATTTCTACCGTCGTCTGCCTTTTAAAACCGAACGTATTTTATCGCTTAACCCAAGACTTAAAAATGCCAAAAAACTAATCGATAACGAAGACATCGAAATTGTCGAACGAAGAGCTGATTATATCGAAGCCAAAGTAAAAGGTTCCGGCGTTATACACAAAGTGATTATCGACAATACTTCGCAAAGATGTACTTGTGACTGGTTTACGGCTTATCAGGGCAAAAGAGGGATTTGTAAGCATATTTTAGGAGTGAAGATGATGATTTCCTGATGTTTGCTTTTTAATTTTAAATCGCCCTGAATGTTGGAGCGATTGGGGACGCGGATTTTACGGATTCGCTTTCGCGAAAAAGCGCATTTCTTTTATATTTAGGCTACTAAATTACAAAACATTTATTGTAGTATTTACCTGTAAAATACTGTTCTGATTAAAGTAAGAAAAGCATATATTTACAGACACAAAAAACAACGAAAATTGTATTTTATCAAAAAGATCTTGTTTTTTACCGATGAGTATTTTTTTAAAGAATTTTAAATACCTTTGAATTATGAGCACAGAAACCAGACCCAGAAATATTGGCCGAAATATCAGCCGAATAAGAGAACTTCGCGGCATGAAACAAGGAGCACTTGCTGATGCCATTGGCACAAGCCAGCAGACTATTTCAAGCATTGAAACCAGCGAAACTGTAGATTTTGATAAATTAGTGCAAATTGCAAAAGCTCTTGGCGTTACAGTAGAAGCTATTGAAAATTTTACAGAAGAATCTGTTTTTAATTTCTTTAATAACTTTTATGACAATAGTGCTAATAATGGTCAGGGAAATGGCAATACTAATCATAATGCTTGTACTTTCAATCCTCTTGATAAAGTTGTGGAGCTTTACGAACGTTTGGTTCAGGTTGAAAAAGATAAGGTTGAATTTATGGAAAAATTGATGAAAGGGAAATAGGATTTCTTTTTTTTATATAAAATTGGAAAAGCGCAAAACTTTTAAGGTTTGCGCTTTTTGTTTTATTATAAAAATTTAGATTTTAAATTTTATTTTTCATATTAATTGATTTTCCAGTTAAGCCAAACCTATCATATTTGTACCGAATAAATTTTGAATATCTATCTTCATGCGTTGAAAGAATCACTTGTTGATCATTAAAATTGTACTTAAGCAATTCTATTAATGAATGAGTATTAATTTCATCTAAAGTCTGTAATGGATCATCAATTAAAATAGTTCCCAGTTTTGACTGATTAAAAACTTTATTCAAAACTAGCATTAAAGATATAACAGTCGCTGACAGCTGACCAGAACTCAAGAGATAAGCCACTTCTTGATCTTTACATGTAGGTCTTATATAAACTTGTTTTTGCTTACCCGTTTCAAATTCAATAGAAAGTCCCGAACCTAAACTATGATTTTGTAAAATTTTACCAGTATATATGTGAAAAGGAATACTTATTTTATTAATAATTTCTTCCGTGTAATCTTTTATTTTCTGATCATAAACCTTTATAATACTGTTCAATTTATCTTCAACAGTTTTAAGTTTATTATGCATTAATTTAAAACTTTGTAACTCAGAATCAATTGCTTTTAAATATTGTAACTGAACATATTTCTTTTTGTCTAATATATCATCTGAAGTAACTTGTTCTAAAACTTCTAGTGATTTATTGAAATAGTTTTCAAAATCAGCTAAAACTGAATTAATTTCTATTTCTTCAGAAATTTTTGGTTTATTATCATTTATAAAGGAATATACTTTTTTGATAATTTCATCAATACTCTCAACTACTCTATTGTTTACAAGACTAACTAATTCATCTTTTTTATTTAATACAAATAATTCTAAAAAATGATCAAACTTATTTTTCAAATTTTCAAATCTGTCCTTTAGCTGTAAAAATTCATCATTCCTTATTAATTTTTTATTTTCTTCATCTAAAGAATTATTTTCTTTTATCAAAAATTCTTTAATTGGATTCAAATTTTCATTAATCAATAACTCTTTTTGTTCTTCAAAATTTTTATTGTTAATTAAATAATCATTAAATATCTTTTGCTGGGTAACACTTATTTGCTCGATTAATTGTTCATTTGTTTTCCAATCAAATCCACAAGTGGGGCACTCACCATCACCTAAATTAATGTGATTTTTATGTTCATTACGAAAATCAACTAAATCTTGCCTTCTATCTTTAAAATTTGATAAAATAGTATTTTGTATCGATAAACTTTCTTGTAAGCTTTTAACTAATCTAATTTTTACTAGGAATTCTTCGATATTAATTTTTAATTCTTCTTTTGCTAATAAAAAATCTCTAAAAGATTCATCATTTAAATCTGTAAACTTTTGTTTTTCTATAAGCTCAATTTTTGAATTGTTAATTTTAACTCCTCTTTCGTTTTTATTCCTTGTAGAATATTCATTTTCTAAAAATTGATAATTTGTTATACTCCAATAATTTTTTGAAAATTCTTCTGCAAATGTTAAGTTTGAATAATTGTTTAATTTACTGATTAACTCGATATCGTTTAATAAAGATTTATTCTCAAAAAGATAGCTTATTTTATCTATTTCATTCAAATATGAAATATTAATATCTAAAACAGTATTTTTAATCTCACTTTTATCCCATTCAAAATCTTTTTCTGAAATTAAACGCTTATAACTTAATTCAGAATTTAAACTTGAAAAATCATAATTTAATTTTTCAAGTTCACCAATTCTTTCTTTGTATTGCTTTTTTCTTTTAAAAATTTCTGCACTGCATTGCGTGATTTTAATCAATTCGTTTCTTTCTTCTTCACCTCCGAGTAATGAAACCAAAAAAGAGTCATACCTATCTTTAGGATCTTTTTTTAGAAAATAGGTGTTCTCATCTTGTTCTACGTAATTTAGAACAGAATAAAGTTTATATAAGTTTGAAAAATCTAATGTTTGTTCTAAAGTATTATAAGTAGATTCTTTATTATCAATAAAAAGAGTAGAATCATTAAAAATTTGACTTATATTGTTTGATTTTGATTTACCAATGCTTTTCGGAAAAACCCTTTTTATTGAATGTTCTGTTTCATTTCCATCATTTATAATTAATTCCAACTCTACTTCTAAATCATTAGATTTATGTATTGGACTATCCAAAAAAGTATACCTAGCATCTAAGTTCACATCTCTAAATCTTCTTGGCCTTCCAGTAAATAATATTTCTATCGCCTCGAAAATAGTAGTTTTTCCATATCCATTTGGTCCATCAAAGACAATTAAATTATTAGAATCAAAACTTAATTCAATTTTATCAATGCATTTGAAATTTTTAATTTTTAATTGACTAATTTTAAATCTATTCTCTTGATTCATTTTCAAATAAATTATTAGTTAGTAAAAATTCTTCTATATCTTGATTTTGGTTAAAACTACTTAGAATAGTTTCAACAATTATCTTTTGCGAATCATTCAATTCCGAATTAATCTCATTTTTAATATTTTTTAGTTGTTGATTATCATTTAAGGGAATATAGTTGAGAAAAGGAAGCTTAATAAATAAACTCATTAAAAGCTTATACCACGTTTCGTTTTTATTATTTAATAAACTACTATTTTCTATCGCTATTCTATTCAGTTCAACAATTGCATTTCTCGATGTAATCTTCTGTTTTAAATTATTAACATCATTATTATTGTATGGCAATATATATTTTTTAGCGATTCGATAATTCTCTTCAATTTTATGCAATTCTTTTAAAATTAAATCTGTTTCTTCTTCAAGGTTTAGAATTAAAATAAAGGAAAGATTATAATCTAAATTAACAGCGTCAAACTCTTTCAAGTGTTTTTTTCTGATATCTTCTTCAATAATAGCATTTACTAAAAATTCAAATTTAAGCTCACTGTCTTCATTCAAAATCTTTAGCTCGTCATAACTCATAAATAACAAAACATAATAATCTTCCTTACCATCATCAAAAAAAGAAAAGTAAGTTTTGTAATCATATTGAATTTCATGAAATACCATTTTATTTTCAATCAAAATTTCTTTAATAATTTCATCCATTGTTTATTTCTTTTATTGAATTGACAACACTTTTAAATTCGAATTCAAAACTTTTATCGGTTATATCTAATCCCGTCTCTACTTCAAAATTTGGTTGCATAATATTTCTTAAAACATCGTTTACCTGCTCTTTTTCTAAATTTAAATTTTGGGTCACAATAGTATTTATTTTGCTTAAATTATTATTTTCAATGTTCGAACAAAACTCATAAAGTTTCTTTTTTTGAGGAGTTTTAGAATTCTCATCAATATTTATATTGATTAAACTAAGTTGATAATTATTTTCATTATGAGTGTAGCTAAAATCTTTAAACAAAGGATCCTTAGTAATATCTTCAAAACATTTAATTATTATTTCTCTTATTTCATCTTCAGGCAAATAACTAGTAATACTTTCAACTTTAAAATCTTTCTCCAAAAACTTATGAGCATTTATTCTATTTTGAATCAATATTTTAATATCATCTGAGGACAGTTTATCAATTTCATCATAATACCTAATTAGTTTTCGCTTGAGATCTAACTCAACCTGCTGCTTTTCATCATATTCATTAATATTTTTTCTTATTGTTTCAAAAAACTTTTTAGTAATTGAAAACCATGCAATTTCTTCATTAAAAGCTAAATCAGAATTTAAAATCCATCCCTTAATCTCAACTAGTGAAAAAGATTTAATATTCTTGGTTCTGTGTCTTTCTTTAATTGCGGAAAATATTTTATTACAACAATAATTTCTCTTTAATTCAACATCAAAATCATTTAATCTAGGACAAAGTTCTTTTATAGCATCATCAATTTTATTTGTTATATTTTCAAGAGTATAAATACCATGTTGCAATTCAAAATAATTTAAATCAATGGAACTAAATCTAGAATAAAAATCTGTTAAACTTGTATCATAATCCACTATAGATTTATCTGTGATTAGATTACACTTAATCGGATTGTCTCTTTTTTCTATTGAGTATGTTGTTATTTTTTTTCGACCGTCAGAAGGATCAGAAAAAGTATCTATAGAATAATAATACTTATTAATGAGCTCTTCAATAACACTCCTATATTTACTAATTCTATTTGCATCATTCGTCAAATAAGCTTTTACTTGAAAAACACTCAAAACATTATTAATAGTGAGTGAGAAATCTTCGTCCGCTTCTAATTTTAAACAATAATCATCAGTGAGAACATTCTCTGCTAACGCATTAATTGTTTCAATTGCTTTACATACTGCAACTTCTCCTTGAAATATATAACCTGACCAACTTGGTGTAGCATCTGTACTCATTTTTACTTTTATTTAATCTTTTTTCTAAAAAACAAATTCAACTCCTTATATATATTATATGTTTTTTCCAACTTACTCTAATTTTCTTGATTAAACTTCTAATTCCAAAGATGTGTTAAATTACAATAGTAACTTTACGGATTTCCATAAGTTTGAAATATAAAAGTTAAATTGTTTCTATTTTCAAATATAAATAAACAAAAAGCCTTCAAACCAAGTACAAACCCCTGATTTAAAAGCCGTTTTTTTGCCGCTAAGGCTAGCAAAGTGTTTTAATCTTTACTTTGTCCGTAAATAATCAATAATCTTCATTATCAGGCGGAGCAGTTTTATTGCGTGTAGTTATTTCCCAATTCTCTTTTTGATATGGGTTATCTATTTTATCAATTTGAATTGAAATTTGTAATTCTTCTTTGTCTTGATCCCTTTTTTTTAAAAAAATCCCAAACCCATATCCTTTTATCTTTTCGATGTATTTATCGGTTATAGCATTATTTTGATAATAATTAATTGCAACATTAATTTCTTTTGAAAACTGAGTATTCTCAGCCAAAAATTCTAATAATTGTAAAGCAGCTTCTTTTCTAAATTCTGTATCATTTATTTTATCCGGTTCTACTTTATAAAATGCATTAAATTCTAAGGCTAAATTATCACAGCCCCCTACACTTGCATTAATTATAGTATCATTCTTTTTATATATTTCTAATATGGTTTCGGTATAATTATGCATTTCGATACTTCTGGTACGTTTTTCAACTCCGGTAATATCATTAAAAATAGTTTTCGATTTTAATTTTGCCAATTTACAGCTTGACAAATACGATTCTTCATATAGATTACCATTCTTGTATATAAATGATAATGAAGTCGATTTTAAATTTTCTACCGAACTTGCATAGGTTCTGAAATTTTGTGTAACCTTAATTTTAAATTTATTACCAACAAAATTTGCTTCATCAATTATATTATATGAAAAAGGGGCATATCCCAGAATACTATGAGATTCTTTCTCCTTAATTTCATCTTTCATAATATAGAAAACAAAATCTTGATTTGTGTTTGCATTTCCTCCCAACATTCCTTCAGATGATCTGTTAACTAGATAATCTGTGATTCCGTCATTATTAAAATCTCCTTTTTCAAAAATTGAAAATGAAACGGTATAAGGATCGCCATCATTTGCAAACGAAACGTAATAAGGCGATTCAGACATTTGCATTTCCTTATATTTTTGTTCGCCAATTTCTTCGTTAATAAGCCTTTTTAAAAATTTACTTTCTATTTCGTTCAGAATTACTTTTTCTTCTTCTGGTTCTACAGCCGAAACCGTGTCTTTAGTACTTTTTTTATGCACTGCTTTTACTTCTTTTTTACATGAAAATGCTAAGAAAACAAAGGCAAGAAGAATTATTTTATTACTATGAAAGCATGTTGATTTACAATTCATTAATCAATATTTTTTGGGTTAAAATAGCTAAAAATTAATTGGTTTTTCAGTAAGTATATTAGTTGTAACATGGTTTCAAATTAACAAATAAAAAACCACAAACTCACAAGATAAATTTGCAAATTTGTGGCAAAAACTAATTAAATTTTAATTCTAAATACCAAAAAAGCTTTTAGAATTCTTCGTCGTTTCCTCCGCAACCACAATCCCCGAAACTCCTTTAAACTGCGCCACAGTTGCTGCAACAAAAGGCAGAAAAGCAGGTTCGCAACGGCGTTCATGGTATTTTTTCAAAAGACTGTTTGGTGTATTTTTTGGAAGCATGAATGGTGCATCGGTTTCGATCATCATTCGGTCCAGCGGTACGTATTGAATCACTTCTTTTAAGTGATCAAAACGTTTACTGTCCGATATTGCTCCGGTAAAACCAAGATAGAATCCGTTATCGAGATAGGTTTTGGCTTCGGCCAAACTTCCTGTAAAACAATGCACAACGGCTTTTGGCAATTGCGGCAAATAGTCTTTTGTAATGTCCATAAACTTATTAAAAGCGGCTCTTTCGTGCAAAAACAAAGGTTTCTGAACTTCGATCGCCAATTCTAATTGGGCTTTGTAACAGGTTTCCTGCACATTTCTGGGCGAAAAATCACGATCAAAATCGAGTCCGCACTCGCCTACCGAGACTACGTGTTTCTGTTTTAATAAATTCCGTAGTTTCGAAATGCTTTGCGTATCAAAACTCTTCGCATCATGCGGATGAATTCCGGCTGTGGAATATAATATCCCGGGATATTCTTTTGCCATTTGAGCCGAAGCTTCGCTGTTTTTTACGCTTGTTCCCGTGAGTATCATTTGCGATACATCGGCATCTAAAGCGTTTTGTACGACATCGTCTATGTCGTTGTGGAATTGTTTATTCGTTAAATTAATTCCTATGTCTATGTATGTTTTCATTTTTTTTTGTTTGCCACGAAGGCACTAAGACACAAAGTTTTCTATTCTTTGGTCTGGTTATTATTATTTTTAACACTAAGGCGCTAGGGCACAAAGTTTTTTATACAAAGTTTGTCATTTCGACGCAAGGAGAAATCTCCACAAGTAGCTCCGTAACGTAAGTCCAATCTTTGTCGAATCCCGCGTGTGATTTCTCTCCCGAAGCTTCGGGATCGAAATGACATAAAATGAGAATACGTTGTGTTAGACGCACTGCTGTGCGTCTCTACATTGAAAACTGAGACTGCGACTGACCACTAATCCTCCCTGCTCCCATCATCCGCCATTCGCACCAATTTCGGCGTAAACTTCGCAACCACATCCACTAAATCCTGTTGCGCTTCCATCACCTGATTGATATCTTTATACGCCATTGGGGCTTCGTCAAGACCTGCGCCAATAAGCGTAACGCCGTGATGTTGCAAGATTGATTGCATCTCGGTTTTGGTGATGTTTTTTATGGCTTGTGTTCGGCTCATTTGTCGTCCTGCGCCGTGTGAAGCCGAGCTTATAGCGTTCTCCTCGCCTTTTCCTCTTACCAAAAATCCCGGTGCGGTCATACTTCCCGGAATGATTCCCATAACACCTTTTCCGGCTGGAGTGGCTCCTTTTCTATGCACAATTACCTCTTCGCCATTCCAGATTTCTTTCCAGGCAAAATTATGGTGGTTTTCGACTTTGGCTAAAATCGTTGCACCTAAAGCGCGTTCCATTTTGTTATGGATAATCTCATGACAAGCCGAAGCGTAATCTCCCGCTAAATTCATCGCCATCCAGTATTCCTGACCCAATTGTGAGTTCATATCCAGATAGGCTAAATTCTTGGCTACTTCAGGAAGTTTACAAACGTCTTTGGCCATTTTAGTATAATGTCCGGCAATTGTGGCACCCATTCCGCGTGAACCTGAATGTGTTAACAAAGCGACATATTTCCCTTTTGGGATATTCAAAACCGCATCATCTTTCGTAAATTCCATGATTCCGAATTCAACAAAGTGATTTCCACCACCCGAAGATCCTAATTGCGACCAGGCTTTATCTTTTAAATTCTTCACAAACGGAGTCATATTAAAAGCATCGTTTTCTAAAACCGCGTGATCTGATTTGTACTGACCATGAAACCCGTGTCCGGCTCCAAAAATCGAATTCGCAATTAATTCTTTTTTGAATTTGGCTTCGTTTTCAAAGTAAAAATCTTCTGCAATATCATAAACTGACAACGCCATTCTACAACCAATATCAACCCCAACTCCATAAGGAATAATGGCATTTTTGGTCGCTAAAACCCCGCCAATCGGTAATCCATAACCTTGGTGTGCGTCTGGCATTAAAGCTCCTGCAACGGTAACGGGCAATTTCATGGCGACTTCCATTTGTTTTCTGGCTCCGTCTTCAATCCCCTCTAATCCATAAGCCGAATACGCATTCGGATTTTGGTTTAAAGCAATAAAATCTTCTGGTTTTTCATTTGCTTTTTCGATCAAAGCGATTGCCAGTTTGCTGAAGATTTTATCGTCTATATAATTCTCCGGAGTTTCTAAGACGTTTTTGAAATTAGCGATCATTTCGTCTCTTGTAAATCCGTTTCTTTTGCTGTTTATTTTTAAGGCAATCCCAATTATTTTTCCTTCTGGGAATCCTAATTCTAATATATCTGTACCGTTTATTTGTGTTTTCATTACTTGTTTTATTTTGATAGTACAAAGGTTGTTTAGTACTGCGCAATTATTTTGCGTATACAAATTAAACTTGTAAAAAATCATTTTTTAAATATTCCTTTATGTTATTTCCATATACAATGATATCACTACCCCATACTGAAATAACTGGGGAGAGATATTTATTTTCAAAAACGACAAGCACTCTATGGCTATAAATTGGTATGTAACCCACAATTTTAGAAACATCAAATCCAGCTTCAATTAAAGCTTCTTCAGCATAAAATTTAAATTTATTGATATCTTCTACCAACCATTTTGATTTCTCAATATCTCTTGGATACTGGTAAAAAAAATTATCAAATTTTATCTCTTCTTCTCCATCTGGATCAATTGAAATTTCTAAAGTATCCAAGCCTCCAAGAATTAAAAGCATTTCTTTATATTCCCAAGGAAAATCAAATCCAAACAATATTTGTAATTCATCGATTTCTTTCCTGCTAATTCCTTTTAAAAATTTAGTATTAGGCTGTACTTGATATCCGCAAATATCATTGTAAAGCTGTATTTTTTGAAACCTCTTTTCTATTTTATATTTAAGATCTTTGATTGTAATCATCTTTCATTTTTTAAATAAAAACCACGAACTCAATTAAGAATCCGCGGTTTCTGTTTTAATCTACCAATAACTGTGTAACAACCGCTGGATTCATTGCCCATTGCGCGTTGTACACCTCATCAGCATTTTCGTTATCGATAATAGTTAAACCTTGTGCTTCTGCTTTAAGTTGTAACAAACTACCAATATTCAATTTGCTGCTTAGTTTTGCCAATAACGCCTGAACTCCTTTAAAATCCAAACCCTGAACAACTTGCCCTCCAAATGTCATCTCTAACCAAACGATTTCTCTTTTGGCTACATCCAACACTCCAAAAACCAAACCTTTGGCAACATTCTGCGTCACACGAACCTGATGATCGACACACGACGGATCGTAAGCCACTCCGGTTTTTTCGGAAATTTTCATCGGGTGTTTGCTGTTCATCCAACCCACAACAAGATTTGGCGTGATACTTCCGTTGCTGTAGGCATTACAAGTAAAAGTTACAAATTTGGCGTTGGCTTTTGCCAATTTATCGATGTTGATATTGATGTATTCAGCCGTTCCCACTTTCGCAGGAATACTTCTGATATCGCCGCTATGTTGACAACCAACAGTTTCCAATCGGCTGAAAGAACAGATATCGGCTTTATCTTCGTAGGCAATATGGCAGCTTAAATCCATATCCAGATGTTGTGCCGGTAAACCTGCACCCCATTGCATAAACAATCGCACTTCGCTACCTTCAATCGGGAAACGTGTTCCCATTAAAGCTACCGGCAAATCCTGAACCGTCTCGCTTCTATCACCAATCGAAACCGGCATATTAAACAATTGCGGATCGATATACATCGTTTTGTTTGGGTTTGCAATTGCCGCAAATCTCTTCTTCATCGCTAACAAACACAACGCTTCGATTTGATTTTTCATCGCCTCTAATTGTGCTTCGTCGTATAAGTTTAATAAAGCATTTGGAGCTATTCGTTTGTTGGTTCCGCCTAAAGGTTTCACGCTTCTTTGCATGTTTTTATCAAAATAATTTTGAGCATACATATTCAGAGTAAACACCAATCTGGCAGGAACTTTATCGATAATTTCTTCAAAATACGCCACAGTTTCGTCTGCACCAAACCAAAGCATATTCGAGAATAACGAACGTGCAAACAATCCCGGACGCTGTTTTAATAATGCAAATGTTTTATCGGCATCAAATTTCAATCTTGAAGAATTCACTTTACTTTGCCAAACATCATACACCTGGTTGTAAAATACATCCATTAAAAAGTTCAATTTCTCGAATCCTTTTCTTTTGCTGTATTCTGCCAAACGCAACGCTCGGATAAAACGAACCCACATTCCTCTTTTTGGATGCATGATTTCGCACATAGTTTCCACATCCATATCCAGATTATTCAACCAATTGGCGACCATCAGACATTCTTTTCTTGAATATTTAAGTTTTAAATCTTTTTGAGAAGCAATTTTTGCCTGCGCGCTTGTATCCAGAACATTAAAAAAGTGCTGAGCATTTTTTGACGTTCTTTTAATGATTGTTTTTGGCTCGATAATTTGCAGCAAACCACTATTCTTAAACCATAAATATCTTAAAATATCGGTTGGTGATTTAAAATACTGAGAAGCCTTTTCGGCCTGACCTTCTTCGATTAAAGCATCGATCACCAACATCAAAGTTTCTTTGATCGCGATCTCTGTCTTTGGCAAAGGCAAATATTTCAGTGCTATTTTTAAACTATCAACTTGCGTAGCGTCCAATGCGGTTTTTGATTGCAATAATGATGTATAGAAATCTTCCAATTCCTTTTCTGTCCATAAATCCAATACTTTCAATTTGCTTCCTTGTCCGTAGTTTTCGATTTTACCAAATTCAAACGGAGTTCCGCAGAATGGGCAGCCGTTGTAGCGTTCTAAAGGAAAAGTATTGTCCGGGATGATATGTCCGCATTGTAAAGTCGTTCCCCTTTTTACATTCAGAACATTCCATAAATAAGTTAAGATATGATCTATGGCAGATTCTCCTGTTGGAATATTCCATTCTTTCACTAGAGGTGCCCAGTTTTTATCTGTTCCTAAAACTTCTCTTAGTACTTCTAAAACTTCAACTTTATAATTCGGGTTTACATTATTTAAAGCATGTAATAACGATTCAGAAAACGTAAATCCGAGTTTTGAAACATTGGCCACGAAAACCGCTGTTGATCCTGATAATTTTTTGATGTCATTCGCAATCATTGCTGACGGAATGAAAATAGCGTTCTGACGCAAACTGATTTTTAATAATTCTTGTGTTTTCATTTTTTTTATTTTTAAAATTTAGATAATTGTGTTTCTGAGTTCTACCTAAAAGATTTTGAAGTAAGAAACACTTGACCTGAAATTGGAGTGTAATTGATGAACTATTTTACCAGATGGGTTTCCCCGAAGAAGTAAGTTAATCTTGACCCTCGTTTTTTATTAATGATGATTTTAAAACTATGTTCGGATTCGAACCGAAATTAGCCGTGGTCTGAAGTAAGTTTTAATTGACCATTAATTGTGAAGCAGATGGGATTCGAACCCACGACCCGGACATTAGAAGTGTACGAAGTAAGTTTTGATTGACCTTTGATGGATAATTTCAAAACTACCTGCTCTAACCGCTGAGCTACTGCTTCAATTTAAATTGTGTTAACCGGTAATGGTGTAAGTGTGTACGTGGAAAGTTTTCGAAGTAACCTAAACTTGACCATGTTAACTCAATTTTTTTATTTCAATGAACTTGTTTTTATTCCCGAACAAAGATTTCGATTATACTACGCAATTATTCTGCGCAGTAAAAAAATCTTTATTTTTCGTGACCCTGATGAGATTCGAACTCATATTCCCTTTCGGGCATTGCGGCTCTAAATACGCTTCCCTACTTTCCCTGACGATTTCGGTGCTTCTGTAAATTCTACCCATTAGTCCGCTCAGGTCTAACCGGAATATCCGCAAACTCTACAGCCAGTAATTTTTCTGTAGGCTTTTCCTTTTAAGCTACAAGGCCTTTCGTTTTGACATTACAAAGATTTCAAACCTACTACGCAATTATTTTGCGCAGTAAAAAAAGAATTTTATATTTGAGTAAATATTTATTTGGTAAAATCGAGTAAACCTCATAAAGACAGAACATTTATAGATTTTTTTTTAGATTTAATAAAAACCAATAAAGTCCCGGAGGGACGACATATTTATAGTTATTTTCCAAAAGCATTTCAAGAACCCCAGAGGGGTGACATATCTTATTGATTATACATAAATGCTAAAGTGTCGCTCCGCTGGAGCTTAATCTTGAACAATGTGAAATTAGCTATAAATATTACGCTCCTATGGAGCTTTTACGCAAGATTTAAATAAAAACAATATGAATTTACAGAAAATTTATTCTGAATTACTTTCTAAAATTGGCTTTTCAGCAAATGATATTCAGGAAAACTGGCTGAATTTAGAAAATGCCTATTCCAAAAAATCAAGACATTATCATAATCTGACTCATATAAAAGATATGATTATATGTTTTGAAACGTATTCTGATAAAATTCAAAAACCTAACGAAATATTATTTTCTATTTTTTATCACGATTACATTTATAAGAGCAGTAAAAAAGACAATGAACTCAAAAGTGCCGAATTTGCTTTGTCGATTTTACCTCAAAATATTTCATTTGATAGTCAATTGGTTTTTGATGCCATTTGTGCGACGCAACAACATCAGCATAATGACAATGAGGATATCAATTGGTTAATTGATTTTGATTTGAAGATTCTCGCCCGGGATTGGGAAGAATATAAAACCTATTTTGAACAAATCAGAAAAGAATACAGTATTTATCCTGATTTTCTATACAAACCCGGACGTGCAAAGGCTTTGAAACATTTTCTGGAGAATGAATTTATTTTTCAGACTGAGGAATTTAGGGGTTTATATGAAGAAAAAGCGAGAACGAATATTGAAAAGGAGATTATTCTGTTGACGTAGATATTACATTACGTTGTTTAACCCGACAGGTTTTAAAAACCTGTCGGGTTTGCTGCGGAAACAATAATAACCGAATGTATATCCGTAGAGACGCACAGCAGTGCGTCTTTCGCAATTTGAATAAATTGTGGTTACGCTGTGTTAGACGCACTGCAGTGCCTCTCTACGGAATATGATGGAAAATTGGTACGGAAAATTAGGAATCTGAAATTGAATTAAAAAACGTGGAATTGCGTGAGGGATTGCAGTGGAAATCCTTTTGTGCCGGGGTTCGGCACAAAAGATTGAAACGGAAAGCCCGACCCGGAGGGACACGCCCAAAATATACTAAGCAAAATTAATCGCGCAAAGTCGCAGAGACGCAAAGTTTTTTCACGCAGATAAAGCAGATTTTTTAGATCATTTTAATCCTTTATCCCGATAGCTATCGGGAGTGGCCAAAAAAACTTAGCGACTTAGCGACTTTGTGGCAAAACAAAATCATATGTCACAAAACAAAAATGCCTTAATACGGTACAAAACCATTGACAAATGCCTGCAGAATAAATACAGGCAATGGACTCTGGAAGATTTAATCGAGTGCTGTTCTGACGCTTTGTTTGAATACGAAGGCCGGGAAAACCCGATTAGCAAACGAACAATTCAGATGGATATTCAGCTCATGCGAAGTGAAAAACTGGGGTATAATGCGCCAATTGTGGTTTACGATAAAAAGTATTATAAATACGAAGACGATGAATTTTCGATAACCGATATTCCGCTGACGGAAACGGATATGAATGTTTTGACGGAAACGGTTTCGATGCTAAAACAGTTTAAGGATTTTTCTTTGTTTAATGATGTATCAGATATTTTGCAACGATTGGAGGATAAAATCTATGCAGAGAAATCGCATACAAAACCGGTTATTTATCTCGATAAAAACGAAGGATTGAAAGGTTTACATTATCTGGATGAAGTTTACCAGGCAATTATAAAGAAGATTGTTTTGGTAATTACTTATAAATCGTTTAAATCGAGAGAGGAAACTAAATTTCATTTTCATCCTTTTATTCTGAAGGAATTTAATAACCGATGGTTCTTGGTAGGAAAGAAAAAAGATTCTCAGCCTATTACCAATTTAGCGCTCGACAGAATTATCTCGATAGATTATGATTTTAATCTCCCCTATCTCGAAGAAGATTTTGATGCTGATTTGTTTTATAAAAATGTAATTGGCGTGACGGTAAATACAGGTTTGCCACCCCGAAAAATCGAACTTTGGATTGATGCCATAAATGCGCCTTATGTTTTGACTAAACCTTTGCACAATACACAAAGACTAATTAGGGAAAACGAAGACAAAAGTATTATTGTGCATTTGTTTATTTCGCCTAATTATGAAATGGAACGCATACTGTTAGGTTTTGGTGACGGGATCGAAATTATCAAACCTGAAAATCTACGAAATCGTATGAAAAAGATCCTTGAAAAGGCAATTTCACGCTATACTCCAGAAGATAAGACTGAATTAAACGCATGATTTTTTACAAAATACAGAATTAAATCTTAATTTAAAACCATAAAACGATTTTTACAGCATTAAATTTGTTAAAATCTCAAAAAAGAATAGTATATTTCAATTAAAATTAAACTATAAACCACTCTAAATCAGAGATATTTTTTTACTAACCAAAAATTTATCATAAATTAATATGCATGCATAGTATTTTTTGATTATATTTGAAATCGATATAGTTACATATGAAAGAGAAAACAATAGATTATATTTTAAGAGCAACCTGGCAAGCTGTATCAAGAATGTACAATGAAGAAGCTGCAAAATACGATGCCACGATGGCCACCGGATTTGCGCTTTTGAGTATTGATAAAGAAGAAGGAACTCCGTCTACCGCATTAGGACCAAGAATGGGAATGGAAGCCACCAGTCTAACCAGAACCCTAAAATCGATGGAAGACAAAGGTTTGATTGTTCGCAAAAAGAACCCAACGGATGGACGCGGTGTGTTAATCTACCTGACCGAGTTTGGAAAAGAAAAAAGAGAATTATCTAAAAATACGGTTCTTAAATTTAATGAGACGATCAGAAAACATGTTTCGGATGAAAAACTAAACCATTTCATTGAAGTTTCTGAAATCATCAACGAATTAATTCAGGACAAGAATATATTTAATCAGACTGAAAAAATAGAAAATGAATAATCTTTATTATTAAGAAAAAAGATTATCCTCAAAACAAAAACAAATATTAACGACTTATGAAACGCACAATTAAAAAAGTTGCTGTAATTGGATCCGGAATTATGGGTTCAGGAATAGCTTGTCATTTTGCCAATATTGGTGTTGAAGTTTTACTGCTTGACATCGTTCCCCGCGAATTGACAGAAGCTGAAACTAAAAAAGGATTAACGCTTGAAAGTAAAGCTGTTCGCAACCGAGTAGTAAACGAGCATCTGGCGAATTCATTAAAATCGAAACCGTCTCCTATTTACAGTCAAAAATTTGCTAGTCGCATCACAACTGGAAATACAACTGATGATATGGCAAAAATTGCCAATGTTGACTGGATTATTGAGGTTGTTGTAGAGCGTCTTGATATTAAAAAACTGGTTTTCGAACAAATCGAAAAATTCCGTAAACCGGGAACTTTGGTTACTTCGAACACTTCTGGTATTCCAATTCATTTTATGAGCGAAGGAAGAAGTGAAGATTTTCAACAGCACTTCTGCGGAACTCACTTTTTTAACCCTGCGCGTTACTTAAAATTATTTGAAATTATTCCTGGTCCAAAAACGGCAACTGAAGTATTGGATTTCCTGAACGAATACGGATCTAAATTCTTAGGAAAAACATCTGTTGTTGCTAAAGATACTCCGGCGTTTATTGGAAACAGAATTGGTATTTACGGAATCCAGAGTTTATTCCATTTAGTAAAAGAAATGGGATTAACGATTGAAGAAGTGGATAAATTGACCGGTCCTGTTATTGGTCGTCCAAAATCGGCTACTTTCCGTACCGTTGACGTTGTTGGATTGGATACTTTGGTGCACGTTGCCAACGGTATTTATGAAAACTGCCCGGATGACGAGCAGCACGAATTGTTTAAACTTCCTGATTTCATCAACAAAATGATGGAAAATAATTGGTTAGGAAGCAAAACAGGACAAGGTTTTTATAAAAAAGTAGATAAAGATATTCTTTCTTTAGACTTAGATACATTAGAGTACCGCGCTGCTAAAAAAGCAAATTTTGCTACGCTTGAACTTACCAAAACTATCGACAAACCCATCAATCGTTTTAAAGTTTTAGTAAAAGGTACTGACAAAGCGGGAGAATTCTACCGCAAGAGTTTCGCCGGAATGTTTGCTTATGTGTCAAACAGAATTCCTGAAATCTCAGACGAATTATATAAAATTGATGATGCTATGAAAGCTGGTTTTGGATGGGAAAATGGTCCGTTCGAAATTTGGGATGCGATTGGTGTTGCCAAAGGAATCGAAATCATGAAAGCAGAAGGTTTAGAACCTGCTGCATGGGTTACTGAAATGTTGGCTTCCGGAAGCGATAGTTTTTACTCTGTAAAGGAAGGAGCAACTTATTTCTATAACATTCCAACAAAATCACAAGTAAAAGTTCCTGGACAAGATGCATTCATTATTCTGAACAACATTCGCGAAAGCAAAAAAGTTTGGAGTAATTCTGGTGCAATCATTCAGGATTTAGGAGACGGAATTTTGAACTTAGAATTCCAATCTAAAATGAATACTATTGGCGGCGACGTTCTACAAGCCATCAATAAAGCAATCGAACTTGCAGAAAAAGAACATCAAGGTTTAGTTATTGGAAACCAGGCAGCGAATTTCTCTGTTGGAGCTAATATCGGAATGATTTTCATGATGGCAGTTGAGCAGGAATATGACGAATTGAACATGGCGATCAAATTGTTCCAGGACACGATGATGCGCGTTCGTTATTCTTCTATTCCAGTTGTAGTGGCACCCCACGGAATGACTTTTGGCGGTGGATGCGAAATGAGCTTACACGCTGATAAAGTGGTTGCTGCTGCAGAAACTTATATGGGATTAGTTGAGTTTGGTGTTGGTGTGATTCCTGGTGGTGGTGGTTCTAAAGAAATGACTTTAAGAGCTTCAGATTTATTCCGCAAAAATGATGTGGAGTTGAATGTTCTTCAGGAATATTTCTTAACGATTGCTATGGCAAAAGTATCTACTTCTGGTTATGAAGCTTTTGACACTGGACTTTTACAGCACGGAAAAGACGTTATCGTAGTAAACAAAGATCGTCAGATTGCCGAAGCTAAAAAACATGCATTGTTAATGGCAGAAGCTGGTTATACACAGCCAATTAGAAGAAATGATATTAAAGTTTTAGGAAAACAAGCTCTTGGAATGTTCTTAGTTGGAACTGACCAAATGGAAGCTGGAAAATACATTTCTGAACACGATAAGAAAATCGCAAACAAACTGGCTTACGTAATGGCTGGTGGTGATTTATCTGAAGCAACTTTAGTTTCTGAACAATATTTATTAGATATCGAACGTGAAGCTTTCCTGAGTTTATGTACAGAGAGAAAGACATTGGAGAGAATTCAGTATATGTTAACTAAAGGAAAACCTTTGAGAAACTAGTATCAAGTAATAAGAATTAAATATTAAGAAATGCACCAGTTTGAAAAATTAAAGATTTGGCAGAAAGCAATGGATATTGCAGTTCATGTGTATGAGATTTCTTCACTGTTACCAAATGACGAAAAATTCAATTTAATTCATCAAATAAAAAAATGTGCTGTTTCGATTCCTTCAAATATTGCTGAAGGTTCCGGTAGAAATTCAGATAAAGAATTTATGCATTTTCTTGGAATTGCAAATGGTTCAACTTTTGAATTGATAACTCAACTAATACTTGCTAAAAAACTTAAGCTTGTAAGTGAAGATCTAATCCAACCCACTATTAATCAATTAGTAGAGGTTTCAAATATGAATTTTTCATTTCAAAGATCATTAAAAGATAAAATCAACAAAACAATTGGAAAATCTTAATACTTAATTCTCCAATCTTAATACAATCATTTATGAAAACAGCATATATAGTAAAAGCTTACCGTACAGCGGTAGGAAAAGCACCAAAAGGGGTTTTTAGATTTAAAAGACCTGATGAATTAGCTGCAGAAACCATTCAGTTTATGATGGATGAACTGCCTAATTTCGACAAAAAACGCATCGATGACGTGATGGTAGGAAATGCCATGCCGGAAGCGGAACAAGGTCTTAACGTTGGACGTTTGATTTCTCTTATGGGATTAAAAGTAGAAGACGTTCCTGGTGTAACCGTAAACCGTTATTGCGCGTCTGGACTTGAAACTATCGGAATGGCCACCGCTAAAATCCAATCAGGAATGGCAGATTGTATCATTGCCGGTGGTGCAGAAAGTATGAGTTATATTCCGATGGGAGGTTACAAACCAACTCCGGATTATAAAGTTGCCGCTGCAGGTCACGAAGATTACTACTGGGGAATGGGGTTAACTGCCGAAGCGGTTGCCAATCAATACAAAATTTCAAGAGAAGATCAGGATGAATTTGCTTACAACTCTCACATGAAAGCTTTGAAAGCTCAGGCAGAAGGAAAATTTGACAAACAAATCGTTCCAATTACAGTTGAGCAGACTTTCATCAATGAAAATGGTAAAAAAGAAACTAAATCATATGTTGTAAATAAAGACGAAGGTCCAAGAGCTGGAACTTCTAAAGAAGCTTTAGCGGGTTTAAAACCAGTTTTTGCTGCTGATGGAAGTGTAACTGCGGGTAACTCTTCTCAAATGAGCGACGGTGCTGCATTCGTTTTAATCATGAGCGAAGAAATGGTAAAAGAATTAAACCTTGAACCAATTGCACGTTTAGTAAACTTTGCTTCTTCTGGTGTTGAACCAAGAATTATGGGTATTGGTCCGGTAAAAGCAATTCCGAAAGCCTTAAAACAAGCTCGTTTAGAATTGAAAGATATTGACTTGGTTGAATTAAACGAAGCTTTTGCTTCTCAGTCTTTGGCTGTAATTCGCGAATTAGGTTTAAATCCGGATATCGTAAACGTAAACGGTGGAGCAATCGCTTTAGGACATCCTCTAGGTTGTACTGGCGCTAAACTTTCTGTTCAGTTATTTGATGAAATGAAACGCAGAGGTAATAAATACGGAATCGTGAGTATGTGTGTGGGAACTGGGCAAGGTTCTGCAGGGATTTACGAGGTTCTTTAAAAAGAGAGAATAGAATACAGAATATAGAGAATAGATTTTTTTGAGAAGAAGGAAATAAGTTTTTTGGAATTACAAAATGCTTAAGAACGATAAATAGTAATAATCTTACTTTTTTATTTTAATTCTTTATCTTGGCTCAAAAAACATGAGACATAATTATAAGAACTTGAAGATTTGGCAGCTTGGAATTTCAATTGCTAATGATATTTCAGATTTACTTTTAGAGTTTCCAAAGCACGAAAGATATGATCTGAGTTCTCAAATAAGCAGATGTTCTGTTTCTATGCCTAGCAATATAGCTGAAGGTTCTTCAAGAACTGATAAATCTTTCAGTCATTTTTTAGACATTTCTCTAGGTTCTTCATTCGAACTTATCACGCAATTATTAATTGCTAAGCATAGAAAATATATAAACGAAATACAATTTAACCAATTAGAAATTAAAATAGAAGAATTTCAAAGAATGACAATGGGCTTCCAAAATGGATTGAAGTAAAGTCTATTTTCTATTCTCTATATTCTATTTTCTTTCGTAAAAAAACAAAAACAAAATGGCAGATACAATCGAAAAAAACGTAACCCGTGGTGGTCAGTTTTTAGTAAAAGAAACAAAGTGCGAGGACATCTTTACACCAGAAGATTTTTCGGAAGAGCAATTAATGATGCGTGACTCTGTAAAGGAGTTCGTTGACAAAGAATTATGGGCACATAAAGATCGTTTTGAGAAAAAAGATTATGCTTATACAGAATCATCTATGCGTAAAGCTGGTGAATTGGGACTTCTTGGAGTTGCAGTTCCTGAGGAATACGGCGGATTAGGAATGGGATTTGTATCTACAATGCTGGTTTGCGATTACATTTCTGGTGCTACAGGATCTTTCTCTACTGCTTTTGGTGCACATACCGGAATTGGAACTATGCCAATTACACTTTATGGTACCGAAGAACAAAAGAAAAAATACGTTCCTAAATTGGCTACAGGAGAATGGTTTGGAGCATATTGCTTAACTGAACCAGGCGCAGGATCTGATGCCAACTCAGGAAAAACAAAAGCTGTTTTGTCTGAAGACGGAAAATACTACTCTATTACAGGACAAAAAATGTGGATTTCGAATGCAGGTTTCTGTAGTGTTTTCATCGTTTTTGCGCGTATTGGAGATGATAAAAACATTACAGGTTTCATCGTAGAAAATGATCCGTCAAACGGAATTTCTATGAATGAAGAAGAGCATAAATTAGGAATCCGTGCTTCTTCTACGCGTCAGGTTTTCTTCAACGATACCAAAGTTCCTGTTGAAAACATGTTGTCTGAAAGAGGAAACGGTTTTAAAATTGCCATGAATGCCTTGAACGTAGGTCGTATTAAATTGGCTGCCGCTTGTTTAGATGCACAACGCAGAGTGACTTCAAATGCAGTAAAATACGCTAACGAAAGAATTCAGTTTAACACTGCGATTTCATCTTTTGGAGCTATCCGTTCTAAATTGGCTGAAATGGCAACTAATGCATATGCCGGAGAAAGTGCTTCTTACCGCGCTGCAAAAGATATCGAAGACAGAATTGCTGCTCGTGAAGCGGAAGGAACTTCTCATCAGGAAGCTGAATTGAAAGGTGTTGAAGAATATGCTATCGAATGTTCTATCCTGAAAGTTGCGGTTTCTGAAGACGTACAATCTTGTGCTGACGAAGGAATCCAGATTTTTGGAGGAATGGGATTCTCAGAAGATACTCCAATGGAAAGTGCCTGGAGAGATGCCCGTATCGCAAGAATCTACGAAGGAACAAACGAAATCAACAGAATGCTTTCTGTAGGTATGTTGATTAAAAAAGCAATGAAAGGTCACGTTGATTTATTAGGACCAGCGATGAAAGTTCAGGAAGAATTAATGGGAATTCCATCTTTTGACACTCCTGATTTCTCTGAATTATTTGCTGAAGAAAAAGGAATCATCGCTAACCTTAAGAAAGTTTTCTTAATGGTTGCCGGAAGCGCAGTTCAAAAATACGGACCGGACTTAGACTCTCACCAACAATTATTAATGGCTGCTTCTGATATCTTAATCGAAATTTACATGGCTGAAAGCACAATTCTTAGAACTGAGAAATTAGCCAAAAATCAAGGCGAAGATAAAGTTAAGGAGCAAATTGCTATGGCAAAATTATATTTGTACAAAGCTGTTGATATTGTAAGCTCAAGAGGAAAAGAAGGAATTATTTCTTTTGCTGAAGGAGATGAACAACGTATGATGTTAATGGGATTAAAACGTTTTACAAAATACACCAACAATCCAAACGTGGTAGCTTTAAGAGAAGTTATTACATCTAAATTAGTTGCAGAAAACGAATACTGCTTCTAATATAACAATAGTTTTTAGCTTTTAATTTGTTTAAACCCGCACTTATCCGAAACAGTGCGGGTTTATTTTTTTTACTTTTTTATGCAATACTAAAACGCTCAACCGCAATATTTTTGCAACGATTTGCAAAAAAATCGTTAAAATAGCTTTTAGCTTCTATTAAAATGGTTAAATATTGATCGTATTACCTTATATTTAGCATTCTAAAAACTTTAAAAAACATAAAATGAAACAAATTAACCTGATTGCTTTGCTTTTATTTTGCATCTGTACCACAAATACTTTTGCACAAAAAAACAAAAAAATGGACATCATTGCTTATTATACCGGCGATGATAAACTAATTAACGAATATGAGGTCAACAAGCTTAACCAAATCATCTTTAGTTTCTGCCATTTAAAAGATGGAAAACTAAGTGTAGATTCTCCTAAGGATTCTACCACGATTAAATATTTGGTTTCTTTAAAAGCTTCGAATCCGCAGCTTAAAATTATTCTTTCGCTTGGTGGCTGGGGAGGTTGTGAGCCTTGTTCTGCTGCATTTTCTACTGCTGAAGGAAGATTGACTTTTGCTAAATCAGTAAAAGAAGTGAGCGACTATTTCAAAGTGGATGGTTTAGATTTAGATTGGGAATATCCGGCAATTGAGGGACTGCCTGGACATTTATTTCAAGCTGCAGACAAACCTAACTTTACAGAATTAATCAAAATTTTACGTTCTACTTTAGGCAAAAAATACGAACTAAGCTTTGCTGCCGGAGGATTTCAGAAATTTTTAGATGAATCTATCGACTGGAAAACTGTAGGGCCATTGGTAAATCGCATCAACATTATGAGTTACGATTTAGTAAACGGATATTCTAAAGTTACAGGACATCATACTCCATTATACAGTACCAATCCAAAAGAAGAATCTACAGACAGAGCGGTTGAATTTTTGTTAAAACAAGGAATTCCAGCTGAAAAACTAGTTATTGGAGGCGCTTTTTATACCAGAACCTGGAAAAATGTAGAAAATGTAAATAATGGTTTATATCAGGCAGGCGAACACATTCAGGGCGTTCCTTTTAAAGCTTTTGATACTACTTTTACAGAAGCAAATGGCTGGAAATATTTTTGGGATGACAAAGCAAAAGCTGCTTACTGGTACAATGAAAAAGAAAAAACATTTGCAACCGGAGATAACTTAACATCTATAAAAGCTAAAGCTGAATATGTTAAAGCTAAAAAACTAGGCGGAATCATGTTTTGGGAACTTCCTTTGGATGCTCCACGCAACGGAATGGTAAATGCTATTTATGAGGTTAAAACAGCAAAATAAGCAGATTTAACGCAATAAAAAAACGGCAGTTATATGAGGTAACTGCCGTTTTTTTGTTTTCTAAAAAAAAATTATTGAAGTTTTGACTTATCCAGCTCACCAATAAATGGAATTGATTCTAAGATTTCAGCTCTGATTATGGTTTGCAAATACACTTCTAACTGAAGAAATTTGGCCGCATTTATAGCTCCAACAGCTTTTTTGGCCTGATTATATGTTTTTGAGTATAACTTTTCATACGCTAAGTGATTTTTTAAAGTTCCTTTAGCCAGCTCATCTGCTTTTGCATCTGTTAATGTTGCATAATTTGCTGCATAGTCATTAATTAGCTGAAACTTTGTTTGCCCAAGGGCTTTACGTTCTGTTTCGTAATTATCGTAAACTTTGGTAAAAGCGGCAGATTGTGTATCTGACAAATTCATATATTGTTTTACAAGGTCACTTTTTGATTTGCCATAAACACTTTGCAGAACATCTACATCTTCCTTAAACGAAGACTGAGCATAAGATGAAAATGAGGCAATTGCCAAAATAAGGATAAGACTTAATTTTTTCATAGTTTTAATTTTAAGATTGTTTTTAAAAAATTTACTCATAACGAAATGTATTGTTAACAAAACATATTAAATCAATATTACTTTTTGCTTTCATCAATTTTAGGGGCTCTAATCTCTCCGGTATAAGAAATAAACGCCCTATTGTTGCTATTGACAGAAAGCGTTGTTCCTCCATCAAAAAAGATTGAAAACATTAAATCATACACATCATCTTTTCCCTTAACAGTAGTCTTCAAAGTATAACTATTCTTCTTTTTCTCTACTTTTATATTTTCCGGAATGCCTTCAAATTTTATTCCGCCATTCGCCCCTCCGTACGCAACATTATAGGCACGTCCAAAAAAAGGTAAATCACAAGTTGTTTTTTCTGTACTGAATTTTAAAAAATAGGTATTATAATCCAGGTTTATAACCCTGCCGCCTTGTGGTGAAACTTTTTGCGCTTCAAAATCAAATTTTTTAGAATCTATAAGCGATTCTATTTCTTTTTGTTTTTGTAAATCTCTTTCTGCTTTTAGTTGTTTCTTAGTTTTTTCCTGAGCCAAAACCGGTACACACATAAAACACAATAACACTAGTAAAATGAATAATTTAGTCTTCATAAATCTGTATTGAATAGAGTTAAAAAAGAATTTGCTACTTTTTGGTAAATCGCATCATGGCAATATCGCCAGAAATAAAATTTAAAGTTTTTCCGTCATCGGTAACATCGTATGATGTTATTTTGGGTAAAGTGCTCATAAAAACCTGCTCTCCCTGTCCATCCTGACACATCATTTTTGTGACAGCCATAGGCTGGGTAAAATCAATTTTATTACCAGTTATATTCAATTTGCCAGTAAAAGAATTACAGCTATTATTTCCTGAAACGCGGTTTTCTTTCAGATCAAAATTTATAGTTGGTTTTTTATTGGGATACAAACCATCAAAAGCAATTCTTGGTCCGGTGATATAATTTAGTTCCCATGTACCGTCGAGCTGGGCAACAGTTCCTTCTTTTTGAGTTTTAGAAGCATTACAGGAAATTAAAACAACTCCCAAAAAAACTAAATTTAGAATATTCTTTATCATAATTTTAGATATTAAATTATCAAAAACAAACAGTGATTCTCAAAAAAATAATTCAGGACTTATACGAATTTACGCAATAATTTTGGGTTCATTGCACAAAGTATCATTAAATAACACCCCATAGTTTTAGATTTTTTTAACTATTGGCGCTCATCAATGTCGGAATTTTATGTTAAATTTACTTAATCTTTAATTTAAAAGCCTCATATATGAAAAAAATAATCGTTTCCTTCGCTATAATAACAGCTTTAATCGTTGGCTGTAAGACCAGTACAAAATCAAATGATGCCAAAACCTTAACGGTAGCTTTAGAGCCAAAAAGCAACAGTACGGTTACCGGAACAGCTACTTTTACAGAGAAAGCCGGAAAAGTAACATTTGTTGCCAAAATGACCGGATTAACTCCCGGAGTACACGCGATACATATTCACGAAAAAGCAGATTGTAGTGCGGCCGATGGAAGTTCAGCCGGAGGACACTGGAACCCGACTTTTAAAAAACACGGAAAATGGGGTGTTGCAGAATACCACAAAGGAGATATTGGAAACTTTACCGCTGATGCAAAAGGTAACGGAACTATAACATTAACTACTGACGAATGGTGTATTGGTTGCGGTGATGAAACCAAAGACATTTTAGGTAAAGGTCTGATTGTACATCAGGGTACTGATGATTTCACCACACAACCTACCGGAAATGCTGGCGGAAGAGCTGCTTGTGCCGGAATCATCAAGTAAAAAAACAATAACCACTACATTTTTAAAAAATCTAGTGGTTATTTTATTTAAAATTTATCCTAAAACAAGAAAAAGATATAGCTTTGCAGCTATAAATTAAAGTTAATGATTAACCCATCAGCATCAGGTTGGATAGACAAGTTTTTTAGTGAACAAAAGTTTTCAGAAGCTATTCCTTTTGAGACTACAGATTCGTTTTACTATAAAGTCAGAGAAACTGGTTTTATTTATGGCCATATCATAACCATCGACTCCCGAATTCCAATTCCTATAAAAGGCTGGTTTAAAACCGAAATTTCTAAAGTTGCCTTATTAAATACTTTGTACGGTGTTTTTTGTTTAGAAAAAAGAAGCTTTGAACCTAATGATTTCATTACCGAAGTTTTAAAATTTTATAACGAAATGAATCCTGAAGGGTTTAATTTATTTAAAATTTTATTGCCTAAAGATACGCCTTCCCTGTCTTTAGAAAACATTATAGATCAAAGAGTTCAGACCAACGACAGTATTATCAGTAAAAACTTTTCGCACTTAGTTACAAATGCCCTTTTGTTTATTGATGTTTTAGCTTTCAGACAATATTTAGAACTGGGTTCAATACCTGAAAAATATTTAAAACGAATTGAAGAAACTGTTTTGGGTATTGTAGGACTGGCTTTAAAAACCAAAACCGTCAAATCGCAGCACGATGATTTACTAATAAAACTTTTTGAGGCTTCTATTCGATATTCTAAGTTCTCAAAAGTTACTGTAGATACTTTAGAAACCTTACAACTGGATTATTTTAAAAATAAACTGGAGCTTTATTACTTAATCGATATGGCCGGAATGGCTTTATGGAGCGATGGTGTTGTAGAAAACGAGGAAGCTTACTTTTTATATTCCTTAGGATCAATGATGGGAGTTTCTGATGATTTTGTCACCAAAAGCATCGATACCACTAATGATTTTATCACTACTCATAAAAAAAAGATTCCGTATTTTAATTATTCGAACCCTGTAAAACACTTCTATGATCAAATGACGCACAGCGTTGTAAAACTGATTGTAAGAAACAAAAACAGACTGGTTAAGGAAATTATTCAGAGTAAGGAATTAATGGTGCTGTTGGCTTATTCTACAACAAGAGACCTTGATGCCAAAGAAAAAAAGAAAGTAAAAAAACAGCTTTTGGATATTTGCAAAACAATTCCGTCACTGACCATATTTTTACTTCCGGGCGGAAGTTTATTGCTGCCAATTTTAATAAAGTTTATTCCAACCTTATTACCATCTGCCTTTAATGAAAATCTGGACGAAAACGAATAAAAGCCTGCTTATTTTTTTGATAACAGGTTAAAAAAAAATCGCCCTTTTGAGGCGATTTTTGATTTTTATAAATTACTTAGCTGATACACATCATCTAGTTCCTCATTCGAAGCGATATTTACATTCAAATCGGTTACAAAACCAGAATTTAAACCGTAAACCCATCCGTGCAGCATTAAGTCCTGACCGTTTTTCCAGGCACTTTGTACAATCGAAGTCTTAGCTAAGTTATAAACTTGTTCTTTAGCATTGATTTCAACAAAAGCATTAAAACGTTCTGTTTCATCTTCAATTGAATTTAAATATTTATCATGCAAACGGTATTCATCTTTAATGTGACGAATCCAGTTGTCGATAATTCCAACAGACATATTACCCATTGCTGCTTTTACACCACCACAACCGTAATGTCCGCAAACAATAACGTGTTTTACCTTTAGAACATTTACAGCATAATCCAGCACACTCAGCATATTCATATCAGAGTGCACGACCATATTGGCAATATTACGGTGTACAAACACCTCTCCCGGTTTAGCACCAATAATTTCATTTGCCGGAACACGGCTATCAGAACATCCAATCCATAATAATGGCGGAGTTTGTCCTTTTGCCAAATCTGCAAAATAATTAGGATCTAATGCTAATGATTTCTCAACCCACTCTTTATTGTTCTCTAATAACTGCTTATAAAACTCTTTCATTTTTTTGTTTTTTTTGAATGGTATTTCTACATGTTTAAACAGATCACAAATAACCTAATGTAAAGTTATCTAATTTTTCATACTTCTCACAATGTAGAAATACCTTAATTTAATATAATTTGTTTAAAAATCTTCTTTTACCGTTTCTTTTGCCACCAAGGCTCTCTTTGCAACATCATAATAATGCTCTATAGAGACGTGATTACTAAGATCCGGAGAATTTTCGAGCTCATAAGCTTCTTTAAATCCTTTTAGTTTAACTTTGATATTACCATCTATTGCGCGTGTTTCCTTAAACTCACGAATTAAATCTAAAACATCATGGGCAATATACTCTGTATCATGCGCATTGATGACTACTTTAGAGTTTTCAGGAATTTCATTCAATGTTAATTTGATAGCGGCTTTGTTTAGGAATGAAACCTCCTGAGCCAGATCGATATGAATAACATCTCCATCTTCGTATTCTTCTTTTTTGAAGCTGTAGGCTCTTTTTAAGTTTCCTCTCAATACAAAAATTACACTAATAATAATTCCTAAAGCAACTCCTTTCAATAAATCTGTTGCTACAACAAAAACTAAAGTCGCAACAAAAGGTATGAACTGGTATTTTCCTTTTTCCCAGAAATGTTTGAAGGTTGCCGGTTTAGCCAATTTATATCCAACTAAGATTAAAACGGTTGCCAAAGTCGCTAATGGAATTTTGTTTAAAAGCGCAGGAATAGACAAAACACTTATTAGTAAAAGCACACCATGAATAATAGCTGACATTTTTGATTTTGCACCTGCGTTATTATTAGCAGACGATCTCACCACCACTGATGTCATTGGCAAACCTCCTAAAAGTGAACTCACAATATTACCAACACCTTGTGCTCTAAGCTCAACATTAGTATTGGTATAACGTTTTTGAACATCCATTCTGTCAGCAGCTTCGATACATAATAATGTTTCTATAGAAGCTACAATGGCAATTGTAATAGCAACTACCCAAACCTGCGGATTTGTAACTGCAGCAAAATTTGGTGTAATTAGAATAGATTTAAATTCATCAAAAGACTTTGGAACTGGCAATGAAACCAAATGTTCTTTTGCAATCGCCAATGAGCTTCCTGTAGAAATAAAAAGTTCATTTAAAGCTATCCCAACAATAACGGCAACAAGTGCTCCCGGAATTAATTTTAATTTCTTTAAAAAAGAAACTTTATCCCAGGAAATCAATATTACTAGTGAAACAAGCGAAATTACTACTGCTCCTAGTTGTATGTGATTTAAAACACTGAATAAAAATGAAAATGAGTTACTTCCGTCGTTTTGGACAAAAGCCTGATCACCTTCAAAATCTGCATCATACCCAAAAGCATGAGGTAATTGTTTTAATATAATAATGATTCCGATACCGGCTAACATTCCTTCAATAACATTTGTTGGAAAATAATTTGATATACTTCCGGCTCTTAAAAACCCTAATGCTAACTGAATTAGTCCCGCAATAAAAACAGACATTAAAAACACATCGAAAGCACCAAAATCAGTAATAGCTGTTAAAACAATTGCTGTTAATCCAGCTGCCGGGCCCGAAACACTAATGTGCGACTGGCTCAAATAGCCTACCACAATACCACCTATAAAACCTGAAATAATACCAGAGAACAAAGGCGCTCCCGAAGCCATCGCGATACCTAAACACAATGGAAGAGCCACCAGAAAAACCACTAAACCTGAAGCAAAATCAGATTTAAGGTTGGCAAAAAGATTGATTTTTTTTGTCATAATAATACAATACTAAAAAAATTATTCATTAAAGATTTACCACATTTAATCAAAAATGCAGTGTAGTTCAAAATAATCGGAAGTATTATACTAAGTTGGGAGGGGGAGCAAAAATGCTCGGAGAAATATTATCTAATTTTACGATGTTTTCAGAAACAATCGTTTTCTTTTGAATATAAACAGGCAATAAAACCTCATGCTCCAATATTACAGGATGCACTACAGATTTTAATTCCTTATGAACTTCTTCTTCTGCGCAATTAAAAGATATAGCCGTATTAGTCCCTTTCTTTATCGCCTGAACAATTGTTGGGGTCGATAAGAAAGCGATAAATATGAATAATAATATGCGTGCGATTAATTTCATTGGAGCAAAAATAGCGTTAAACAAATAAAATCAAAGCGCAGAGGCAAAATTTTTATACAAATTTAACAATAATAAAAAAGCAGAATCATCAAATTTGACAATTCTGCTTTTAATTATTTCATAAACAATATTTTACAATTCCTCTTCTAACCAGGCTCTCATCATCCAGATTGTTTTTTCCTGCTCCGCAATGAAGTCACTCATAAGAGAATTTGTCCCTTCGTCATTAATTTCATCCGATTGATTCAAAATTTCTCTTTCTATTTTTAATAAATCAGATAATGAATTTATGATTAGATGAACTGCTTTCTCATCATTTGAGATATTTTTTCCAACAGCTAATTTGTTGTTTTTAATATAATCTTCAAATGTATGTAATGGAGTCCCTCCTATTGTCAGAACTCTCTCTGCGATCATATCGATTTTTAATTGGGCATCGGTATACAATTCTTCAAACTTTACATGCAAATCAAAGAAACGTTTACCACGAATGTTCCAATGTATTCCTCTTAAATTTTGATAATACACCTGAAAATTTGACAATAGAATATTGAGTTCTTTTACTAATAATTCTGACTCTTTTACCGGTAATCCTAAAATGTTCGTTTTCATAGTTTTCGTTTTATAATAAGTTTACTACAAATTTAATATAAGTTCTTTAAAAATAGTATAAAAAAAAATTATATTTACTTATTTTTGCATCACAAAATACTATCAAAATGACGATTACTCAATTACAATATGTGTTAGCCGTTGCCGAACACAAAAATTTTACACTTGCTGCCGAAAAATGTTTTGTTACCCAACCTACATTAAGTATGCAAATTCAAAAGATTGAAGAAGAACTTAATATTTTAATTTTCGACCGAAGCAAGAAACCCATTCAGCTTACTGATATTGGTCAAAAAATTGTTAATCAGGCCAAAAACATTGTAAACGAAGCAGACAGGATTAAAGATATAGTAGAACAGCAAAAAGGTTTTATTGGAGGAGAATTTCGTTTAGGAATCATACCTACTATTATGCCAACGCTTTTGCCAATGTTTTTAAACAACTTTATTAAGAAATACCCAAAAGTAAAACTTTTGATTGAAGAGCTAAACACAGATGAAATTATTATAAAACTAAAAAACGGACATCTTGATGCTGCAATTGCCGCAACTCCGCTTGAAGACGAAAAAATAAAAGAGATTGTTTTGTACTTTGAGCCTTTTGTTGCTTATATACCGGAGCATCATGCCAGTTTTCAAAAAGAAGAAATTGAAGTATCTGATTTAAACATCAATGAAATTTTGCTTTTGCAGGACGGACATTGTTTTAGAGACGGAATCCTGAATTTATGCAAAAACGGTACTGATATCGACCAGAATAATTTTCAGATACAAAGCGGAAGCTTTGAAACCCTTATAAAATTAGCCGACGAAGGTTTAGGCACAACATTACTTCCGTATCTGCATACCTTAGACTTAAAAGATTCCGATAAACTGAAACTACGAAATTTTAAGGAGCCAAAACCTGCTCGTGAGGTAAGTTTAATTTACCCTAAGAGCGAATTAAAAATGCAGATCATCGATGCCCTGCGATCTACAATTGCCGGAGTTGTAAAAGGAGCAATTGTTTTTCAGAACGTTCAGATCATTAGTCCGCTACAAAAAAAATAGACACAAAAAAAGGAGCCAATTGGCTCCTTTTTTCTATACTTTGATTAGTAGTAAACTTTGTTTTAGTTCTGGTTTTTCAATAATAAAATTCATCAACCATTCTTGTAATTGCTCCATTTCGTATGGTAACAGCGTTTTGATAGCTTTTTCCAGTTCTTTACAGAAAAGTATCGGATCGAAACTTACTCTCTCAAGTATTGATTTCGTGTAATCAAACATCATTTTTGACATAATAAAATAAGATTTTCGGGGGTTATCTATATTTTTAAACTCGCACAAATTTAATCAAATATCATTCATACACATTAATTTTAACTTATATTTTTAAAAACTTTAGCAACGAATACGTTTTCTTAATATACATAAATCAATATAGAACGATTCTAAACAATTCATTTAAACCTTTTTAAAGGCTCGAAACATCTCTCTTTTTCCAGGAGGACCGGCTAATTTCTCGACGGTAAACCCAACTTCGATCATACTTCTTTTAACAACTCCGCGGGCAGCGTATGTTACCAGGACTCCATCTGGTTTTAAACTGTTGTACATTTTCCTGAAAATTTCAGTACTCCACAACTCCGGCTGCACCCTATATCCAAAGGCGTCAAAGTAAATCAAATCAAAAGTTTCAAAATCGTCTATTTCATGAAAAAATTGTTTCCTTTTGGTTAACGAGAACGAGTTGCAAATTTCATTTTTTTTATCCCATTCACATTTATGCATTTTTTCAAAAATGTTCTCAAATTCCAATGCATCAAGTTCACTCACATAATTCATCGCCAAAACTTCTGATGCATCAACCGGGTAGGCTTCTACTCCAACATAATCAATAACTTGATTTTTTTGAATTGATTCTAAAAAAGTAATAAAAGCATTTAAACCCGTTCCAAAACCTATTTCCAGAATATTTACCGCATTGTTTTCAAATAGTGAAAGTCCGTTTTTTATAAAAACATGCTTTGCTTCCTGAATGGCTCCGTGTTTAGAATGGTAACATTCATCCCATTCCTGCAAATGAATTGTCGTTGAGCCATCTAGCGTTTTAATTATTTCTCTTTTCACTTTTTTGGAATTTTAGATCTGATTTTATTGGTATTCAGGGAATTTTGAGAGCCAAATTTAATCAAAACAAATGCGTAAAGCCTTAAAAAACGGCTGTTTTTTCATAAATTCTTTATAAAACTATCTTAATTTTTTCTCTTTATTATAAGATAAATAAATCTCAGTTAAAAGGCATAAATAATGCAGTTTTACTAAGGAATTTATATATTTTTACTTAATTTTGCATTCAGTAAAATCTATTTCACACCAAATCATTGCTTTAGAATCTTTCTTTTGCAACGAAAATTACATAAAAACTTTACATAATTATGAGTACAACTCAAACAAGCAAAATTGAAATCAGAAAAGCCACTTCGTCAAAAATAAGCGGAGTAGACTTTCAAAACCTAAGCTTTGGTGCTGTTTTTACAGACCATTTATTCGAATGTGATTTTAAAAATGGAGAGTGGCAAAATCCTGTCATTAAGCCTTATGCTCCCATTTTAATGGATCCTTCTTCAAAAGTCTTTCATTACGGGCAAGCTATTTTTGAAGGAATGAAAGCTTACAAAGATGACAATAACGATGTTTGGTTGTTTCGACCTGATGAAAACTTCAAGCGTTTTAATAATTCTGCCGTTCGTATGGCAATGCCAGAAGTTCCTGAAGATATTTTTATGGATGGTTTGAATGAATTATTGAAAATCGATCAGGAATGGATTCAGAAAGGAAACGGAAGCAGCATGTACATTCGTCCTTTTATGATTGCTACAGGCGCTGGTGTTGTTGCCAATCCGTCTGATGAGTATAAATTCATGATTTTACTTTCTCCTGCACAATCGTATTATGCCGGTGAGGTAAAAGTAATTATCGCTGAACATTATAGTAGAGCTGCAAATGGAGGAATTGGAGCTGCAAAAGCCGCAGGAAACTATGCTGCACAGTTTTACCCAACTAACTTAGCGAACAAAGATGGTTTTCAACAAGTAATCTGGACAGATGATGCAACACATACAAAACTAGAAGAAGCAGGAACAATGAACGTTTTCTTCAGAATTAACGATACTTTATTAACTGCCCCAACAAGCGAAAGAATTTTAGATGGTATTACCAGAAAAAGTTTGATTGCTATGGCAGAAAAAGAAGGTCTTAATGTAGAAGTTCGTCCTGTTATTGTTTCAGAATTGGTAGAAGCTGCTAAAAACGGATCTCTGAAAGAAATCTTCGGAGCCGGAACCGCTGCAGTTATCAGCGTTATCAAAGGTTTCTCTTATCAGGATGTTTATTATGAAATGACTCCGGTTGAGAATTCATACGCTTCTCTTTTGAAAGAAAAACTAACCAATCTTCAAAACAAACTTTCTGAAGATACTTTTGGATGGACTGTAAAAGTACAATAACCAAAAGACATTTATAAAAACAAACCCGACAGCTTCACAGTTGTCGGGTTTTCTATTTTATATAATTAAGAAAATGTCTGGTGATTTTACCGAAAAGAACTTTAAGTTTTTTTCTTAGTTTTTATTTTACAAGGACTACCCCAAAAAAACTTAGCGTTCTTTGCGGTTACCCTTCTTTACAACAATTTAGAAAAATCCGGCTTAAAATAATTTGGGCCTTTCATTACTTTTCCGTCTTCTCTGTATATAGGCTGTCCGTCTTCGCCAAGTTTACTCATATTACTGCGTTGGATTTCATCAAAAACAGCTTCAATTTTATCCTGCAAACCGTGTTCAATAATCGTTCCGCACAAAATATACATCATATCTCCAAGGGCATCGGCAATTTCGACCAGATCATTATTCTGAACTGCTTCAAGATATTCTTCATTTTCCTCCTTCATCAAATTATAACGAAGTATTTTTTTTGTTTCACCCAAATCTGCAATTGGTGTTTGACTGTGGCCTATTTTAAAAGCAGTATGAAATTCCGTAACCGCATCAAGTTGTTTCTTCATGATTTTATTTACTTAAATGAAATGGCAAATTAGCAACTATTCGTATACAATTCTCTAAATTTGTCAAAAATAATTTTCAACTATGTTTAGTCAAGGACAATTAATATTCGCACTCTGTTTTTTTATCGCATTTGTAATCGTAATGATATTTGCTTATCGAAAAGATCTTGCATTGCACAGAATCTTCTACAAAGGAAATTACAAAGTATTAATCGTGTTCCTGATTTTTATTGCCCTTTTATTTGTGATCAAATTTTTCTTTAAGAGATAATTCCAAAAAAATAGTATTATATTTAGAATAAAATAATTCCGGAAGCTTTACAATTAAACTTCCTGAAAAACGTTTTATTTAAGGCTTTTTTTGATCAATATAATTTTATAAAGTGTACTTTTATTGCCGTACAAATAGCGTGACTAGTAATAAAATTTATAACTTTACGACACCAAATAACTGACCCCGATGAAGATTTTAAAATATTTATTCTTACTATTATTATTAAGTTTAGTTGCCCTAACTGTTTTTGTTGCTACCCAAAAAGGAATTTTTTCTGTAGAAAGAAGTAAGGTGATTAATTCACCAAAAGCAACAGTTTACAATTACATAAATGATTTTAGAAATTACGAAGATTTTGAGTCCTGGTCAGTGGCTGATCCTTCAATAAAAATGACATTCCCAAATAAAACAGCCGGAAATGGCGCTTCATATTATTGGGCAGGATCCGATGGAAACGGAAATGCGATTACCCTAAACACCAAAGAAGGAGAAAGTATTCAGCAAAAAATGAAGTACAACGGGACACAAGCAGATGTTAACTGGACTTTTAAAGATACTTTGGGAGGAAAAACCAAAGTAACCTGGAAAGCAACAGGAACAATGAGCTTTTTGTTTAAAGTATACACAGCCCTAAATGGAGGTTCTGATAAAGTTATTGGAACGATTTACGAAAAAAGCCTTGTAAACATTGACAAAAATCTTGATTACGAAACAAAAACTTATGCCATTAAAGTAAATGGTGTAGTAAGAAAAACTGAAACCGCCTATATCAGACAAACTTTTACAAGCGAAATTCCTAAAATAAACAAAAATGCCCGAATTGTTATTCCTAAACTTATTGAGTTTAGTCAAAACAATGGCTTGTCTACTAACGGAAAACCTTTTATTATTTATCATACTTACGACACCACAACCGGGCTGGCAAAAATTTCTATTTGTCTGCCAACCAATAAAGAAATCCTTACAACTTCAGGAAGTGATATTTCAGGTGGGAAATTAAATGGTTTCGAAGCTGTAAAAACTACTTTAACAGGCGATTATACACATCTAAACGAAGCAATGGCAAAAACCACAGCTTTTATCAACAAAGAAAAAATCACTCCGGATTTAAGCTGGTCTCATCTTGAAATTTTAACCATAAGCAAATTAGATGTAAAAAGTCCGTCTAAGCTCATGACCGAAATTTATTATCCAACAAAGCCTAAAGTAATTCCGGTTGCTAAAGTTCCTGTTTATAATTCTACAGCAGAGCCTTCTACACCTAAACCAGCAACAGAGGCACCTAAAACAACTCCTAAACCTGCAGAGGAAGAGCAATCAGAGTTTTAATTTTTAGGATTGATTAAACCTTTTGTTTAAAATTCATTCTAATTAAGATAAATCGGGGAATTTGACAGACGAGAAGGAATTTATACAAGAATTATTAAATCCTAAGACGCAAAATCTCGCGTTTCAAAAACTCTTGTCTGATTATCAAAAACCATTGTATGCTCATATTCGAAACATTGTTTTGAATCATGATGACGCTGATGATGTTTTGCAGAATACTTTCGTAAAAGTTTTTCAGTATTTAAAAAATTTTAAAGGAGAAAGCAAACTGTTCTCCTGGATGTATCGAATCGCAACCAATGAAGCTTTGACTTTTTTAAACCAAAAAGCCAAACTAAGCGGATTAACTTCTGAAGCACTACAAAATAAAACCATCGACAATTTGAAAGCCGATGTTTATTTTGACGGTGATGAAATTCAGATCAAACTCCAAAAGGCTATTGTAACCTTGCCGGAAAAGCAGCAATTGGTTTTTAAAATGAAATACTTTCAGGAATTAAAATATGAAGAAATTGCCGAGATCCTGGGAACTTCAGTGGGGGCTTTGAAAGCATCTTATCATCATGCCGTAAAAAAAATTGAAATATATGTTACATCAAATTAAACCTTTTGTAACTAAAACTGTCTTATAGATATTATGAAGGCATTTAAATTAGAAAACGAACCGAAAATAGCCACTGGATTTAAAACTCCGGAAAATTATTTTGATGATTTTTCGGCAAAAGTTTTACAACAGCTAAACGAAAAGAAGGAAGTAAAAGTAATTCCGATTTACAGACGTAAAAAGGTACTTTCGCTACTTGCTGCCGCTGTAGTTTTTATTGCATTGATGATTCCTGTTATAAACAACTATAACAATACTTCCCGAGATCTTGACGAAGACACATTAGAAACCTATTTGTCTTATCAATCTAATTTGAATCAATACGATTTAATCAGGGAACTCGACACTAAAGACATTGAAAAACTGAATAAAAATGTTGCTCTCGAACAGGAAACACTTGAAGACATATTAGCCTCAAACCCTAATCTTGAAAATTTAATTTCAGAATAAAAAATATCAAAAAGATGAAAATTAAAAATATACTACCGGTAATTCTATTCTTTGCCACTTTTTCGTTTTATGCACAAAGCGATAAAACAGATGAGAAACGTGAGAAAGTCAAAGCTTATAAAGTTTCGTTTTTAACTACAGAGCTTGAACTAACTTCTACAGAAGCAGAGAAATTCTGGCCTGTTTACAATGCATACGATGACAAGCAATTTGAATTGCGTCACGAAAAAATGAAAACGTATTTACGCAAATTAGATGATGACAACATTAGTTCGATGTCAGAAAAGGAAGCTGCTGTACTATTATCACAAATAGAAAGCACAGATAAGGAATTATATCTTTTGCGTGATAAATACAATACAAGCCTAAAAAAGATCCTTTCGGCCAAGAAAATATTGAAACTTAAAAAATCTGAAGACGATTTTAACCGAAAATTACTAAAACAGTACAGAGATAAAGCTGGCAATAAATAAAAGCCAACACTTAAAGAACAACAGCGACAGGAACCCTATATAATAATACTTACTTTATTATTTAGGGTTCTTGTTTTTTTAAGACTATTTAAAACGAAGTCTTACTACTTTATTATGACCCGCTGCAATTGCAGTGTTTCTGTTTATAAAACGAATGGTAAAAAATTTCGTATCTGTTGACAATTGCGTCCAGTTTTCGCCCCCATTCTGAGAATATTGTATTCCCTCATAACCAACACAAATAATTTCTTTACCATTTCCTCCCGGAACATACTGTACACATGATGCATACCCAAACCCCATATCCTGACCTATTAATTTCCAGGTATTTCCTCCATCTGTGGTAAAAGCTTTATTATCTGATTTTTTGTTTGGCAATTCATAATCACCACCTGCAATAAATCCGTGTTTCGCATCGTAAAAATCTGCCGTAAAAATACCGGTCATTGTTTTTCCCTGAACGATAGGTGTTTCGATTACTTTCCAGGTTTTAGCTTTGTCAGGAGAATAAAAAACGCGGGCTTTTTTTCCACCTGAAACCAGCCAGGTATCATTTCCTTTTATTACAATATTCGAATTACTTGCTGCAAAAGCTGCCTCGCCTTCGGCATTTGTAGGCAATTTATCCGACAATAATTTTGTCCAGGTTTCACCGCCGTCACGGGTTACAATTATAGAAAAAGTATCTTCGGTAGGATCTCCAATCGCGATTCCTTCCTTATCATTCCAAAATTGCATACTGTCGTAAAATACTTTTGGATTGACTTCTTTATAAACCAATTTTACTTTTTGTGTCTTTTTAGAAACCTGATAAAGAAGTGCAGGATTTCCTACGCTTAGTAAAAAAATATTCTCTGAATTTTGAGCGATACTCCTGAATTCTAACTTTAAAGTATCACGATAAATACGATCTTCAAATTTTTCTTTTTTATCTAAATCGTAATAACCAAAACGGGAATTATCAGCGCCATACCAAATTTTATTCTTGTCTATAGAGATGGCTCTAATACTAATTTTATCCTGAAATAAAGTATCTATTTGCATTGAGGTAAAGCCGGCACTAAATGACTTTATATCAATAATATTCAGCGTTTTAAAAGACATAAACAAAATCAAAACACCAAAAAACAATATTACTTTTCTCATATAAATCAGATTTTTTTATTGCTAAAATACAATTATTTATAACATATAAAATAAGTTCAGTGTTTTTTTCTGGCACAGTAATTGGATATCTCAGAATATTAATCTTTAATACGATTTTATCATGAAAACTAAATTACTTTTTATAGCGTTTGCAGCTTTAGTTTTTGGTTCTTGTTCAGTACAAAGCCAAACTACTGTTTATGCAAAAAATTCAGATATAAGCGACAACTTAGACTTAAGAGCAGTAGCTTCTATTTTTGGAGAATCTGCCAATCTTCAGGATTTTGAAAGACGTTTGAATGATCCGAAATATCAAATATCGAATCTTGATTTAAATGGCGATGACCAGGTTGATTACTTACGTGTGATAGAATCTGTAGAAGACAGAACCCACGTTGTGATTATCCAGGCAGTTCTTGATCGTGACGTTTATCAGGATATTGCAACAATTGATGTAGAAAGAGACAATTATAACAAAGTAAGTGTACAGGTTGTAGGAAATACTTATTTGTACGGAGCCAACTATATTTATGAGCCGGTATATAGTGTGACACCCGTAATTTATACTTCATTTTGGGTAAATAATTACAGACCGTATTATTCAACCTGGGGATGGAATTACTACCCTACTTATTATTCTGTATGGAGACCTTACCCAGTTTACAGATACAGAAACAACATTGGTGTTTATATCAACGTAAACAATCATTACAATTATGTAACAACTAGAAGAAGTTACAGAGCCCCGGTTTTATATGAATCAAGGCGTACTTACGGTTACGAAACAAGACGCCCGGACTATAGCTTTGCTCAAAGACATTCTAATGTAACAAACAGATATGATTTAGACCAGAGACGTGTTGCAAGCAGAGAGTATAACAGAAACCAAAACAATTACAGCACGAACAGATCTAATACCTCAAGAGTTTCTACAACTGACAACAGAGCGACAAACAGAAACTATACTGAGAACAGAACGAATACAGACAGAAGTTACAACACAAATCGTACATCTACTGCAAATAGAGATAATTCGGCAACTGTAAACAATCCTTCAAGAGTTGAAAACACACAAAGAAGCGAAAACAGAAGAGATTACAGCCAGAACAATGCGAATGTTTCCAGAGGAGCTTCACAAAATAATATGAACACCAACAGAAGTACTCCAGTACAAAGAACAGAAACTCCAAGAAGCTATTCAGAAAATAGAGGAAATTCTGAAAACAGAGGAAACAGTGCAAGACAACAAAGTTCTCCAGGCATGCAACGTTCTGAAGCTCCAAGAGCAAGTCAGGAGTCCAGAAGCAGTCAGCCACAAAGAGAAAGTAATACCGGAGGAAGAAGCTATGGCGGAAGAAGAGGCTAATATTAAATTCGCATTTCTAAATAAAAAACTAAAGCACAATTTGACGATTGTGCTTTTTTTTATCTTTTTTCTTATAATTGACGCTAATTTGTTTTAAAACAGTAAATTTGCAACCGTCTTTTATAAAAACATACATGAGCGCATCGCATAAAAACTTACATAGTAAGTTGTCTATAGGGGGTTTATTGATCACATTAGGGATTATTTATGGAGATATTGGTACTTCTCCATTATATGTAATGAAAGCCATACTTGGCGATTATGCAATTAATGCCGATATCGTATTAGGAGGTATTTCTTGTGTTTTCTGGACTTTAACTTTGCAAACTACCATAAAGTATGTTCTTATTACATTAAGCGCTGATAATCATGGTGAAGGTGGTATTTTTGCATTGTATGCTTTGGTCAAAAAAACCAAAATCCAGTGGCTCATAGTGCCCGCCATTATTGGAGGAAGTGCTTTATTAGCCGATGGAATTATTACCCCTCCTATCTCGATATCATCTGCTGTAGAAGGAATCAGGGCATTTTATCCCACAATGCAAACAGAGACCATTGTTTATATTGTGATCGGAATTTTATTCATCTTATTTACTATACAACAATTTGGAACCAAACTGGTTGGGAAGTTTTTTGCTCCCATGATGCTAATTTGGTTTGCCATGCTTGGAACGCTTGGAGCCATCCAGATTTTAAGTCATCCTGAGGTAATAAAAGCTGTAAACCCTTATTATGCTTATCATTTATTATCTATTCACCCTGACGGTTTCTTTGTACTTGGGTTTGTGTTTTTATGTACTACAGGTGCAGAGGCATTGTACTCAGACATGGGACATTGCGGAAGAAAAAATATCAGAATCAGCTGGATTTTTGTAAAAACAACTTTGGTATTAAACTATTTTGGCCAGGCAGCATATCTGATTCACCATGAAGGAAGTACATTACAGCAGTTAGGTGGAGAAAACGGAAATCCTTTCTATTTGATTATGCCGCATTGGTTCTTACCTTTCGGAATTGTAGTAGCAACTTTAGCGGCTGTAATTGCATCTCAGGCACTTATTAGTGGTTCATTTACCCTGATCAACGAAGCCATGAGACTGAATTTCTGGCCAAAAGTAAAAATCAAATATCCTACCGAAGTTAAAGGACAATTGTACATTCCATCAATCAACTGGTTGTTGTTTTTTGGTTGTGTGGGAATCGTTTTGCACTTCGAAAAGTCAGGAAATATGGAACATGCCTATGGTCTTGCCATTATTCTGTGTATGATCATGACTACTATTTTACTTAATTATTATTTGATAATGAAAAGAGTAAAATTGTATTTGATGGTACCGCTTATCACCATTTATTTACTAATCGAATTTAGTTTCTTAATTGCCAACATTACCAAATTTGCAGAGGGTGGTTACGTAACGTTAATTATTGCAATGATTTTAATTTCCATCATGACAATCTGGTATCTGGCTAAGAAAATTAATAAAAGCTATACCAAAATTATCAAGATTGACGATTATAAGAAGGTATTAATGGAATTGAGCGAAGACTTATCAATCCCTAAATACGCAACGCATTTAGTATATATGACGAATGCTAATCGTGTAGATGAACTAGAGGAAAAAGTAATTTATTCGATATTGCAAAAACGTCCAAAAAGAGCCGATATTTATTGGTTTGTACACGTAAACATTTTGACCGAACCTTATAAAACACAATATAAAGTTACTGAAATTGCGAAAGACGATATATACAGAATCGATTTTAACTTAGGATTTAGAGAACCTACAAAAATCAACCTGATGTTTAGAGAAGTAATTCGCGACATGGTAAAACGTGGAGAGGTTGATATTACCAGCCGTTACGAATCTCTGAACAAAAACAATATTATTGGTGACTTCAAATTCGTATTATCAGAAAAATTCTTATCGAATGACAATGATTTAAGATGGCACGAAAATATTATCATGAACTCTTATTTCTTTATCAAGAAACTGAGTTTGTCTGAAGAAAGAGCATTTGGTTTAGATAGCAGTTCGGTAAAAATAGAGAAATTCCCAATGGTGCTTCACGCTCCGGAAAACATCGGATTGACCAGAATTATCAAATAAATCAATTCCAAAATACATTCAAGAAACACTCTTTTAAAAACTTATTAGGGTGTTTTTTTTCTTTTTAAAAGAAGTTAAAACAACAATCAAAATTAAAAATTTAACTTTCAATCAATTAATAGTACCTTTGCAACTCAAATAATTAAAATGAGATTACACAGAAATTTAGTTTATACTACCATCGATTCTTTAAATGCAATTTTCAATGAAGGAGAATATGCAGACAAAGTGGTAGCAAGAGCATTAAAAAAAGACAAACGTTGGGGAAGTTCTGACAGGAAGTTTGTTGCTGAAACGATATACGAAATTGTTCGCTGGAAACGATTATACTCAGAAATTGCCGAAGTAAAAGAACCTTTCGACAGAGAGAATTTATGGAGAATGTTTGCAGTTTGGGCAGTTTTAAGAGGATATCCAATCCCGGACTGGAAACAGCTGGAAGGAACTCCTGAAAGAAAAATAAAAGGACGTTTTGATGAACTTTCTAAAATTAGAGCCTTAAAAGAATCTATTCCGGACTGGATGGACGAATTGGGTGTAAAAGAACTTGGCGAAAAAGTCTGGGCTACAGAAATCGCTGCTCAAAACCAGCCGGCTAAAGTTATTTTAAGAACCAATACACTTAAAGGAACCAAAGAGAACCTGAGAAATACATTGATGGATTTGAATATTGAAACAGAATATTTAAAAGATCAGCCTGAAGCTTTAGTTTTAAAAGAAAGAGCCAACGTATTTTTGACAGATGCTTTTAAACAAGGGCTTTTTGAAGTTCAGGATGCCAACTCACAATTGGTTGCCGGTTTCCTTGATGTAAAACCAGGAATGCGTGTTGTAGATACTTGCGCAGGTGCTGGTGGAAAAACATTGCATATTGCTTCTTTGATGGAAAACAAAGGACAGTTGATTGCCATGGATTTGTACGAAAGCAAACTAAAACAATTAAAATTAAGAGCCAAAAGAAATGGCGCTTTTAATATTGAATACAGAATCATTGACACAACAAAAGTGATCAAAAAATTACACGAAAAAGCAGATCGTGTTTTAATTGACGCTCCTTGTAGTGGCTTAGGAGTTCTTAAAAGAAATCCTGATGCCAAATGGAAATTACAACCTGAATTTATTGATAATATTCGCAAAGTACAGGCAGAGGTTTTAGAAAGCTATTCTAAAATCGTAAAACCAGGCGGAAAATTAGTATATGCAACTTGTTCTGTTTTACCTTCTGAAAATCAGGAACAGGTAGAAAAATTCTTAAAAACCGAAATCGGAAAACAATTTACCTTCATAAAAGATCGTAAAATTCTGGCTTCAGAATCAGGTTTTGATGGTTTTTACATGGCGCTTTTAGAAAGAAAAAATGCTGCAATAAAAGAATAATTCAAAATAAATTCCATTTTTTTTAAATTCCAAATTCCAATTTTAATATGGGAATTTGGAATTTTTTATTTTAGATGTTATTCACTATAAGCCAAACACCTTAAAAAAAGCCTTTAGATTTTACCTCTAAAGACTTTTTACTTTATCCTTCCAGTGGAGGATTTACAGGACACATATTGTGTGAAATCAAACAATATGTTGGTATATTAAAAGGATCACAACTAGGTCGATCAACAAGGGGTTTAGAACAGTCTATTTTATAACCATTTAAAGAATAAATATAATTGCCACCTTTAATTTGTTTTAGTTCATTTTTGCTTAGCATCTGAACATTTGGAAGATTTAAAATAAGTTTCATATTATTAGGTTTAAAGTTAATATCCTATAAATATAATTAAATTTTCTTACTTTTAAATATAATTATATAAAAATAGACTTACTTAAAAGAAACCTGCAGCTGTGAAAAAACAAAAAATTCCAAATCCCAACTGTAAATTGGAATTTGGAATTTAGATTTTTTTATTTTGTAATTTAAATTAATTCAAGCTCGGTTTACGTAATAACTTTCCGTTTTCGTTTTCTTTGAATTTTGGAACAAAAACAATTTCTTTTGGTTTTTCGTATTTATCTAAAACATCAAAAAAGTCCTTATCAAAATCCTGCTTTTCGCCTTCGATAACCAAAATTAATTTTTCTCCTAAAGTCGTATCCGGAACTCCGGTTACAAAGAATCTATTATTTATTTTTCCAATCAATTTAGCTTCTATCTGTTCGGGGATAAGCTTTACTCCTCCACTATTAATAACATTATCAATTCTTCCCAGAAAAATAAATTGATTTTCTCTTATTAGTTCGACTAAATCATTGGTAATGATGGGTTCATCAGAAATAGTAGCAACATTAATAACCAGGCATCCGCGATCATCCTGACTAATTTTAGCATTTGGTAAAACAGTAAAAACGTTCTCTCCTACTTTTCTTGCAGCAATATGAGTAATCGTTTCCGTCATGCCGTATGTCTCATAAACTTCAGTTTTGATCAGGGGTAAAACTTTCTCTTCAAGAGCAGTATCCATTTTAGCGCCCCCAACAATTAGTTTTTTTACATTTTTTAAAGCATCAATAGAGTTTAAAACCTGCAAAGGTACCATAGCAACAAAATCATAAACTTTTGTATTTAATGCCAATGGCTGAGTACTCGGCTCTGCAATATCAAGTTCAAGCCCTAAAATAATAGCGCGTACCAACATCATTTTTCCGGCAATAAATCGCACGGGCAAACAAAGCAAAGCTTTATTTCCAGGTTCTAATTCAAAAAAATCCCCCGTTCCTAACGCTGAATAAATCATGGCTTGTTTTTCTAATCGAACCAATTTAGGAAGTCCCGTGGTTCCTGAGGTTTTCATTTCGATATAGTCTTTATCATCGAACCAATCGAGCAAAAATTCACCTATCGCCTGTTCATTTCCGTCACCTTCTTTTATATAATCATAAGCAACACGGCGCAACTCGTCAGCGTTTAAATGAAAACCATTTATCTTAAAATAATTGTGAACATTTTTGTGTGTTAAATTTGACATACTATTATTAATTTGAAATTTCTACAACATTTATTTTACCGGTTAATTTTTCTTTCCAGTTACTCCAATTGTATTTTTTGCTAAAAATAAAAAGCAAAACAGGATAGATTACTACAACCGGTAGTATAACATCCAGACCAGCTGACGGTTCTGACAAATCTTTGAAAAGAGAATGTGTCTGAAAAACAGACCAATCTGAAGTCACCAACAAAGCACCAATTAAATTATTGGCAGCATGAAACCCCAAAGCCAGTTCAATTCCCTCATCCATAAGCGTAATAATACCCAAAAACAAACCTGTTCCTATATAGTAGATCATAATAACATAACCCATTTTCGCAACTTCCGGATTAAAAATATGCATCAACCCAAATATAAGCGATGTCATCATGAGCGGAAACCACCTGTTACGGGCTAAATTAGCAAACCCCTGCATCAAATAACCTCTAAAAACATATTCCTCCGTACTGGTTTGAATCGGTATTAAGATCGCTCCCACAGCAACTAATATCAAAAAAGGAATCAATTTAAAATTCCAGATAAAATTTTCCGGAGATGTAAAGTACACCACCGCAAAACTTAGTATTGTAAAAAAAGACCATAAAAAGAAAGAAAACCAAATACGTTTCCAATCTACTTTTTTTCTTGATGTTGTAACCGATAAAAGTGTTTGATGATGCAAATATTTCAGCACATAATAAATCCCTGCAAATGCAAATGCAAACGAGATCATGACCAAAAATAAGGTAAGATTAGGTTCGAATATTTTCATCACCGCAGCATTGTCAGTTGGAATCACTTCTTTACCGACAAAAGTTTTATATAATACAGCAACAGAAAAAGGAATCTGACCAATAAACGAAGCGATAATAATTAAAATTGATCCTACAAGATATAACCAAAACTTATTCTGAGATTTAATTCCTTGTTCTAAAAACATATTGATAATAATTTAAAAATGAGAATTCGATTTAACAACTAAATCTTACTTTTGGTCTTGCTAAAATACCGAATTTTTAATTTAATTCGCTTAATACACCTTAAATATAACAAAATGATACAAATTTACCATAATCCACGTTGCGGAAAATCAAGAAATTGTCTGGCTTTTATCGAACAAACCAATCAGGAATATGAAATTATTCCTTACCTGACAGAAACGCCCACTTTTGAAGAGCTAAAAGCACTTCTTGAAAAATTAAATCTTCAACCAATTGAACTGGTTCGAATTAAAGAAAAAATCTGGACCGAAACTTACAAAGGAAAAGAATTAAGCCATGACCAGATTATTCAGGCTATGATAGATAATCCTATCCTAATCGAACGTCCGATTGTTATAAAAGACGGAAAAGCAATTATTGGAAGAGATTTAGACAAGGTTGCTTCTTTTTTAGATTGATTATAAAGAGTATTATTAACATTTTTTTGTGATTTCTCTCTTTAAACCAAAAGGTACATTTGCGGTCTAAAGAAAAAAGAAACCAGAAATTAAAATGAAAAAAATCAAATTTGCCGTATTACTTGTATTGCTATTTACAAGTTTTTACAATTATGCCCAGCAGGGACCACCAGCCAGCAACAAAGTAAAAGTTACAGGAAAAGTTTTCGAAAAAATAAGCAAACAGCCTCTTGAATATGCCACTATTTCTATCACAGCACCAAATGATACTAAAGTTATTGCTGGCGGAATCACAAATCCTAAGGGCGAATTTGATGTAGCTGTAGCTCCCGGAACTTACGATATAAAAGTTGAATTTATTTCATTTAAAGCTACTGAGATTAAAGGAAGAAGCATTCAGGGCGATACCAATTTAGGTGTTGTAAATCTGTCTGAAGATGCTGCACAACTGAATGAAGTGGTAGTACGCGCCGAAAAATCGACAGTAGAAATAAAACTGGACAAAAAAGTATACAATGTCGGCCAGGACATGATGGTAAAAGGCGGAACTGTAAGTGACGTTCTGGACAATGTTCCATCGGTTTCTGTTGATACCGAAGGAAACGTAAGCTTAAGAGGTAGTGACAATATCAGGATTTTAATCGACGGAAGACCTTCAAACGCCATCAATGTTGCTGAAGCTTTACGTCAGCTTCCTGCTGATGCCATTGATAAAGTAGAAGTAATTACAAACCCATCTGCACGTTATGATGCAGAAGGAGGATCAGGATTAATCAACATTATTCTTAAAAAAGGAAAAAACCAGGGAGTAAACGGAACTTTTATTGCCTCTACGGGGATTCCTGAAACGTATGGCGCAAGTGCCAACCTGAATTACAAGACAGAAAAATTAAACTACTTTACCACTGCAGGATACAACTACAGAACCAATGAAGGTGGAGGATTAACCAATACAGAGTATTTTAATGCCGACAAATCGACTAAAGGTTTCCTGGATGAAGATCGTGATACTAAAAGAACAAACGAAGGATTCAACGGAAGAGCCGGTATCGAATGGACTGTTGCACCTAATACTTTTTGGACAAACGCCATTAATTACCAAAAAAGTACTGGCGATACCAGAGATATAATTAATTACAATAATTTTGATGCCGCACATGTTTTTACAGGTACATCCTTTAGATTGAATAATGGAGATACAGAAAGCGAAAATGTAGAATATACTTCAAATTTAATCAAAAACTTTAACGATAAAGGGCATAAACTTACAGCCGATTTATCGATTTCAAGAAATACAGATGACAGCAACAGTCTTATTACAGCATCACCAAATTTTAATAACACCTTAAACGATCAGGTTCAAAAACAAATACAAGTTCAGGCTGATTATGTTTTACCATTAGGTGAAGGAAGTCAGTTTGAAGCAGGATATAAAGGAAGTTTTGGCGACCTGAACAACCAATATATAATAACCGACAATAAAGGTATACCGGATCCAAAATTATCAAATACGTTAGAATACAAAGAAAACATCAACGCGATTTATACTCAGTATGGTTTCAAAGTAAACAAATTCTCTTATTTATTTGGTTTACGTTGGGAAGACACCAACATTCAGGTGAATTTATTAGATAATAGCGATTTCAATACTAAAAAATACAACAACTTATTTCCTAGTGCTTTTATCAGTTACGAAATTTCAGATCAAAGCAGCTTCTCAGCCAGTTACAGCAAACGTTTATCACGACCAAGAGGACGTTTCATGAACCCTGCAACAAATTACTCCAGTAATGTCAATATTTTTCAGGGAAATCCGGATTTAGATCCTTCTTTAACTGATAAATATGATATTGGATATATTAAACGTTGGGACAAAGTAACTTTTAATACCTCAGCATATTTCGAAAACACAAAAGATGTTTTCAGTTTCGTGAGAACACCTACAGGTAGCGTGGTAACTTCTGATGGCCAGGTGGTAACTCCAACACCGGATAACCCGGTTGAAGGAATTCCGGTTATTTTAAGCCGTCCAATTAACTTAGGAAGAGAGCAAAAATTTGGTTTTGAATTTACACTTAATTATACGCCGTTAAAAAAATGGAGAATCAACAGTAACTTCAACATTTACAACGTAAAGACTACCGGAAACAACACCTATACAGATAACAAAGGAAATGTAGTAGTACAAGATCTGGACAATCAGGCCACAACATGGTTTGCCAGAATCAACTCAAAATTAACTTTACCGTACAAAATCGACTGGCAATTAAGCGGAGTCTACAATGGAGAACAAAAAACAGCTCAGGGTAAAAATCTGGGACAATTTGCAATGAATACCGCTTTTAGCAAAGATGTCTTAAAAGACAAAGCTACAATCGCATTCAATATCAGCGACATTTTCAACTCAAGAATCATGAGGTCTTATACGTATCTCCAAAACGATACCACGCTTGAGAGTCAGACATCATATGGCGAAATGCAATTCCGTAAACGTCAGTTCAACTTATCGTTTACGTATCGTTTCAACAAACCTAAAAGCGAAAGAGACAAAAACGGAGCCCCTAAAAATGATGGCGGCGGCGATGGCGGAGGAGAATTTCCGGGATAACATTTCTTAAAATTCCAAAATGTAAAATCCAAATTCCAACTTTTAAATTGGAATTTGGATTTTTTTTGATTTATAAAGAAGTCCCACAGGTTTTTAGTAAGTCCAACCAAATTGGAATTTGGAATTTAATTAAAAACAAAAAAAAGGACTCGCAAAACGGGTCCTTTTTTTATAAAGTCAACTTAAAATTAAATTGCTTGTTCTGCTTTTTTCTTTGCTCTTTTCTCTTTGATCATTTCCCAGCTTGCTCCCGTAACCCAATAAGATACGAAACCAACTAAGAAAAACATCAACCAAAACCCTATAGTTAGTATGGTCAAGAAAAGTAAAAAGCCTAAGTACTGTGAAAATTCAAACATGTTTTCCGGAATTTTTGAATGTAAGGACAAATGTAAGTTTTATATTTTTCCTTAGCAATAAAATCCAAATCAATTTTCATAAAATCACAATAATCCGTATATTTAAACTCATTTTAAATAAGGGATTTTTTCGATTATTATTTAACTCTTTAAATTATAAGAACATGAATATTTTCAGGAGCTATTTCCTGATGTCCGCTATATCTTTTGTGGCTCCCCAAGCCTCGGGACCACCACAAAAAGGATGTCGCTCCCATCAGGGCTAGGCCAATAGTATTTAAAAGAAGCTTTTACTTAAAAAAGAAATTTCAACCTTAAAAGTAAAAAAATAGTTTTAATCAGCGTCTTATTTACATATATAAGATCACTCATATAACATTTTAGATATAACATTTTACAAAAAAACAACATGAAATACAGAATAGAAAAAGACACCATGGGCGAAGTACAAGTCCCTGCAGATAAATATTGGGGCGCACAAACAGAACGTTCCCGTAACAACTTCAAAATTGGCGCTTCGGCCTCAATGCCACAGGAAATCATCGAGGGATTTGCTTATTTAAAAAAAGCAGCCGCATACGCCAATGCCGACTTGGGAGTTTTACCAGCAGAAAAACGTGATGCCATTGCAGCCGTTTGCGACGAAATTCTGGCCGGACAACTTAAAGATGAATTTCCATTAGTAATCTGGCAAACAGGTTCAGGAACTCAAAGCAATATGAATGTGAATGAAGTTGTAGCCAATCGCGCACAGGTTTTGAAAGGTTTCAACATTGGCGAAGGCGAACCTTTCATCAAAGCCAATGATGATGTCAACAAATCACAATCATCAAATGACACCTTCCCTACCGCCATGCACATTGCAGCGTACAAAATGGTAATCGAAACCACCATTCCCGGTGTCGAAAAACTACACGCTACTTTAGTTGCAAAAGCAACCGAATTCAAAGACGTCGTAAAAATTGGCCGCACACATCTTATGGATGCTACTCCGCTAACTTTGGGACAGGAAATTTCAGGATATGCCGCTCAATTATCTTTCGGATTAAAAGCGCTTAAAAATACTTTATCCCACTTATCAGAAATCGCTTTAGGCGGAACCGCAGTAGGAACCGGATTAAACACTCCAAAAGGATACGACATAAAAGTAGCCGAATATATCGCCAAATTTACTAACCTTCCTTTTGTTACTGCCGAGAATAAATTTGAAGCTTTGGCAGCACACGATGCCATCGTAGAAACACACGGAGCATTGAAACAATTGGCTGTCTCGCTAAACAAAATAGCAAATGACATTAGAATGTTAGCCTCTGGACCACGTTCCGGAATTGGCGAAATTCACATTCCCGAAAACGAACCAGGATCGTCTATTATGCCCGGAAAAGTAAATCCAACACAATGCGAAGCCTTAACAATGGTTTGCGCGCAAGTAATAGGAAACGACATGGCAATCGCCGTAGGCGGAATGCAGGGACATTATGAATTAAATGTTTTTAAACCTGTTATGGCGGCCAATTTCCTTCAATCAGCAAGATTATTAGGAGACGCCTGTATTTCATTCGACGAACATTGCGCTCAGGGAATCGAACCTAATTACAGACGTATCAAAGAATTAGTAGACAATTCATTGATGCTGGTTACCGCATTAAACACAAAAATCGGATACTACAAAGCAGCCGAAATCGCTCAAACTGCTCACAAAAACGGAACAACTCTTAAAGACGAAGCCGTTCGTTTAGGTTATGTAACTCCTGAAGATTTTGATGCCTGGGTAAAACCTGAGGAGATGGTGTAGAAAAAAGTCGCAGTCTCAGTCGCAGTCGCAGTCGCAGTCGCAGTCGCAGTCGCAGTCGCAGTCGCAGTCGCAGTCGCAGTCGCAGTCGCAGTCGCAGTCGCCGTCGCAGTCGCTGTCGCAGTCGCAGACGCAGTCGCAGTCGCAGACGCCGTCACAGACGCAGACGC